>Ga0181612_149764_pt1 | contig 13648 bp, 6 predicted proteins | sample HoacroProtozoa21_FD_119630 | JGI IMG/M metagenome (GOLD analysis project Ga0181612, IMG submission 119630) | Hoatzin crop microbial communities from Cojedes, Venezuel. Combined Assembly of Gp0051906, Gp0051904, Gp0051908 | reverse complement strand
CCAACCCCTACCATTCTATGATTCTGTGATTCTGTGGCTCTACTTTTCAGTAGGGTTTGTAGCATGACAACTGAGCAACACGGTCCAGTGGGTAGAGCAGGGATCTGGGAGTCTCTGCTCCTTGTCATGCCACTATTTCCTTGCAGTTGTGTCTTTCTGCCTTGTGTCTCATGGCAGCAAGGATACAGTACATCTCCTTTACAAGTTATAAGCAGAGCCTTGAGTGAAAAGTATTGCAACAACAAAGGTTTTATTTTTTTCTGGAATTTCTTTTTGCTTTTTTTTTTAAATTGCATTATTTCACAGAATGTGGGGGTGTTTCTGGAAATTCAGCAAGGGTTATTACTGTCTCTATGAGGATCCCTGTGAAAATTCTGTGTTTACAGGTGAACAGTTTAAAGCAATGTTGGGTGAGGCCATATAGTGATGCTCTGAGATATGGAGGTTGAAAACAGCCACAGCATGCCCACCCTTCCACAGGCCACGGCGGACAAGTGCCTTAGGTGCAAGGAGCAGTTACCCTGCAGCATGATAACTATGAGGTGAAAACCAGCCTGCTGGCAGTGGTAATGGTGGAATGGTGCTGTCAGTGAAAGGTCCACAGAAGTCCATGCAAGTAGGTCTGAGATGAAGGCCCACTGGACTCGGGGGGCTCTTGCAGCTGGGATGTGTGGCCTCAGCCAGGCCCTGGGAGCAGGAGGAATCACTCTTTATGTCTTGATGCCCTGACCCAGCAGTCTTCATTTCTAATCCCAAACTTCCGATGTTCTTCTGTAGTGCTCTGAACTTTTCTTTAAGAGTTATGTCCAAAATCTTCTGGTTTCCCGATTCAACAGCTTCTTGTAGACCCCAGACTTTTGTGTCCTCTTTTGTCAAAGGAACAGAGATTCAGCTGATGTGGCGAAATGGCTGCTGGACAGTACTTTCTGTTCCGCTTTTTTAGTCTTTTGTCACCCTTAAAAAAGGCATTTTTATCCTCTTGTATATTTGACTTCAGCCTTCAGCCAAGATATTTGTTAAAATCAAAAGCCAGCATAGATATATGTCAACACCATTTCAAACTGTAATGTCATAAAATAAAAAAACAGCAAACCACTCCAGAAGATGTCATTTTAACTAATTCAGAGCAGCTGCTCTGCCATCTAGTGTCGTTAAATAATGTATGCTAAAACCCAGCTTCCACCATATCCGCCGAAACACGTCTAGTTCTTTAAGGTCTGGCACATGACTCTATCAGTGGGTGACAAAGAGAGGGGTAGAAGTCAGGAGCTGTCTCCATTCAGAAGCTCTCTCGTGGCAATAAGGTGAATATAAGTTGTCCCTTACATAAAACAACTGTTCCTTACCTGGAAATGTGAGCTGCAAAGCTAGGCACATCTGAAGAACTGTTGACTTTCTCCCAGTGATTTGTTAGCTCTGTGGAGGCCACATAACAGATTCTTTATTTTAGGTGGGAATGTAACAAGCCTGTCAGAAAAAGTCAATGTTTTCAGGTCTACCAGACGTTCATTTTGCCCCAGGTATTTTCTGCTTCATAGTATGGGGTCAGCTCCAGAAGTTAAGATTGCCTAAATTAGGCCATAGAAGCCTGAATGCTAGAGGTCTTTGCTGAATGAATGGCACAGACCCGAATTTTTTTGTTTGTTTGCTTAGTTCTTTTTGTATGTTTGATATCCTCCCCAAATGATCTTACATTTATCAAGCTCAGGGAACTGTTAGTTTTTTAAACAAGTTAATAACAAATAAGAAGTGATAAATATCTTTTTCTATTTTAATGCCACATGTAGGTATTTAGAAATAATCTAGAAATCCTTTTTTTTTTGAAGGTCCAACACTGTTCTTGCCAAGGAAATCAAATACATGGAAATTAGGAGTTATTCCTGTATTTTTACCAAACTGAATCTCCTTACTTAGAGGTTGTCCTGATAAATCTTTAGAAATTGACCTAATTTGCCAGAATAACTCCAAATTTAGATCAGTGCTCACAACTTCAATTGATAACAGATGTTTGGCTCCAGTGAAAGAATTTAAATCTTAAGTATGACTTAACAAATCTTCTTCTGAAATGTCACAGCTCTTTGTACTCATAACTAGAAGCCATGCCAGAGAAACCAATACTGTCAATAGCAGAGCTGAAAGAAAACACACAAAGCACAAGACAGTGCATTTCAGAAACAGAACAAATGCGGTTTGGAAAAGCTCAAATTTAAGGCCACTAAAACCGTGATATAAATACTGCAGCATAGTAATGCACTACTTAATTTAGGAGATGATGAGAAATACTGCCTTACATCTTCTGTCTCAAGCAAGCCCATGAGATTGCCACTTTATGGGGACAGAAGTGCAATGAGGCAGATCTCAGCTACTGTTATTGAAAGGTTTCCTTGAGGTTTTTTCAATTCCTAGCCCAAATAGATGTTTTTCCTAAAAGAAGAAGGAAGAAAGGAGAAGAAATCGCTTAGGACTACAGACATTGGTTTTTATCTTGCCATAACAGCTCTAAAAGAACTGTTCTTACAGCCTGTCTTGCCTCTAAATCCACATTTGTTCCCAAAGCACCCTAATTTGAAGTGCTGTAGAGGACTCTGGAGCCTCCTGAGGTGGCTCTGCTAAACATGCAAAACCTTATTGCGTTGCAGGTGGCTGAAGAGATCCGAGTTTTCCCTTTCCCACCAAAATTGCCCAAAAGACAACTGGGTTCTCAGGTGTTAAATGACAGACAGAGACCAGCAAGCTTGGTACATGGATGTTATATACCTCTGATGTGCTCTAGTTCTCAAAATAAATAAATGACACCCCCCCAGCTGTGTCACGTTTTCTTTTTATCACAATAGTCCCAGCTGTTACAAATCACTGACAGTAATAATCTGTGGTTTAGACTGATTAGCATCCTATATACCTTCATTTCTAAAATGGAATTTTAATCAGATTGTTATTCCTTGAAAACTCCACGTCAGTGAGTACTTCGCTAACCATTAATCAATTGAATTTTGCCCTCTATTAAGCTGCCTAAATCCACTTCAAATTACTGATTGATAACTTCCATTGCCTCCAGCACATCGCTGACATACTCTGGGGTTTTTTTTTAACATCAGGGCCATGACACTATTATAAGAGTGAGAAAAAGAGCATACTTCGCATTGCTGCTGTTGTAGATTTTCAGCTTTCCCATTTTAAGTCCCTGTTTTCTTCAGGGATTTGAAAGTGGGTTATAAATTTATTCCAAAGTGAAATCACTTTCATTGGTCTAATCATGCAAGTACTCAATGTCTCTTCTGGGAGGCCAGTTCTTAGTCTGGAAGTAGCTTAGCTCCTTCTGCTCAAACCCCCTGCACTCATATTTTCTGGCCTCTCTGCTTGTTTTTTGTCCTTTTGTTTGGCTAGTTCCTTTTGGTGCTACTGTGCCAAAGCACAAAATTTATTTTTAATAAGGAAGTTGGTATGTTGTGACTCTCCAGTGCAGAAGGATAATAGCTGTTGTTTCAGCTGAGAAGGAAAATGAAGTTATTTGACTTGAGATCTAATGTGTGCTATATTAATACATTGGAAGCTGGTTTACTGGAAATGGGAAGAAGCTACATTAACACCTTGGTCATGAACAGCTTTAATGATTTGTCAGGACAACAACACATAACCTGAGGGAACAATTCTGCAATCCTTGCCCAAGCCAAGGGGACTTAAAACTCTGGGACTATGTCATATATCAACTGGCAATAAATAAAAAAGCACAAAATGTGCTTCTCAGGCAGAGGGTTTTTTGGATTAATTAAGAGTTCATGATGGAGGGCCTGATTCAGGCATGCCATTTCTTAGACACTTGTTTTTCCTGAAGCAAAGTGGGTGCTTTGCATGCTAATTTACCACAGTATGTGTTGTATTTCAGTTTTAACCTGCCAATATGTTCCAGACATGAAACACCCATGCATTTAAATAATTGTCAGAAAGCAAGAGCCATGGACAGTAACATCTACAGTCTGGAATTTGGTCACAAGAAGAGACCAGGAGAAGATATATCTTCAGAGCCCCAAGGTATCAGAGAAATCACCTTGAAAGAGTAAGCTGAGTTCTCCTCAGGTTGTGCTACTGACGTAAAAAAGAAATAACCAAACCTCACAAACCCAACCATTTCCATTATGATTGCTACTGCTAAACCTAATTAACTCTCAGTATGTGCCAGACTTAGTAGACCTGATTAAAGTCTCCTGTTCTGTTGTTAAAAGATAATCCAAGGCCTTTAAGGTTTTATTCAGATGCCTATGATTTCGCTAGAGCACCTGCTGTACAGCATATACTAATTAGAATTTTTGAATTAAAATGGTCTACATCACCCATTTATGGGAGAAAACAAGGAAGGAAGGACATTTTAGCACTAGCTGACTGCCAATGGCAGCTCCTGAAGGGGTGGAGTTCTGCTACTGTCTGCAAGAGCTTAGGATATTTCTTTCTTAATCACCTCTGTTGGAGATTAACTTCACCTTTGTTTCACTTCTGCCTTATTGAAATTATGTTCCTTACCTTGTTATGTGTTGTTCAGGCTGCTGGAAGACTGCCTTTAGTGGCTAAAGGTATATTTTGATTCCAGCTGAGAGCAGTTTTTGTTGCTGCAGTGGAGTTCTTCCAAGTACAGAGCAAAATTTTTTTAGGCAAGTTCCTCATTTTTTTCTAAGACATTCCTCTTTGTGCCAGAGTAGACTCAGAGCAACTGTGATGACCTTGTCGGTATCACAGACTGTGATTTTGACAGGAGAACTGGCAGCAGAAGGCACTGTGTGGTAGGAAGTGACTGTATCCTGAGTTAATCAAAGTCTGCAATATAACACTTAAACTGGATTTGATTCTAGTTTGTTGTCTCAAACGCTTTAATGTTGGGAAGGAGAAGGAAATAGAAGCAGTTCTATAATTTATGGAAGGTTTCTAACTTAGTTATTAGAAAAAGACATGTAGTACTTTTTGGTGCTTTGTTATTTTCTAGAACTCATGAAGTGTCCCAGTGTTTGCCTATATTTACCTAATGCAGTCCTTTAATAACCAGCACGTGTCCTCCTTCGTTTCAAGGGAAGTCCTTTCCACTTCTGTTGACACTGCAGCCTCCTGTGAACCACTGAGTGAGGAGGTGGAGAATCAGGGGTCCCATTTATAGCTTATTAAGTCAATAGAAATAATCCTAGGGGAATTTTGAAAGACTTAACACTGACCTTGGAAAATAATCTCCTGTCAAAGCTAGCTGTTCAGCGGGACAGCTGGTCACCTGGTGCTTTATTATGCTTTTTAAAGAAGCAGCAAAAAACTGGATGTATTTGTTATTGTCAAGAATATTTTTTTACACCTTAGCTTGTGTTCTGACTTCGAAGTTTGCTAGGCCAATTCAGATGGCCAGTTTTTCATAACAGAAAAAGCCTATATCTGTGTGTGGGAGCTCCTTCAGAAACACAACATGATTTTTTTTTTTAGGCACTGTTCATATTTCAATTTGACACTGTGTTATAAAAATACACAAACTCATTTTTCTTTTCTTTTGGATTATGCTATCTGAAATTTATTCCAATGGTTACAAGCTGGTGCAAACTGCTAAATTTTGTAAAGGGAAATCACGCTGAACTAAATCTTGACCATAACTCTCTAATCCTAGGCTGAGAGAATCCTTCAAAAGAGTGAGTTTTCCTCTTGTTCTCACATCAATTAGTAAGTCATCAGTATCTGCATACGTGAAAAGCTGGTACAGTTGATAGCGTGACAACAAAGCAAGGTTACAGTATTTTCACTGTGGCGACCATCAAAGGTTCATTAAAAAAACAACTAAAACAAATTTATGTTTTCCTGGTTTTGTATTTGTTTGGTAGATTTTGACACTTTGTCGTTTGCATTTCCAGATTTTTTTTTGTGACTGTGAAAGACAAAGTAAAAAGAGACATCTATGGTTTACTACTACAGATTTTGTATAGCTGTTAATTAAAGCAGGTTTTAATTTCCGTTCTGGCTTCATGTTGTAAAATCTTTGTTAGAAATGAATCCCTTCTACAGAGGCTCAAAAAAAATCCAGAAAGATTTATGTGATAGCCTTTCTTTTAATCACTACTTTTTGCTTATGTGTTTACCTTTCTCTCTGTCCATTGCTCGTTCTGTGCATATTTGCCTTTATTTCTGTTGCTTCTTTCACTGTGTTTGCCATTCTCTGTTCTTCCTATTTTCTCAGTGTTTGCCATTCTCATGCATGCTTTTAATGCAGCCTTGCTTTTCTTGAAGCTTTCTGTGTGTTCATATTCTCTGAAGGTGCAGGGTTATGTTTGGCAATCAGTAACTCAGTGACTGAGTCACCGATCACACTGAATTAATGCCGCATTTCTGGTATCCTCCCGTCACCTTTCTCAGCCTGCTTCTTTCTGACACTCCAAGCATTTGTTGAAGTACTGTGTCAGGGTAGGAAAACAACATAAGCTTGGTGTGAGCTAGTTTCTTTCCCCATGGTGGTCTAGTTTGTTCCTTCTTGGTCTTGCATAGTTACTGCCTTGCCAGAAGCCATAATATCCTCCCTGCTTTGTCTGCAAATAAGCCCATACAGTTCTGGTGAAGTCCTATCCTTTTACTCCACTCTAGCAACCCAAAGGGAATGTGCTGATCATGACTCTGCTTCAGAATGTTCATATTGTGCTAATGCCACAGGACTGGCACAGGGTATTCCCTTGATAAGTGGTATGTGACCACGTATTTTTGCTGTGATCCAGCTTCTCAGCCTTGTTATTACGATTTCCCTTACCATTCTTTGTGGCTCAATACCTCATGGAGGTATTATTTACAAAGCTAAGATTTTTACCCATGCATCTATTGATTTTATATGAGTTCTTCTCAGGATAAATCTTGGACATTCACTGGTATTAGTAAGAAAGAAGTGACACTGTGCTGTCATGTCTGGAAGGCTGTGGCATATGGTCAAATGAACCGAACAGCCTAGTCCAATTCCCATCAATACGTCGTTCACCTGCAATGCCTCTGTTGCCTGCAGGAAGTGAATGGACTGAGCTGTCATCCTGAAACAGAGAGTGAAAATAGATGTGCTATAAGTGCACATCTTCGCACCTTGAAAAAATAAATGGTTCTATCTCCCCTTCAAAAGTGTTAATTTCTTTTTCCCTCATTTCTAAAGCAAAACTTCAAGTCTAAAAACGAGCAACACAAAATATTTATGACTCTGGAAATCCTTTCATAAAAGTAAGATTCCATTTGAAGGCTTTCAATATAAAACCCAGAATTATTTCAGGACGGTAATGGATATATGGAGATGGAGTAAAAATGGAAGGTCATTGATTGAATGACCTCAAGTTGGTCAGCATTTTCATTCACAGGACTACAAGAACAGTAACATTCAGGGTAACAAGTTTATAACTGCTATAGAGATACAGCAGAAAAAAATTAACCTGTAAAACTTCACTCCACTGAATGTTTTAAACAAGAATATGTTGAGAACAGCCAGTATAACCTTAGTCATCCTAGCTTAAAAAAGAAAGGCTTTGAAGGAATGTGGGCAAGACAAATTTGGAGATAAATTAAAACATCCTCCTTGAGTCGGAACTGTTAGAGACATGCTTAAATGCTTGCAGTTGTATATCTGTTGATTTTGCACTCTGTTCTGAGACCTTTGGCGCTGATTACTGTTGGATAGGTTATTAGACTTGATGTACCACATCTGAAGTAACTGGGTAATTGCTGTGTTGGTGGGACAATGTGGAAAACCTCTGGGCTTTCTTGGGCCAAAGCAGATGCTGTTGCAACATTGATGGGGCTGGACTAGCGGAAGCGTAGTGTGAGACGATCACTGGGAGCTTTGAGCTAGGGAACACATGCAGCGCCAAATGGCACCAGGTGGCGGGAGAAAGGTGGGTCCTTACTCCTAGTAGGTCTGCATCCATCTGTGGCTGAATATGGAGTTCATGGGGAACTGTCAGCTTGACTTCTTTCACAAGTGCTGATTTCATCCCACATCATTAACTTTTTTATTGTAAAATCCTGTTCTTTGCATTGACATTAACACTCATCAGTTGGTGGAACATAAAAGGCTCTTTTTGAAACTGGCTCATACAAAAATATTCTCTAATAAAGAAGAACGTGTCTAGACTTAGTACTGTAGATAATTCTTGCTTGGATAAAAGTAATTTCTATGTTAAAGGAAAAAAGTATTTTTAATAAAACTCTTTAAATAAAGGAACATTTTCTTCAGTAAAGTTTTGTGATGGCTGAACTTTGCACACTTCTTCTTGCAACCCTAGATAAAACCCCACACCTCTCACTTGCGTTTCTATTAATCTAGTGTCCTGACAAAAGTCCATAATGTTGCCACCACATATTCTAAAAAAACACCAGTGGGAGAGCAGTACATAAACTACGACAAGTCAGCACAAGCTCCAGTCTGTAAGACCTGAGGTCTTTTACATACGAACAGACAATAAGAGCATTTGAAAAGATGTCGGGTGTGAGACTTTGGCACGAGGATGTAACGCATCATCATTTCCAATCTCACTAACCTAAGTGGTTGTGAAATCTAACAACTGCTGGTAACAGCTAAATGTTCCCACACACAAAGTTCCTCCTTTGGCTTCAGGCCAGAAGAGGGTCTTATGAGCATGAAACATTGCTCATATTTTCCAATTCTGACAGTTGCTCTATAAATGGCATGATGTCTCCCTGCAAACCTTGCCTCTTGCTTGGTGGCTAGGGAAACCTGACTGCAGCTGCATTGCCGGCATAGGCTCCTGCCTAGAGTCACTCTTTAGGCACTGGCTCAGTGTATGAGTGTCCAGTATCCCAAACTCAGCGCTGCAAATGCCCATTTTCAAATTGCCCTTGGTCACTTCTAGAAAATATTTTGGGGCACAGCCAGTTTCCAGATGCTGGGGATCCAGGATAACTGTGTGAGAGGAACCTTCCAGGATGTCAGTTGAATTCACAGAGCTGCTGGACAGACTGTGTCTCGGTTCTCAGGACTGACAACACAGGTAGATCCACAGCCTTGCTCATGTGGGTTAGCTAATCTTTAACAGAGTGGCAAAGTAATATCAGGTTCCAGGTTTTTACCCCATGTTGCAGGCATGGGTAAACGCTTCCAAAGGGGTTTAACAGGCAAATATGACTGCTGAGTGTTGTAATCAATTTACAGTACCAAGTACAACTGCACTTCTCTCCCTCCCTAGTCAGTCTTCCTGGTTCTTGGAAGTCCCAGACAAGTGGTCTGTGTTTGTATGGGAAATCCAGGCTTCTTCTGCTTTGCCAGGCAATCTGTCAAATTCACATGCAATGGATGCTGGACCACACTTGTAGTTTACTTGCACCAGAAGAAGAACAAATGTACTGGAAAAGATTCTTAGGACAGGACTTTGGATTTGCTGTCCTAAGTAATGGTCCAGTGAGCACTGAATTTTCTTGGAGAAGCTGGGAAGCATCAGCTGAGATCTACTTACCCAGGTTCTACCTGGGTTGGATGGGCAAGCAAAGGAGTGGGAAATGCAGTATCCGGCACAGCAGAAAAGAAAGAATACCAGGACTGTGTGTGAGGGCTGTTTACTGTGCAAGGCAGGAAACAAAAAAAAACCCCAAAACCCAAAGAAGTCCTGCAAAGGAGGTTAATAACCAAGTTTTTCTGCGAAGGTGGATGGTGAAGAACTTCACTTAGCATAGCAGGAGTCTTAAGGCATATTTAACTGTAAAATCTATCTGCTTCAGATTCTGACAAACTCCATTTTATACTTAGAACATACAAGCAATCAAAAAGAAAGCAGCTTCCGCATATGAGATAATTTTATTCCTATTTACAAATACACGTGTATTTGTACACCCTCACCCACTTCTTTCTGTGCACACAAACCCACATATACATATATTTATATTACTGTGCTCTCCAGGATGTAATTCTGGAGCACTTGGCCAAGTACCATCACCCTGACCTGACAGTGCTGGATGGAGAACGTTTAAAGCAGGCCTGGGGTTAGGAGAATTTCCATTGCAGATGGACATGCATGGCTGGCTGTGTACAGGAGGGCTGGGGTTAGAGCAAAGAGGTGGGCAGTTGTAGGGCTGGGGTAAAGATTTTTAAAATCATCCTCCTTGTAAAATGTAATATTTTAAGAGTCTTCCTCCAAATGTCTTGTTAGCTCCAAAATATCACCAAGGAAAGCTTCCCTCTAATGAGGCAGACTGTTGCAGCAAGTCTCTCTGCTCACAGAAGGGGCCCGGTGATTCAGACAGGTGGCGATGATCAATGAGCAAAGCAGCATCTAGCATGTCATGAAGAGAACAAAAAGATTGGGGACATCTGAATGAGGGAGCTCAGCCGTCACCATCAGCCTTGCCTCCGGGTCTCAGTCTGAAAATCGAAGGGAAGCTGTGCTCTTCCTCCCTCGAGATTTGCATAGGACATTTACTGCATCAAGGATTCCTTCTGACATTTCTAATGGAAACAGCTAGGAGAATGAGGGAAATCAGACAGCAGACTGTCTCTGTGTGCTGTGCTGTTGCCAAGCAGATTATGTGCTGTAATCCATAAGCACTGAACTGTGTTTGAATTATGAGGAACCTCTCTCTTGCTTTTGTTTTAGCCCCCTGGGAGAGGCGGTGTTTCCGGACTGCTAATGTCACAGCGTGACCTGTTAATAACCTGCAATAGCCTTCCTCCACTCCACCGGCTCCTGCTCCCCCAGGACCCGGCAGCTGCCGTCACATGGATCGAATGCCTGCCTTGTATGTGGTTCATTGAGAAAAATTCAAGCCTGTGGCCTGAGGTTCCCCTGATGACTGTCTGGGGATGATGATTTCTACCATCTGTTCTGGCTGCCTGTGGCTCCCGGAAACACCGAGGTATATGTTGCTTCTGGCCATACGTGGGATTCCTAATGAAACCTCAGCTGCTGTCCAACTGTCTGCGAATATCAGATGGGTTTGAATTATCTTTCCACCAAGAGGGGAAGGAGATGCTCTTTGTTTAACTCTTTAATCTGAACCACTACACAGCACGTGCATAATCACAGGGTACAAAGCCGCTGAATTATTAGCATCTGCATCACGGTGGCAGCCGTATCGTTTGCACATGTGCCGGGTCTGTCTGATTTGAGATGCCCAGGCTGGTTGTTTCCAGGCTAAATATACAGCTTCAAGTCACATTCATCTCACTGTAGCTCACTTGGAAGCCCTGTAGTTATACCGGAGATTTATTTGACCCCTTCACTTCTGATTTGTGTTAAAGGCACGTTTCAGCTGTATAAATTGTATATTGGTATATGAAAAAAGGCTGCTTATCAAATGGTTTAAATGCAGCCAAGGAATTGCAGCAGTCTCCAAGCTATTTCTTGAGATGGAGGAAGTCACAGTAAATTGATATTAATTTTGGTATATGAAAGAGACTTTCATGCAAAAACCCCTGATAACAAATGAATAGAAATCACTTGTCTTTCAAGATTTCACATCCTGTCTGTTATTTTCTAAATCTATCATTTAGAAACCTTTTCTTGTCACTTGCTGAATATCAGGTTTCAGCAGGCGTTGAAGGGCACTCAATCACTTAGAGGACCATGTTTCAGCCGAAAAGATTTTGCATTCTTGTTAGAATTACCTAGACTTCATCCATTGATATTCACTCTGATTTCTCCATTGATACTCATACTATTTTCTTTGAATGAATAGATTCTCTCAGTAAGAAATCTACTGAGTTTTATGTGATTGGAAAAATTGTTTATGTAGTCAGTGCTGTTTACATAGAGTTGCTGAATGGATCAGGAACAACTGCTTACATTTCTTACAGTCATTGTTCAGGTAGGGCAATGCAGAACATAAAATTTATAAGTGGCTTCAAAAAAAAAGAAAATGAAAAGAAAGTAGCTACCCAACAGTAGGCAGCAGTGATAGCCTTGGGTTGTTAAATGATAAGGGGAGGGTATCAGTACATGGTACTGGATGTTTTGCATTTGCAGATTCAGGTTAAACACCTCTGTAGCGTGACCTCATCCAATTGTTTTTAGAGGCTGTTTTTCTAGTACTGTTGTGGATACTAATGAAAGAATGCTAAAATACTTCTTAGCAGTGGCTTGCCGAGGGGCGTTTGATTGTTTTTGGTTTTGGAGCTTATTTGCTTATGCTATGAGACAGAACAGTAATCTGCAAATGCATTCAGCAGCCAGTGCATAGGCACAGGGGTGGGAAGCAGGGTTCTCACTGTTGCTGGCATTCCTTTCTCTTGTCAACTGGCTCATGCAGAGATGTGCATGTATATCTCACATCTGCATACTGCCAGAAATCAATATCAGGGTAGAAGACTTGAAAGCAGATATTACAAGAAAATTCAATAAAGCTTAGAAAAATATTTTTATTTCTAATTTTCCACTTTATTGTTCTTAAAAAAAAAAGACTCTCAAAGACACAGGAACTATATATGGAAACATTTCTCATATGTATCTTCTCCAGCCTCGAATGACCCAGTAACTACCTCTGCCTTCATCTTTAAAGCAGTTTTTCTTTTACCAACAAATTCAAGACTACAGACTTTTAGCAAACATCGGTTGGTTAAGCAGGGCACACAAATACAGAAGAGGTGGTTTGTCTATAATGTAAAGCTTCTCTAGGGACATTTCTCTTTTTGTGATCTGGCTATAGGAAAATTTCACTGTACTGCGAGTGGCTGGCCAGGAAAAAAAAAAAGAAAAAGAAAAATAATTTAAAAAAAAACAGAACAGGAAAAACAACTTTAATTTTTAAAATAGTTATCTTTTGGCCTAGAGCTTTTTAAGGAAAATCTGGTATTTCTTTCTTCCCTTTGCATAGATCTCTACATTGCTTAAGAAAGACTTGACAGATGGAGGCAGCTTGTAACAATGTACTTGAAGCTCTGAAAGACTAAAATGAGTAATCAAAACCATTCAAAAAATGACTTTTTCATGAATCTGTCTAAAAATATATGTCACAGGGAATTTATTTCCCTTCCTTTCTACTCCTCTTTTTTGTTTGAAGTAAGGTGGGTATTTATACTTATCTGTACCTCATTATGCGTGATTTCCCTTCTCTGTTAGTCACATCACGTCTTGGCTTGCAGTCACAAGTGACATAAGATGTTGCAAAATGTCACTAACAAATATGTTAAGTGACAGTGAACTAGAAATAAAACATGGAGATCCCAAAGTGAATCTCGTCATCAAATTCTTCGTCAGTCCACTTTAGATGAAATTTAGATTGTGATGAAACATCTGAAAGATGTATTCTAAAAAGGAAAAATATACCCTGCAATTTCCAGGCCTCTAATGATGTCAGTTATCAAGCTCCAAAATGGACAAAACAGGAATGCTTCCCTCCTTTTGTCACTTGAAATATTTCCTATTGGCTTAGAGGGCTGTTAGAAGGATTTGAGTATACAGACCTGTGGGAACATTTGGCCTGAAGGGATTCTTTCTTGGTTGCTGTTGAGAGTTAACTGTTGCACTGAATTCCCAGTTGTCTGTGCCACAGACCCTAAAGGGATTAGAGGGCATGACCATGAGCCAGCAGTGTGCCCTGGCTGCCAAGAAAGCTAATGGGATCCTGGGATGCGTTAGGAGGAGTGTGGCCAGCAGGACGAGGGAGGTTCTCCTTCCCCTCTACACTGCCCTAGTGAGGCCCCATCTGGAGTACTCTGTACAGT
>Ga0181612_138792_pt1 | contig 13649 bp, 5 predicted proteins | sample HoacroProtozoa21_FD_119630 | JGI IMG/M metagenome (GOLD analysis project Ga0181612, IMG submission 119630) | Hoatzin crop microbial communities from Cojedes, Venezuel. Combined Assembly of Gp0051906, Gp0051904, Gp0051908 | reverse complement strand
CTTTGCTGCTGATGTAGTTGAAGAAGCCCTTCTTGTTGTTTTTGACATCCCTTGCCAGCTTCAATTCCAGGTGGGCCTTGGCCTTCCTCGTCGCATCCCTGCACGCTCGGAACACGTTCCTGTACTCTTCCCAAGGGGCCGGCCCCTCTTTCCACATTCCATGGACCTTTCTCTTCTGCCTGATCTCTGCTAGAAGCTCCTTCTTTAACCATGCAGGTCGCCTGCCTCCTTTGCTCGATTTCTTTCTCAGGGGGATGCATTGCTCCCGTGCATGGAAGAAGTGTTGTTCAAAGAGCGACCAGCACTCATGGACCCCCCTGCCTTCGAGAGCCCTGGCCCACGGGATTCCTCCCAGTAGCTGCTTGAAGAGGCCAAAGTTAGCCCTCCTGAGGTCCAAGTTTTTGATCCTGCTTATCGCTTTGCTTCCTCCACGCAGGATCCTGAACTGGACAATTTCATGGTCACTGCAGCCGAGTCTGCCTCCAACCTTCACATCCTCCACCAGTCCCTCCTTGCTTGTTAGTACAAGGTCCAGCAGAGCGCCTTTCCGTGTTGGTTCCTCAGCCACTTGCATCAACTCTTTTTGTTCTTTTCAGTAGCATTTTATTCCTCTTTTATGTGGCAGATTATTTTTAGATTTCCTATATTTATAAAGCCAAAGGCTAAACTGTAATTTAACTCTTTAAAAATCATAACAAACAAAAGGGATGCAAGAATTCAGAAAAGCTAAAGGTCTGAAAATCAGCCCTCTATGTAGTTGTGTATGTGCCGCAAAAGTAACACTGTATCTGACTCAGTGAACCGGAGTGAATGAACACACTGCAGTGTAAGACATGTAAAGAACTCTCTTTAGAATAAAAAACATATGACTGCTTTGATTTCCAGAAACCCTCCTTTCAAAGAGTTACAGTACAATTGCCACTCAGATGTGGACTATCATTCACTTACTCCACTTACTAGTTTACTTTATAAAGATGGCTTAAGGCTGTTCACATCACAATTATTCCTATGGAGCTGTGTTTGAGATAAACCTTAGCTAGAAATTTAGAGCTAACAGTGAAAGGCCAGCTTTCAGTCAGAGATGAAGGATATCTAGGACAAGCGATGTAAGACTGATTTACTATTGATGTCTGGGTCAGAAAACATGTCCAGCTAGTCAGTGTCCATTTGCAGTATGTTCTGTTATTCAGGGGGAACCTTCTTAGGGCTCACACAGGAATAAAGAAGCAGAAAGATGAAGCATGTATGCTAATATCAGATTTTGTAGCAAGAAAAACTGGCTCCAGTTCCATAAGAAGCTCAGCATACACAGATTGCTGTGTTTAGGCAAACATCTTCCTAAGTGAATGAGATAGCCTGGGGAGCCTTCCTCCTAGGATCAGGGCCAGAATGAACTGCTGGTGAGAACAGGTGGCATAAATACAAGGATGCAGAAGGTAGAAAATAGGAGAATCAATTATGCTAATTTATCATACAGAAAATACTGGCAAATCTTTTGACTGCAATTAATACTATCAGTGTGCCAGCAACAGCATCTTTTCAATTGCATCCAGACTTGTTATTTAAAAAAGGAGAAAAAAAAATTCTGAGTTATGTCTGGTGACAGCACTGGAGAATTTATGAGCATGAGTCAGATGTGAGAGTGAGGCAGAATGTGGTACAGGGACGGATGCTCTTGAGGCTAGATATATGCAGATTGGTGTATGCTTTTTACTAAATTCTGCCAGATGCACCATGCATTTCAAGAACTGTTTTGGTGCAGTTGTGAATCTTCTGTGTTATTGCTGTCTGTTTTTTGTCATAGTAGGAAGTTGTTGGTTTGGCAAGGCCACAACACTCCATTAAAAGAAGATGGCTACACTGTATGCTTTTCATCTATCCAGCTCTAAGAATGTGTTGTTTCTGCTTTTCTTTTAGCAGAATGAACCACTGCAGTCATACCTCTATAATGTTGAATTCACAGGTCTCCTGTGACACAGGCTGCGTTTCAGGTAGCAAGGTGACCACTGTCAGATTCCAAGAGTGCCACCCAGTAGTTAAGTCACGCCCTTCCTCTGCATCTTTGGGCTAATATCAGGTACATTCCCTGTTTTCCAATGCTCCTCTTGTTTGTACTGCTTATGGGCAACATCCATGCAATGAAGCCGAACCAAGTGGGAACCCCACAGAGCTGTTGCTGCACTCCCACCTACACCCTGTTTTCTGAGAGGTGAAACATTTCTTCTCACTACAGTATTTTGTCCCAGTGCCTTGAAATACCTTGTTAAGATCAAGTCCCCCGGACAGGGAAATGAGGCAAACATTGGGACAAAGGCAGGAGTTACAGCCTGCTGCAGCAGTGTAGGCAAGCCCCTCGCCTGCTGCTGAGGAAGAGCAAGACCAGAGAAGGCAGAGACATACCAAACCTGAACAGACTGTAATGTTGTCCTGAGTGGAATTGATCCACCTCTGAGCAATGCCTGAGGGGCTCTGTCTTGTTAGATGCTTTGGCAATGTTTGCATATAATTCCTACCTTGCAGCAGGGTCTGGTTTGAATGCTCCCTCTCCACTGTAGTTCAGCTGTTCTAGCAGCAAATTTACAGCTCTGGCTACAGGGAAATGGAAGACAGAGGAAGAAAGGTGTGGGAGAAATTCATGGGCTCTGTCTCATTCCCTCTTCTCCTAGCGGCTGATCAAAGGGCCAGTGGCAGATGAATACAGCCCAGCTGCTTTCAGCACGGAGTGCGGTGTTCAGATGGAGGAAATTGAAGCGGATCAGTTCGCGCATTGTTTTCTGACACCAACACTGCTAGGTGTGTGCATGTGAGACAAATGAGTGAGGAGAATGAGAGCGGGACAGACCTTTTCTGCTTTCCTGCTTGCCAGTGAGGAAAAAGAAAGAAAACTAGGCAGCTAGAGTACAATGCATTCTCATCCTCGCTGGTTCCTTCACATGTTGTTATTACAGGAGACTTTTCTTCTCCTCTTAACATGATGTCTTGTTGCTCTTTCTGTTTGCATGGCTTAAATATTGCATATGGAAATTGCAAAACTTTTTTTCTAAAAACTGAAATAGTTACACATCTTGAAAGCACAGCAAGTTATGGTTCTGCTCCTGAACTGAGGTTCTTGTACAAGAAAAGTTTGTTCCTGCAAACGAAAAAGGTTCTAGGGGGAATGTGCGTTAGCCCTGCCTAGAGAAAGAGGAGGCAAGAGGGAGACAGAAAAGTGAGGGTGTTCTCTAGGTCCAGATCTGTGCTGCTCCAAAATAGAGTTCAGAATTTCTCCTAGGTTTCTCAAAGATCATGTAATTTTCACATCTAATGGCCAGTGGCAACCTCAAAGTAAGAGGTGGATGAAAAAGTGTGTGAATGGAGAATGTCAAGAAAGTTAACTCAGCAATCTTAAAAAGCATTTGGTGAAGAAATGGGCAAACCCTGACATGCCACCTGTTCCCTAATCCTCAGGAATTCTTTTGTGGGAAGTTTCAGAAGGATCTTTTATTGTGGGTCTAGCTGATATTGTAATTTGTAATGGGATGGGCTTCCTGTCATAGGATCTAAGTGACAATAAATGTACTGCTATCTAATAACAATCCTACCACAGATGGATAATTTTCATTTTAAAAGAAGACAGGGTGCATAGTCTTACGTTCTTTCAAGGATTACTTGCAAGAGAAGACAAGAGCAAATACCATTAAGACCTTTCTGTTGAGTTTATTTACACAGAAATCCTTTTGTTTAAACTTAAGACAATTTCAGTTAAAAGAAATCGTTTACACAGTGTGCATGCATCACGATAGGAGTAACATTTGTGTTTAGAAGGTGTACAGCCGGAAGGTGGTAGAATTTGCTGAAACTCAGTGGATATTTGGCTTATTATTTTAACTGAAAGAGGACAAAAAATGTGCAAGCAGAAAACCATGGTAAATGGAACTGTTTCACATAAAACACTGTCAAGTGCTTTTTCAAGAAACACTAATCACTGCACTGGAGTCACAAATTCTGCAACAGGTTATGTAGCTCAGTGGATTAAAATTTCAAGATGCTTATGACTAGTGGGATGACAAGTTACAATAATTATTACAGTACAGAAGTTACATGAATTGTCAAAGACCACAGGAAGGTCAGTGTCAGTCAGGAACAGACTAAAGTTAAATCAGCAGTCGAGTATATTGCCTCCCAAACTTTTGGTCCAAGTATGAGATACTGCTTTTTCTCAGATATACTTTCTGTTCACTTTCTCAGTGTGTCTCTGCAGCCAAAATAACCATGACATTGGTTACTTACAAATAAAAGAGTTTTCCAAAATATACAAGGTCTTACTAGGCCTATCTGCCTTATCAATACTTTCTGAATCCAAAGTAAGCATGGTATCAAAATAAGCTCCCCAAGCAGACTCTGGTTAGCACTAGTTTTAAATTTCTTTAAATTGATTTTCAGGTGATAGAAATCGTTGTTTGTGTATGAAGTCCATGAAGTCCCACCTGAAAGGCTTGTCTGCAAGAATTGTGTATAAGGTATTTTGAGGTTCTCTCATCTCTAATACATTCACTTGGAATAGAGGGGGAAAAAAAGTTATAATTATTAATAAGTGAGTTTGGTTGTCATGGGAACCAACTGTCTCAGGTGCTGTGTTCCAATACAGCTATTAACCCCTAGTCCGTATTTATTATTCCAGGGAAATAATTGACTCAAAAAAAGAAAATTGGTTGTCACAAAAAAAGACAAGCCACTGTGCTAAATTTGAATCATTTGCATGCAATGAAAATGAATTAAGGAGGATGAAACTTCTTCAACCCTAAAGTGATTTACATTTGAGTTAGTGCTCTCTTTTTGTCAGCTCTCAATGTTATAGGACGTCAAAAAGAACTGGGAGCAGCGGGTCTGCAATGAAATACAGTACCCTACAGCTACCATGCTTGCACTTAGATCTTTATCACGCTTCTTAATCTGATTTTTTTTTTTTTTTTTGTATCAGCCACTATTTACGTGTTTGTAATTGAGGTTACCCCACTTGACTGAACAGAATGAATGGTATTGTTCGTTGGACATTTTAAAAGAATTTGCACAAGGGTGTTTCCTTGGTGCAATAACATCTCTTTCCAAAGAACCTATGTACGAAGTTTTATGCTTAAAATTTCTGTAGTCCAGGACTGGAAACAATTTTTTTTTTTTAGTCATTCTTGTTAGCATTTATTAAAAATTGTCATGTGTTATCTCAGGGTTGTACTATATGAATTCTACTTTAGAAAGTGTTGACCTTCATTTGCCTTGTTTGTTTTTCCCAGTACCCAATATGTTCTAATACCCAATACCACATCTACAGTCACCAGTTTTGTCACAGGTTCCCTCACTGACTCCATTACTATTCGACTTGGCATGAAATTTATGTTTTGGATGATGGCTGCTAGTGTGCTGAGTTTGTTTTTTTTTTAGAATAAGAACAGTAAAAAGGAACTTATACCTTTTTTGTTTGTTTTCCTAAAGGCAAGTATTTTACTTGCCAGTATCAGTGATGTTTTACCAACCACAAAAAAACCCCATGAAATATTATTTTACCTAAGTTACTAGAAATTAGGATGAAATGATCTCCTGGTTATTTGAAACAGAAAATTTTGGAGTAGTTAGTCAGGCACTTCATTTTTTGGCTTAAATTTTTGCTGATGGAGTGTTTCAGATGATCAAATGTAGGACATTGTTATCACATGTTTATAAATATTGAAAACTCTGTGCATTGTGTTTATTTTTAAGAAGTTGTCGAACTTTCCCTGTATGTCTCTAGATAGAAAATAGCTACAACAAACAACAAGCAGAAATCTTTATTTATAGAAGTCCTGTGGTGCACTTGAAGTCTTCGGATAAAAGGTGATACAAGTAAAAGTACTTTCTAGAGAAAAGCGAAGAAGAATCTGGCACTTACCCTTTGTTACCATATTTCCTATTCTGCCTGTTCCTCTTTTGCTCTTCCCAGTTAATAAGGTATGCATGCTGGATAACGCTTAATGTGAACTTGCTGTTTTTGAGTGAATAAACAAAAACACATCTCTAAAATATGACCTCTTCTCTTTTCCCTCTGTTTTTATTTAATCTTTGCCTATTGCACATTATCACTGCTGTTACTTAATGGCGCCTGCCACTGACATGGTAGGCAGATTAATTTATCAACCTGAGAACTGGTAACACTTTGTATTCTCTGTAGTGCAGACAGCCACTAATCTTTTCTGCCACAGAAGGTCCCTATAGTAGTAATATTGCTCTCCTTACAGTCTTTTTCAAATCATACATTGCATCTGCTTGCAAATATTGAAATTTATCTATAGGTGGCAGCAGACTTACACTGTAAGGCCAAAGCTAGAACTGCCAATTATTTTCAATTACTTGTGCATAATCATTTCATCTCCGTAAAGACAGTATGCAGGACAAAAGGGGTGTGGAGACAAATACATGGGTGGATTAGACCATAATTTTAGCAGCTGAGAAAAAAATAGGAAAAGAATGAGAGAAAAAGATTTGAAAGGAGGGAGAATGTTAACACGATAATAAAGTTTACTTTGCAGATGATAATAATTTACTGTCTCGTTTTTACAAAGCTATCATTTGGGAATTAACTTACATATTTGAATACCATCTTTTTGCAGCTGGGCTCCACAGAGTTTGAACAGAGCTCTGTGTTTGATATTCTGTATTGTTCTTTTCATTGTAACATATTTAAGGCAAAGCTTTTCTTAATCCTGCCAATAGGAAACCACTGTGAGAATATTTATGATGGGATACCTTGTGCATACATCATAGTGTAAGTGGACATGCTTCAAGGGACCAGTTAGCTTCTGTATTAGGTTTCAGTGGCTGAAAACGATCATTGAATGTTCTATTGCCATTGTCTTATTATCTTCTGGTCCTTCCTAAGAATCATAAAAGAGATTAAATTCAATTTATTGAAAGGCAGACCATTAAACCCTTGATATGTGCTGTACTGTATGCATCAGATTTCATAGTGGAAAATGGATTTCTTATGGGAAATAATAGAAGATAATGAAGGTAAAAACAATTATAGAAACTAGGTTCCAGTGATTATCAGCGCCATCAATATATGCATATTAGGCCCTAAGGGCTTATAGGACATCTGGTTTATTAGTGAACTTGCTTGTACAAAGAGGTCAGTCTTGTTTGGCATGCAGCTGTCTGATGCCAGAGGACAGGAAACAATCATGTAAGAGTGCTTAGGTGAGAACTACCCACTCCTCACATAACTGAGACACCTCGAGGACATGCAGAAGTCAAATCTGAAGGTGCTGGGAGCCTTGAAGGTCACAGACAAAAGCAATCCTACAGGCTAGGTGACATCTGAGGGTCAGGGCTCTGGGTTTAGGAAACTAAATTCCCGCTTTAGAAGCCTAAACCTTTTGTGTCTGTGATCCTGGATTACCTATTTAACATTAGATTTGCTATTGCTGAGTCCTTCAGTTTGCTGTAAGTAAAGAATGCTTTTACCAGATTGAATTTTTTGGTTTAGAAATCTTAGGTATCTATGTGGCCCATGTATAGGATTTAAAGTACCCTATTATATATATTGTACTTTAACAGTAACAATGGGAGGCTCTCTATAGGCTATGAACCTGCCATTAAAGCCAGACACAGGTATTTTTGTGCCTTTTAGAACATGTTTTCCTCTTGAATGTCATAACTAAAGCTGAACGTGTAAGGTGGCTTAGAGGTTGACACAAAGAACTGAAGGTTGAAAGACAGATCATCTCAACTAACAACATGCACAAGTTTTCATGGGCTGGTGTCGCATCTCTTTGCCCTCAGTTATCATTCTGCATCTTTCTGTGTTGTCAGTTCTTAACTTGCCGAAAAAAGCACAATGATTTTCTTCAAATATAACTTTCTCCATGATTTGGTATGACATTCATCCCATTTGACTACACTGATAGGACAGATACACTTTTCACATACTCTACTGAAATTTTCATTTTCAGGTAACTAAGAAATGCCATGGTCTGCAGAGATGAAGCTTCTTAGAGTAATGCACTTTATTTCATTTTGTGCCTGATGTGTAAGAAAAAATGAATTAATGTTTATCCAAGAGAAAGAATCTATTGAAAACTTCTACTCTAGCCTGAGAAGTATCTTGGTTCAGTGGCTGGAGTCCTTGGAGAAAGCCGGTGAATAAATCTTCATCATGGAGACGGAAATGGAATTTTAGTAGTTTAATATTTAGAAAACATCCACCTTTATGGCACAAGCAGAAATATGTGTAGTGGTTAGAGGTGGTTCCGAGTAATCATTAACACTGGGAAATGATGTCTGTAGCCAGTAGGACATAGCTTCATTAGATGAAGTTATGAGTTTACCAGAGAACATATGTCATATGTCTACAAGATAGTGACCTTTCCCTCCTGATAGCATTCTCTCTCCATTTCATTCCTCTCTGAGAATGTCCAGAAAGTTCAGAGGAATAAAAAATTAGGAATTAAAAGGTAGATGCAACAAAGATACTAAGCTCTTAGAGTTTAGCTGCTGGGCTACTTCATCTTTACATATTTTGACTCTGAGCCACTGTGAAGAAGAATCATGGGATTGGTGTATGCATTTTCTTTATTGTATTCGCATACCTCAGACGCAGAGGGATGCTTCCCTGCTGTCTGAAATCCAAGATGACTATCAGACATAGGGAAAACTCAAGTTCAGTTTTCTGCTCGGAATGAAAAGGTTCAGCTTGTTATTTTAACTTCTAAAGGAGTTTCTTTACTAACATACTAGGTTCCCAGTTGTCTGGTCCAAAAGCCATTCACAAAGCCCTGGCAATGGTGGGAGTGATCATCCATTTAAAGCCATGGTGCTGTGCCAGCAGACAAAGATGACCTCTTTTGCATCCGCATGGGAGATGTTGAAGATGCCTCCAGAAGTTCCTTGCATCTTACCAGTTGGATGTCAGCTCAGCCGGTTCATTCAAAGCATCAATTTGAATGTGTAATCTACCACAGGTGTGTTTAAATGAAGTGGGTCAGGTTGAGCTCACAGAAACTTCCTTACAACAAGTTCTGTGGGGGAATAACCTCTGGAATACAGGAAATATAACAAATCATTGGCTGACTTTAATGTCATAGAGTTGTGCAGCTGTTTACTAAGAGAACATCTGGCTTATGCCTTACTCTTGCACTTCTAATACAGAGACGACTTCAGTAGTCCGTAAGCAGATTCAGCTTCATTTCACTGCTGTGCTCCAATTAGACTGAAAAATATCAGCTGCCGTTCTCAAGGAAATCAGCTGCTTCTCACAAAATCTGATAGTTCTAGTTGATTATTCTGCCATACTCTCCTACTAGAACTAGATGATGGTGTCTAAAAAGAAACAGCTGAAAAAAATCACTCAGCAGGGGGGAAAAAAAACAACATGGGAGTAGAGTGGATAAAATGGAAGAGAATGCACAGTAATGTAGCTGCTTGTATATGGAGTTTTATCAGGTGTGTGTTTTAGTAGATAAATATATGCAATTAGTGTTATTTAGGTATTATAAAAACATATCTCTTTTTGTACTTTCATCAGTTTTTGTAATAATAAAATGAAGACTACTTCACAGACAGTAATACTTTAGCACATTAAATGACAATATGCTCCTCAGTTACCTCTTCCTGTGCAATCCACAGAATATGTTTCTTGCATGGCTGACTGCTACTGCAGAATAGCTGATAGCTTGTAAGGCAAAATCTTCAAAAAAATTATAGACATATAGTATTTTTATTTATGCTTTTGTTCTTCATAAAAATATTTTGGTAATATTTTCATATTTCATGAGTAAATTTGACTGTTTTTTAGTAACTCTTCAGCTTCAAAAAAACCCCAGAACAAAGCACCTTTCTAGAGCCAGAGATTAGGATATTTTTTATATTTACAGAGTGATTAAAAAGAAAAGTTAATTCCTCATTTCTTCTTTCAGGTTTTCGCTTCAATTTCGATGCCACTTGGGAGAGAAGAAAATCTGGAGTGAGATAATCTGGAGTCTTGGGAGAAGAAGAATTAAAAGAAGAGTTAATCTGGTTATGCAAAAAGACACTTCTTTCTTTAAATATCCAAGCAAGCTTTGGAGTGCTGTTACCAAGGTGAAGGGTAGAAGATGTGAAACATCAGGAATAAATAGGGTGAAAGAAGGTAAGCATATGAAATCAGACAATAATTTTTCATGTTACTTGGGATTATAAGTGCCTCCTTTCTCCAAGTACAGGGTAAAAAGAGATTCCAGTGAAATGGAGAAGCTACATTTCAAATTCAGATCATGTAGATCAGCTTGCATAGGGGATTCGGAGACTTCAGGTCCTGCTCTAATCATCACAGCCTCTCTTGTCTAGTGAGGCAGTCCCAACAGCTGTCGGCATATTGGTTTGAGTTTATCTATCTCCACAATTTAGCAGAGTGGTCTTTTTGTCTTTCACAGCACACTGATGAAATAGAACTTGCAAAGGCAGGCAGCAGTGGAATAATAAATGCTTACTTTTCTTAACAAGTGTGTCGGAGTAATTGCAATGGCTCTGACATAAGGAGCAAAACAGTGAAAACAGGAGTGCTATGATTAGCAAACACCATCCTATGGCCAACTATGTACTTCTGTAACATGCATAGGATTTCATACGCGTGTTCTTTTTATCAGGAGCAATACAGAAATCTGAGGCCCAGGCTGCAAAGAAGTTGGAGTGAAGCATGTGAACAATCCTAGAGAAATCACTGCAAGTAGGTCTTCCCTCAGACCTTCAGGATGAGGCTGATAAGGGCAAAGCAAATGTATCGTTTGTAGTCCATGGAGCCTATTAAATTCAGAAATATTTCTGAAACCTAAATGAATTCTAAACCTCATTAGCTAGATTTCATCTAACATGGAAATCTTGACTTATTTACTAAACCATGTTTCTTGGTGCTGAACAGTTGCTATTATAATTCATTAGCCTTGATAATATGTCCACTGGAAAGCTTTGCTGAGTTTTTGGAAAGCACGTTAAAGTGAAAAATCCTTTAGATAAGCAATTCATAGAATTAAACCCACAATATATTTTGAACCAACCAAAATTATTAAATAGAAACTGGGGTCTTACTGAGCATTTATTCTAGTTGTTATTTGAATCTTCAATTAAACATTTTTTAAAAACTTTAAGTATTTTTCATACTTGAAATTAGACACACAGACTACTGGAATTTGAGACAGTCCTATTTCCTTCCCCTTCTGGCTTAATTCCATCATGTCAAAGACTGTAATTATTGCCGGAGTAACAGTGAAGGATGGATATCCTGCACAGGACTTTCATCTCTTACAGCTTCAACTATATCAGTAAACTACGATGTTCTCTCTCCTCTGATGTATCTCATTATAAAACCTTTCTTACCTTTCAAGTTTATTCTCTCTCTAAAAAGCCAATTCCAGTCCATCTATATTACGTGGGAGCCCTGATCCTGCTATGTACTGAACTACACAGTCTTGACTTGTAGAACAAAACCTCTTAAGTTTATGAAGGAAAGCAATTTGCAGGTTTATTTCATTAAGGAAATACTCTTCTTTTTTTATATATCTGGAATGATCAATTTTAGTGAACTAATTTTAAAAGAGTGGATACGAATCCTTCCACCTCACTGCTACTCAAAATCATGAATCACACCTCTAAACCAAAAAAACAGAACTTTGTTCAAGCCAATTGTACTCCCTAGCTCCTGTAAAATGACCAGAATGGTTCTTTGAGAGATTTTTTTTGAAGATGCAATATTTCATTTTTCCATTAAATCATTTTTTTAGGGCTCTCTAAAATGAGCCATAGGTAACTGGGTATCAGACTAGCTCTAAATTACACCCTTATTAGAGAAAGATAGGAAAACCCAAACAATAATGGGTTGTGCCTTCTTCCTTTTTATTGAAAAACAAAGAGAAAACAAAAACTGTAAGAATAGCCACATAGCCTAGATCAGACAAAAAAAACCAAAAACCCCAAACCACCACAAAAACCAGCCCAGTCTCTTTGCCCTCAGAGGGGAAAAAAGTAGATGCCTAAAGAAGAGTAGAAAAGCACAGCAGTCACAGATGATACATCCATTCAATGTTTTCTAGACTCCAACCACTTCTGGTTCTAGGGCTCTCTGAGCTCTAGCAGGACTAGTATGCTCAAAATCCCTTAATGAAGCAAATGTTCTTGCCATGTGTTACAAAAATAGACATTTAGCTCCCACCACGTTTTTTGGAAATGAGCTAGACAGCTCAAGGACCTGTTATATGGAGAACCGTTTCCTTTGGAAATTGCTTCCTATTAGATTCATCCAGTGCTCCATTGTTCCTGCCTTGCAGGAGAATACAAACAGTTGATCACTATCTATTATCTCATGTCGTTCATGATTTTGAAGACCTGTACCTTATCTCCTTCAGTTATTTAATTTTAAAAAGGGAATCCTAGCTTACAAAGAAAGAATCTGCCCTGGTTTTTTGTTTGTTTGTTTGGGGTTTTTTTGTCTGTCAGTATTTTTCTGCTTTAAACTTCCTTCAATTCTACTATCTTCTTTATGAGATGGAGGGGAGTAACAGAAAGTATTCAAGATACTGTGAATTGATACAGTAGTAAAGTAAAAGCACAACAAGCAAACAGTGTTGGAGAAAAATAAGAGATGTCAAAAGTTATGAGAAACAGTTTTGTTATATTAGCTCTGTATCTTTATCCTGTTCTCATATGCGGGAATACCTCCTTGGTGTCCTGAGGACCAAAACATTTAGATTAGTTTCTCTTTCAGCCAAATAGCTAAACCAAACCTGTAATTTTTTTTTTTTTTTTTAAAAAGCTGTTAACATGACTGAAATTGTTTGCTCTACCTCAGAGGTCATAAGAAATTGCTTCCTCTCCATGCCATCTGTGAAGGTGTGATTTCTGGAGCACTCACACAAGTAATGAGCTGTACCTCGCTCCCATTGGCCATTTCCTCGTATCGCTTCCACCTGCATAGACAGACTGGCTGCTGAGAAGTTACTTGGGTGCGCTCAGCTATATGAAGAATATGTAAACAGACCAAAAGCACTTCATGCTGCAATGATTCCAGTAGTAGTAATAAAGAAAACATGTACAATTTAAAACCCTTTCAAAAAGAAACAGCATGTCTTTTCAATAGCGTGCGTTGATGATGTGTATGCCTCATATCTAAAGATTCACTGAATATTTTCTGTTTCTCTGAGGATATTCCTGGAAGATGGACTGAGTAAAGCTAATTGTACCTGTTCATTCTTCTGTTGTTTCTCCATATGTCAAAACATTTGCCTAGTGTCTCACCATTGCCAGCTTTGCTGCTGTTGGCTTTGGCATATATTCTCTCGTAGGCTTGATGAATAGCAATGTATGGAATTAGTGTCATATGGCCTAAAAGTGGAGTAACATCAGGCTGTAAACAATAGCATAAGGTGCTATTAAGTCTGCAGTGTAAACACACACAAGATGATAAAATGAGCCAACTGATATTATTTCTGTTGCCTTTGTTGGCGTGGCGACCTGGTTCAGGAACGGCACGGTGACCTACGGCACGGCGACCTACCCCCTGGCCACTCGGGCCATCAGCTCGCAGACACCAACGTGGTGGACAGCAAATGGTGTTTATTGATGAGTAGCACAGTATTATGTAGCTTAGGTTTACAGCGTCACTTCCGTCTGCT
>Ga0181612_167572_pt1 | contig 13650 bp, 9 predicted proteins | sample HoacroProtozoa21_FD_119630 | JGI IMG/M metagenome (GOLD analysis project Ga0181612, IMG submission 119630) | Hoatzin crop microbial communities from Cojedes, Venezuel. Combined Assembly of Gp0051906, Gp0051904, Gp0051908 | reverse complement strand
GGCTGACTCAGCAGCACTAGCACAGCCCTGTGTGCTCTCTGCAGGGTAGGACCATCCACAATATTTAACTTTCCCTCTTTCATTACCCTAGTTTTTAACTCCCGCGTAGTCTACTGAGAGTCATGGGTCCTTTTTCCAGAGCAAATGGGAAACTCTTGATTTCCTCTGCCAGGAGGTACCTGGTAGGTAAAATAATCTTAATTACCCTATAATTCCAGATAATCTTGAATCTCCCAGGACTGTTCAGGCCGCCAAGACAGACCTCAGGCAGACCCGCTCTGCCTACACCATGCAATCTTCCCTTCCACTCCCGCGCTTCCAGACGCTTTCCACTTTCCAAAAGGCTTTGGAAAGCCCCAGTTTCTTTTGCCAACATGAGTTGGAGAGATGGTGCTCTGTCTCCTCCAGCTCCTCACTGCTGTTTGCAGGAGTAGGACAGTGCCTTGTGATGCAAAGCTGTGGGCTCCCCACAATGTGGGCTGTACTGGGAGGGAAAGGGGGGGTTCCCAGGTGGATTTGTAGATTTGATCCTAGTGGACACAGGTTTTCCTCAGGTAGTACCAACAGAGATGTTGGAAAGAGAGGGGAGAGAGATTTGTTATTTATTTACAAAGTAAGTTTCCCTTCTTGGAGATGTTCCTAGTTTACATAACGTGTGTGTAAGCAAGCATACCATGTATTGTAAATATAGATGACAATTACACACCTTATCACTACATGAAATGGTCAAAATCATTTTCAAACATGCCTGAACATTTTTAATAAATAAACTGATATCCATTTATCTATTTGTATGCTTAAAAACACTAAGAGTAACATGTATTTTATTAGTCATCAGGTAATATTCTATGGCAATAGACCTAATGGAGTTTGTTTCTTGCTTAATGTACACACTGGTTAAGTTTTTATTGCTAAATGTAAAGGTTTTTTTAGCTCCTAAAGGAGATAGATAGTTGTTGATCTGTGGAAAACTATACATTTCATTAAGCTAAATGAGTTATTGAGAAATGTCTATGCTGATTGTATTGGAAATTTTTGACTTATTAGAAAGTCCTTAGTCATGTCAGGATTTAATGCTGAATATTTATTTTGATGTCTTTTACTTGGATACCAAACAGTTATAGTTTCAGACATGTAGGTTGCACTTGATTAAAACATCTGTGAACTTGAGGGTATTAATTAACCATTTTACTAGCTTAAAGGATTTTTTTGGCATATATTTTCTGCCTGAATAGCAAGTCGTCTTCATGTGCAATATCAGATGAAGACAGTTCAACAACTGCATCACTTGTATTCCACACAATTGCTTTGTTTTGCCTTTGTAGTGTGTTTTGCTCCTCAGTCTCTTGATACAAATTTGTGATACCGCCGTTTGTTACGAAACCCGTTATGATTTGACGTAATATGATTGCAGGCTTTTTGACATTGTCTGGTTTTAATAAGCTTATCCATGGCTGTCTTCACAGCTTATGATAAAATTCTACTTCAGGCATATCACAAAATTCACATAATGAGTGAGAAACCTAGTTGTTTGCCACTGTCATGATTTTCATTCCAAACACCAAACATTATTCTCATTTATCATCTAAACCTTAATTAAATAAACCTCACATAACCCTAACTCAGCAAGCCTCTTCTGAAACTTATTTTATGTTTTGAGACCCTTAGCTGAAATGTGCTCTGCAGCTGCTAAATGCTACCCTTGTTTATTGATCAAACTTTCTATATCCGCTGCCTGCTGCTTGCACTTCAGAGTTTCTCTTTTTGGAGTTGTAAGAAAAGGAATCAAACCTGTCACATTCTGTATAACGTCCTAGGAAAAGTGTTAGTTTTTGTGCTGGAAGTATCTGTTGTAGAAGATGTTAGCAGTGATGTCATGGAGGAGTGAAAATAAAATAAGAATAAAGGTAGTACGTTCTAGTGGTATGAGAGAATACTTTCCTGCCAAAGACTAAGAGATTAAAGACTATTCATGAGGTGAAAAAGTACCTATTGAGGCCCCGAGGCTGATTTATGATCCATACAAATATCCATATCCAAGAAATTGAGGCAGAAAGTGAATGTCAATCTATTGCATCAGTTCCAGTTAAGATAGCGTCTAACATACATGGTGTTATAATATGACCAGTTGTCTCTAGCCACTATTCCAACAGAAAAAAATGTAGACAATTAACTGCAGTTGAGATGATGGAAATATTAATCCAGAAAGAGTGTCAAATCATATGTCATCTATCTTCTTTATCAAGGTAAGGAGGAACAAGGTTTGGGTTTGATAAAGATATTTAGCAAGGTGAACTTTCAGATTGCATGCAAATCTTAATGAAATTGGTGGGAAACTAGTGCTTCACTAGGAGGAAACAACCTCATTACAATTTTGGACCTTTCACTTTTAAACAGATAGAAATACTTTACAGGCAAGAGTCAAAAAAAAAAATCTTAGTGAAAACAGACCTGACTTACAGTTCACAGTCCTTTATTGATTTAAGCTCCCACTAAAATCAAGCAGGGCATCAGAGAAAAGTTTAATGAGGAGAGAGAAATTGTAGGAACTAAGGAGTGCTAAACAAAGAAATGAATTGTTCTATTGATACAGCAAGTAAATGTGTGTTCTGCTGGAATGAGTGGGGCATGTGGTTGTTCTCTGCTCCTCTCATTGATCTTAAATCAATAAACAGAAAAGTTATGAGTATTTAATGTGAACAGGAACTAAATTGTCAGAGGAATCTGAAACAGTGCTAGTAAACTCTTCTATCAAAATCCCTATATGAAAAAGAAAAAAAAAATTAATTCTGTCTTGAAATACATCTAATATCTGGGACTTTTGCACTGATTTGACCTAGCATGAAATCAGGGGTAAGCAGCAAAGTTCAGGCCCACATTTGAACTTCCCCCAAATCTTTGGGAGCTAAAGTGGAGATCCCTTGTCCAGTTAGAAGTGTTGGCCAGACAGCATATGATTCACCACTGAATGGATGATGGACAGGGTATGTCTGCACTGCAACTGGGAGGTCTGATAGCAACAGGAGAATGCATGTGCACACTAGCTTGAACGGACTTCCTTACTGATTCTTGATGAGAGGGTCTTTCATTCTCACAGCTGTCTCACCCATCCAGCCACTACTTCACTCCGTCCTCCCCGCTTGTCTCCCACCTGTCTGCCGTGGCCTCCTTCCTGCTTTGCAACCCGGTGTGGGATGCAGATGGTGGGCCTAAGTGGGACCCAGAGCCCGGAGGGCATCAGTCATGCTGCCAGCCGAGGTGTGCAACGTGCTCGGAGCATCCCCACTGCACGGTGCCCACTTTGCAGTTCCTACCTGCCACTGCAGCCCTTGCTCTGCCTGGAGCTGAATGGAGGGGCGAGAGAAGTTGGGTCTGAACACCCTCATTGTGAAACTAGCTGCTGAAGAAAAACCTTGATGTAAAATAGGTGGCTATTGACTGATATTGAAATATGCACGGGGAAATCTGTTTGTGCAGGTAAACATCTTTGCAATGTATGTCCTGAAAGCTGGTCTAACCTGTGTCTCGAAATGGACAGGAAAGGGATGAGCTCTTCCATTAGTGAGGGAAAGATGTTGCCCACTTCCTCACATATGTACAGAGACAAGCTTAAAAAGATCTAGTGCTGATGAAATCTACTGGGTTTGCGGTCAGCGAGACTGAAATCCCCCTCCTGTGCATGGTCAGGGATCACCTGAGCTTATCCAAATCAATAGAAATGTATCAAGCTCAGACCCTAATTAGGACTTCGATGTCCAGGGCTGTTAATTAGGGTTAGTGATATGGTGTCTTGAGTTACTAGTTTCCAGTTTTTCCCACATTGCACCCATTCAGGATGCTGCTTTCCCCTTTGCTTTCCCATCCTTCTCCGCTTCCTGCATGCCTCTTCTCAGACACCCCCGCAGCGGCTCTGCCTCAGGTACCAGCAGCTCAGACCTTCCTCGCTCCTCTCCCTCACCACAGTTCCATCAGTTCCTGCTGCTGCAGCCCAGCAGTCCTGCCTCTGGTCAGCGGGGCTCTGCACTGCCCTTCCTTCCCCTCTGCTCCTGTTACAACTCCCCGCTGCCAGCTGGGATGTCTTGTCATGGACCAGAAACCTGAGCTGGGCCAGGAAACTCGGGTCTTCTAAGTCCTTGGAGATCCACCTAATGATTAAATATTTAATTAAAGCTGACATGGTTCCTAAGCCAAAGAGAGAAGCACATACTGCATACCTTATTTTATGTTGTAGGGAGATTCAGCTCCTGATTTAGCAAATATGATATGAAATAAACTTCTGTAAATAAATAAATGTAGAAACATATACCAAATAGCTACTTTTTAGCTATGGGCAGAGGTTTTTTTTCCTGCATTGGATCAGTAAGTCTTGCCCAGGCTGATCAGAGCACATCGACTGGCCCTGGCACGTCCCTGTCGTGCATGTGGCTGCAGCTCAGGTGGTGGGGATCCCTCCCCTACCCGAGTGAGGAGACAGATCACCTTGCCTCTTTGGGGGCTTCAGGAACCCGAGCTGGTAGGGGGTAGGTTGGAGGTAGTGTGCTGGTCCCTAGTTCCTCTCTGCCTGGTGCCAGAAAGGCAGAGAAAAGCTTCTGTTTAGACAAAATCACAGAAAAAAACCAGAGTACTGAATATTTTCAGTGTACTGGAATAGCCCTTCTGCTCCAGGAGCATCATTAAAAGTTCATTATTCCTGCTGTGCAAGGTAAGAGTAGAAGGTAAAAGCTTATCTAGCAGTTTGTGAAGCTTCATAGGTAGAAGTTTTTGAAGACAGAAGTTATAAGAAATTATTATTGTCATTAGGTAGGAGTGCTTTCATTCTGTGAGGGGAGCGTCTAGAGCTGTGGCCCACATTTTAGTCCACAGTCATTTTTCATAGCAATCCTGATCACATAAAACTCATGCTATACTTATTAGATTAATATACCACTAATTCTCTTACTTACTATAAGAGAAATTAAATAGCTTGATTTGGTTTATTGCCAATTTCTTCTGCTAGTGATCCCACTCTTTGTTTCCAGCATTGCAATCTCATTTTAGCTTTTGCTCCATGCTTCTGTAGCCATGTGACTGCCCCTGTACATGCTGAAAACCTGCTGTGAGGAGGAGTCCGACTCTGGAAACTGTTAAATAGAGAATATTAAAAAATATCAAGCATTTATTCAGTCAGTACTATTTTATGCTGCCAAGTAAAAGGAATAGAGGAGCCACGTGAATCATGTGTACAAATTTTTCACAATTTCTGACAACATGGAGAATGTATTTCTTTGGTTTCATAGGTGAATGCCTTGAACTGTTCTTGCCTTCAAGGCAAATCTGTGAAATATCAAGAAGGAGTGATGCCTTGAAGACACATTGATGGATAACGAGGAGACCACAGTACGACTACTGGCACTTGTGCTCTTGAAAGAAAGCAGTACTATCATAATGAAAAGAGCATCACCTGAAAGCAGATGAGTTAGGGAGGAAATTGCCCTTTTATTGTGCTGTCTTCTGCTCTGAAGGAAGGAATATGTTATTACATTACTGTGATATCTTTATTGAAGATATTTTCTAGTTAGTACTTGTCAAATTTGGATTCGCAAAAGCTGATTTTTATTTTAAACCTGCCTGCCTTCACAGCATCATCTGCTGATACTTCAGGGGTCCTGTAGGCTGCTGCTGGAGAGCTGTGTTCACCAGACATACACCTGCATTTTCCAGGGGAATGTAAAGATTTGGTCGATTTTGTTGCATCTTGGTTAGGGAGCTGTAATAGCACTTCTTGAGCTAAACTTTCATTTAGCATGCGCTCATCCTGACAGAGTCTGTTTTCTGAAGGTAATCCTTGTTCATATTGTGAAAGCCATTAAAAGAAACTGGAACATTTGCTTTAAGGGGACTGTTGTGGCCTTGGCCCTGTATGTTTCTTGTGAGCTCACCCATAGCTTTGGGAGTCTGTAGAGAAAAATGGTGTGCTTTACCATATCTGAACAAAACCTATTAGAAAGGTTTTGTGTTGAGCTTGTCAAATTTTCAATTATGGCTTTTGTTTAAGGTTTTATTGCATCTCTTCCCGGCTCAAATATGATTTATTTCTTTCTTGAACTTGAATGAATTGGCCACATTTGAGCGAAATCAATAATAACTGATGAAAATTTTAACATGTATATGTAGGAGATAGTTTTATGTCTGAACTGTGTTAAGGGTGTCATAGAATATTTTTTTATTGGGTTCTAGCCTTGGACCTGTAGATGGGTTGTGAAGATCCAGTGACCTTTTCTCGGTAAAGATTATCTTTATCTTTTAAACCATAACATAGTTTTGAATATCCTGTGTCTCCAGAAAACCAAACAACTCTGCTATTCCCAGCCACAAACTTGTCTAAATGCTTTAAAGGATTTAATACTCATATTTTAATCTTGCTGACAACTTAGATGTTTCTAGAAAAAAAAGTTTAACTGAGCTCTATCTAAGATACAAAGACATCAAAATATCTCCTAAAAATATACACAAAGCAGTTAATGTTCTTTCCAGCCTTTAAATGTGCCTGAAGATTTAACACTGCATTAAGGAAATGAAGTACAATTAGAGTGCAGGCTTATGTGGAGCTAGGAAATGAAGAGGTTTCTGAAATAACCATTACTGTAAGAAAAATGCTAATTCTCTGCTAGAGAAGGAGAAAATTTTGGCTACTGGAGTCTGAACCAGCTGAGTCTCCTAGCCAGCGGTGCATTTGACCCCCAATGCCCTGGCATGCTTGCTTCTCTGGCTCCCTGCCTAATCAGCCCCACGCAGGGCTGGTAAACCTGAGGGAGGGGTCCTGTTTCCCATGGCACTCCTTGGCTAACTCAGCCTTGCAGCTGTGTGACTGCATTGTGTTGCATGAGCCGCAAGAATGGACTTAACTCAGCACATTCGTGCAGAGGTTTGACCTGGGTTGGCCTGGTCTTCCAGGGATATCCTATGGGACTGGGCTGTTCTCACAATCCAGGTGTCTTAAGAGAGTTCACTAAGCCTGCATAGCAGGATGTGAGATCTTGCACCTCAAGGAAGCTTTATCAACTGCAGACATCTAAAGCAAGAAAGAAGAAGAGGGAATGTGTAGGCTGAAACAGCGAATCTGCTGGGAGGATGACTATGGAAGGTCTGCTTGTGAATCCATATAAAATACTTTTGTTGGCTCTGTTGCCATAGTTTTGACAGCTGCATGTTAGATTGTGTATATTTATTTCACCACATGGCTGTGAGGTGGTGGTATTATCTGAAGGATGGGACCTCTCTGTTTCAAGGACAGAGGTGGTTGCTCACAGTCAGGTAGGATATCTAAGACGTGGAAGAGAATTGAACTGGCATCATCTACATCACAGTTGCACACTAAATCCTTCATTATAGCAGAAAGTTTGGTGTGCTACTTCAGCTGAGTAAAGTACAGCTGAGCTTCGTGAATGCTTCAATGTACTGCATTTTTGCAAAAGAAGCTCCAATTTAGGCACCAGTATTTTCTGAAAATCTGTTCCCAAATGTCAGTTGCAATGGTGAATTTGGAGGGCTTGAGGTTAAACACAAGTACATTACTTGCCTTTCATTCGCTGTCAAATTTTGTGTGTGTAGGTGGCAAGCTCAGACAGCACCTGCCAACTACTTATTGGTTATTGGCTTAGGATAGAGCTGTTAGTCTTGCCCTTCACTTACGTTTAGTTCTGAGGCACCCACTTTGTGTATTATTTTGTATCTGCTTTCAGAATTGTATGAAAAATAATGAAATTGGAGGTTCAGTGAAGTACACAGTCACAAAGCAGGAGTTCTAATTTAAATGATTTTATAATCAACAAAGAAAAGTTGCATCCAAAATCAGTTACCAATACATAGCTCAGTTGCAAACCGATATTTAAAAGATGCAGTGTATTAGCCACTGTATGTACAGGAGAATCTAAAGAATTGTATTAATTTTTTTCAGATGGACTTTTAAAACCAGAGTGTGTGGATTGTACCCACAAGATATTTATGGAGACCTGTTGTTTGTGTCCCCATCTCTCATCAGAATATACGGTCCCATATGCTTCAAGCAGGGTAGGCACAAAAGCGTACTATTATAATATGTTAAATATGATCTTGTTTGAGAGTATATCTTAGCTGATAACTGTAAAAAGGACTCTATTATATGGTAAATACACTTTCCTTGTTCTTGCAACTTTTGATATGACATGCAAAGTCAGTTTATAATTTCTATATATCTTCATTTATGTGAGTTCTGAATAAATGGTCCTTCTCATCAGACCTTTTTAGTAATCTGTATTTTGCAGCAACCCACTGCAAAGTCCTTGTTGTTCCCAGCTTTGTTTTGAACATTGTGCCTCATATCTATCAAGTGTTGACAATGACCTGTCTTCTTTCTTCTTATTGAGGTGTTTGTATAAAGGGTATCTGAGCAATGGTATGTATTGGGAGGTTGGTTTCAATACATGTTTATATACATAAACTTTTCCTTACCTACCTTTCCTGTCAGAAAAGACATTTGCTTTTTGTGAATGGGTTTGTTTATGGTCAAGGTGATGGCAAGCTTTGCTGAACATTCCATGTGTGAATTTGCATTTTGAAAACATCTTTACACAATAATGATCAAAGCTGTCACAGACAGAGTTTTTTATGCCAGGGAGCATTTTAAGGTGTTTTCCTCTTTAAATCAAGCACCAGATTTGAGAGTTCTTGGAAAGATCCATTTAAAGTGAGAATGGATGATTGAAGGAAATCCTTTCTGCCACATTAAAGAACCTTTTCTGGAAAATCTCTTCCAAAAGAAGAGAATTGCCAGACAAGTTGGGTCCCATCTCTGGAAGCTGCATGAATTGTCCTGAGGCTTAGGCTGACCTGAACCAGCTGAGTGGAAAACAAAAATCACCTTGGAGCCAAACCAGGGTGAGAGGTAGTTGTGAGGCTGGCCCACTACTGTTTCATTTCTCTGTGTTCATCTCCTAGTGTAATTCATTCCTTATACTTGGCATATCAATGTAAGACAGACAGAAAATTCTGTCTCCTATTTAAGGCAAAAGGTGATTTTTCCACTGCCTCCTTCACAAAGGATTGGTGAAATTACCAGGTGGCCAACATGAGATGGAGGCGTTGCCAAGCCCCTGCAGTGCGCTCCTGCCCTGAGCTGCCCAGGCTTGTCTGCAGACTGGGAGCAATGGAGGAGAAGAGTCTCCCCATCAGCGTGTTGGAGCCAGGATCTCTCTGGCACAGGGCAGTGCAGATGGGAAGAGATTTGAGACAAGCATTTCTGCTGGAACCAGACAGATGTCATATGCCCTTATTAATTTCTGTGCTTTCATGAACTGTGCCTGAATAGTTGGTTTGCCAAAGTGAAGGCTCAGGTTCTGCCAGACCAGCTTCGGATTAGGGAGCGAAGGCAGATGGCTGTATCTCCTTGCTGATGCTCTCCTGTTGCCTGGTACCCCGTCTTCTAGCAGCTCACTTCTACACTGCCAGATATCTTCCTCTGGCAGAAGTTTTTTCGTTTTTAATTCTGTATGGAAAACAGCCTTGCCTATGGTAGTTTTGAAGGAGCATTGTCATGTCATAGAGTGCAGTTCTGGATTTTGAACCAAAGCCTAATGCTCCAAGTATGTACACACACACACCACTTCACATGTGTGAACAGCATTGTGCTTGTTAAATATGAATATTTCCAGGACTGTTGCCCAGTTCTGCAGATACAGCATTCTAAGATTATCCATTTGCTGTCTTTTCATCAAATATATTCATTGCAGTAATAGAAAGATTTCTTTTTACTATCTGCCAACCATGAAAACTCTGAAAGTCAAACTATGTTCTTTCTGGCTTATGAATCATCACTCCTAACCTTGACTCAGCGATCACAGGGGAACACTTAGGCCATGGTTAACATATATTCTTCTGATCAAAAATATTCTATAGTATGGCATTACATTAGTCATTATTTCTTTAATAAAGCCTTTATAAAATCCAACTCATGATCTTACAGCTACATTAGTTCGATGGAGCTAAGGGAATAAAACAGGAAAATTATTTTTAGTCCTTTAAGACAGATAGATCTGACATTAAGTATGTTACGAATGCATAAGAGATATCACTTTGCTGGCTATGATTAACTGAAAATCAAAATAATGTATTACTTTAAGGTGGCAGCTTTTAGTTACTCTGAGATGTGATGCTCTGGCTAGAGGAGAAAATGTATGTGAGTGTGTGCTGGATATGAGAAGAATAGTCCAAGAGACAGTATTCTTCATTATTAATATAGCTTTCAGATATACTGAGATTATTTATAACTATAAGAAGAAAAGTGTGTTTTGCATCAAAGACAGTTATGCCAGTTAACAGCATGTTCAGGCTAAGATAATTGACTGAACAATCTTTTAATACTTTGCCCCTTTCAAACCTGTTGCTTGGATACCATTTTCTCTGAACTATTATGTACCCTGCAGAAAATTAAACAGTAAAGAAAAGGTTTTAGCAGCATTTTCCTTTGTCTTTTCCATAAGCTCTGCATTTAAAAAGAAAAAAAATCAGAAGTGGGGTCAAAGAATTATGGCTTTCTGGCAGTAAAGTACTGACAGGAACAGCTGGAAAATGCAACTCATGCACAATCTGAATTCAAACCTTTTTTTTCTAGTTATATGTTTTTTCTTGCATGCAAGCTTTTCCTTCCTTTTCCAATGGAATTTGAGATTCTTAAATTGTAGACAACCTGAAGTAACTGGATAATGCATCCAGGTAAGTCTTTTACTAGTGAGAATGGTGTGTTCCTTGCTCAGTTTTACTCACTCACTGAAATATGTAATCTGAAAGTGTGCGGTAGTGTTTGTGATTTGGGGATTTTGTATAACTAAATGCTTTTTGGTCTCCATCTAAATACCAGATATTCTATTGAATTATACATGCCGTGAACTGCGGTGACTTCTTTAAGCTACGAGCTGCTGCTTTATCTATACCCAAAAGCCTCTCGGAAACATCAGAGGTGTCTTGATGCAAGGGTTTAGGTTTGCCGACAGGAGTGACTTCACGTTTCACTGTTGCAGCAGGTTTGGGAAACCTCCAGGTTTATGTACATTGCTTCACTCTAATACAAGTGAGAGGAAAGACTGAGGATGAATGGTCTGGTTGACTCAGCAGGTAATGTCTTTAGGATCAGCTTTTCCTGGGATCAATTTACCAGTTAAGCCCAGGGCTTAAGTTGTGTGACATTGCTACCTGAAAACTGAAGGGGGGGGAGAGGGCAGCCACTGCCGTCTCCAGCACCCTACCTGCCTGGCCATGTGCTCGGGGTGCAAATTTCATGTCTCTCCTTCTGCGCTTAGCTGTGCATAGGGCCTGTGCCATGTAGAGGGACAACTTCTGCTTGGTGAAAAGGCAGACAACAGATTTCACAGTACGATACGGACTCAGGCAGAGACTCTTTGTAAACCACAGGCTGCATCTTGGGAAGCAGCATGTACTGCAGTAAGTGGAAAGTCAGGACTTTGGTGTAGCTCACTGCTTTAGTGAGTGATGGGGCAGAGCTGCAAACGTAGCTGTGGTCCAGTTGTTCTAGCTTTCAGCTCCTCTCTACTCCCTGCCATCATGAAAACAAGCAGGAGCAGAGGGGAGGTTCCTAGGTTCCTAACTGGATACAGAGTTGGACCGCAGACATCTTCTAATCTGGATTTGGGGATTTGCCCATGATCTCTAATGCAAAGGGAATGTTTTGTCATTTCGTGTTCGTAGCCAAGCCAGTCAGCAACACTGTCAAAGTGACTCACAGCAGTGCTGAGATTGTGACTCACTGCTGTGTCCTTTCTGGAAAGACACTAATCCTACTTTCCTGCTGCTTGGGCTGTTTTGGGAACCACAATGTTAAGCACTGAAAGGCACATTTATTAACTGGCACATGCCAGGACTGGGTTTTGTTTGTAACAGAAAGGAAGTGCTTTGTGGCCTCTCTGCTGTTGACTAGACGCTGACACATCTGGCACCCAGGCACCAGAGGATGGAGAGGTTCGGACATTTTTGCTGGTTAGATCTGGGTGTCAAGCCTATTTCAGTCAGTGGGTCTTTGGGTTGAATTCAAGAGTTTTTCTTAACTACCAACATCTGTCAGATGGCAACTCCCCAGATCCACCCTTCCTGGTCATGCTGTTTTAAGGCACTTACATTTTAAATAATAATAATAACAAAAGCCTTCAAGATTTTTCTCTGAGTAATTTGTCCTCGAGGGACTTGGAAGTCCTCAGGTTTCCTCCTGACCAGTGACAGGATGTGGTGCATCCACCAGGAGTCATCCAACCCATTACCACACAGGCAGTCTGGTCAAAAGCCTTTGGGATTGCTTGTGGAACAGGAGGAGCTATGCCTATGAATGTACTAAATAGTCTGGTAACTCTATCTCGGTTGATTTTTGGTGTAGCTCCTGCCTTAAATTGTGACATTTCTGTTTTCAACCAAAAGTTGGTTTGTTGTGGTCTCTTGGAGCCTTTAACTAGGGTGGAAATCATCTTGCATGTTCTTCATGTCTTCAGATATGTGTAGAGGAAATTTTTACCTAAGCTAATCTCACTGTTCTCCAATTACAGTCAGTGGAGAGAAAAAGGCATTGCAGGATGTGATTTATCTGACGTGCTTTAGCTGTCTGTCTTAGGAGGAGAGAAGATGGTACCCTGGAGGTGCCTGTTTCTCTCAGTACACCGTAAAGCAGTTCATGGGCAATAGCATAAACAGAAGGGACTATAATGAGTCATGCGAACAACACCCACACCACTTATTTAATGAATATACACTCAAGATAATTTGCATTAATTGCAAATACCAATTAGTGCAGTTTCTGCAGCTGTCTTCTGGGGCTTGGCCTTTGTATATTTTTTGAACTAATTAAGGGTATGTTATTTTTCTTTTTTTAACCAGCAGTTCTGTATGTGTGGTTTCTTTCTTGAGGGAGGTAAGTGCGATGGTACAACCTTTCCAGCACTGGTGTGGCTGCACTGATTCACTCGAACTGTGCCAGTGTTTCTACCTCTAATTGTTAAAAAGTCACGAAAGGTTTTCAAACAACAAATCTGTGAAACTTTTAATTCATTTTCCTATACTAATAACATAGAATGAAGCCTTCAGGCTACATGGCAGTTGTGAAGAGGCATTTACTTGCACACGTTCAGAAAAAGGAACCCTTCTCCCTGGATCTCTGTAGGAAACATAGTGTTTCCTTCATTTTCCTCAGAGCTCCTTTGACTCAGTGCTTTCTGTCCTGTACGTTTCCCCCCTTGCCTTCCTTTCCATCTCTTTCTCTTCCACCTTTAGTTCTGCATCCTGTTGCTTCAACCAGCACTGAAAGTACCAGCAGATCTTCTGAAAGCTTCTGTCTCCAACTAGACCCATGCTTGGAAGCATGGCTGTGTATTTCACATCCTTTTACTGTAGGTATCTAGGCACCCTAATCACTACAACCACCTTAGCTGGAGGAATGACGTCTGTCTTAAGTCTCTTTAGGGCATCAGAGTGTGCAGGTTTCAACAATTTCTGTTCCTAAAATATGAAGGGATGTGACGTAGAGTCCTTTCTAATGAGGACACTTGGTTTTTAAGGTTTTCTTTCTATGTTCAAATGTCTATCCAGAAAAAATCCAAGCGGAATCACTTGCATCTTGTAACTGTTATGCTTATGCTT
>Ga0181612_179353_pt1 | contig 13651 bp, 7 predicted proteins | sample HoacroProtozoa21_FD_119630 | JGI IMG/M metagenome (GOLD analysis project Ga0181612, IMG submission 119630) | Hoatzin crop microbial communities from Cojedes, Venezuel. Combined Assembly of Gp0051906, Gp0051904, Gp0051908 | reverse complement strand
CTCCGCTGGACTCTCTCCAGTAGCTCTTCATCTTTCTTGAACTGGGGAGCCCAGAACTGGACACAGTACTCCAGATGGGGCCTCACTAGGGCAGAGTAGAGGGGAAGGAGAACCTCCCTCGACCTGCTGGCCACACTCCTCTTGATGCATCGCAGAATGCCATTTGTCTTCTTGGCAGCCAGGGCACACTGCTGGCTCATGGTCAACCTGTCGTCCTGCAGCTCCTCTTGCACAGACATAAAAAATAGGGGGGGGGAGGGGGGCAGGCAGGCTCCATCTCATTGTTTTCCATTACCCAGAAGACCACTGCGTAGTCTAAACTGTACCCAACACAAGGGCTCACACAGGAACTGGACCTGTCTCTTCCCCAGAAGCCCTCAAACATTGCTACGCCACCTGGTGTCTGGTAATTTAGCATCCCTGTCTGCCTGATCGCAGAAGAGCAATCTGCTGAACAGATACTCCAATGGCAACTTGACAGCCAAAGACCTTGCATGGGCACACCATCTACTCTAGTGTGCAATGGCCAGCTGCCTCTGAAACCAATCTTACAATCAACGCATCATCCTTCAACGCTTTAAGTTTACAGACTTAGTCCTGCAATTCTGTCATTCATCAAGACCAGGTTCTACTGCTACTAACATGAATGAGGCAGCCAGCCAGTTAATAAATTAACACTTCCTTGACTTCTGTTTTCATTCACAAGGAATGTGCACAAATCTTGACTTTGACTCCACAAAAAGAACACGCTAAGGTCAATAAATCTGAATATTCAGCTCCAAAGGTCAACATGGATTGACAGGATGTCACCACTTAAAAGGTAGGTTTGATTCCTTCAGGCCAACCTTTTTTGAATAAATGCAGTACAAACTCCTAGTCCCTATGTGGTCACCAGGACTTTCACATCACTACAGCTTAATCCGCTCAAGAGGGGATCATGCAGGGAAGTGATGCTTCCCTGGCAACAATCCTCTCCCAGCCTCTGTCCGTACTACACCAGCCAACTTTCACAAAAAGGAGGGAAGGAGATTTATGCTTGAAGTACCCCTTAAGGATTTTAGGTTTTGTTTGTTTTAGAGGGTAGGGGAAGACAGACTGTGAAAGAACAAGCAGTGCTAATCTCCAGCTTTTAAATAAAACACAGCTACACAGATTTCTTTGCCCTAGGGCTTTTGTTTTCCCTCTTGACTGAAATCCTGCTCAGCCTCACCTGATACTGACAGGGATGGCAACCCACCAGACCCTTGCAGCCAACGATTTTTTTATTTTCTTTTATTAAAAGAGGAGCCAGGCTGGGCAAACACGGACATTAAATGTGCCTAAATTTCATTTGGCCTAAAAGAAGAAGATTATCCTATTTTAATGCAACACAAGCAAAGAATTCCAAATGTCAAGATCTCCCACAAAAAAGTATGCTGCTTAGTGACAGGATGTTTAATTATTCTCAGTGCAATGAAAAGGTTTAGACTGCCCCATTCCTGCTGATGTCAGTGAGGACTGCCCTCCAAATCACAAAGTTGGGAATATGACATTTATCTACACTCAATTATTTAAAGCTTGTCTCCTAAAGTTGTTTAAAAGATGCCTGTAACTAGTATTCCACAAATGCCAGCTATATTGGTGCATTGAGAGCTACCTGAAGAAAGTGAGACAGCCCTTAAATAATAATAATAATAAAAATTTAAAAAAGAGAACACATTAAGGTATTTCTTAATGGGGAAGATATAGAAAACAATGTGATACACTAATTATTTTCTTGCTGCATTTTTCCATGTTTGCATAACTCAGATTTCCCTCATACTATTTAAGCAAGGAAGTCAAATAAAGGTTGAGTGCTAAAAAATAACTGATTTGAATTCCATTTTTAAACTCACAATTTTTAACTGGAATTGAAATTACGCAGAGTAGTGCTGTTCACCCACAACTCTTACATCAAAGGTTTCCCACTACATTACTAACCACTTTCCAAGCCAGTGTGGGATGCCATACAATGAAAAAAGTATGTGGCAAAATATAAAACCACCAAACCACAAAGACACATCATCTCCACAATACACTAAGGAGGAAACACACATTCGGCATTTCTACTCTTAATTTCACACATAAGAATACAAGGGATTCTCAAGAACAAGGCGCATTGATTAATTCTTACCACTTTAGGTCATCTGATACCAACAGCTCAGGATCCCAGAAGCATTGTGTCCCCTGAGCTAGGGAGGCCATCACTGCTATTCCTTCAGAACGCTTTTATGACGCATTCAACCCCTCTACTACGACAAGCGGTAGAAACAGTGAAAACAGACTTGCTCTCTCATATGCAATAACACTTCTAAATGCAAGGCAAAAAGTTACTGGCAAAAGACAAGGTCACAAACAAGTCTGTTCTAAGAAAATGATAACTACCATTACCTTCTACAGGTAAAAAGAACAGCAAAGTAAAAAAGCTCATATTCTAATATTCTCAACTGTATCTCTTCTTATGAAAAGTGTGCCTTTACTACATTTAAATTTGCTCAATTCAGAAATGTGTTCAGCTATTGTAAGTGTTAGATATGCACTACTTCCTTTGCATTAAGAAGTAAGGTTGCTTCTAATTCATCTCACGTAAAGCTATTTTTACCGTATCGAGTCAAAAAGTGAAGAAAAGAATTGCAGTCAAACATACCACAGTGCCTCAGAAAGGACGAACACTTTACTAGCAACTAGACGGTAAAGACAGACGGAAACAAAAGTGAACTATGCCTAAGATATCACATATGCTCCGATTAGATTTAAAAAGTTGCTACATTTTACAGTACTTAAGAACAAACCAAATGCAACGTGCCAGAATCAATGAACTGGGCATATCTAGAGCCAATCTTCTAAAAGATGTCATGAGACACATCAACAGATCATGATTTTGCAAACCAAGCAGAGTTTTACAGGGTCAGTTCTTGGGTGAGAGACAGTTAAACAATTACCACTAAGTTATTCAAACAATTCACTGAACTTTCCTCTGAATTTCTTATCAATTGACATGACATTCCTAGGTGCACCATACACTGAAATGAGCATTTTCCAAAGACTGTCATTGTTAGCTTTTGCTGTCTTCAGAATAAGACACTTAAATATACAGTTACTGCCTCCCCAAACTTGTTCTTGATTTCAAAGGCGAACAATACTTTCCACTCATTTACCTTGACTACATAGCGCAGTGTTCCCATTTACAACTAAACCAGCTGCCACACGTCACCCACCTCGGCCAGCAGCACCTCAGCAGGAGCCCGCTCACTCCTACACACACGCACACCAGAATAGCTCCCAAAGCACTGTAGGCTGAATTGCCTTTCAAATCCTGTTTGTTTTTTAAGCAGCTTGTTAAACTAAGCAAAACTCTCTTGTGAGTTTAGACATTATGTCTCCCTTTTTATGTATTCCATCATACAACCAGTCTGGAAAGCAAGCGTCATCCTGTCAATTAACATGCCTCGAAACTTCTTCCTCAGTTAAAACACAAACAGCTCCACAACCCAGCCCTACAGGGTTAGCAGCTCTGCCAGCAAATACTTTTTTTTTTTTCTTAAAAAAAGAAACAACTAGATGCTGCTGCAAACTGTCTAGAAAGCAGGTTACACCTTGCCATTCAAGCAATAAAAGCATGCATGAACACAAAAACAGAAACAAGATGAAAAAGACATTGTCCTCCTACTTCCCACCACCCTGCTGCCTGTCCGTTTCACCCTGACACAGGCACTGGCCAACATCCAGGCAAACTACACAAGTATTCTCAAAATGGAACTACATCATCTTCCTCTGCAAAGACGATCTGGCAGCGCAAGAAATCCCTGCTAAATAACATCTCTCAATAGTCATGTTACACTTCACTTTATTTCATGTTATTAGCTTTACTTCTACCTCCTCGGACCACCCTAAGGGATTCTTCTCCATTATGTTCTTCAAATGCTTGCAGATAATCATATCGCCCACTTAAGACATCATTTAGCCAAGTTTCATGCATTTCTTTTCATCTTCTTTCCCTCATAAATCAATCCCTTCAACCTCTCCAGCATTCTTACTGCTCTTCCCTGAATTTCTTCCAAATTGCTGACATCTTTCAGCGACTGAGGAACTTCCAATTGCATGCTGTACTCTAGATGTGTTTTTTGTACTACCTTAAAGAAAGATAATCAAGCCTTTTCAAGAAATATTAATGCTCCAAGTCTGGAATAAATCTAAATCAGAGATTTTTTTGTTTTGTTTTTTTTCCAGAATGGATAGTAATTATCCTCATTTCACAGAGCAGAAGAGCAGCGAGAAGTATCTGAATTATTGCTGCACACAAGCAGTGCCAGAATAAGAAACAGATCCGTGTTCTGCCATTCCCAGTCATGAGGTCTGCCAAGTTTCAGCCCACAGACGACGTTAAGACAGTGTTCCCAGGCTGTGATCTATAGGCTAACACAAGCCAAGTGACTATGGAACAACACTCAGGGAGCCCAACACTTGCTCGTGTGAGCAGGCACGGTGCTGGAGGCTGTTGGCACCCACGGGACCACGTAACACCCTACAACGTGCGGTGGTCTGCTATTACATTACATAGTGAGGACACAGGTCTCTGATACATCTACCTGATTTTTGTTGTGATGTAAAGGTTTGTTTCTAAAACCAGCCCTTAGCTATCATCAGGTTAACTACCCAAAGAAGCTATTCGATTCCAGAGGTTAAGACTGGTTTTAAATACGAGAGGACTGACTGCCTGCCAGGCTGAGGCAGTCCAAGGCAGTTTTCAAATTGCATGTTTCCTTCCCTTCGCTCCCACTCCCCGTTACATTTGTGAAGGAATCGTGGGGAAATAACTTCAGAAAAACTAGAACAAGCTCTTCACAAAAGAAATCTGTAAGGGAGACTACATGAGGGGAGGGGCAAGGCTGAAGAATGGGGAGGGAAAGGGGGGAGAAGAGTCTGATTAGTTAAATTTAATAAAAAAAAAAAAAGCACAAAACCCCACAAACAGGATGCAGACACATTAAAAAAGCAACACTGACCTAACAAAGGAATGTGAACTGAAGTTGACTTAAACAGCATCACAGCAATAGCCCTCCCCCTACACACAAATCTCTGCAACTCTTAAAGACACAGGATTTTAGGCTCTTCCAAATTCTGTGGCTCTTTCCCCTGCTAGCCACATGCTGTTCAATACTCTTAGCTTGAGCTAATTTAGCTTACTGCCTCTTCTTTCCAGACAAGAGTACTCAAGTTTGACCCAGACTAAAGCAAAGCAAACCAAGTTGTATTATTCTGCCTACCTTAGAGAGGTATTAAATTCTAGTGTTCTGCTACATATTCTTCTCATTGAAAGAGCAAACTATAAAGGGTCCTCTGTTTCATGGTCTGCTGTTAAACATCAGAAGAGTATAACCAAGATTAGATAAACACCTTGCTGAAAGGTAATTCTTCCCACTAACTCAATATACAGAACAAAAAGCAATTTTCTAAATCTGTGTACGATTTTCTTAATGTGACTGGTGGTTTGCAATTATAGTTCCTGCTTACATCTACAATGGTGACAAAGACTCCTTATTAGGCTTCTCCCCAACCTATGAAGAACCCTTTCCTCCATCCAAAACATGGAAACGGCAATGTAAATGCTATCCTCCTGTTGTTCTTCTCTTTCATTGTATTTTTGCCTCTGAGAACGAAAAGCTACTAAGAACACTACATTTCTAAGCAATATATCATCTTCATTTTCAGCTTGAACCCTTTTCAATGTTAAGGTCATTTACACATCATTTCACCACCTACCTAAAGGTATCTATCTCAGTGAACGCTTAAAAGCTTGTCTATACTAGAAAATGCAAAACATACATGTATCTGCTGCAACTTCTTTCTTTAAATACGCCCTGTGCTTGCTAATTAGGCTCTCAGACCTATTTGCAAAGTCTAGCATTTGGTGACAAAACTGGAATTACAGCTAAGATAGAACACAGGAATGTTTTTGTCTAGTCAGAAATTCTTCTCTTGTGATAGGAAGAGGAAAGGAAGTTTGCTGAGGGTTAAAAATTGTTGCATCAAGCCTTAAATTGAACACATCTTCAGCAAGGTATCAGGAAACTTCAGTTTTCTCTGTAGATCAACCACTAGGTGATTGCTTGCTGTCATAGAACATCATGATTTCTTTTCCCTGCTTGTACAACAAAAGTAATCTCCCTCATCTCCCTAAAGAGGGCGGAGGATTAACTAGAGATAAACGGGCTGAAGACACTATAGAAATACAACCTACTCCTAGTATCATTAAAATCTTATCCCACAATCTGAGTTAAATGCAGCACCTATTATTGCCTTTTGAAAAGGCTCCGAACAACTTACTTTCCTTAAAAGAAGGAGAAAAAAATACCCCCAAGTAATGACACTTATAAACTCTACCACCCATCACTCCCCATGCTCTAACCTAAGGAGACATAAATCCTTGCTGTAATTCACCTAGGATGAAAAATACAGTAATATATAATATCATAAAACCAGGAGACACAAGCAATAAAAAAACCTCTCAAGATCTCAGAAAACTCATTTATCAAGCACTTTTTGCTCGAAGGTAAGTTAGGTAATAACATGCAGAACAGAGCCAATTTAAGGAACTTGCATCCACTATACTATATTTAATAAGCAGCCACAGGTAAAAATGATGGCAGGTTTGCTATCCTTTATTTGTTCAGAAGGGCTCTGGTGCAAATCACGCATACATTAAGAGAGGAGAGATTGCCACAAACCTTTCTGGACAGAGCATGATTTCTATGTTACTGGCACTTAACAAGAAGTCATTTTGAGACCCAAGTTTCTTGACACAGGAGATGCGGCTTCAGGCCATTCAGTCTCACAAGGTAAGTCACAGCCGCCACTATTTAATTACAAGAGGTACAATCCACCAACTCATCAGTAGTCCAGCTGGGCACGAGCTGATTTCAAAACTTCAGGAGACTACAGGTAATGTTCAGACTTCCAGTATGGAAAGATCCTCTACACTTGACATGTTTGTTACCTGACAAGAACCTACCTGGAATTCGGATTTTAAATTTGCCACTTTGTCCAAAACCGCCATCTATTATTCCTTCTTCTCCTGTAGATAGCTTGACTTTTAGACCCACAAAAATCTGGATGTTTGTTTCCTTTTTAAACAACGAACGACCAATCACGCTGTAATCATCCATCACCTGCAAAAGAAATGGGGCTTCATGAGTCTACAATCTAAAGTGACAAGAAGAGTTATACCTATGAAACACACTAAGTTTGGTAGCTTCTACCACTCTGTCCTTGGAAAATCATTTACCCCAAGTGAACCAAACTCTAGATGAGTCATCTAAATGGCTGAGTTTAAGGCAATTAATACATTTCTACTTACACCTGCTTTGTTATAATATAGAAAGAACAAAACCTGCATCAGAACATGCTGTAAAGATCAGTTAAGTAAAAATCTCTTTTCTGCTTTGAAACCTTTCCACAGAAGTCACTTAAGTACCTACACTCACAAAAAGTTTATTCCATTACTTATCCTACAGCTAAGCACATTATCACCTGCATAAACATTCTCTGTCTCTTAGCTCCAGACCTGCACTTCCAAAGAAACGACAGAATTACTCAGAGTTTCTAAATAGAGCCTTTTAAATATTCACCTTCACATACACATTGATTTGTTAAACTAAAGGCCTTATGACCACTGTATCCAATTTTAATTTCAAGGTTTGTAACCCAGTGGGAAGAACCATTCCAAGTTGAATTCTTAATTAAGCTATCAGGAACAAGAGGCAGCAAGGTTGGTGGGTAAGGCAAGATAAACAACCCTCCCTCAGGCATTACAAAGTATAAGGTGCAGTCAAGTGAGCCTAATCCTGTAGGTATGAATATCCTTGTATACCTAACGCCCGGAGTTACTCTACCTCACAGCCACAGCAAGAACATCTATTTACTTATCAGAATAAATAAGGGGATATTACTTAAAATCTTTGCAAGACTTTTTTTTTGGTGGCAAAAGTTGCAGCTCTTCTTTGTATCTTAGAAGCAATTCTTAGATAAGCCTAAGGGTTTCTAAGACCAAAGTGACTTAGAACGGTAAAGAATTATGACCGCTTTTGAACACTTCCCTTTCTTCAGATTAAATGATGACTCCAAGTATTGCTGGCTTATTTAGCTCCTCTCCTTCCATCAAGCCTCCTCCATAAACAGTAGTGCATATACAGACTCAAATATCTGGCATTGTTGTTTATTATTTTGCTACATATGTATGCCTCCATTTTAATGCCAATCTCAGTATGGCAGTAAAGCTAGCATCCGAAATTTAATTTATTTTAAATGAGGCTTACTTGCTCAGCTATTAACAGTCTTGAAAGGACCCTGCAACATCGGAGGGCACTGGCAGGACCTCACCCTGTCCCAGATCTCACACACACACGCACGCACGCGCGCGATGAGAAATGTCTACAGCCCTTCTGCCTTCTTTCACATGGAGATGACAACAGTACGGGCAGCTCCACTCCCATCCGACCACAGGGTCAAGGCTGTAGGAGAAGCATTCAGATGCCTCAACAACATTTGCTGCCTGACCATTCACTCCTCATCTTTTCCCAAAAGGGTGCATTTCTGTTTTTTGGTGTGTCTGTCCTCTCCCCCACCCCTTCAACAAGCACTGCTTCAAACTAGCTTGTGAAACATTAATGGTAGCATCACTGCCTGACAAACTCTGGCTTAAATTTAAAACTGAATAATGTCTTTCACTAGAGCCATTGACAATAGGTGGTGGTAAAGGGGGAAGATAAGCTTTCAGGCACACTTGCCTTTCTTCAGGTCTGAAATAGAAGACTAGCAGAAAAAGCAGCTGTTAATTCCAACCTGAAGCAGCACTTAAATTCTCAAAACATTCTTCATTTTTCCAATTTCATTAGCTGGTGAAATAAAAATATTACTTCTTCCTATAGATCTTTTATTCCTAAAACAAGAATGTCAAAATTGAACATCCCTCGCCTTCACTGCCAGCTATGTGCTTCTTACTCCTGTGTTTGAAATACAGACAGTCTCTTACTCTCCAGCAAGGATCTTCCATATGTGTATTTTTTTTGCAGTCATCCCCCCAAAATGGCACAGGAAGCCAACTTTAAAGACAACACAAACATCTTTTATTTTTCCAAGAGCACTTCAAAGTTATCTTTAACTCAATTAAAAGCGGAATTACAGGGTAAGCAATCATACTAGGCTAGCATGGTTCAGTTCAGAGCCTCCCCAGCAAGGCTGTCCAAAAAAAAATGAGAATGATTTTTGTGAACAAGTGTTACAGGCATCACGTACCTTTGGGTACGCTGGTAATGATAACCTACAACTGATGATAATAACAGCAACAAAATCTGTCACCCTGTAGGTATGCCATACTCGCTTAATACCTTTTGCTTTTAAAGCCCCTCACCTTTTGCACGTAAATATGCTTGCTAGGGTCTGGCTCTTGCACACACAGTTTTAGGAAAGCAAGCGAGGGCTCCAGCTGCACTGTTCCTGTCGCTCCAATGGTCAACTCATTAAAAAAAATCTGTCCTTTAGCTGATTGATATGTTCTGTCCATATCACCATTATTCCTTGGGCATCTCTATAGGCCATTAGAAAAACAACTGTTTTAGCGGTCTGAGATCGTAAGTGATCAGTAACTTGCCTGAGTGACTGTTTGGAATAAAACCCTTATGATCCAAAGTCTCAGTCTTGTACACCAAATACTATACATGCCATCCTGTGTCACCTGTCCCCGCCAGTTCGCCTATCACCAATTTATCCCCGAAGATGCCTAAATAATTAGAGAATGCCTGATGTAAGAAGAACTAAGATAGCTAATTAGTGCTTACAGTAAAATAAATAGGTGAAGAAGAGATAGTTACTATGAAGGAAACCTCATTTTCTCAACTTTAAAACCATGTTAGAAAAAATAAAAGAAAAATTAAATTTTTGTTTCATTCTTGCTCTGTACAACAGCACAGAAATGCATGTTGCGCTCTCTAACTGAAACTCAACACTTCCAATTACTTTACCAGCAATTTACCTCCAATCGCTGGATTTTAAGATAATCCCCTTTGAGTTCTCAGAACATCCACAATGGCAATCACTTCGCCTATTAGCTGAACAGCCTTTTGGGAGATCTTCCTGCTTTTCTCTCAAACACTCTTTTTTGTTATAAAATATTATTAACTTAAAAAGCCAAATGCCGCAAAGACAGTAAGGGATACGCAGTCTGCTCTAAAGCAGCAGCAAGGGGCCTAGCAATGAGGGCAGACTAATTTTATTAACTTCAGGGAAACTTCAAAAAGCTTTAGGGCTTTAATGCCAGACAGAGACGACCCCAGAAGTCAGTTTAAGTGCTGCATAAACAAAGGATTAGGGCAAGAAAAAGCTGAAGGCTCCTTGCATTTCTTGTTTATATTGTCATATGACCTAGTAGGAGTGGGAGAGAGCTGCCTCTCTGACTTTAATCCCCCATGGTGTACAGTGGCGTTTCAGTTCACTGACCTACATTACGATAATATTTTTTTAAATTTATGGGCAGAGGTGCAGCATCAAACTCACTTAAGGACTTTAAAAAAAGAAAAGGGGCGGGGGGTGAGGGAGAAATATCCAGAAGAGAAAAATTTTCTGGCTGGTATAGTCTCCCCCTCTCACTTAGGTTAGATCAGCAGCTTAGAAAGGGATTTCAAGTTCAAAGGGAACGTCTCTGTTACTCTTGTTTTATGGCTTAGACCAGAGGACACAATAGCACTGAGTTTATGAAATATCCCTTCCCACTTGGCTTTTGTGTTTGCAGGAAAAAGTAAACAGCACTTTATAAGCATAGGTGAAGTATGTGCATCTCTGGCACACAGCACTTGTACTAATACCAAAAGTTCAGAGAAAAAATTAACCACCTCACGCTCCACATGCAAGCAAGACTTACGCTACCATATATTGTTTGCAAAACCACAGTTATAGGTGTTGGTATTCAGTACAAGCCATAGTATAATGCCAAGGAAAAACAAGTCTGCGATCTCCCTTTGAGCAGGGCAAGCTATACTGTCCAGCCTATTCAACCACCTTCATTTTTAAGATAACTTAGAAATTACTGCCATCAGAACACCCTCTCAAACAATCACACACATTTTGAGAGCAAATAACTCCATGTCTTAACATATCTGTGGAAAAAAAAAAGGGAGGGGGATCAGAACAGAAAAACACAGGAGGAAACAAACCGGTGCCAGAATGAGACGGGAAATAAGAAAAAATTTGAGACAGAGAAAGTAAAAGCACTGAATATTAAATACTAGAAACAGACACAGAGAGAAAGAATAACCACCTTTTCTGATTTAATCTAAAATTATATAGCTTTTAATAGAAATAAAACAACTTTTAAAAAAGTATAAAAAAAAAGGATCTAAGGAGTATTCTCAACAAACTGAAAAATGGTCCATGGAATCCAAAGCAGAAAACAACAGAGGAGGAAAAAGAACAAAAAGAACCTATGACTAACACTGAAAATACAAAGTATTTTTATTACTTTTTTGTACTTCAGAAAAAGTACACTTGAGACATCTTCATCATGATCTGTGACAGCTCATTTATTTCTAGAAAACAGTTTCGAGCACTTTCCATTTCTGTGTCAAAAATGGGAATATTTTGGAGGCTGCAGATTCCTGTTCTCCTTTTTTAAAATCTGGCTTCATGCATTGAGAAAGTGACAGTACATGAGGCCACAAAAGGGTGAAGGAGAAAGGAATTGAGACGATTTCATCGAGGATTGGGTTTGGAGCTTTTTTGATTCTCCAAAGACTGTTACAGCTTTTAGTTTGTTACTGGGAACTAGGTGAACGACTTGGTACAAAGACAGAAGGATCTGGTCAGTCATACTGTTTCATCAAGAGCTTACACCAGCATGAAAGTATCAAAGGCTTTTCTTTCTGCAATTCCCTCCAGCAGTAGAAGCTTTCAGTTGTGTGCTGGGCTCTGAAGACCTTCTCACCATCCTCCGAGCAAACAACCTAAACTTCTGCCTTTGCACATCCATACAGATAAGAAGGAACGGAGGTGAAAAGTTCATCTCCTTCAGTGCTTCACATCTCGTTACTGCTGTTTTAAGACAACAAGAAGCCATCACACAGATATCTTTGCATACCAACTAATGTCGGTTTTCAGATGTTCGTCCCATTTCTCCCCAGTCTATGTTTCTTGGATCCAAGAAACATCTTCCTTTCTGTGTCCTTCTCTTCCTTTCTCAGTAATGGGACGATTGCATTTGAGAATTTCTAGCAAGCAGTTATAAACAACCTGCCCTTCGCTGAGCATTTTGCCATCCCTATAGCCTGCTTAAAACCAGCACAGTAGTGGAAAAGGAGTCTTGAGTCAGGACAATGAGTAAGAACTGCATAACCAGACCAGTTTAGATTCTAAAAGCTCTCCAAGCATCCACAGGGTACAAACAGGACACTAACTTCATTATGCACCTTTACAGCACAATTTTCCTTCATTTCTATTTAAAGTTTACAGGCACTAAATTCTTGACATGGCCGAGTTAAGAACATATTAATTTTACAAAGTGAGAAGAAACTGCTTGATGTCATGATTTTATTCATCTTTACACCAATCTATGCTGTGTTCCCTTTATGTGAGAAAAGCAGCATCAACAACGAAGGAAAAGAGGAGGCTACAGACTGTTACTACACACTATACTGCTCAGGACCTCCATCTCCAGACCAGCCAGCCTTGGCTTGAAATACTATAAAGACTAAAAATCCTGTCATGTTTACTAACCAAGCACAACCCAAGAAAGAGGCTGTTCTGTAGAGCAGACGATCTGTAGATGCAGAAGCCTTGACCTGGCCTTCTAAGAAAGATGCCAAGAGGATTACCAAGCTGCAGAGGGCTGCTCCCAGGCAGCAGTTCTGAGCGACCGGAAGGACCCTGGTGGTGTCTCCATGCCTTACGAACACCCAGGCACTTTCCTCAACTATTTAAAAGTGTTTTAACTGTGGCCATCTCAGGTTCTGAGATCTTAAACATCCAAAAGGAAACACCAGTGAGACCCGGCAAGTTTCATCTGGAGCAGTGCATTGATCTGGCACATAGCAGTAGGTCAAGTATAGTGACAGTAGGTTAATTTGTTTCTAAAGGAAGGTGTCCACAAGTGGCTTAGGGAGGGCAGAAAGGAAGAAAGAACAGAGGCTTACAAAATCCTCACTGGAACTTAAGCAGACAACAAGGACAGGCCCGCAAAGAGCTGCCTGAAGCAACTGATGCTGAGGGAGAGGAGAGCTGACTCTTGACACCAACTCACATCCCCTTCTGAAGATACGACATGGAGCTACAAACATCCCTTGATGACCTCCAACTCCAGTGTGTGGATCCTCTGCCCAAAACCAACAGTCCCTCCATCTCTCTTGGGTAACAGCTTCCTTCTGCCATTTGGTTAACATGGTTTGTGGTATCAAGCAATACAAGTCTGTGCTACACTGCTGAGTATTTGTAATGCAAATCCTAGTGAAGGTGTACAGTAGAAGGATGGTTACAGTTCAATAATCACAGAATCACAGAAAGTTCGGGGTTGGAAGGGACCTCTGTGGGTCATCTAGTCCAACCCTCCTGCCAAAGCAGGGTCACCTACAGCAGGCTGCACAGGGCCTTG
>Ga0181612_129954_pt1 | contig 13651 bp, 8 predicted proteins | sample HoacroProtozoa21_FD_119630 | JGI IMG/M metagenome (GOLD analysis project Ga0181612, IMG submission 119630) | Hoatzin crop microbial communities from Cojedes, Venezuel. Combined Assembly of Gp0051906, Gp0051904, Gp0051908 | reverse complement strand
CAGCTAATGGGCAGGTATGCAGGAGCTGGGAGGGAGCACAGCCAGGCAGCCAGCCCAAGCCGTCCAGTGGAAATATTCCATACCATAGACAGTGTGCTCATTTTGTGAATGCGGTTGGCCAGGGGGTAGGGATCCTCTTTTTCCACGAGTTTGAACTTTTTTGTGAGTTCGATCTTTTCCACGAGTTTGAACTTTTATTCTGGGAGTTCCGCAAAATCCATGGATTCTGCGATCGCTGCTCAGGGACTTACTGTGAATCGGTCATCGGGAGTGAGAAAAAATTATACTGTCTATTGCTTGTTTTGCATCTTCTATTAGTATTATTAGTGGTAGTATTTCCTTTGTTGTCTTATTAAACTGTCTTTATCTCAACCCACGAGTTTTATCTTTTGTCCATTCTCTTCCCAGTCCCACTGGGGGGAAAGGAAGGGGTAAGCTGTCTGGTGCTGAGCTGCTGGCTGCTAGGTTAAACCACAACAACTTTAGAAGATTTAAGGCACAAGAAGAGGTTAAACAAACTCATGTATGAATGTGTAAGGGTATTTTTGCTGTTGCTACATTTTTTTAACCATGTTTTCTTGAGATTTTCGTAACAATTTTCAGGTTTACTGGTATAGAAAAAGCTGCTCACATTTTTGCCTGCAATTAAAATATTCGGGTTTTATTCTCAAAGAAAACAGTATCTGTTCAAAGTGGGGCTTACCATTTCACATTTGCATCGTCCTCAGACACTTCACAGCTCAGTTCTACTCGTTCACCAACATATGTACTAGTATCCTCCAGGCCTTTCGTCACCAAAATTGGAGGATCTTTGGAAAGAGAAAATTATAGATTTACAATTTGAGAGAAAAAAATAAGTGAAAGAAGTTTTCAAAATTATGCTATAGAAGACGATACTACTTTAAAATTCTAGTATCAGTCTCAGTGCAGCTTTTTCTGCCTTAAATCAGAAAATTGATTTCTCATTAAGATGCTAGTAGGAAATATGCTAAATGAAAAAAGAATATTTGTTCAGATTAATACCTGCCTCACATCCCTTTTTATTGACAGTTTGTGCAGGCAGGTCGACATGAGAGGCTGACATTTGCCTCTTGCCTCCCACAGATCCTCCACATAAAGCTGCATTTTCATTAGGTCCTGTTGCCCGTTACGCACAATAAGATGGCCTGATGATGTGACGTGGTGACTTTATTGGCTTAACCCACTCCTGCTGTCAAAACTCAAGTCTATTTAATAGCAAGACATTGTACAATAGTTATGATATTTATCGGGGCAATTGGCTCCATTATCTAAATAGCCTTCTGAAATATTTGATTTTTTTTTCTCTCACTGTTAAATTTTGGTTTTCTGTTTGTTTTGTTGTACATGTGAGTAATGCCACAAATATCAATAAGACTATCAGCACTGTGGGAGCAAAAAGGGTGAAGAAATGGCCACCATTCATAGCTTTTGATAGAGTCTTCCCTTAAATCTGTGCAGATAGAATGAAAACCCACTGCTAGAAAGCCTCATCTGAGGGTACTTGAAACAGATCAGTTGGACCAAGATTATCAGGGTCAGCAGGTATCTAAGTGTGGTGTTAGGGAAAGCCAACGCTTTGACAAGCGATTCTCCAAAATGGTTTTAAACCTATAAAGGGGACGATAGCCCCAGTAGATCGCAATACAGAGTATGAAATCAACCATATCCCCATTTCAGAGTTTTCATTAAATTACTAAATACAGGATGAGAAAAAAAACGGTCAGAGATCACCAAAATACAAAGTGATCCTACGGGCTGCTAATACAAGTACAAAAATATACTGAACCAGATCCTCCCTGTTAATTTCTGTTGCAGTCAAAGAAGCCACACCAATTTACAGCAGGTGAAACAGGAGCAAGCTGATGTAGTTACCTCTCACAAACAGTTCTGTGGAGCATTTCTCATCACCAGCTGTTACGTAATAGCGAGCATCATCTGTCATCGTACAATTATTGATGAATAAAATTCGCTGGTTGCCTTTGTGCTCAAAAATGTATCTGTTTGAACAGGAATGCAGCAAAGATACATTAGCAAAACTGTTGGGCCCCTTTTATGTAGAAAGTTCTTTAGGGATTATTAGCAGTGAAAATTCTGGTTTTTACATAGAAGTGGAAAAAATTGCCCTGGGAAGCAGTTTCCAAGATTCAACAGAACTGTCATAGACTTTTTAGCAAAAAGAGCTATAGTGTAGAGTGACAATGAGCATCTTCTGGCTTGTTACTAAAACCCAGGCTTGGGTGATACGAAAAAAAAAAAAAAAAAAAAAAAAAGAGCAGGCTTTGAAGGATGCCAAATAAAATGGAGTCTGAAACTTTAGATGAGTAAAGATGAAAATAACCAGTTACAAGACACCATCCTCATTCCAACACTCTTAACATTTTTGTGAAGTGTAATAATAGCCGAAGTTAAGAAGTTAATATTATTGGTAGGCCAGATGGCACAAGAGATCAGTAATGGGATATGGGGTTTTGGTAATGGGATATGAGCCTTTCACCTTTATGTCACCAGTTTAGATCTGCTCCAGGTTTGTAACGACCAAAGCTCATTAGCATCAGACAGCTGCTTCAGCAGCCTGGAAGAAATGCAGTGGAGGATTCAGTCCAGGTCCTTCTGCTGGAGAGGGATCCATGTAGCTGCCTGTGAAACAGTTCTGAACTGCTCATGGCAGATATAGTGGCTATAGAAAAGGTACCCTCTTTATTATGCATTTTTTGTCAGCTATGATTATTAATGGAAATCCTTTTACTACTCTTTCACAGCGCCAGAGGAGAAAGTTGCTAGGATCTTGTGCTGCTGTGAGAAACACTTGAGGAACGTTACCTTGTTGTGCATTGCCAGTTGCACATCGTCATTCCTAGCTGTGTCTGACTATGGAATGGGGTTTTCTGCATGGGGTTGTGAGCGCTGGCTGTGCCCACGCTAGGGACTGGCCTCAACTTCCAGCCATTGCTCTACCTGTACTGAGGTGTCTGCACCTGAAAAGCCACTTCTAGATAAAGCCAGAGAGTAAACCAATATGCAGGTGATACAGGCGATGAAGCAGCTTGGGTACACTAAACCTGTCGCACATGACTTTGAGCTAATGCAGCTTGTTGACTGCAATGTGAGCGTTAACTGGGTAGTGGAAGGTGGGACAAACCTCTCTTCCCTTTTCTCGGGTGGTTTATGAGCCAGGTGGGTAAGTATGTGATGTTAAACATCTCTCCTCTTAGCAGCCAATTACTGCAGAAAGATTCTGACCTCCTTCAGACACAGGATTGAGGACAAGTGGTTTATTTACTCACAGTACTTTTTTTAAAAACTACCAAGGAGGAAATGGATCCCTGTTTTGTTGAGGTTCTTTAATTCTTTTCTCTTGAGGTGAAGGAGCCAATCTGCATTAACATTTAGCATACAGTGGACTCTTCTGGGTCGTGAGCAGTAGAGCGTCATTTGTATACTTTTTGTGTATAATGAAATTCAGAAATAAAATGGGTGCAACCCAAGCAAAGAGATAGATCTATGCAACACACTTGTCAAGGAAGTACATGCGGGCCCATTTTATTGCTTACATGCAATAAAACCACTTACTTTGCACTTGGTCGTATTTCTTGGCCATTTTTATACCACTTGAGTTCCACTGTTGGATCTGCTAGCTCCACCATGAACCTTACTTTACCTCCTTTGTCCACTTGATAAGCAGGATCAAGACCTTTGGCAAAAGCTGTTGTGGAAGTGAAGTGTTATTATAAAAGAAGATCAGGAAACAAGAATATAAATGCTGAAATGACATTGCATAAGTCTCATCAAAGCTGTCAGAATACATGCACGCAATGTTCTGCATCACTCTATATTCTTAGGCTAGTCCACGTGAATCAGTTTATTTTCTGAATAGAGGAAGTGCAAAGCTGTGCAGATCTGATTATCCTGACCGAGTCTGAGCTAGTGTCTCTTCATGACTTTGCAACGTGACTGTGTCCTGAACAGGGTTGGGTACGCGTAGGACTGACAGCTTGCTGAGAAGTGCTATGTCCGAGTAAAATGGTATACAGCTGGTGCCATGGAATCATTTACAATGAATCTGTTACAAAGGACTTCTCTGTTAGCACCACCTCCCAAGTTAACAGGGAATTTTAAGCTAAAATTCCTATTGAGTAATAAACACATTAGTTCGTCTACAAGCCAAATTAGCTTTCCTGATTCTGTACGTTGCAAGGTGTACATTGCAGTTCTGCTTGCGATAAATGTTACAGCTGCAAAATGTTTGCAATAATATTTGAAAGGAGGTGAAAGTTGTCAGCCTGTGAATCCTAAAGGGGCTTTTCAAACAGATCCTCTGAGATGTGCAAGTGTAGGCCAAGTTGTTCTTGGCAAGGTAAGGCCAAGTGCAACTCAAACATTTCAGAACACTTTAACATCAACATTTAGATATTGCCAGCTGCAGAAGTCAGACCCAGGGGAGCAGGTATCTGTGGTTCAAAAAAAACGATGCCTCAAACAAATTGCCCACAGGTAAGTAATCAATTTCTGCTCAGGTTTATATCATGCATGTGTCTGATTGCAGGAGACTGAATATATCGACACAGCAGGAGTAGAGTTATTAAATCTGAAAAGGATTTTGTATTTATCTCATTGCAGTGTAAAAGTTTCCAATTTTTAATAAAGGTGGTATGAGGGGAAGAACACCCCTGCTCTCATCCGGTCACTAACTCTAGACATTTTCCCCAACACCTAGACCCCCTTCCTGTAGGGAAAACGCTGTCCACTGAAAAATTCTGATATGGCTGGCAGCTCTGTCCTGCTCAACAGGGAAATGGGGAGAGGGACCAGACAGACTGATCCCAGGTGCTGAGAGATGCCCTTTTCCCAGTAAAAAAATCAGGCACCTCCGCATGATGCACCTGTGTAGGGAGCAGCTCTACCTGCCTGCCTCAGCTTCCAGCCCTCCTGCAGACTCCTGGGGGAAGGCGAGGAGTTTCCCTGGTCTTCGACAGCTTAGAGAGCTCCACTGGATACAGAAACTGCCCCAGTGGCCCAGCCAAAGCTCATCAACTCCATTTCTCCCTCCCTCAACTGTGGCCAGAATAAGATATACCGGCAAATGAAAAATATAAATAAAAGTTAATGTGTAGTAACATAACACATATTATGATGTGAGTTAATGGATGAGGAAAGAAGGTACATCAGACAGCTGAATTATAGCTGGGTTTGTGGTGAATTTCACCTACACAAAAGGGACTCCTCCAGGAAACCAGTGGAGCCGCAGATGCAAATATTGCATCCAGTTCTGAAACGCTTTCCAGGAACAAGCAAATGCCACAATAGTATAATGGATAGTGTGTTCTATTTATATATGTGCGTGTACCTATTGTGCAACATGTGCATATATTTTATATACCCACACATACATATAAACACATAGCTATATTTATGTATGTATTATACCACTCATTCAGTAGGGTAGATGGGGAAAGACAGGCCTGAATGTCCTCACCCAACACAGTGTGGAAGGTTTTTAGGACAGCTGGGATTTCAGAGGAATGTCAGATGAAGTGCAAAATGAAATTATGAAGAGCAAACAAACTGTTTGGAGTGACCCTGTTTTATAGCAGAAGATATTAATGGTAACGCAAGGTCTAATTTCCATACTGTTTGAGCAGGTAAAACCTTTCCACACAACTGGGGGACTTTATTCCATTTGGAACTACTATTGGACCAAAAGGCAGAGATGCTTTTGGTAAGAACTGAATAGGATGGAGTGTTTACACTAACCACAGTGGACCAAAGCCGCCTTCTGATTAACTCCTTGCAATAATAAGGCTTGACATGTAGTGTGCAAGTCCCCTTACATGGAAATGAAGCAAGTTTGGGTTTTTAAGGTGGACAGTCATCTTTGACTACTGAACATAAGAATGTTCTGCCTTATCCATACCTGCACTCTTCTTCACTTCCCTGCGCATGCGTTTCAGACGCTTTAACATGCCTCTCAGGTCAGTGATACCATACTGAAAAGCAATCTTCTCATATTCACTGGGATTCGCGTTCTTCAGGAGCTCCCACACATCTACCTCAGGTTCTTCCTCCTGCTGTTTAATTTCCCTAACAGTAGCAAAACAAAGTTATGGAAGAAGAGTTAGTGAGGCTTTATCACACCATAAAAAAAGGTGAAGCTAAATCTATGGTGAGGTTAGAAATGTTTGATCAAAATTTGAAGGCCGCCATCATATTTTTTTATTTCTCTCACTATGAGTGGAATAGCTCAGAATGACATTCACACCTTACTTTGCACTTCTTCAAGGCAGAATTTGGATATGAGTTTTAATTTCACCTTTTCTGATGTAATCAGTTATAAGACTTTTTATGTTGCTTCATTATGTAAAAAACCCAATACAATCTGAAAACGTAGTACTGCAATAGCATATGGACTACCCCCCCTTAAATCAGTTTTATTGGTTGTAACTTGACTGAAATCAGTTACAATTTATGATGGCACCACTAATATCTGAGTGTAATCTGTACATTTTGTAATTATGTAAAAATGCTTTCAAACCCTGAGTCCCTGTAACTGCTACTAGGGGTGACCAACGGAAGGATATTGATATCCAAGAGAATCTGAGTCTGTTTGTAGTTATACCATAAGAGTTACTTAAAGTTGACATATGGATAGGAACTGGAGAATTCCACACCAGCTTGGACTTGCAAGATGGATCTGTTGGCTTCCATATTTATCTCAGTCTTAAGAGCAGGAAGGGTTTTCAGAGAGAGGCCTGTGTGAATAGCATCACCTTTATACAGAAGTTTCAATACCATATTTACTATCTGCAACTCCAGGTTAAGACGACCGATAAAGAGAAGTAGATTTGTTTTCACAATGGCAGCCATTAAATGAGAGAACAATGGAAGCATTCTAAACAAAATGATAATTTTTGAGATTGACAGCTTAGCTCAATAAAGTGGACTGCTAGAACATTCCGGGAGTTGGAGCAGAAATCTAAACAATTTTTCCTGTAAATTCATTAGCCTTAGGCCAGGATCATTCTGATTTGATCTCACTGGTCTAACGAGATCAGTACTTTCAAGAGCAGAGCTAGAAAAGAAATATTTGAGAAATAAAAAAAGGCTGAGCTTTGGAGTGAGACACTGTTAGAGCTGAGCTCTGTCAAGTCTGACAGAGAATTTTCTGTAACGTATACAGAAATAACACTGGGGGTCCCTGAGAATCTCTGTGTGGTTGAATGAGGAATTATGGAAAAACACTTTGCTGTTTAATGAATAGGGTTTATTAGTTTTTGTAATATGCCAGTGTTGTTTTAAAAAGGAAAAAAGGTTCTCTCTGAGGAGGCTTTGAAATACTTACATTGTTATTGCAGAATTATTGCTAGACAGTGTCAGATGTGTAATTTTGTGTTTCATTGCTTTTACATTTAAAGCTCATGCTTTTTGGAGGGTGACTATGTACAGCGAACACTGGCGTTTCAGTGAGATTCCTTCTGCATGGCAGCAAGTAGAGATCAGCTTGCAAACATATGGAAAAGCTGACACACCGCATGGGCTGGTGTTCTCCTCTCCCAGGGCTGGCCCCTTGCCATGCAACGCCAGTCCGTGCTAAGGAGAGGTATGCTCCGCGGGAATCAAGATAATGTACCCCGTTAAATCAGGCAGTAGTGGAGAAAAGGATCAGTCAGAGTATCCTGATTTTCAACCAGCTTGAAATAATTAATGCCAGACTCTTTTTTTCCTCTTGTGTAACTGGAGAACAAATTTTGACACTTGGAGCAAACCAACTTTGCTCTGAGACCACAATAGTTTCTGCTGTGGGTAGTGGGCAAACAATGCTAGGTATTTCCTAAGCACACTGATCTCTCCACAAAGTTGCTTTCAGATCTTTTCCCTGAAAATGTGCATTTCTTTGAAAGATGTACTTTTAAAAAAAAGGACCTAAATGTTTGAGTGTTTTTGAGATCTTGTGCCTTTTGGAATTTCGTGCCGTTACTGATCCATTGCATTGACGAAGCATAACCAGTCAGGGAGTGGCTTACTGAGAGAAGAACTGGTTTGTCTTCCTGCAAGACCGGCATGAAATTAGAAAATAGGCAGTATGTAGATTCTATTCATTTAGGTTTTTTTAAAAAACATATTTCAAGTATTATGCACCACAGGTGAAAAGTTCTAGCTCTTTCTTTGGTAATATACCCACGCAAAAGAGGAGGACTGCGCCTGCAACATTACCTCTTGAAAAAAATGAAATGAAAACATGTATTTGCCTTCATAAAAATGGATATTAATGTCCACACTGGGGCTTAATTAGCAGTCTTATTCAATTAATCTCAGAAGTAAGAGGCTGCATTTCAGTGCCTGAAGCAAGGAGGTGGTGACCTGATTTGACCAATATCAAATCATGGCGTTTAAAAGTTTGCTTTGCCCATTAACCACATGATAGTCATACTACGTTTATATGGCTATACAGTATTTGTCTTACAAAACATATGAGCTACTTGTTAGTGAAGTGATAATCACTCTTACATCACATTTCTCTTTCCACAAAAACACCAAGACCTCTTCCATGCAACTCCCATGTTGCAAACAAAACACCCCACAGGCAGTCATAAGAACTGTTAGGGTAAGTCATATTAGTATGATAAAAAGTCAAACTGAAGATCCTAATTAGGGATGAGAAGATTACAAAAACAGAGAGCTGGTGGATTTGAATTGGTTCAGGCAATTCTTTCATTGCCTACTTTAACCTAAAGCCTTTCCTGTTTGCTTTAGTTGCTCAAGTACTATCCTCACCATCACAGCCCATGAGCCCATTGTAAAGTTTTTATATAATTAATAATGTATATTGAGTTTTTCTCTTTCAGATCAAGTGGCAGATAAAGGATTTAGTTCTTTTTCCAGTTCTCTGTGGTCAGTTGCCATTGATTTCCATAGCATATAGAATTTCTGTGATAAATTGAAAAAAATGATGAGTTAACTATCTTGTCTTAACCTGTTAAAAGACTAAACTGGGTTTAACAGCTGAAGTAGCTAGAGGCATAACTATTAACACCAGAATTTCAAGGCAAACCAGAGAAACACGTGCCCAAGTTTTTTTCCATCACAGCATTGAAATTGCATAAAACACCATTGAAAGTTCATGTGCACGTATTGAAACAGAAAGCTACAAAGAATTAATGACAATGTGTATGGTTTGATAGCATGATATATGATTTTTCGTATCAGGATGCTTAGAAAATCAAATTAAGATGTATGCAAAGAGGTAAATTTAACCCTTGCAGTTTTTTACACTTGCACCAGACTCAATTTTCTGCACTGCTCATCCCTGTGTAGGAAACTGGCCCCTCTACGCTCCATGCAAACACAAAATAAATATCAAGTAAACTAAATGTTATTGGTCTCTTTAGGTTGTGCCTCACTTTTTTCCCAGTGCACTCAAATCTGAGGTTTCTTTTCTGCATACTTAAAGGTACAATTAACTGAACATTTACATATTATACTATGTGAAAAATAGTTAGAAACATGAAAATGAAAGGTCAGAAATTCTTAAGAAGTTATTAATGCTACACCTGACTCTGTGTGCGAACCTAATGGTTTGCAATCCACACCTGCTCACTGCATCACTTGGTTCTCACCTACGTTTCAGGAGACCACTAAAGTCAAGTTCTCCTGCATCGTCTTGTCCATCACCGCTGTTATTAACAGAAAAAGATCAAATCTTTGTTGAATACAGGAAGACTTAGACAACACACATTGCAAACGCTCTACATGTCTCATATACTCAACACTGTCCAGACACACAAATAATGGTATAAAATCAACACAAACTTGTATTCTTTTTCACACGAATTATGTTTCTTTAGGCACTTGTGAAAAATAACACAAAGGTTTGTATTGCTTGTTATTATACATTGGTGACAAATTTTTGTAACTGCATACATAAATTTGCCAAGATTTGTGTTAGATTTCCGTAACACAAATAAATGTGAGCTAGTCAGCACAACAAGCTTTGTTTTTCATTTCCATCCTGTATGCGTATAAAAACAAAGGGCTTGTGCTGAGCTTCTGCTATGAATGTGAAACAAAGATTTGCATTGCTGGGTGGTGCTTTGAACAACACATAGCTGTGTCGAATACTGATTGCAAAGCATTACACTTAAGATTTAACCTTTCTCTAAACAAAGGGAGAAATCAGTTAAAAAAGAAGAAACAGTGCATTGTACATTTTTACAGATAGAATCACAGTCCTGTGAAGGTGCATTTGTTTCAATAATGTGACCTTAAGCAGTAATACCTCATTATAAAGCACATACAGACAAAAGAAATGCCCTTAATATTTGTAAAAAGGGCAAAATCCTGCAAATGTTAAGTAAAATGTTGCCAATATTTCATCCCAGGTTTTGCATGCAAGATAATACTTAAAAAAATCAGAAAATATTCAGATATCAGCATCTGCTTGGGCAGAATAGTTATTGCATTTTTTAAAAAATGTGCTCAGTAAAGGAGTGCACTTTGATTGTAATACCTTTGGCATTTACTCTTTAAATCAAATCCATCTAAGTAAAAGCAGTTACTTCTGAATCACAGCTTTGCTTCTATGTGTAAATTAGCAAACTGCATTAATTTTATGTTTGTAAAACACTTTTATTCTGAATATTTTTGCCCTTGTAAGGCAATTTGCTCTATAAAATATAAAGATGACATCTATACCTGTTTGAATTGCTATTTTATCACAAAGGTAACAAACCTCAAGACACAATGCTTTATCTTATGTCCTCTGCAATATACTATCTGGAGGTTTTCTGTAACGAAGGTCTTATAGCACACTTCTTGACTGTATGACAACATAAAGCTAGACCCTATCTTCTTGAAATCAGTGTGAATTTTCTCTCTGCTTTTAGTCAGTACAGGATTGGGTCCAGGAACTGTCTTATTGTAGCTGACCACTTTCAGAAAATATGCTGTAGAATGCTTTAGTGAATTAAAATACGATTTTAAAAACCTCTGAAGAAACATGTATTAATTGCCTTAAATATTTCATCTTCCCTTAAAGCAATGACACTGTAATTTTGCTGTATTTAATATCATATGTACTATCTATTTGTTGTAACTCTTTCATTCTACTCACTACCAACTACCCTAAACCCCACTTCTTTAATCTTTATTTACAAAAATGTTTTTTTAAAGTACTTGATATGATTGTCTGCCAAGACTGACGCAAGTTCTGTGCATGCTACCAGCATCGATTACTGAGGAGTTTCGTAGGATCACTGTTTGAAGTTACCTTCTTTTGAAAGCAGATCTGATGTCAATGGATTGAACAGCTTGGGAAGATTCTATGAAATAACAGTAACACAGGAATTAAAAACATAATTTGAAATTAATATAATTTATGTAATCAGTGTAACTTGGCATGTGAAATTTGTTCAATTTCCTGCTAAGTGACCACAGTTTGTGCTGCTCCTTTGGCATTAAGTTCTCATAAATGCAAAGCTGCTCAGTGCTAAGCAAAGTTTAATTGATGCATTTCTCTAAACTACTTTCTGCAGTTCTGCATAGGAGATCTATCTCTGCGATGTTTCTCTCCGATCCCCTTCTCCTGCCTGTACACAGGCTCTGGCCTTTTTGTCTTCCCATTTCTTACACTTGCTCTCCTGCTTGCATCTTGTACTTTCTCAGTATGCTCAGTGTCAGAGGAAAGAGGCAGTCTTCTCTACAGCTGCGGACTCCTGTTGATTCTCGGAGCAAGGATGAATCCCCCTTGTGTGACTTACACGTTTGTGCCAGCCAGGATCAGATTAAATGGTTCTGATCCCCAGCCAGTGAATGGATGCAGCCAGGCTGGCCCCTGCCTTGCTGACCTCTGAATACGCACACCTACCTGCGCCCCTCGGGCTGTCAGTCAGCCATCAAAATGTCCTCTTAGCTGTGACTGCCTTCCCCTGACTGGTGAACGAACGGTCTGGTCTAGGCCGGGCGGTAGGCGTGCTTTATGAGGGTGAACAACTATTTTGTCCACTGGCTGCTGGCCCTGGCATTTTGGAAGACATCCGTCTTTCTCAGTGCGATTGTGCAGATATACACGCGCTGTTGTGCTGGCAGAGCTGCTCTCGAAGGAAAAGATCAGCCTGTGGGTTAACGTTTGCCAGAGTAAGGCCTTTAATAATGCAGAATTAGACAAAAGCACGACTCTCCAGTGCTCTACACATTGTGCTATTCCTTATTTTGATGAAGAGTGAAAGAAATAGCTTTCTGGAGTACAGTCATACCGTGCCTGCTGAGGGTGTGAAGCACTGGAGAGCCATGACCGCTCCATGCTCAGATGCTGCCAGATGAAGCCTCGCTCTTTGAATAGCCCTAAGCCTAGCTCTCTGCTTTGTGTGACAGAGCCTGATTTGAATTCAATACTAGTTTGATCTGCCAGCTTTTCTAATTTTCGGATAAATGTCTCACATGCTGTCCAACCCAATGTTCTTTTAAACAATAAATTACACTTAAGAAAATTCACTGAGCCCTATGCTAAAAATGTTCACTTTAAGCATTATTTAAAGGTTCTGAACAAAACTAGGTGGTGTTTCAGGCTAAAAAAAAGAGAAATCTTCCTAAAGCTTTACGGACACAAGTGGAATCTTACCAGTGACTTCAAGGTCGAAAGAGCAACTATCAAACTTGTCCTTATAAGACACTTCACAGCGATAGTTCCCTGCGTAGTTTTCCTTAGCTTGAATGATATGCATCTCAAACGTGTGAATCTGAAAATCAAACAGAATTGTTCATTGCTGTGGGGGATACATTTGTACAAAGCAGACGTTAAAAGATTGGTCTTTCAGACCTAAATCAGGAGCAAGGTATAACTTAAATGAAGAGCTCTGGAAAGAAACTGGAACCCAGAAAATGGCAATGGAAAACTTTGGTTTCCCCACTACTTGTCCTGTGCTAGGAGAGCAGAAAAGTCTGCTTTTACGCAGGGTTGGAGGTCGTCACTGAAATCTGTATGGGGAAGCCACTGCTCTTGAACTTTTACCTGTTGTTTTAAACTGGTCTTTAAGCTCTCTTTGGAACTTTAGCCCCATCAGAAAGAAAAGCAGACATACCTTAGTGTGACGCTCAAAGGACTCTTTCAGCTGCAGGTGCTTCCCCGCTTTACTGGCCAGGTCCATCCATTTTCCTTTAAACCACTTAACATTTGGCTTTCGGAGAAGATCTTTGGCTTCTACTTTGGCTATAAATGTAATATTCCCACCTTTTAAAAGGAAAAAAAGAATAATGCAGTCCTTGAGGAACTTGTGGTTGGTCAGTCATATCTGTAGAAGTTTCTTTTACTACTGGTCCTTCCAGTTTTCAGGTGGTAGCTCTACCAGGACAGTAAGAATCAGATGGAGTCACACAGGCTATGAAAGTATTGCAATGTTACAGAGATTAATGATTTTGGATCTGGAAGCCCTCTGCCTGTGTCAGGGTGGAGCTTGAGATGCTGAGAGGCAGGATAAATTAGTTGAGGCAAAACTCCGTGTTGTCATCGGGAACCTGAACGTACATAAACCTATGGGACCTGATGAGATGTATCCCAGAGTCCCGAGGGAATTGGCTGATGTAGTTGCCAAGCCACACTCCATAACATTTGAAAGGTCATGGCAGTCAGGCGAAGTCTCTG
>Ga0181612_122265_pt1 | contig 13651 bp, 7 predicted proteins | sample HoacroProtozoa21_FD_119630 | JGI IMG/M metagenome (GOLD analysis project Ga0181612, IMG submission 119630) | Hoatzin crop microbial communities from Cojedes, Venezuel. Combined Assembly of Gp0051906, Gp0051904, Gp0051908 | reverse complement strand
GGTCTTGAATATCTCCAGAGAAGGAGACTCCACAGCCTCCCTGGGCAGCCTGTTCCAGTGCTCTGTCACCCTCAGAGGGAAGAAGTTCTTCCTCATGGAATAGATCTAGGCAGGATGATCACCAGTAGGAATCGAGGCTAAAAGACGAGAAGGTCAGAGCCCAGATTCCAGGATCAGAGCTGAAGAGAAATCAGAAATGGACCAAGATGATGGGTCTTCCCCTCGAGGAGTATTTCTTTAGACTAATTTCATTTCTGCTGAATAGCTATGAGGTCTGAGCACAGAGGCTTGAGCTACTGCATGATTCCTGCTGACTACAAGTTTCTAGGAGCCAGTAAACAAACTTATAAGCAAGAACCTGACTTGAAACTAGTGATAAGAGCACTTCTTTGGGAGAAGGGAGGCCTGCACTCAGGTCCCTAATCTGCAGGACTGCTTCTTTTTCCAGTGTTTGCACAGAGTAAAACATAGAAATAGAGAATAATTTCTTGGGGAGAGGTAAGGAGTGGGAGAAAGGAAGGTTTCTTTGAGGAACTTTGGAATTTTGGAACTTTGAGTATCTGAGCTTCTAACATCATGCAGGAGAGAAACACCTAAATTGTGAAGACACATGTTCTTAGACAACCCTTCTCCTTTGGCACTTTTACTTATAGAAGTGTGCTGTCCCCTTCTTCACTATTTTTCTTTCCAAATGTAGAGTGTCCTAGCTATTGTGATTGCCATTGTGGGATCTGCGTACAGTAAAAAGAGTTTCCCCCAACTTCCAATTCTTAGAGCTCTGAGAACTGAGCTAGCTAGCAGATACATCAGCATAGACATCAGAATTCGAAGTAATACGTTGAGTCCGGAGGACTTGGTATTGCTGTTAGGAGCTGGATCTGGGCAAAGAGACACGCCGGCAGGCAGCACGCGATGGCAGTGGCCTGCCCGCACGGCCCTTCCTGCAGAGGCAAACCAAGCGGGAGGGCAGTGGTTTCCGGGGCGCTGCCTGTTGGGCAAGGCCTCGGCACTTCCCTTCTCATCTTCTGTGAGTCAGAACCAAGAAAGTGGTAAAAATAGGTATGTGGGAGGTGGGGGAAATGCATTATAGTTCTACTTTAATTACAAATGGATCATTCAAGTCACGGTGCCTTTACAGATATGCAATGTTTTATTGTGCAGAAAATAGCAATGGGAGGCTTAACGTACTGCAGAAACTAGCAGTGTTGCTAAATGCAGGGCAATCGTAAAACGGGTGGGTGTCAAGGGTGCCCACGTGATGTCAAGGGATTATAATTCTTTAACGGAGAACACGGTGGTCACCAAGCTGATCTGACCTGCTGGGTTTCTTCCTCCCTGGAGCTTCCTCTCACAGACACATAAAATAACACAAACAAAATAAACCCAACAAATTGATTAATTACTTACAGTTCAACCTTCTCTTGAGCTTCTATGTGTCTGAAGCCCATCTGAACTACTTCTGAAATATACGTGTTTCTTAAATTAGGTTTGACGGGACATCGTCATTTTGGATTTTCCATAGTGGAGGAAAAGGTAAATCAATTCTTCTGAAGAATGCTGATCTCCCACCATTCAAAGCTATAGTCAAGGATCTGCTCACAGTAGTTAGAGCCAAGCCAGAACATTTTATGTTGTAGAACTATCGCAGGTGCTGGAGGTTTTTCTAATTACTATTTAGTAGTTATTTAAAAGCCTATTTTACCCCTTTGATTTTAATATAAAATCTAGATAAATGTTGATTTTTACTGTGTATACAAACTACAAGTCTGCTGTTCACTGAAATATTATGGTATTATTCATCATTTGTATGTGCTGTAAATGCGTAAAGAACATTGTGGTACACAGTGAATTATTTGGTACTGAAGAATTATCTACCTAAATTAAATTGAGAGCTTAACCATGAAACATCAGCCAAAGGAAAAGCAGGAGAAGGGGAAGATGAGAAGGAAAAATGAATTTTTACAGGGTCACATGGAAAATTAATCCTGGTGCTGGATAGCAACTAAGACTTTTCCTATCTAAAAAAAGAAATTATTTATAGCCTGTGGTGACAGTGTGAGTATTTAAGCTCTTGGTTTCTCAAAATTACATCGCTAGCATGTCTAACTATCTGTAAAAATTACCCACAAAACTCTGTTGAACTACCTAACTGAATCTTGTTGAAGACAGCTTGCTTTTTTCTTCTGAAAAGCTCACTGAAGTAAGAGCTACTGACTAACAAACTCAACATCTGAACCTTGCAATGCACAAAAGCAGTGTGCGACTTCCACACTGCTTTCTAAGTGAAACTTGCATTAGAGAGCAAGACTTGTGCAAGAGGAATATGCAACGTGTATCTATTCAATACCTAATTCACACAGTTCAGTGCCTAGGTCCCAGCTGGCATTCAGCACGGTGCTGAACTTCTCCTGAAGGTCAGCTGCACGTACTGGATTCAGTCCTCATTCAGTCTGTCCCCAGAGGTACTCTCAGCTGGATTTCTGATACATGACTGTTCTTCAGCCACACCTCTGAAAAGACCCTCGCTCACTTGCTATACAGACACTGAAAGTGGGGCCCGTGTGAATCTTTACCCCGTGACGGACAGATCAGGGAAGCTTTGTTTTGGTTGCGCTTTCAGAAAACTGTTTGCCCAACTTGAACTCGTCTGAGTACATACCTACAGCTGAATGCAATGCATAAATGAATACTTGCGACAAAATTTTCAGAGCAAATTCAAATCATTGGTATTGTCATCGGTAGTACTAAAATATGACTGTCATTGTAATGGCTATCATATAAAAATAATATATGTCTATGAAATTGCAGCTCAGTTCAGAACTCAGCAATAAAAAGGGCATCTTAGGGTATGTTTACAAGTATGCCTGCCATATGCTACACTTAGTAAAAGTCATGCTAATTGCTTAGCAAAGACAGAATTGGTTCAGACCTCTGGGTACATGAAATACCTGCTTTTTGCAATAGGACTAGTTTTGCTCGATTCAGAAACTAAAATAGTTTCAGGTGTTTAACCTCACAGGTTTAAAGACATAACAATATAACAAATCAGAGTTGACCCATCTAGTATTACAAACAAGACCAGTGCAAGTCTCTGATAGCCAAAGTCTGAGGGACGTTTCTGTTTAAGAACTCATTAGTTATTTAGGCTAAAGAATACGCTTAGTGCTTTACAAAATGGAAAATAAAAAAAGTTCCTACATCGAAATAAGCGACACATAAACCTTGGCAGCTGGAAAACAAAAGAGCTGACACAGAAAAGATTTGAAGTACCACCCACCTAATCCTGTATTCATCACCTTTTGGCAGAACTTATTTCAGAATCAATGTGAATTACACTTACGTAAGAATTACAGAATTACTCCCCTGCTTTGTTAGCATGATTACTACTTCAGTTCTTATTTTATTATGACAGCACACTAGAGGTCTCAGACTTTGAGAGTTTACATGCTGTACAAATACACAAAAAACAATACTGGCTGTCCTGAAAATCTTAATATGGTTTGAAGAAACTCTGAAGAGAGGAAGAGAGGAAGAAAGTGAGGGTCGTTTATTGACACAGACAGAGGGGGAGTACTAGTATACTTAAAGGTACCAGTATCTGGCTTCTATTTCATATGAATATAATTTCTATGCAGCATGTACTTTTGTTTCTTATAAATAATTCTGTGTGAGGAATCCATTTTTTGACAGGTTTTGGGGAGGATTTTTGTTTGGCTTTTTTGTAGGGTTTTTTTTAGCTGCAATTATTCTTTGAGTTCTTACTCATGTAATGAGGTATGTTATTTCTCTCTGCTTTTTATGCCATATACATGTACATTTCTAAATGTTTTGTACACAAGGATAGCCTCCATTTTTGAAGAAAAGTTAATACAGCATATTACAGAGGAGACATATGCAAGGATTTCATTAATTCTTTTGTTTTCTGTTTAGTTTTTTTTCTCTTAATTTAAAGGAAAATTAATTCAGACAGAATGTCTAGAGTTGATCTTTGGGTAGGGAAAAACATGATTATTATTCATGCAGCAGTGTTTATTTCCATCTGTCACCATAGCAGTTCTTTTAATAACTTATTATACAATTAGTTCAATAGCCTTTCTGCTCCTTTTTCTATGACAGCAACATGGAACTCTCTTATTCCTACAATGTTTTCACCATCCCCATTTTACTATCCATAAGTAAATCTATAAACACTTTTAGAAGCTACATATACAAAATACATACAAGGTAAATTGTGAGAGAAAAAAACAAGGACCATTTCTAGAATGAAATTAAATAGTTCCTACATCTCAAATTAAAAATAATTTTCACACCTGAAGAACTTGTATATATTTCTTAATGAGAACATGAAAGCTCCCATTTTATCTTCAGGGAGGTGGCTGAGCTCCTTCAGATCAGCAGCTTTTGGAAGATTCACCAAGGGAAAACAAAATGCATAGGCCTTGAAGTCCTTCACAACCCCATGGCATTAACAGGAAGTTTTATAGCAGAGAGAGGACATACTTGATAAGTTTATATTTACAGAACCAGCAGCCAGTCCCTTACCAAAAAAAAAAACAAAACGACCAAAAAACAAAACCTGAGTGAAATGTTATGGGGAAAGGAAGTGAGAAGTTTGGACTGGAGGGGAGAAAGAACAAGAGACCAACCAGCTAGATAGCATCTATGCAGAAAAGAACCTGGGGTACTGGTGAGCAAGTTGAACACAAGTCAGCAGTTACGAACTTGTGGTGATGAAGGCTGTATTAACAAGGGTGTAGCTAGGAGGTTTAGAGAACTGATTTAGCACTGGAACAGGCTGCTCCGAGAAGTTGTGGAATTGCTTATTTTTTGAGATTTTTTAAATTCAACCAGATGAGTTCCTCAGGAACAGATCTAACTTTGAAGTTGACCCAGCTCTGAGTATGAGGTTGGGCTAAATGATCTTCAGAGGCCTCTTCCCATCTAAATTATTCTGTGATTCTAAGTATAAAGATACAGAGATGCATCCTTTTTCTTCATCATATCTCATCTTTTTAACTAGGTCTGATATTTCCAGCCCTAGAGGAGAAAATACAAACCTGAGGGTTGACTTAATTAGTTCTGTTCTTAATTTTCCGCCCATGTATCTCTAAAGATCTGATATCCAGAGGACAATTTCCTGCAAAATCTATCCCACAGAATTACAGAGAAAAAAGTATAAGAATGTGTTGTCTAAGGAAGAATTTTTTATTTCTATTTATTTAAATGGGGGGCAAATGTTTTCAATATAAAGGTTTAAAATGATCAGACTAGGCCATGAGATCCATTTTAGAATCTGTTTGAAATATATAAATACAGAACAAGTGGACGAAAAAGCAGCTGTGACTGCCATCTGGTAAAAAAAATAAAGAGGCCAAGGACATCTACGGCCTGTGGAGATGCAGATGAACAAATCCAATGAATAGATACTGATATTTTAATAGCTGTTATTTCAGTAAAAAAATACAGAAACCTGTTAGTGAGTGTTGTACTGCTGCTTATTACTTCTCATTGTAAGGCTAAAAAAGCACCCATCTGCCATTCTGAAACTTTAAACAGTCTCTGAACATGAAATGTAACTAAAAATTTTACATCCGATAGCACAAGTGATAGCATCACAGTAGCAAAGAACACAAAGATTTACAGTTTTATATCTGTAGTAAGTTGTACATAGATTTCTGCAGTCCTGGAAGAACGAAAATCTATTAGTATTGTTCATTCTGGTAGATATGTTCTAGAACTGGTAACAGGCTTCTAAGTGACTCTATGGATGGTCATCACTGAAAAAGTCAGAGAAGAACCACATTAGCAAGAAATAGCAAAAAACTTGTTGGAATTGTAAACGTCTCATGGCTACCTGGCTTGAAAGCATTGTGCAAATGGTGTTAGTAACCAGTATTCCTCAGCTTCTGCCAATACACCTGGTCAGCCAGCTTTTTCTGAACTTACCTCGTCCTCAATGTTTGAGGAACGTCCCTCCTTTAGTTGCCTCAGATGAATGCTAGGGGATAAGTATGACTTTCTTCTCTCCCTCATAGGTCAGAAGATGACACCTTCTTAAGCAGCAGCAGCACACTGCTGCAAAGACATTTCTGCCTCTTTAGTTCAAAACAACTCAAACAATTCATGATCTAAAATCTAAATATGTTGAGAGATAAGAGAGAAACTCAAATAAAAATAGGCATGCTGATAGAATATAAATATATAATGCTTAACTAAACAGGCTTTCTTCCTGCTGTAAAATGAAGATAACCAGCGTTTTATAGGCAGCTGGTAGCCCATATGCCAGATCTACCAGATCTGAGTAGAGTAGTTTGGACTAATCTAGTAAGTGTGCTGTGGGAGAAATGGGGGGAGATCCTGCAGCATTTTATTATACCAAGTGAAATGCCAAGAAATGTAGCTATTTTGGCCTGACTTGAACACATCACTGGAAAAAAAGGGACCCTGACCATAAAAAACTTGTCCATCACCAAACCACATATTTTTTTTTTCTCTTCACTCCTTTTGTCAGACATGGAAGCTTTCTCTCTTGTATCTTACAGGACCTCAGTTCTTTTTGCTCTTTCCATTTTTTTTTTTAATGTTTTGTATTCAAGATGTTAGCTTTTTTTTTTCCATTTGAAGTATGGAAACAAAGGTACCTAGAAACATGCCATTCCTGAAGAAATAAGACAGCTTCTTATGAAAATCCATGGTTTATAATAGAACATTTATCATTAATTATTGCCTTTGTGCAAATAGGTTTGGATTACAGCTTTTCTTTCCATCACACCTCTTCCTGCGGAAGTTCCTTTCAGCATATACCCACACATCTGACTTCCCACTGTAGTCACCCACCCTCTGTGTTACCTGTGCTGAAAAAAGGCACTTCTGCAGTTCTGGTAACATTCTTTCAAATACTCACTGCTCCTAAACCACAGTTTTAGGGTGAGGAAATAAAAGAATAAAAAGCCAACTGTTAAAAGACATCTTAGGTATTTCTATATTGTATCAGTTAGGAATTTTCTACAGCTAAACTTTATTTGCTGTGTTTACTAAATCCAAATCTGAAAACCCTCCTTATCCTTCCCAACAAACTTTCAGATTTGTAACCGGTCCAATGAACACCTATTAACTGTTTCATTCAGGGTTTATCATAACACATTACACAGAGAATGGTTCCTCCTATTTCCAGTTATAAAATAATATAGAACAACAATTCAAATCTCCACAGTAATTTTCTAATGAAAAAATGGATGTTGCTACAGCTGGAAAGAAGGTTCAGTGAAGTAAGATTCATGGAAGCAGTATAACTTGAAATAAGAAAGGAGATGTTCAGTCTCTAAAAAACTGATACGTCAGAATTCCCTGAGTTAGAACACACAAATGTAGTTGTAAAATATCCTTTGTGACTATTCTAATACAGAAGGCCCTAAAAATCTGTAGTTCATTGAAGCTGAAGAAAAACTGGTATGTAAAGATTTAACATTACAAGCACAATATAGTGAATGACATACGAGGAAAGAATAACATATGTTTTGTGATCCATGCATTTTTTCTCTTTTAAGGGAAATATCTATGTGTGTATTGCTCACAGCTTTGTAAATGTAGTATTCTTTCTTTACATTTATCTTAACTGTATAAGTAAGAATGACTCACCCAGGAAAGATGATGGGATCAAGCACCCCGATAGAACTAAACTGTTTAATATTTTAATTAATGTCGTAATCCTTATGGCTTCTAAATAACTGATTTGGCTTCAAGAGTAGATATCAGAAATAACAGTGGTATCCAAGGGTAGGTCATGAATAATCAGTAAGTGCCTGTAATATAATGTGCATAGAAAGGTATTTGCGAATAACAAAAAAGTTCTCTAAATGTCAAAATATAAAATGTTATGATGAATTTCTGCATTGAGGAGAAATTATAACTTGACTTGTAGAATCCTCTCTACAGTGTAATTCATATCTAACCGATAAATCTGAGGCTTGATGAGTGTAAAGCAAATGTTTTCAAAAGAACCTTAATTAGTCAGCAAGAGATTGCACATAGCAGGCAAACATATTGCACAATAAATGTATAACACCGTTATCACCTATCTTCTGAAGTCCATCATTCTAGCTTGGACAGTTATTTACAGCACTATTTTGATGAGCAGTCTTTTGATTAGGCTTCACTGGTACAAGGGAGAAAGACCTGCGCAAATCAGAAAGCCATCTGCCTGAAGGTTTCCCTGCTAGTAGCAAAGGTGCAGATCAGAGGATAGTGATGATGGGGAACTTGGTAAAAACTATCGATTTTTGAGGGCCAAAAAGTCAATGACAAATAGTGAACAGAATGTTCAGAATGTTTTGATTCCCTTGCAAATAAACCACAGACCTTTCTTTCACAATGTGCCCAGGAGAAGAAGTTATTGTCATCAATATTGCTGCACTGGGGATAGGCAAAGAAAGCAAAGAATGTAACAAGCATCAAGACAGAGCATGGTACAAAGCAGGGATTACACCCATCTAATGTTGCATCTTAAATTACAGGAGTAGAAAAAAAACAGAAAAAGCAAAAAGGTTTAGACAACTGTGTTACTTGTGGGGAATTGGAATCTATGCATATTTCTGTGTGCTATAAATGTTTAGGATATATTTATACTTGAAATTATAAAACCATCAAGCCTGTGTTTGATCTGCAAGCAAACAGAAAACTAATTAGAGTCAGGTAATTCTTAGTTATCCTAATTGGAAGAAGCATTTGAATGAGACAGCTAGAAACCATCACAGAAACAAATGGCACTGGATGGTACACAGCTCTGATGAACAGTGATGCTATCAGCCAAGGTTCCTCTTTGGAGTGGCTACAAATTTTAAAAAGAGCAAAAAAAAGGGCCAGCAAAGTGCCGAACAGTCATGTGCTAGAACTTAGAAGTGAGTCAAGGCAGCTATGTTGGGAAGCAGGAGTAACTGAGAAGTCAGGAACAGAAATTGTTAGCAAAGAACTTTCTGTTGTTGTTAATCCATAAACTATTCACTGAAAAAAAGACTTTGTGTTACCTGACCAGAAAACAAAACTAAGAACCTCAAAACATTTTCAACTATCAATTAACTCATTCATATAACAAGTAATCATACAAGGTCTCAAATGCTGGCTTGCTGCTTGAGCCAGGGAGCCTTTTGGTAAGACCTACCTAGCTTTGAGAAGTCTAGAAAACCAGTTCAAAGAATTTAAAAGAAAATGTTAATTTAAGATGTCATCAAGCTCAACAATATGAAGCTCACCATAAAGCACCTTAGCAAGCCCAAGGCTGTCTTAGCTCTGAAGAAAAGCTGCACAGACTGCTGCCAAAAGAAAGGGAAGCTAAACTGAGGTTCAGATGCTGCTTTATCCATCTGTGGTTGGTGAAAAAGAGGAATGTAGAAAAAGAGACAAAGTAAACCAGGGTCTATCACCTCTCACATAGAAGAAAAAATATAACTCTTTTTAAATGAAAACAGAACCTGCTCACTCTCCTTGCTAGCTCTGTTGTGTAAATATTAAGCTAAATTCCAAAATTAAGTTGTGCAACTTTCTTCTAGATCGGGCATTTGATTTACTGAACAGTGCCCGGAGTTGAATCTGTAGTTACAGGGGCAAGTTATATCCAAGCTGATGCTCCACCTAATAGTCCTCAGTTTGTAGTCCCTGGCCACCAATATTCTGTGGAAAAGACTCAGTGTGGAAGTCAACTGTTGCATGGACACATTTGCAAAGGAAGAAGTATGACAGAAAGAAAATCAAGAGCCCAAACCTATTTACTCAAAGGGAATAATAAAGACTTCTGAAAATCTATGGTTTAGAACAAAACATCCTATCTCTTTACAAATGACATATTTATAAATACCTTGTTCCTATACTTTGGGCAGGAATATAGGTCTGTACTTCACCAGATCCTCCTCCTTGCCTTTTCAGAAGATAGGCATAATATTTGTCTTTTTACTAGTCATCAGGAACTTTCCCTAATCATCATAACTTTTTGAAAGATTTTTATAGAGGCTTTACACCGACAACAATCAACACCTTTAGCACCACCAGATAAATGTCATCTGTCCCACGGGCTTACGTATGCCCAGTTCACTCAAGCTGATCCTGATTCAGTTTCGCCAGGTCTTCCTTCTGCTGCCAGTGTACCCACACGAGTCTGTTTGGCTTTCTTTTTTTGCTGTTCATATCCCTTTCAGTTTCAGCTCTAGCTCAGCTCTGGTCTTCCTAATTCCACCCTTGCATGCCCAAGAAATGCTTCACTATTCCTCCTTGATAGCCTGTCCATGCTCACACCTTCTATATACTTTCTTTTTGTGCTTGAGTTGTCAAAAGTAAGTTATGGGATTGTGAATGGGTAGCAATGATCTGTGACATTATGAATGGACATGAGACAATCCAAATTACAAGACCATATTGATGCAAAATCTGATTAATTTGAGAATACCTTCCACAGATAAAACTTACAGGGCTCTGTTATTCCTTAACATCAAATAACTCTGGGTTTCATCTGGACGGTCGCCATTGCCTCAGTGACCTGACACAAAGTCTTGAAATCCATTAGATAACTTAAGAGAAATATTTGGAAAACTACAAATCTGAAATTTCATGAGCAATCAAGGACAACCCATCTGTAATGTTCTCTTCAAAGCACCTTATAAGAAAAAAACTGTTGAGGTGGAATCTCTATCATTCTGATATTCAAAAACGTACGGTGAACCCAAATGCCAAACTATGTATTTAATGAATCATGCTGTTTTATTATACACACGTATAAAATATATGAAAATGAAGGTCATAAGAGGACAGCATTTTTAATAATTTCCCTGAACACCTTTTGTATTTGACAGCATTTCAAATCTTTTAGTGCTTTTGTATTTTCCAGTAACCTATTTTTATTCCTTGTATTATTTATGTAGCTGCTAGCTGAGATATGCTTACTAGAGTAATGTATGCATGCTCGTTTTCAAGCATAAGCAAGAGAAAAGTTAAAAATAACAGGGAAATGGTACCTGCAGCACAGATGGAAAAAATCCCAGAAGAGCTGGATAAGCTTCAGGTAAATGCCATAATTTTTAATAAAAAAAGAAAGTTCAAGCCAGTTCTTGTTTTCTCAGAAGCAGTTCAATCAATCTTAGCCAAGCTGTTTTGTTGAGGGTTTTTTTTAACATCACCCTAATGCCAAACACATTCAGATGTCAAAATGAAATAGAGGTGGAGATAAGGAAGATAAATAAATCTGATAAAATAAATAAATCTAGTAATATAATCATTGTACATTCATCACCCTTGCTGCCAGGCTGACATTTGTAGGGCCTTCAGACACCCGAAGAATGTAGATAGATGTTTGCTTTCAAGTCAATTTGTTTTGAAAATTTACAGATTTAAAAACAAGAGCAATAATTCGGTTAAACACCCAATCTAATATAGTCTGAATACTGAGTGGATTTAAAGATTCAGTGTCAAAATTACCCTGAATGTTGTGGAGAAGGTAAGATCAGACAGTGAAATGTTTGCATGACAGGGAAAAGGTAAGGATGGCCGGAGCAGTAACTACCACTATGCAGGCTAGAACCCAAGTAGTCCTCTCTTACCTTCTGTCACTGCTAGAGTCTGCTTCAGGACTCTCCTCTTTTGATTTTCCATAATCCAGTGTCCTTTGTTATTCTTACATTCATGAGCAAGCCTGCATCTTGGAAAATAGGTTTTGTCTTTCTACAGCTGCAGCTGCTCTTTAGAAATAACTCAAAGCTGACAATAGTCATGGCTTCTCCTTCCAGGCTGCTAGCTGAAAAATTAGATTCGTCATCTACGTACAGATGAACTCGCCACATATTTCTCAGTCTGTACCTATGTACCTTGTTACAGCAGTGTTTTCTTCATCTTATCATTTGTCTCCCTCTTTGGTCTTCTCTTCAAAGGCAGGTGAATTTCTGCTTTCCACACCACTTTTTCTGTATTACTGCTTTTCCTTTTTCCACTTCATGTATTTTTCTACTGAAGTATTAGGGCAACAAAAGAAGAAAATCTTCTTGTTGCCTTAGCTCAAACACTGGGGAAGCTGCTTTATGCTGCCAGTCTATGGGGCTGGTGTTTGTCATGCCAGAATATGTATGCTTGAAACATATGCAAGCCACTGTGAAGAAGTATCTAACTGGGCAAAGTCGTGGTGGCCATAGCATTCAAAGGCTGGGACTTTTCTGAGGTATAAGAAGCAGAATAGGAAGAAGTAGCTGAGATAGAGTTGGTAGACTCTGGGCAAAGGCAGAGCAAAAACTGAGAAATTCTTACAAGCCATGCAGAAGCAGCAGAGGATGAAGACAGGAGAATCTCGAAGGAACGGAAATGATTCTGGAGGACAAAGCACAAACAGAAAGATTCACGCATGCTGAAAGCTAGACAATATCTAGCTGAAAGAAAGGGAGCTTTACCTAGCATTCCTCTGTTTTGTTGGCAAAAAACTCCCAATATACAGGACCATTTCTAAGATGCTTTACATATCAGTTGGCCACCAAAGGTAGGAATAGGAGTGAAAGCTGTATTTACAACATAACAGAACACTACTATTATAGATGAAATAATTGCTGTCTGACATCTCTCCATAATTAACCTTTTTCATTATACTGTATACCCATCTTAACCTCTTGTCAACCAGCGTTTTTTCCTGTAGTGTGAGACATTACGCTCTAACTTCTTTTAATATAAAAGAGGCCAAAATATTCATTATCGCTGTTTATTGTCATTATTCCTAATGATATAATGAAGTATTACCCATGGCATTTTACTGTATGTCTGCTCAAGTAGATTGGGATTTGCAGCAAGGTCCTGTTTAGACACTGAATGAACCCAACAGTCATGTTTAATAAGTCTTGCGTTCTGTCAGAAAAAGCAGCTTATTACTAATGAGATGTATTATGTTATTCAATACCCAAACAAAATTGTATTTCTCAAGTATGCATGCCTGGGGCACAAATCTGACAAACACTTAGGGAAGCAAAATGCTGTCCAAAGAGACAGTGATTAATAAAGACCAGTTGGGGGGAGGTTGTTTCCATGTTCTGAAATACTGGCTTTGCTATACTTCTTTCTTGGAGTGAATCCAGTCTGCAAGAACAGTGTAAGTATGCTAGGGAGAGCTTCAGGGAACCAAGGAATATTCACAGGGTCTCTGCCTACCGGCTGAAATGCTGACACCATGCTGCTGGAAGCAAGAAGAAAGATTTGCTCAGTTACTGAAGTGATGCTTGGGCATCTTCAGTTTCTTTAGTTCAGACTGAAGCACACATAAGAATTATGGTGAACGAGCATTACATTTTGCATTACATTTGCATAACAGTTTAGCCTGGTTGTACTCTATGGACACGGCCTTTACTCAAAGAGAATTTGTATCATTCAGTTAGCACAAAACACTTTTCACAAGCTACACTATGGAAGAAAAATCATCATTGTTTTCATCCTCTGATGGGCAACTAGTGGTAAAACCTAAAACCTGATATGTGTATACAATGAGCTTACCTAGTGTCCTGGGTTTGGCCAGGACAGGGTTAATTTTCACCAGACTCCAGGAAGGGGCACAGCCAGGGGGTGGGGGCTGACCCCACCTGGCCTAACAGAGCCGGGTATTCCATACCATGGGACGTCACGCTGGGTTCCGGTGGGGGGG
>Ga0181612_113623_pt1 | contig 13653 bp, 9 predicted proteins | sample HoacroProtozoa21_FD_119630 | JGI IMG/M metagenome (GOLD analysis project Ga0181612, IMG submission 119630) | Hoatzin crop microbial communities from Cojedes, Venezuel. Combined Assembly of Gp0051906, Gp0051904, Gp0051908 | reverse complement strand
TAGATGACCTTTAAAGGTCCCTTCCAACCCAAACCATTTTATGATTCTCTGATTACTTCAAGTAGAAAAATGCAGATGAGTTGAAGAAGTACAGGACTGACGAAGAGATGGTATACGATTGCGAAGAAGCTCACAAACAAGCATTTTAAATGCAAGACATCTCCAGAAGTAATATATCCATAGAATAAATAAAGTTGGGTGAGAGTAATTGAAACAGAAGGAATAATCAGCAGTAGAAAGAATGAGTGCTTGTGCGTTTATGTAAATCATTTGAGGTGTGCTGAAACAAAATGTCAGTAAACTGAGAGAAGTGAGAGGCTACAAGGATAAAAGCAACTTTTTCTCCCCAGGTCTCCCTACCTTTAATAGTTTGGTATTGCTAATTGTTGCCATTGAGTGGAACTTCTTTCTGTTGCAGCTGTTGAGAAGTTCTTTGGTGAACAACAGGACACAGGCCAAGGTGGCAGAAGAGCTGGGTATGCAAGAATTTGCCATCACTAATGACAAGACAAAAAGACCTGTAGCTCTTCGAACTAAGACTTTGGCTGATCTCTTGGAATGTGAGTTAATTTGGTTATAACAGCTTAGTACTTATGCAGCTGCTTCTTCCTCGAGGCTTAAGAAAGCCATTAGAAATCCCCCAAATCACTGTTAAAAATGTATGTTAATGTTGTCAAATGAATTATGCCTATACGTCTGAAAGCCAAATTTTTGAACACTAGCGTAGGTTTTTGAAGTCTGAGTACGAAGGAGATGTAATTGCAGATAAAATGCTGTAGAAAGTAGAAATTGTGGGGTCATGATGACCAGGTCAGAAGTGTATCTAGAAGGTTAAAGCTTGTAATCCGAGTTGAGCTATTTAACAGCAGATTCACTGTTTGATTAATATGTTCATGTCACTGTTGGAAGATAAAGGAGTTCCTTCATCAGGTGAGTATTTCTGTGGTTCATTTTGACTGCATTTTGGGAGGTTTCAAAATGGTCATTCCACAAGAGGGAAAGCTACATGGAAATTAAATTATTTTTAGTCCAATTATGGAAGTTTGTGCTACCTTCTTTCCAAAGAAAGTGGAAACAGTAATAAATATTCTGCAAAGAAAGTTATCTGATGTATTTTGAGACATTCAGACCCCTTGGCTTTTGCCAAATCCTCTAAGCAAATGGAAATAGCACACAAACAGGAGTGATTTATATCTAAACCTTTTTGATCGTACCCAGTAGTGATTTATTTGTAAGTATCCCTGGTCTCCTGGTTAAAATGTGAGATTAGGAGCTGAATGATGTTTCTAGCTCTTTAAATGACTGAGTGGATTTGGGTAAGTCACTTAATCTCTTGGTCAACTGTATTTTTTCCTGTGCATGCAGGATAATAATACCCTCATCAGATCACTGCTGTGAAACGTAATTTAATATGGCTTTAGAGTACTCAGATATTCTTGTTTCTAAAAGTGCAAGTCATTAACGTTCTCCTTGGATGAGTGACGGTACCTTTTTCCCCCCCCAGCCTTTATTGCTGCCCTGTACATTGACAAAGATTTGGAGTATGTTCACACTTTCATGAACGTGTGCTTTTTTCCACGGCTAAAGGTAAGATCAGTCAGGTTCCTGCTTTCCTGCCACTATGTTTTAACACATTACTGTGTTTGAGACTTTTGCCACAATCTCTCAATCATAAAAGCATCTTTGTAAACTTCTTACAGGAGTTTATTTTAAATCAAGATTGGAATGATCCTAAATCTCAGCTTCAACAGTGCTGCTTGACGCTAAGGACAGAAGGAAAAGAGCCAGACATTCCTCTTTACAAGTAAGCACTGGCATCTTATGGATATAAGCCAATTATCAGTCTTTCGTGTATATGGAGGAAGGTGTGATCAGTCACCCTATGTTTTTCCCATAGTTTAGTTTTATTGTAGTTGTCCAAGTCCTCCAGTCTCTTTGAAGATGGAAAACGTTGAACCAGTGTTTTCCAAGCTTTAGGTGTTTTAAGCTGTCACAAGGAAGAATTAGTAAGCATTTTGCTTCGTACAGTTGGAAGGGGAAATACAATTTTTATGTTCAAATGGAGTATTTAATTGGCATCATTCTATGGTTGTTGTTCTCTTAATGTAAGGAATGGCAGTATTGTAATTTAAACAAATGGAACAATGGCTGTTTGGGTATGAAGTCAAGATGCCCCCATTCTATTTTCAGTAGTAGTTTGCAGTTTCTCTACACTCTACATAATTATGCAAACATAATAAATGCCTTGTGTTCCACAGCCTGATTGTAGGCTCTGTTTCTGTTCAGAGTCGGGCACTGAAGGGCAACACAAATTTTCAATATTTTCGCTGCGCAGTTCAGCCCACATGTGTCCTCAGGTTTAGTGACAGAAGAGCTCAGGGCAATGAACCTCTTAACTTGTACACCTCAGATACCTGGAGCTGGATGGGATGGTTCTCCCTTCTCTCCTTCATTTGTAAAGTAGCATAATGGCTGCTTCAAAGAGGCAATAATAAACTTAAGATTGTATATTGCATCCATATCCATTGAATTAATTTAGGAGTGGGTGCTGTGTTAGCCCCCAGAAGAAGAGATAAAGGCTATGGAAGTTCAAGGCTTGTGTTGTTGTGCTTATTATATCAAAGAGGTATGAGGAGTGAAAGTCTTAAGTGCATTTGTCATGTTTACTGAAGTAAAGTTTTCAATGAAATGTAGCAGTTCAGTGATGGTGACAAGCAGTGCACTTCAGAAATACGATCGCTTTAACACCGCAACTGATGCTCTGCAAATCTGACTCCTCGGCGTTGCTGTATGCGGGCTCACAGCTTTGTCTTGAGTGAGGGAGATGAATACAGAACAAACAATTCCTGATTTGTGTAAAATCCACTGAGTATCAAGTACTGAATGTTTGTTTTGTTTGCTGTGATGATAAATTGATTTTTATAGTACAGCTTAGAGGTAGTGGTATGCTGTTATCTTCCTATTATCTTGTTAAATTCCTTTTCTTGGGGTTATCTGATGCAGTGCAGTCAGTACTATTGCTTTTAAATTTGGGGCAAGTTTTATCTGCTCTTGTCATAGCACATGGAGACAGAGTACTGTAGTTAGATACTTTAAAAATTGATGTGAAATGGGTGGTCCTTCCAAAAAAAAACAAGGTACTGGACAGAACTCGAGCTGACAGTGAGGAGAGATTTGGGACAGCAGGAAGAAGCAGCAGAAGCAGCAATTCATTGCATGTCTAGGGAATTATCTGATTTTCCCCTCCAGATAGTTGTTGATACATGTCCTAGACTTTAGCTCAAGTGGAAGTTTGTTTTGTGACAAACTGTAACTTTCAAAGCTGATGGAAAATTTCTTTGTACTGCGATAATTCACGGTAAAGACCTACCATATCCAGTATAAAGTCCTTTTAAAACCTTGCTAACTGCACAACTCTCAGGGACTAAAATTCTAGTGCACACAATAATCATATTGGTGTGATCATTTGCAATTGCAGCTGTGCACAATTTATGACTTTATTACAAATGTTTTCAGAGTGTTTAGGCACTTTGTGTTATAGTTTACATTTTTACTTATAGGTTAAAGTTTTAATTTTCATATGGTGCTCCTGAGTGAACCTGGAGGAAGAAATATAACCAATATAAACAAGGTGCATTTCATGTACCTTTCGCCTTTTTATTGTGCACCGTGCTGGTAATCTGTGGGTTAGTGGGATTTATACAGGCATCTTGCAATCCTTGCTCCACGCTTTGCACTAATTCCACTATATGTATTGACCAGACTGAAAACTTGGTGATGTAGGTGCCCCAAACAGATTCTGGTTTTTAATACTTCCTGCTTGAATACTGTTTTTTAATACTTGCTGCCTGAAAAAATCATCTCTTTCCCATTTCAGGACTTTGCAGACAGTGGGACCGTCTCATGCCAGGACATACACGGTAGCTGTTTACTTCAAAGGGGAAAGAATAGGATGCGGTAAAGGCCCAAGGTACAGTGAAAAATTAATCACGTGGTGTTAAGAGTGTGGCAGTGTTCAAAATGACGAGCCGAGGAGATAGAGGAGCGTGTGGTTGGCCTTAGAAAAGGAAAGCTACAGAGCCTCCTCTAAGCTGTTCTGAGTTTATGGCTCAGGAAAACCTGAAGGGTTCAGTGTCTGCATAGTTTTGGGTCGTAAGGTTTTTTGGTGAACTTGCCTACAAGGTGGCTAGCAATGCTAACTTACTCGTGGCTCTCGGACTAGAAACTGCAGAAGAGCTTTCAAGAAATAGTGGCTTTGTCTTTGGCTTTGCTGCTGGTTTACTGTCCAACTTAAACTGGCAAGTTAAGGGTGCAAGGCTCTCAGGTTTGGCATGGGGTTTTTTTTCTGATGTTATCACTTCTAGGCATTTTAGAATGGTTTCTAAAGTTGCAAAGACTTCAACCATGAACCCCAAAGACCTCATCTTATTTTCTGCTGCCAAATCTAGTAGTGGTTGTAAAAACATCATTGGTTTTATAGTCTTCACACCTCTGTGATTTTGTTCCTTTCTTCTCTCAAGTAAAAGCAAATGCTTCAGCGAAGAATGGACTAGAATATTCTCTTAGTCTTATTGATCTAAGTTTAAAAGTATTCTACTGGAGCTGTAGTGCTATTGCTCACATATTTATGGGAAGGCTGGTGTATCATACGCTCTGGGAATTACTAGCTACTGGTTATCCAAGGAGTTTTGTTACAAAAGAGTAGCTAGCGCTTCACTTTGTCAGAAACTTTACTTTGTTTGTTCTGTACAACTTAGATCTCATGTAACACGTTTTTGTTTGGCTTTCACAGTATTCAGCAAGCAGAAATGGGAGCTGCAATGGATGCGCTTGAAAAATGTAAGATATTTGGGCAACAAAGAAAATAATTTATAGTTTACATCCTTGGTCTTTAGTGAGGTGAGGTGCAGGTTTTGTGGGGGAGAAGATTTGAACAGAATGTGTATGCTGAATGCTGTCAGCTTCTGAGCCAGCAGGTTTTAGTACTTTCAAGACAATTTTGTAATAGGTGAAGTTAATAAGATACCAACAGGTATTTTTTAAAGAGAGTTGATCAGTGACAGAGGTTGCAATGTGTAGGGAACCCTGTGCAATGAAGTCTCATTGAGATTTTCCGTGCTTCAATATGCAGTGGGAGAAGACTGCTTAGTCTCTGGTGCTGTGGTTGTCATCCTCCGATTTAAGGGAGGAGGAAAAGTACTTTTCCGTTTCCAATTTAGAAAATAAAATTTGATCTCAGATTATACAGTAGACTAGGTTAAAATCTAACAGGCAGATCCCCAGCCAGTAGAAGTCAATATTTATCTGTTAAGAACAGCTTATGTTAGCTGAGGATCCAGTGATCTGTGTATGCATCTCTCAAAATTATGCACAGGAAGCCAGGATGGGAGCAGTCCTTCATTGCAGTGGAGTGTCAGATATGAAAGGAATGAGTGTGTGCAAACATCTGATGTGAAAGAACTTTGGTCACTTGAGTTAAAGTGCCAGGTGTGGACATACTAAGCAAATCCATTACATGCATTTTGTGAAGCAGAAGCTCTCTATCCAGAAGAACATGGGGAGGTGCATTTTTTTATTTGATTCAAAGGAAAAACATGCAGTTCCTCAGATGTCAAAGGTTTTTAATCTGTTATCTCTGCATCTGGAAATCCTAGGGCTTAAAAATTTCAGAAGGCATTGAATCCCTGTAATTCAGAATTTTTTTATATCCATCTGCTAGGTATATACTTCTGAGCACCACTAAACTTGACAAGTAGAAACATGTAACTTTCCTTCTCCACCGAGTATCTGCAAAATGTTACTGAAGTTTTCTTGGAGTGCTTTTTCTGGTGACAGTATCACCACGCGGAGAACTGCGAGCTTCATCTCCTGCCAGTCCAAGGGCTTCACAGCTCTTTTCTGACGTGTATTTTTTTGAATACCATAGACTTCTATAGGTCTTTACTCCGACCACCCCTCAAAACAGAGCCACCATTCCAGCTAGGTCATGTTCCTCAGTGCCTTGCCAGTCAGGTTTTGACTGTCCTTAGCAATGGAGGCTTCACAGCCCTGTGGGCACCTGTTTTAGTATGTATGTATTTGTGGAGTTTATTGTTTGCTTTGTTTAGGGTTTTTTTGATGCACCAGTAGTTAACTTCAAGTAAAAGTAGTTTTCATGTACCTGTTCATATATGTGATAGCCATGAGAAGTTTGTTACATGAATTTGCTTCTCAACATCTTAAAGGGATTACAAACAGGTTGCTACCAAGCTGAGTTCTTCAGAGTTCTTAAAGAATCGTGTTACAAGCACAGTGCTGAAAATCCGATTTTCATTTTATGGTGCACATGAGCAACAAAATATCCCAGAACTCCATTAAACAAAGCACTAGTGCTTTTTAGAACAGCAGCAATTTAAAAACAATTTGCTTTTGTTTAGATTGCTTTCTGGTTTAAATAAATACACCCCTCTATACCCGAGTTGTAAATAACGGATGAATAAACCTTTTATTCCTGTAGTATAAAATAAAAGGCACAAATTTCACCAGCCAAGGTAACAAAGCAGTAGAAAGCCATTCTGCTCTACCACAAGCTCCTGCAGATTATGTGGTTTCTGCACCGTGTTCTCTAGCTGAATAAATCTGTGCTGCTTGGGACCCAGAAAGAGGAGGAAGATGCTTGGTGTCACGGGACTCCTCCCTGAGGAGCCTCAGCTGAATTCTCTCTTGATAGCCAGCTAGAGAGAGAGCAGTCCTTTGCCAAGACATCTCCCAGATTTGTTTATGGCTTTAGAGGTCAGCGTAGTAACCTTTTGCATTCATCTCAGGCGCAGACAGGTAGCCAGTGCTGATCCCAGAGGTCTGTGTGTTCCCAGCAGGATTTACCGCCAGCTGCGGGCTGCCACGTGCTCTGCCACCGCTTTGATTTCTGACCAGCTGGAGGGCGCAGGTCCCTGCGGCACAGAGACGCAGATGAATGTCAGCAGGCTGGTCATGCAGGAAACATCACATTCTGTCTGCTGTGCTCCACACGGAGAGCGCTTCTGATCAATTATATAAGCTGGTTTTACAGCCTCAGTTCTGGCTGGCGTACATACGTAGCAGCTAATGGACAACTGTCTGAAAGCAGAAGCATCCGTCCCCCTAGATAGTTCTCCATCACCTCAGCCTTGTCTAGTCTGTTTTAGCCAGTCTTCACTCATCCATGCTCTTAAGACTACGCTGAGGCTGGGTTCTGGCACATAGCTACGCATTAACTTTTTCAGGAACAGATTTTACTGCGTTCCATTTTGCTATGCTATTATTTTCCCATTAGGAACCCTGCCATAATGTGGGGCATCTAGTGGATTCTGCTTGATCTAAAATAATAATAATGGAAAGATCTGTACAATGCTTGGAACCCGGGGCTCATACTTTTTGGAGTGAGAACAAGGCAAAAAAACCCTGACAGCCTTGACAGTAGTCTCACATTCATTTTTCAGTATCGATCACCTGTTGCTAGGGGAACAGAATGTAAAATCCAGGTAATACCTGGCCGTGTTGCTATACCAGGATTTTGTATTTTATTTTTGTGAATGTATTAGGTTTGGCAGTGCTTTGTAGCAGGAGAAACAGATGTGGAAATCATAAAGAAACCAAAGTCTTATGACACACAGCCCTGGTTTACTATGGATTATTAGAAATAAACGAGTAAAAATGGTATTAACATTATTCCCCCCCTAAGCGTAATCTCATCAAAGTTTAAAAAGAAAAAAAAAAAGAGCTGAGGCTTTCTGTGTTACAAGTTTGTTTATTAATGTAAAATATTTCTCCTTGTGTCAGATAACTTTCCCCAGATGGCCCATCAGAAACGGTTCATTGAACGGAAGTACAGACAAGAGTTGAAAGAAATGAGGTGGGAAAGAGAGCATCAAGAGAGAGAGCCAGATGAGACCGAAGAAGCCAGGAAATAAAAGGAGGGCAGAGAAGCAGTGGCATATTTACTTACTTAATAACTCTGACTGTGGCCTATGGAGACCTAACCTGGTTTCTTGCAGATGATGAATGAAGAGTGCCTGTTGATTTCAAATAGAAAATCATGTTCTCTTCTTTAAAAAAGTGTGTATATAGTATTTCTTCAGTTTGATTTTAAGTGCGAAGTTTGTTTGGCTTTTTAGTAAGATTTGTTTTTAAATCCTTTTAATTTTTATGAAAAGTTGTGGGATTATTCTTATTATTTCTACTGTCTTGTATGAAGTAATAAAGTATTAATTTCAAAAGCCTGTAGTAGGAAAAGCTGTTTATCAATTGTCTCCTATGTCCAAATATGGTTTTGTCAGTGACCAGAAAAGTTATTGCATGAACTCTGCTGTGGAGAAGGAAAGTATTATGAGAAAATAATTCAGCAGAGCACTTAAGCATGCACCTAACTTAGGTTTTGCAGCTAAATGTACTTCTTGACTCTGCTAAACCAGAGCCATAAACTTCAGGTCCTTTTACAGAAACTGATACAGCAATTTAAGCAAAGGAGATATTCGGGTGTTTTTAAACAGTGGATTTCACATCTGGAATGTGACACAGTTGTGTGTGGAAGGTTGGGGATTTTTGTCTTTAAGTCAGTATTATAAAACTCTAAGAAAAAGGAAAAAAGTAATTATGAAGCAAGAGAATGACAGCCTTTTTTGCGAGAATGCGCCGTGTTCACATTTACAAGTTTATTATCATGCTCAGCTTCTTGCTCTGTCAAACTGGTGACTACTTTATTGGATTTCTTTGTCCAGAAGATATCGGTGTGACCATAATAGTCAAATGGTGTATTAGAAACTCCATACAGGTGCTGTTCCAGGTAGGTTCACTGAAAACTGGTTGTATCCAAAACAGGGCAGGATTTGTTCCCGAGGTGTAGTTCGAAGACAGCATACAGTTTGGAGTCACCCAGTTTCCTTGGGTTTTGGTGTCTGTGGGTTGTGTTGGGCAGACAGATGTTTCTTCTGTAAAAGCACTGAATAGGACCGAAAGTGGAACATCTGCTGTGTCTGTTGGTTTTTCCCACTGACTGCCAGCTTCGTTGTAGATGTTGATGTGTTGTTCATACTTTTAATTTGCCTGCTTGAAGCCTTTCATTTTCGTTACACTGATTTCTGAGTTAAAACAGCCCCTTAGTGCATATTGTGTAGTCATTTTTCTACCTTTCTTTTCTGAGAAGTGAAATGGATACAACTCATTTTCCTTAACTGTACATTTTCTTCCTGCTTCAGATCCGTTTTGGTGATGCATTTTTTCTGATGTAAGACAGGTGTATGTGATAAGATACCAAGCAGCTTTGTGAGAATGGATGCATGAGTCTGGCCCAAAGAATTCATGCAGACTCCTGAAAGAAGACCTGCCCAGTGGCCACGCTACACTGAGCAGCTAATTCAGCGTTTCTCTGAAGCACCTTTCTGTAGGTGTGTGATGGGCGTCCGTGAAAGCGCTTTATTACAGGTGCGAAAGTAGACACAAGCGTAGCTGAAAAGTTCAGACTACCCAACTGTCTTCCAAAAGTTTCACTTCTGAACTAGTCAACATGTGTATTTTCATAAGCACATTTTTGTACACATGCAATGTGAGATGCACTTAAATGTGTTTAAAAAAAAAAAAACTTGACCCCATAGCACTACCTCACTTCTTCCAGCTTCTATGCTTGCCTTTTCTTAATGGATTAATGCTTTAAATCCATTTCAGGGGATGAGAGGAAAAAAGATAAACAAACACATTCTGTAATTTAGAGAGTGATAATACACCATTAAAACACAAGGGAGGGGATAAAAACAGCAAGATAAAGGTAAGGAGCTGCTCTCTGTTGGATGCTGCTGTTCTTTGACTTTTGAGAAGTGATTGTAACTCCTTACAGCTTCAGTCTGTAAATAAAAAGCTGAAATGCCTCTGAACTGCAGCAGGCTTGAAAAGCAAGCAGCGACAACTCCCCTGCCCTCAAGTCTTTTGTATCTCAAATTCTTTTGTAGAATTGCCCATCTGCTTCTAGCAGTAAGTTGAAATGGTGCATTGGTAGAGGACTAAGGGTAATTGAGTACGCCATTATTTTATTTTTCCCTGTTTAACCGTGAACAGATCCATGTGTTTAACAAGTCGAAGATGCAGTGACTTCATTTTCAGGTGTATGGCTGCTTAGCAAATTTCTCTCATCATAACCAATGTCACCAGTGTACCCTAGTGGAATTGTTAGCTCGGAGTTTAACGTGACTGTCATTCTCCCTGTACATCATTTCGCTTGTCAGCTGTAAGAAGCCTGTGAGCTTATTCATAAACATCTGCATAAAACCAGATTGAGTTTATCAGATATGCTGTTTGGGGGGAGGAACCCAGAACTGTTGTCTTTTCTTCTTTGACCCAGAAATTGCTTGAAAACAAACAAACTTTTAAAACAATTTCTGCATTCCATTACTACAGTTAACAAATTTTAGGTCTTCCTCAGTAAAATGTAGATGATAACCATTTTTTCATGAGCAGGCTGTTTTCCCTTTTTTCACTGTATAAGCGTGGGCTAGGAAGATTGCCTACAGAAATTTTGTTTTCATTGTCTTGAAGGCAGAAAACAAAATAAAAGGTAAAGAAAAGAAATTCATGTTTCCTTTGTCTATGTCAAAACCACGATGTCTTACTGTGTATCCGCTCTCTAAAAACAGTGGCTGTGAATTTTTCTGGTAACTTAAGGAAATGCATAGAATGTGTAATGTGAGCACGCTCCTTCATAACACACACTAAAGAGAGAAAGTGGTTTCTTGAAGTTGCCTTAAATTTGGGAAAAATTATTACTGAGCTCATGTTATATCAGCGAAGCAGTTGTAGTCTATAACTAGACAACTTTGGCTGCTTTTTTGGAAATGTGAAAATGTCTCTGGCTTATTGATAAAGTAAGGTCCTTTTTGATTGCTCCAGTGCCTGATCTGTTCTGATGTAGAGGTTCTCCAAGTGAGATCCATTGACTTGATTTGGGTGCAAGTAGGTAAACGAAGAACAGGACTGAGATCTGTGGATCCATCAGATCCTGTGAAAGCACATCTTTCTTTTTCTTCTTTTTTGTGTGCATATGTACAGACCATTGAATAGAATCATAGTTCATTTTATTAGGAATTTTAATTGAATTTACATAAAATTCATCATTATTATTTGCAGAGCCCAAGTTTGCTTTGTAAGATTTCTGGTGCTGTAAGATTATTTAACAGCGATACTGAGAGAACCTTGGTCCCTAAGTCTGTTGTAAACATTGTTGCTAATAAAATTTTCCAGAAAAGACTTCAGGCATAGTTGTTACTTGCTAAAGCAATTTGGAAAGATCAAAAGGCAAATCCTGATCATCTGTCTCCCTACTTCAAAGAGTCTCATTATACAGGCTACCTGTTTAAATGAAGTAAGCTGTTCGCTTGTGAGAAGTTTGTAAAGCCCTGTAAGAGCTTAGGGAGTTGACCGTCTGCATTGTGCCATTGTGACTTGGTTTTGGTGGGGATGATACTGTGATAGAAATTTCTGTGACCCGTCCATCCCACCCTGCTTCTCGCCTCTCCCCCCCATGGGTTATATATTTCTCATTGAGCGCTTGAAATAGTTTTGCTTAGATGGGGAATAATAACCAGAAAGTGGTTCCTGTTTTGTTCCTTGAAGCATAGTGAAAACTTGCAGTTGAAGATTGTCTCTGCTGTCTTCTCTTGCCTGCAAGCCTAAATCTTTAGCTCTTGGAATGACTGACATCTTGCTGTGAGAAGGCTCAGAAAAATGTGACTCGTCGCATCATTTGTTGTTGGTGATTATTCTTGGCCAGTAAGCTGTGGTGTCTGGGGACAGGCATTCTGCATTCTGCTGTCTGGTCTTTCATAGTTCAGTAAATGTGGTGAATAACCTGGAAAGCAGCTGCAAAATAAATTGGTGGCTGCATAACGAACTTGCGTTTACTTATTACACTAACAAAAAAAAAAAGCTGTAGCATTATGGTAGGTACAGCAGGGAATCGGATCTCTCATCTGTCATGGACACATCTCAATACCATTTATTCTTATTGCAGAGCTGCTAATTAGACCATCTACCTCTGAAAAATAGGTTAACTGCTTCTATTTTGAAGATACAATTTCTCTTTGTATGAAGATGCTGATTAAAAGGGATTGCAAATCTGGAGGCGTGCTGGTCACTTCGAATTATAGACAAGGTGGAGAGTTTCATTTTCGTGAGAATGGCCTTTTTAAAATATCTCGTGACTTTTTCTTCCATTATATTCTGATGTATTTTGTGTTCCCACCTTGAGTTACAGGTGGGTGTGTTTCTTAGCAAATGTTCGTGTTTATGGACGTACTATGTCTTAACGTAGAAATGAAATGCTAGGTAAGACCATCCATCACATCTCCTTAGCGTTTCTCTGCATTCCTCTTTTAAACAATTATCTTGTCCTTGGAAGGACTTAAGAGTCGATGACTTTGCACTGGTCTTGTTTTGTTTTCCTTATTTTCTTCTCTTCGTGGTGGCCTACCTCATTGCTGTTGCAGTGAGGTGCTCAGGTAGGGCAACTCTCCAAAGCTTGCAGAAGAGACGACCATCGTAGGTTCTTGTCTGTGCTTTCTGCTCATAGGCACGTTCTTGACCTGGAAGGGAATGAGATGAGGGAAAGGAGTGCTGCTGACTGGAGCGCGTTGGCTGGTGTCAGCATGCTGGAACATCTGCCGGGGAGTCACGAAAGCAGCGCAGTCAGAGAGGCTTGACCCCCCCAGCTGCAGCCAAGCGCGTTGGCCAGAACAGGTAGTCTGAGCCTGTGAAGAAAAATTAAAGGAAATATCTCCTCTGCTTTTTAAAAGTCAAAGACAAGGACTGCTCAAGACAAAGAAAAGGGTGATATCTTCTCCTACTCTCCTGGATTTTTTTGTTCCCATACCTTCTTTTTTCAGGTGCCCTGAAATTTCGCAGATTCTTTCTGGGGTCCTAAGATGAAGTTAGTGCTCCAGCCACCCAGATTTCCCTGTCCATCAGGGAGCAGGTTGAACTCAGAGGCCCTGCTCTTCACCTGCTTGCTACAGATAACAAAGGAAGCAGCAAATTACACCCCAAACCTTGCTAACTAGGTGTATTTCCTCACTGGGTTCCTCAGAAGGACTGCAGAATCTTTCGTGAGTAAGGGTATAAACGAGATACCTGTGACTTACAACACAATCATGCCTGAATGCCTCAAGCAAGTGACTCTGTTGTCTGCACAGCACCTGTGTGGAGGGAATGAGGGGCTATTTATTCTGCTGCTGAGGCATGAAAACAAGGATGAAATTGTCACTTGGGTCCTGGCCGTAGGAAGTCTGTGGTAGGACAATGATGCCTCATCGAGTGGATGCCCCAGTCTGTGGATGAAGTGAAAGCCTGCTACGTTTCTCTTCCTGTGCCTGAGAGTTTCCCTGGGGGAGAAAAAGAGGACTTGGCTGTGCAGGCTGGCACTGCCACCCTCATCCATTATTCCTGTGGGGCACAAACTGAAGCAGAGGAAGTTCCGTCTGAACATGAGGGTGACGGAGCCCTGGCCCAGGCTGCCCAGGGAGGTTGTGGAGTCTCCTTCTCTGGAGATATTCAAGACCCATCTGCACAAGGTCCTGTGCAGCCTGCTGTAGGTGACCCTGCTTTGGCAGGGGGGTTGGACTAAATGACCCCCAGAGGTCCCTTCCAACCCTGACC
>Ga0181612_111565_pt1 | contig 13653 bp, 10 predicted proteins | sample HoacroProtozoa21_FD_119630 | JGI IMG/M metagenome (GOLD analysis project Ga0181612, IMG submission 119630) | Hoatzin crop microbial communities from Cojedes, Venezuel. Combined Assembly of Gp0051906, Gp0051904, Gp0051908 | reverse complement strand
TCAAAAACATATAAACAATTAAACAAACCAGTGCCCTTGCAAGAGTAGTATTTTTGGGGAGGTACTCGACAGCAACACAGAAAGCCTGTGGGACATTTGGTGTTTAGGAGGTTTGGGCAGCACGAAGGAGCACGGGGCCGGGTGCCATCCCCATGCCGCAGAGGCTGTTTGGGCTGGCTATACTCAAAACGTTAAAAATGGCACACTGGCTTCATGCTGTGTTCATAAACATGTCCATCAACTGCAACCTTTGGGGAAGGGGCTCTACTGAAACCATTCACTTGCTGAAAAACAAACTGCCATTCTTTACCTTCTAACCCTTCAAAGCAGCTTATCTCCACTGCAGAATGTAAAATCCACTCATTACATTCACTACACAAGTGCTATTTAAAATTCACCTGCATAGTGAATTTTACAGCTCATTCATGCTCAGCTCAGTAGCTCAGAATGGCCCCGTAACATGTGCAAACTTTTGACTGAAGCAGAATTTTGCTAAAAACAACTGAATGAGGACTCCGTGAGGCTTGGCGCAATTACATTTTACTGAAAAACATCTAAACATGTGGGCAGAGAGCAAGACAGATGAGATGAAGGTTCAAAACTACTACTGCAATTTTTATTCATTAGTGCAGAGACATACCAGTGGGCTACAGAATACCCCAAGAGCACTGACCCTCTTCTCCACACATTGCCCTCTTTCTCCTCTTAGTAAGCTGTATTTTTAGGAGCCCCCACAGGATTTATTAGCTTCAAGATATTGATTGTACTAAGTACTTTTTTTCCCCGGAAAATTTAGTGCAAGTTTTCTGTTTACTAGCACAAGCAGTAATAGGCAGCCCTTTTGCTGCACTTTCCCTGGCCACACACAGCCCATGGGAGTAAGAAGGAGCCCGGTCCCGGAGCAGAGATGCAGTGGGCACAGGAGGCCACCGACACACGGCAGGACACAACCAGCCTCCCCCAGTACCACAAACATGCCTGTGTCTCTTACCTGAGCGAAACGGCTGCGGGGAGCTCCATGTCACCCTGCTCTCAACCCAAAGCTGCACTGTGCAAGCAGCAGGGAGGAAGGGCCCTGCCTGGGTGCCCTGGGGCAGCCCTTGCAGCACAGCTGGGGATTTAACACATTGCACCTAGGGCACACGACTGGTGGCAACCTGGAGCATGGTGCCTCACTGTCTGTATGTAAACACATACAGTAGCTACCTCAGCATAAAAGATAGAAGCAAATCCACATATCTGGGATTTTTTGAGAGACCTGGAAAGAAAGTGAACAAAAATCCACAATGTGCAGCTAATTTCTCAACCAAGCAGGAACCGTTTCAAACTGCTCCTTCAAAGCGAACCGCTTGCGAGCCCAAGCACATTGGCAGCTTCAGTCATTAAAAGGAGAGCAAACAATGGTGAGATTCTGTAATTTATTACTGTCGCTAAGATGAACACAGATACTTGATACCCAATCGTATGCAGAACTGTAAAAAAATAGTTTTAATACAGTATCAAAATTTACACAAGTGTAGTGTCAAAAGACCAGTGTCCCTCAAATTAGCCCCTGCACATACGTACTGCAGGCACAACTACATGTTTTACATTTTTTCATACATATATATAGATATATAGGAATACAACAATTGAAGTTTAACTATGCAAACAATATATATGGGAGAAAACAACATGTAGAGATAACAGACAACTGTTTGGGCTGAGTTATATATAAGAAATTATGTAGGAGTGCAATGTTTCAAAATGGAAGGCTGGATTCTGCATTTCCAACTCAAGGAGACAGAGTGAACAGGAGTTTTGCCCAAGAAAGCAACGCTGGATCAGAGGCCTTACATTGAATGATACCAAGTAAAAACAACAACGGAAACCAGTGTAATTACTGCTGCAAATTAACACACTTTTTCTGAAGACAGTTAGCAGATTTACATCATAGTCCTATATAACAAAAGATTGTACAGTAACCGAGCTACATCCCACTGCAAATAGCCCACGAATACAGCACGTTGCAAGCTCAGAGAAAACAGAGGTTCTGACTTTGGCTCAAATCTTAGTAACCAAGAACAAACCAGAAACCCAGGAATTGTTGCATTCCTATTTTTTTGGTTTTTTTTAAACTTCTACTAGTCTTTTTGATGCTCAGCTATTGTAAAAAGTTAAGCAACAGCACTCAGTCACAAGCCTGTTGCACATTCATACATGAAACTATCATTGCTTTTAGATATACACAAAATACGTATCATTGCAATTCAATACACACAACTAGTATCATACACATAGAGAAAAATAAACTAAGCACATCTAGGGTGCTGTCTGGTCAAGTCTCAGGCAATCTGAACAAGAGCTTTCTGCCTTATAATAATGAAAGACATGCTCCGAGTATAATGAAACCTTTTTCCTTGAAAGAACACTACAGTAGCAAGAAAAGCTTTTTTATAATGCAGTGCAATCTTTTAGATCCTTATAGACTCTTGCTAAATAAACCAGCATGCCTCTAAATTAAACAGTAGAAATTAGCATCCTGACAACTGGAAAATACTTTCCAAAAAAACCTGATGGAAATTCTGATTTGAGACCTGTAATAGTGATACCTAAGTATATTCATTAAAGGGCTGTGAATATCATACACGTCTTCAGAAGATGTGCATCAAAGTGAATGGAAAAGAGAGCTACCATTACTTTCATTTAGAAAGAAATTGTGTTTCACTACAAGTACTGTAGTTATGCTACACTACTGGCTGGTTAGGAGACTTTATGGTCTTTTAGCACCTCCAAAGGCAGGTATTCTACCAAAGCAAAAAAATCATCTGGAAATTGCCTAAGCACCATTAACCAGTATTTTACAGACCGTAGTGTGAGTTACCAAGAAGTGACTTTCTCAAACCTGCGGAGACCAAAGGCACAGTTCATCAACGTCTGTCCAGTCTGGTGAAAAACCCCTGTTAAATCCAGTGGAAAATTAGTTCAAACCTACTAGAGACTCACCATGACTAACCAAAATAAAACTTATTTCATGTAACTCCTGCAGAATCCCAATTATATTTTAGTTAGGATGGAAATACCTCAGTGCTTCTAAGTGTCGTGTGTTGAAGTGACGATGCGGCAGCAGCGTCTCACTAGCCAGTACGCCGAAACAGCAGTTTTTGGGGGACACTGACAACACAGTTCCTCTGAAAGACCTCTGTGCAGTCTCCACTAGTTTCCAACGAAGTCTCATGTAGTGCATACAGACACCCCGTCGTCAGCTGGGCAGTCGCTGTGGACACAGTCAGTTCTTTCTCTCTCATCGGCAGTTTAAACTCTTTCTCCTCAGAGAGAGAACTTGCTCAGGGCCTTTTACATAGGTCCTTTATATTGATTTCCTGACAAATGTTGTCTAATTCCAGGGCACGACCCTGCAGCATCTCCAAGTTTCCTCCACACAACCTAAAGGGAGGGACGGAAAGAGATCTCATTATCACCAGTTAAGATGTACTGGCATTCATATAGACATGCATCTGGAAACACCACACGTTCATTACACAGACCATGCAGCACAGGTAAGGACAGAGGGGAGGGACACACAACAGGAGAAGAGAATATTTCTCAAGGGATACAACATTCCTTTTGAACACAAAAAGCACATGCTTCTAGGTAAAAATGATTGAAAACAGAGACAAATGAACTAGCACGTGCATTACCAGGATATTTTGTGCTTCAGATACAAGACTGAGGACTTTTACAGGCCTCAACCGAAACTTTATTCAACTACTTCCCAAACCATATCTCTTGCAGAATGCAATTTAGAAGCATGAAGCTCAGTCCAGAGGAGTCTAAAGATTTCAAGTTAAAAAGCACAGAGCAGTTCTCCCCTTTTTCAAAGCATTTACTTGTTTAAAAATAAGCAAGGCATTGAAAGTGTTTATTTCATTTGTTCTTCCTTGAGATCAGAGGAATTGTGCACAGTCACTGTTCAATACATGCTTGCACGGTTTGTTGAACCAGAGTGAAATCTAAAATTTAGTAGAAGTTTGCAATTTTTTTCTTAGTGTGGACTACACATTATAAAGGTTTCCTTCCTCATACTCACATCTACTCCCATTCATGACTGCATAACATCCATGTTACAATTATGGAATTAAAAATGTAGAGAAGTTACACCCCCCAAAAAATAAGCAAGTATTCTATAGTGATTTATAATACGATTGACCAATTATAAGCACGAGAATCAGTAGTTTGTGTGGTATCACCAGGCATCTCTCCCAGGAGCCACTAGAAACCAGAGTGGTTTTTACCCCCATACTGTGTATTGCAATTTAAGATTATTTTTGTTTAATAATAATCAACTAGAACCAGCTAAACTATAATTGCTACTAAACCACTCATTAATTTCCGGAGCAATAGCAATATAACTGTCAAGAAAGGCAAAAACTGTTTTCCATTGTCATTATTATTATTTGTATTTTAACAGTGCCTAAAGTCCAGGAGCGAACAGAGACTGCATAAGCTGGAACTGAATAAATACAAAGCAGCTGGATCCTGGGAAGCTAACACCCTGAATAGACAACACAAGCTCCAGTTCCTACAGCTATTCCCAGGTCCTACTGTTATTCTGTGGAAGTGATGGGAAAATAACCCAGTTCCTCTGAGCCTTTGCTGAAGAAAACCAGAGTATAAGCATGAAAAACAGAAATACTCCAAAACTGGAAGCAATAAGACTACAGTCTTACTACACAGGGCCAAACAAATTAAAGTCCTTTAAAGGGAACTGTCTTTATTACTAATGGGTGGGCATAACCCAAACCCTACAAACTTTACATATGATCAGAGTCTTGCAGCCTGAAATCAGAAGTTACCACCATAAAAATATGTGTGTTCTAGCTATGTTTGCTGTATTGTGAAACACTGTGCCATGGCAAAAGCATGAAAATGGGTTTTCCATGAAACCTCCCAAATCGTCCATTTATGTCTGAGCCACTGGAAATGTCAGAGCGCTGGTATGATGAGATGGGCATTTCTTTCCAAGGTATGGTTGCTGATTTTCCTAACTGAATATTGTCAAAAAGAAAGGTCTCTCAGATGGCTTTTGTGAGAAGGCACATTGTACCTACACATTCCTTTCAACAAATTTTCTGGTCAGCAAACATTAGACAATATTTATCAAGCAGCTGATGCAGACACAATAATAAACTAAAAGGTGACACTTCCCAAAGTCCTTTATTTCCAGCTGAACAAATGACCCCTGATTGCTAGGAAGGGACAAACGAATACAAGACAGCCCTGCAAAGCCAACATCCTAAGCAGAACTGACAAGGTGGGGTCAAAAAGGAATATTCATGCCATTTTTATGTGTGGGAAATCGAGAAATCTTTATCAGCAACCACTTTTGCTTGTGCATACAGTGCAACAGATCTCTGGGTCTCAAAGGCATCACAGTAATTTTATTTGTGTCCTTTTCAGAAACATGGGATGATATAGGCTAAAATTCTGCAGATTTATCACCAAACTCACCTTTTGTGCTGGCATATGTACAGTTGTTTGCACAATCATGATAGCTATACACATTGCTGCCCTCTGTGCATGTATTTATTTGGCTCCCTGCATTGTATATGCATTTTGGATTTGCACATAGGGTTGTTTTCTTCTCAGTTCACTAGTTCAACAATGACTTGTCACAAGCACCACTAATGCATTTACAAGCACTCAAAAGAAAATGGAATACTTCAGCACTCCTGAATGCATTTTAAATAGTTACAGCAGAGTAAAAAGCCCAGAACCAAAAACTTCACTCAAAACTTCAGCAGAAACCAGATTGAATAAAGGACAGCCATAAGGTTCATGATACAGTCGTGGAAATTAATTTCAAGCTTACTTCCAACACACAGGAGCAAAAGGACGGAGACATCTTCTCCCTGGAAGCCAGTCAGAAACCTGCACCCTAACTGCAGATGAGAGCAGCTACGTCACCTGCCAGCTGTGGTAGCATTTGAGGCCCGTGGTACTTCACATGTACAGCATGAAATACTCGTGGAGATCTCTGGGCTCCCTTGCCCCTCTTGCCCAGCCACCCCACCAACCCCACACAGTATAGGCCACCTTCCCTTTGACTCCCAGCCCAAGTGAGCGTGCTGCAGCCCTGTGAACAAAACTTACCGGTAGAAAAATCATGAAGAACACTCCTCCAGACTTAATCCAGACATTCCTGTGCTTTGAAATTACCTCCATGCTCACTAATACGTGATAAACTACCTCTAAACTCACTGCTACGCATTGCTACATTCTCCTAAAACAAAGCAGGTAAATAAACAGAACGCAAAACCATTCCCAAATACGTTGTTGATGAAGTGGTACCAATATCATATGCACATCCTGAGGAGAGAATTTGCACATCTGTTGTCCTGATAAAATATCAACCTGATCATACAACACCATAAAGTTCATACAGCATGAGCTATACATCCAAATTGCATTTCAGTAGCAATTAAGATTATGCACCAAAATTACAGAGCCCAAAATGAAACTTGTCATCACTCGACTGTTTTCAAAGGCAAAATGGTGCCATGGAAGTGTTTCAAGTAGAACACCCGCAGCGCATTAGGCTGGAGAAAAACAGTGAGCTATAAACTGGAAGAAACTGCAATGAGAATGCAAAAGAAAAGAAACACAATTAGTTCATAACACATCCACTGTACTTCTAAGATGGACTAGATGAATAGCAGAAAAAGTAAAACAAGAAAGGAAATAACCATCTATTTTAGAAGTATAATAATATATCAATAGTCAAATCAGACATAGATCACAAAAGTCAGAAGCAAAGGTAGCATTTCAATGCCAGCGGTGGACCTTTGAATGGCTGGGGAACAAAGAGACAAGGCAGAACACAAGTATATATTTGGGACTTGCAAAAATGAATTGATAATGTCAAATTTAGGACATTAGCATTTTAGAAGTGGCATTACTTACATCACGAGAACTTTTATGGATTACTATTAGATATGTAGTCAGAAACTGCTTTTTTATCCATCAACTGCAAAGGAATAGCGTAGGCAAGAAAATACATAGATGCCATCGTACAGATGGGGAAACTGAGGCTGTCAGATTTCATCATACTTGCCAGACTTTATTCTTATGAAGGATAAATTCAGGTCAGCTGAGTCATACAGTACTTTATCCCAGATACATTGTCACACATATATTTTTCTGATCAATACTAACCAACACGTTAAAATTATAGTGTTCCTACTAAAACAGTAATTGCATTACAGAAAAAGTAATTTACTTAATTTCCATACAGAATCTTCAAGGGCATGCTGTCTGCATTTAAACAAAAAATACTTTGCCTCTTCAGGTGTTCCCAGGCTCAACATGGAACATAACATTAAACACCTTAAACTTACACTGCACATTTCTCCAGCCACAGCTGTTTCTATCTCACTAAGGTAGTGGTAACAGTCTTCAACAGCCTGCTGATTTGTATTTCCCTGAGCTTCCAAGACAAGGGTATGTTTAAAAAAGAAAAAGGGAAATTTCATTTTATAATTTTGCTTTGCAGCCACAAATAAGAGCAGTAGTATATTTAAGCTTTCATGGGTCCTTCCTGAGTATGGGCACACATATATAACTGACCAATTGCATTTAAAGGTAATTAGACTGATGACAGTGCTCTGGATTTCAGGGCAGGAGGGATCACTAAACCTTCTTGTCTGACCTCCTGGGTACCACAGAACACTTACTTTTCTGCAGCAACTCCTATACTTAGCCTCAGGCCTTGTCTTCAATTAAAACACACCTCAATTTAGTTTGTAAATGTCATAGCAGAGTTTCCAGTAGGTGACAGTGAACTCAGAACAGGAAAACCCAATGCAAGTTTCACAGGTAAGCCTGTGCCCTTGGTTATCCAGCCAGTCAGACTAGATAATGATCATCCTTCCACAAACATAAAACCTGGTCTGCAAAGCAAACCTGTGTGGAATATGCATACCTCCATGCACAGGCATGCAGTTTGGGCATATACAACTTGCAAAAAGCCCCAAACACATCCTGCCATACGAGAGAACTACTTATATATCCCTAGTGATACCACTTGCACATAGTGAATAATCCCATAACCACTGGCAGGGTGGGGAAGATCACCAAGTCCCAGGCATGGGGGACACACACACGGCAGTTTCTTCTTTCAACCGCCCTGCATGATGGATCAGGCCATGGAACAGCCTTTACCAGACCAGCTGCGCGGCAAAGCTCTTCTCTCACTTTCACCACTGCCTCCACCAGTGGGAGATTCACAGGCAATTTTTTTTTAAAGTCTCCTTATTACTCAGGAAAAAAACAGCACTATGTTTAGCAATGAGCCTCCTCTGTTTTCTTATGGATCTGTCCCTTTAAAATACATTCCTGCTCTTTAGATTTCTTGCTCTCCAGAAGGGGATTGCACTAACACTGAGGTTTTGTAACAAAGACAATTTCTTTTTTGCAGGAATTCCAAATTGCCAAATTTGTAAAGAAAAGCAGGCTCCTGATGTTGGCTTGTTCTTCCCCCTGCATACGATTCTGCTCAGTGATGCAAGTGGGAGCTCTGCATTCCCCAGAAAGGCAGGATCAAACCCATATGCTTCGCTGTGGGAAACAGCAGGGTCTCCTCCTGGCTGGGGATGAGGAAGGTTGGGCAGTCTGTTCAGCTGACAGTTCACTTTCCATTTCAAATATAACAGTATCATTTATATCTATTTCTGCCTGCTGCAATACCTCCTAGCAAACTAAAAGCTGAGCTTTCACATCATGTTGAACTAAATCCTGTGTATTTCTTATCAATCCATTTCAGCAACAAAGGAATCAGCCACTGTTCAAATATTTCACTTACAACAACCAGCTATTACAGGTTGTCAAAAGCAGGTTGTTAAATGTTCCATTCAGGGAAGTGTCTTTGCCAATGAGTATTTCAGGAGAACTACAAATGGCTTTTTTTCAATAATTATGCATGATCTCTTGACAATATTACTTGGCATAGCTTAATTTTCTAGGCAGCAGCAGGTGAAATATATGGAAGATGTACATAGGACCTTAAGCACTGCTGAACCAGGCGCTCCTCAGCAGCCAGGAATGGTGGCTCATCATACCTCTCCTGTATGAGGGCAAGACCAGCGGACTCATGGGCAGAGTGCTGCCGATGGGAACATGGTCAGGGTGGCCATTAGAGATGAGACCTGCAATTGTGTGCACGTAGAGAGGGGCTCAAGCACTCTGCTGCTACTTCCCCCGTTTGAAAGCCAGAAAAACAGGCGAGTTGGCTGCGATGAAGCCCTGCACCCACGTTTTATGCTACAGGAAGGGATGTGATTGCTGTAATTTGCGCACAGTTCACTTGCATAAACCTATTTCCTCAGGCTTCACAGAGGAGAAGTCAATGTCACCTAGCCATGTGGAAGATAATCACCCTGGACATAAACTCAAGATGTCCAGGCAAGTCAATAGCACTACTGTTCAGCTCCTGCTGTGCACTGTGCACCTCCACGAAGCTAAAACACAGAGCAAATTGTCTACAAAACTCTCTTCCAGTTGTCCTCTGAAGGAGTGCAAACCTCCACCCTCCAAGTAACCAGTATGTCCCTGCAACATCTGTATAGGTGGGGAATAACACCCATTTAATCAAATGAATATTAAAGCAGTTTAGCTAACAAGTGAAATACAGGAGAGAAGATGTGCACAAAGCTCCAGAAAACAATCACATCAGAGCCAGCATTAGCAGACAGGAACACAGAACCCCTGTTCTCTGCTCAGCTCACCATCAGTTTTAAATCCTCTCCAGAGGAGCATGGACACAGCTGACACCCATGCTGCAGTAAGACTGTGAACTCAGCCACTGCCTGATTCAGATCACCTGATAATCCATTGCATCTTCTAAGAGCTTGCTAAGTTTCATTAATTGCAACAGTATCACTGTTGACATAGGTAAAAACTTGCAAGTTTGCCCCTCTGATTGCTTGTGTCAATTGCTGTTTATCAATGCAATGCAGGTCTTTGCATTCCAGCCCTGACTTCAGAGTAAATCACATCTGCTCTCACAGAAGTTTCAGCACTGACCTTGGGATCATGGTGCATGGTCTTCAGCCTAAAGTTCTGCTATTTTTCTTATGAACACACCATATGCATTGGCTTTATCTTTGCATTAAAGTATTTCCCTCTGCATGGGTTACAAGAATCCATTATATTCCACTGGAGAACAAATATGCATCCTAGATGAAGTAGAAAGACTTCCTTATTCAGACAAACACCACTTTCAGCTTCACAGAAAAACTGTACAAGCGTAAGTAATTTGGTGAGCAGCTACAGCTGGCATCACCCCCATTGTGAGGGCCAGATCCCTGGCCTGAGAAACACACAGTCCACAGACGCAATGAGTGACAAACAGAACAACAATCCTGCTCATGACAGTAACATCCCAGTGGTGTCCACAGGAATGTTGCCAGGACATTACAACACATGTTGAGTAACAGACACGACATTTTGCATGGACTGTACCGGAGGAGCATTACCTTCAGAGCATTTACCACTGAGTCAGACTGCTGAGAGGCTGAGCCATGTCCAGTGATGCTAGCTGGCTCGTTTGCAGAGCAGTAACTCCCCTCCGCCCCTCCTGGCATCCTAATGGGGTCCTTCGCAAAAAATTAAAAACTATTTAATAAAGAAAAGGATTGGTAACTAGTTAAAACAGATGTCAATTATTTATTGCTCTTTTTAAAAAGGCTGAGAAGCACTGAAGGCATGTTTTACTCCGAAATCTCCCTCCTTCTGTGCCACCGTAACCAAGATCCACATGAGCCAGCTCAAGTGCTACTTCCGAGTGTCACCCAAACACTCTGGCCCTCAAGGGTGTCTATCTGGAAAATCAGGACATATTAATAAAATTTCTTATGCATGTACGTTGCCTCACGAAAGTGCTGCAAGGTTCAGAGAGATTATTTCAACTCCAGGGGAAGGTTTTGAGAATGTCAAATTTTATCACAATGATTCTGGAGGTTGTTCCTTCAACAAAATTCACATTTTTAAATGTTGCTGCAAGGTCTGCAACACAAGCTCAGCTGCAGCTGACCAGGGAAGGAGCTGGGAGCTCCAGGCTGCCAACTCCTTCTTTGCCTCTGGCTGCTCTGCTGCAAGGGCATGTACCCCTGCTTGCCTGCGAGATGTCAATTTATACCCTATAGTGACAACCTTGGGGGCTTTTTCCTCCCAGTGAACACCTGGAAGGGTTCTTCAGGACACTGCCAAACAAATGCAAGCTACTTCAATTCTTACAGCTCAGTCATCTCAAACTTTGCAGGATGTAAAGCATCATCTGGAGCAACTGCAGTGCCGAGGCAACCTAAGTAAGCAGCCTGCTTTGCAGGAGGGCTAAAAATACCCCTGCTGCACTCATGGACAGCAATGTGATAGCTTTAGCAACAGAGATGGCCTGAGTAGATGCTTCCAAGGTGCTTTCAACCTGACCTGCTCTTCACTGTCATTCTTCATGCAGAATTTTGTTTTTAAAAAAATGAGAACTATAAAGAAGAAAAACATTCCAAAGACTGAGAGAGGAAAAGTTCATTTCTAACAGAGTAAGAAACGCTGTAGGAAACATTAAGAAATAATGTAGCAGTAATTCCTGCTGGAATGTGTGGGAAATGCATTTCTGAACAAAAAATAATGACAGTGGAAAGACCCTCTGATCAGAATCAGTGCCCCGATGTGCACTAATTTGCCCTGCTGAGCAAGCACATAGCACGTTGCAGTCTTTTTCGAGGTGTCTATAATCTAAACAATAGGAAAGATGAAAGTGGGTGTGGGAGAAAAAGGGCACAGAGAGATGACATGAAGCTGAACTTCACAGATCCAGTCTACCTGAAAATGTTTGACAAGTACCTTGGTCCAAAGCAGGTTTATATGTTGTGCATGACTTCGTCAGGATACGCCCAGGCCTTTGTAACCAACACTGCGTGGCTCACAGCAGTGCCCAAGTGGCAAAATGCAGCCAGAACCCTCACAGCTACTGAGTGTTAGACTCAATCCCAGCAATCGTCTGCACCCAGACTGCAGGACTGAACCTCGTATGTTAAAAAAAACAACCCTGAAAGCAATTAAAAAAAATGAGAATGCTGCACATGCTAAGCGCATGGAACAGGTACCCTGAGTCTGAATACCAAACCCTATTTGGTGCATGAACTTGTCTTTCAGTGCCGCCCTCCTGCCAAGCAATGGGTGCAGTGCAAACCGCAACAGCGGGCACTGATGGGTCTCACAACTAGGCTGCAATACCAGAACACGCTTAGGGCAGCGTGCAGTGTATCATCCTACAATTCTCCACAGCCATGACTATTATCAATTTGCTGCAATGTATGGAGGGAGATTTAGGACATTTTTCTTTGGGAAGGATTTATAGATCTGTTAGTGACTGGGCAGACTTAATGCTACACTTTGGGAAAGGAAATGAAAGAGGAAGGAAAAGGGATAATAAAGCAGATTGGAGTAATTCTGGTTTAAGATAAATTCCCTCAGTCAGCTTTTGTTTTTTTTACAAGGCACGCTATTGTTTCTTTACTGACTCCTGGGCCAGAACATATTTTTGTCAGTTTTGAATAGTAAAATACAAATACTACTATTAAAAGGCTGGGAAAACTAGTACAGATGGTAAATCTAAAGCCTCCTAAATATGAGAAAATCCAAAAGCCGCGCAAATTGTGCTGCTGTCAGAGCTTAGGCCTTCCTCCAGGCAGCTGTCCTCCACAGCCTCGTCTGTGCCATATGCAGCACATTTCTGTCTCCCTTCACGAGAATGAGAAACCTGTTGTGAACACAGTGCTTTAAGCAGACAGCATTCTCAACACATGTCGGTAGGAGACTGAAAATTCGTATTTCCCCTGCGGACAGCCTTCTGCCTTCTCCCTCTGTCCCTGATAAGACACATAAGCTTTTCTTGAAAAATAAGGCAGGTTTTGCAGCCCTGGAGCCTCATCCTCCAGCTCAGGGACTTCTCATCTCAGGTGAGGCCACTCCACAGAGGCAGCACAGTTTCTGCCTTCTTTGAAATAGGCTTATTCCAGCAGATGATGGGGAGGGGACCAGCCTGAACGTGGGTGTCCTGTTCCTCAGCAAGTTCTGTGAGCCTGTAGACACTTCAGCGCTCCTGACTGTATTATGAGTTTCTGAGGCAGTGAAGCAAAACAACAGGAAAAGGCACTTTGCCAAACGGGTGATGTCTGAAAACAAGTTGCCTTAGGAAACTAGGAAAGTTTCAGCCCTATCATCACAGTTTCTGCTTGCAGTGGGGAGCATGGCAATGTTTATCCTTCCACCAAAACTTGACCTGAGTTTCCCTGCACTAAGTCCCTTCTCTGCCACTGCCCAACTCAGATTATAACTGGATCCTGAGCAGGACCTTGAGAATGGCAGGAGAAGTCCTGTTCCCTTCCTCCTCTAGCTCCACACATAACACTTGCATTCAGGCACTCAACGTAGGCATCTCATGTATCCACATGTTTTGGACAGATCTTCTATTATTCAGTGACAAAGCTGAGGAAGTGGTACCAAATCAGGCAGAAGGGAGCAAGTCATGGCTCCATAGTGCTGAAATCATAGAATCATGGAATCATAGAATGCTTTGGGTTGGAAGAGACCTTTAGAGGTCATCTAGCCCAACCC
>Ga0181612_118825_pt1 | contig 13657 bp, 11 predicted proteins | sample HoacroProtozoa21_FD_119630 | JGI IMG/M metagenome (GOLD analysis project Ga0181612, IMG submission 119630) | Hoatzin crop microbial communities from Cojedes, Venezuel. Combined Assembly of Gp0051906, Gp0051904, Gp0051908 | reverse complement strand
GGGTCCCTTCTGACCCAAAACTTTATATGATTCTATGTGATGGGCAGTGTCATGGGCCCTGTGAGACATCTACATGTGATTTTGCAGATTAGATATTCTGTGGGCCTGTCTGTAAGACCCAAACAAGGCACCCAGATGCAGAAATGTGGTCACCAGAGGCACCACATACAACCGATGGTGAAGAAAAGGCACCTTGGTCAGGCATCCGGACCCAAATAGCCATTATACAACTGCTCACTGTAGCAGTGTCAGATGTTCCTGCATGTGTAGCACTTACCCTACACCTTACTGTTACGTCCTGCCCATGCCTTGTCTTGGAAGAGGACCTGTCTTTGTATGCTTTGTGCCAGCAAATGCCCAATTACAACACTAACACAACACAAACTGTAGGTTATTAACATCAGCTGGCTGCAATTTCACCAAATTTGAAACTTCAGGAGCCAGGTGCTGGGCTGCCTTCTCCACATCGCTCTGCCAAAGCACCTGTTTCTGAACACCGTTTCTTCCCTGCTCGAGCACCTCAAGCCAAAGGCCAGGCTGTCTGCAAACCCTGTGGCAGCTCCCTACGATGCAGACGGTGTGTGGATCTGTCCTGACACCTCCTCTTGCTCCTCTTCTAGTGTTATGCAACTCCCTACCCTCATCTCCTCTCACACTGCTGCTCTTCTCAGCAGCTGAAATAGCAGGAGTGAGTGGTTTGTGAACTCTGGCTGAACTGACAGGATCTCTTCGTAACACTCCACATTTCTGCAATTAGTTTTTTTTTTTAATTTAATTTTATTTATTTTTTAACAGGCTCTGCTCCCATATTTACTGAGCTGAATGCAATTGCTTAGCTTCATTATTCTGTTGCAATAGGTCTGCTGGCAAGTTTATTAAGCAATAAGGGATGAAAGGCAGCAAGTTTCTAGGTGGTTATAGCGTGTGTTGTGCAGTGTTGATAAGGCACAAGGTCGAAGGCTCACAGCTTTAATCACAGGAGAAAAACACCCCGGAGAGACAGAATCTTCTTGGTATAATGACATGGAAGTGAGTCATAAAAAAGGAACTGCTGTAAAAACTGCCCATTCCTCTTTGCCTGGAGAAACCAGCGCTTGGGAGAGATTGTCTGTAGAATAGCTCTGATGTCACATCTATAGCTATCTTCCCCTCAGGGATTATGGACCATGTGTGAACTTGAAAAGGCAATCCCCTGAACCAGCTCCTTTTTTTACCTGCTAGTCAGAGAGAGCTCCAGTTTTGTTGATGAAATTCATGCTGAGGGGCTTTCTCCCCCTGCAGAAACCCTGGAGTTCTCTGTGTCTGCAGGGGACTTGTCAGATCTCATCAAGCCTGGCAGGCTGCTGCTGGTGGCCCTGCCACTGTGGTTGTGGCCTCACCCCGTGATGCTGCTGCTTCTTGCCTGCTGGAATCCCATGAGTATCCTACATGATTGTAAAGCAACAGCATCTTCCTTGGGCCTGAATGTAGCTGAAGCCACACCATTCTGTGCATGTGGACTCTCTTCTCCCTGGAAAATCAGGTTGTGTACTGCTGTCTCTCATTCTTTCTTATCCTTACCTACTGGTGTGAAATCCAACTTCAAAATCTCTGCTTGTATGTCTGCTTTGTCACTGGTCATGACTGTGATGTTTGGCAAGTCATGTCATTGCTACCAGACTCCTGGCCTTACACACACCCTGTGTATCTGGGCTAATAGTACATCACAAAACAAATGGTAACTGCAGGGTGAATTAACAAATTTTGGAGGATTAGAGACATATCCTTTATAAATGCTAAGTAATAATATTGCGTCCCTGTGGAGGCTATTAGAAATTGGATGATGACACCCAAGGGAAGGGTACCATTACAACAATGTAGAGAAGCCAGATGGGCAAGTGATCCACACCACTTATGTCAAGAAAATGGGAAGCATCTGCCTCTGTGGGTAATGAAAGAAATAATTGATATACCCATATACAGCCTGGGAGATTGATAGCTGTAATTTAGCAGTGGCTGTTCAGCACTTCTATCAACAATGACAAAGAGGCCTGCAGTGTTACCTGTTTCTTTGTCAATCTCTTGATTGCAGTATGGAAGGGGCTGGAGTTACTCTCTGAAGAGAGAGATCTTGTAAAGTGAAGCAGCAGTGACACACAACCATATGGGACACCATATGTGAGGACAACATCTGCAGAGGGGTTCACTTTTATTTCTCTCCCCCCCCCTAATCTTCTTTAATTGCAAAGAGTTTTTGGATTAATATGCAGATCAGCTCAACAGCCATAGCTGAAGAGCCCAGTAGTGTGAATCAGACTGCTGTGGAAGGGAAACCTGAGCAGTAAAGTCCTGTGACAGCATCAGACAAGTAGCAGATTGATGATTTAACACCCTGACGTGCAATGCCTGTCCCTGTTGTAGGGGATGGAGGCTGCAGGGGAGCTGTTCTTTACCTGGTCTCCACGATTAACGCTGGATGTTGTGGTGGGTCAGCACTTTGGGTCGGTGTAAATTTCTGGCTTTACAGGGCACTGTGAAGTCAAAGTGCTTGTCCTTGTTTTGTAGTTCTCTGTCAGCTATGTTGTAGCAGCAGTGCTCTGGTGGCTGGAACAGTAGAAGCCTTTTGTAGGTGGAGTGATGTGATAAGGGTTAACATACTCAAAAGCTTGCCTGTTCCCCCCACCCTATATGCCCGATGATTTAATGTGGGAGATGACCTCCAACTGCAAGCATTGCCACATCTGCACAACACTTTGCGACCTTGCAAGTTGCCTGCAGCATGCTGCTTGCTTAGAGAGTGGAGCTCTCAGAATTTTCCTCCCTCTGGGCTGTGGGAGAAAGCAGGATATGGCAGAGCTGGGTATCGGCAATAAGGAGTTGCAGGTCTGCTTTTGACCCTGGTTCCCTGTGGCAGAGACCTCAGGGCAGGGGGTTTCCAGCAATGCAATGAGGAGAGACAGGGCAGGAAGATGAGAGAGGGGTGGCCAGGAGGGAAGCACCCAAAGTCATGGGGCCCAGTCCGTGGACCTCAGCAGAGGCTTTTTATTCCACAGTTGGGGTTGTTTAGCCTGAAGAAGAGAAGGCTCCAGGGAGACCTTATTGCAGCCATCTAGGGCCTTGCATTTCACCTGACATGTCCCCTAGATCTGAAATCCAGTGTGGGAGAGATTTATTTTAAGGACAGAAAACTGTATTTTACTGTTTTATAAGTCTGATTCTGTTTATAGCACTTTCTTGTTCTGTTCAACTTACTGAAACAGATTTTCATCTGAAGTAAATAAGGTAAATGTTCCCTTCAGTGGAACTGCGATTATTCACACCAGGTTGGGTTTGGTTCCACTAACCTTAACTCCCTAACGTATTTAACTAACGTGATTGCCCTCTCATACCCATGTTTCACATCTTTGAGACTACTGTTACAGTTTTATATAACCTGCGATAAATTCAACCCTGATAAAACTTCCTAAAGGTCACCCTGCTTCTGTTAGGGATGGAGATTCTCCTTTGACCCTCATGATTTGCCAGGCATGATTTTGATATGATTCAAACTGGCTGAGTGCATAAGGGTTGTAGTGGCATAATGGGTACCTGACATCTCTTTGCTTTGGGAGCCCTGATGTAGTTTAATGTGGTGCCCAGGCTTTAGCACCACTACTCCAGTGAGAAGCCATTGGGAGGACCGTGGTTGTGGGTCTGTGGCTGAGCTGTACTGGAGTCAGCTAGGTGGAAGGCAGGTTGGGAACAGCCTCAGCACCTGTGTCTTTTCTTTTGGTGTAACACTTTGCTGCTGTGACTAAACTGCAGGGATTTTTGGACAGGTATTATACAGAAATGTGGTCATTCACTCTGCACTGATCACAGTAAGATAGCTGGAGCTAACAGGGTAATGGGAAAACATAGTATTTACTGGATGCAGCTTGAGCAGCAGCTGAACTGCATCAATCAGTTCACATTTCTTTAATGTCTTGAGTCGCTAGACAGGAAGGCATATGAAAGACAGGGGGAGTGAATTGACATTATTGCAATAGACGCTTTATTGCCCCATCATCTAGTTCCTGCATCCTCCTCGAGGTCTGGTTGTTCATCATACAGCCCTTTAACTGAAAGCTCTCTCTTGCCACATCTTAGTGTGATGGCTGTGTTGTACAGTGAGGATATACAACAAATCCTTCCATGGCTTCTGCAGTGGCTCTGGCCAAGGACCCATGCCATGAAAAAGATGCCAGAAAAGATTAGAGCGAGGCAGGGAGAGGCAATGAGCCCCAGTAAAGTGAGCCTGTGATGCACTACAGAGCTCTCTTTTCTGAACATCCTCCCTTCACTGAGGAAAGCAAAGTGGTTTGGTGATGGATTTCATGGAATGGGACACCTGAGAGCTACAGCTATTCGAGTACAGAGGTGTGCTTTATGGAGAGATTATGTTTTGTTTAAGCTTGCCTGGATGTTGAGATGACAGCTGTGTAGAGATTGTGTGGACAAATGAAGTGAGAGCTAACGCTTAGCAAGAGGGATGCAAGCTTCCCAGGGGATATAGATCTGCAGTACAACACAAAAATCAGTTTTCAGAGATCAGCCATGCTGAAGAGATATCGACTGCAGATAAAATGCAACTACTTACCTGTTCATTTTCTGCAGTGCTTTATTGCTCACTTTTGTTTAGCTTTGCACTAAGTAAAGGGATCTTTGTCTTCTCTTTCAGGCAGGGCTACCCTTTGCAGGCCCACTGAGCTCATCATTCTCTCCTCCCATAGGAACACCTGAAGTACAAAAGAGAAGGCAAAGCTTCATTTTCTGAGTGCACCAACAAACAAAAATTGTCATGATTTGGCCATATCTGCAGTGGACTGATGTGATCTCCTTCACCCTCTGAGGATTTTTGGCCACATTTCCCATTATAGGGTGAGAGGAGAAATGAGGACAAGGCAATGACGTGACCAAGTGCAACCAGCTGTACTGCCCTGGCAGCGTAGGGGGACTGGCCTCTCACCCACAGGTCTGACCACGGGCGGGTGCTGTGAAGGGAGCTGTGCAGGTGCAAGCTATTCTGTGCCATGGAGGCCATAAATGTTTAAGTTGATTTAAGTGAAAATCCAAAGGTCAAGAATTCTCCAGAGGGCCCCAGGATGATCTGCTGAGGAACATTTCCTATGCCATGAGTGACCACAGGCATGTGGAGACTGAGTGGACCACTCAGCTGGTAAAGGCTGGACTGCAGGAAATACAGAAACCAGAGAAGATGGACTGACAGAGGGACTGGGGAGGTTGGGCTCTCAAGTTTTTAGTTCCCCATTAATACTCAGGTGGGTGAAAACCAGAAAATTTTTGAGATCTTCCCTGTTGCTATCACAATTTCTGTGCAAATAGAGAAAATGAGCTGTATGGTTGTGTTGAGCAGACAGATCTTGTGGCCCTGTGCTGCTGGATCTCATGCATTCAGGAGCAAAAGTCACTGTGGTTTAAAGTCTTTCTACGACCTGTGTGGTCCCAGCTCAACTTTTTGTGCTGAAGGTCTCCTTTCCAAACGCTCCTGGGCTTGAATGGACATGGAAATTCAGGTTGTCCCCATCAGTTGGGGTGGATGAACAGCATGGACTAAGGTTGTCCTGTACCCTGCTGTGAGGACCATGATTGATTCCTCACGTTTTCAGCAGGCACCTTCCACTGCCAATAAATTCCCTTTGTAAATCATTGGGGAAAATGTAGGCTGGTTGCCACTTCCTACAGGCTGTGAAATCAAACTGACTCCTCTGACAAGGAAAGCAAAGATATGGGCACAGGTGTTCAGGTGGCTGCAACATGCTCCCTGCCTTGTCCAAGGGCTCTAGGTGAGAAACTCCAGAAGTAGGGCAGAAATCCAGAGCTGCTGAAGCAGCTACAAAGGAAATTGTGCGTCTGTGCCCATGGGCATTTATCTCTCTGCATGTGTGTTTCCCTGGATTTGTCCTTCTCTTTCTGTGGTCAGAGCTGATTGACTAACTGTAAAAACAAAAAACCTACATGAATGATTTTCCAATCAAAAATTACAAATTATTTATCTGGAGAATGTTATTTGTCTCTTTGTGGAGCTAGCCAAATTGCTGGAAAATGGATTTCCCATGAAATTAGTGATCTATCAACAGTCTAAATGCCCGGAGGATGCTACCCGCGAGTGCCAGCAGGCAAGCTGTTTTGCACAGCTGGTGAAAGCAGGGTAAGAGCAAAGTGAGAAAACAGGTGAGAGGGTATATGATGATGTGCTTAAGAAGTGATACTCTCGCTATTCTGTTTCCTGATCTTTTTAATGATTTCTTTATTTATTTAGCATATAATCCTAAGGTACAAGATATATTTAAATTAATACTTGGAAAAACAATATTAAGCTTCAGGAATCTGCCTAGAAAAACTCTGGAGAAGTTGCATCTATAACAACATCCAGCACGTTGGGCAGAGCTCTGGCTGCTAGAAGTGAGTGGCATGCATGGCCACAGTATCACATAAATATGGCTGTTCCTACTAATGTAATAGCTTGTACTGTACATGGGATCTGTAAATCCCAAAATGCCTTGGACACTGAGATCTACTGGTAGCATTCCTGTCTGGGAGATGGTGAAGCCACAGATGAGACTAGTATCATGCCATTGGTGGCAAAGCTGAGGAGTGGCTCTAGGTCTTTTTCCTTTTCCCCTGGACTACTTTGCTCTCCTTCCCCAGGGACCAAAAATGTGTTCGTGAGGACTATATCACAGGGCACAGTCTTGCTCTGTGCAGGGAGGGAAGTCTCTGTGGCTGTCAGGACCATAAGATCTCTCACATCAGGGTTGCTTCGCAGTAAGATCTGTAAGGTGCTCTAGGTATCCTAGAAAACTGCCCATCTGGGAAGTGCAAGATCCTGCCTGTTTCTGTGTTTGTTGGTCTCCTTGAAGTCCCCCTGGAGATGACAGGAAAAGAGGGTCATGACTCTATTTCCCTTGAAGCTGAAGTAAGGCTCCGGCTGACACTGGTAATTGTGTATCAGGTACTTCTTTGTTCTGTCCCTGCAACCATGGCCTCCATCTCTTTTTCTGTAAATAGAAAGCACCAACCACCTCAGAAACCCCTGTCGCCACTCCTGACAGCCGGGGCCATGCAGGACTCATTAAAGAAAGTAAATACAGGATGTGGGCAGGCCTGGCAGCAACAGCTTTCTCGTGCTGCCAGCAGGCCCTCTGCCAGGTAAAGCCGAACTCCCAGCGAGAGCTTCTCAGAACGCCTTTGGGATGTGTACAGAAGAATTCTGTGGTGAGATGAAATATTTAAAACCGCTTTGGGTTGAAGCAAGGTGGGGGAGCAGCAGCCTCTTTAATCTGTGCACAGTTTGAAGACTGCGTGTGAATCATTGATGAGGAGGGCAGAGTGTTTCTAAAGCTCTGGCAGGTCATTAAACCTGGTGATGGACTCATTAAACAGGGAGCTGCATGGAAAGCCCTTGACAAAAGTGCTGGAGTATTTCACATGCATTGCCCTGTGGTGCGCCAGCACTTTTCACCCGTGACTTTCAGGGTACTGTTGCAGTATTTATCAATAAAGGAAAATGTCTTAGGCCAGTGGATCACGTTGCATAAGAGGAAATTTGTGAAATAAGTGCTTTGATCTGTCAGGCTGCAACATAAGAAGATGCAAAGGCTGGAATTCAGGACTCGGGGTGCTTCTAACCATCTGATTGTGTTGCACATGGGGCTTGGGTAAATGACCGCCATCAGCTCTTTTAAATGGGATTTAACTGGGGCAGGGAAGCAGGGGGTGTTGCAGTGTTAGAGTTCCTGTGAAGAAAAGTAGAAAATGCCACTTTGCCAAGGGATGTCCTCAAACCCATGTGTGTTCACAGCTTCTACTGGCCTCAGTGCCCACACCATGGTGCTATTTGACCTCTACTGTACCTGCTGTTCTGTGCCTTAGGCTTTTTCTGACCCACCTGCACAGATGATACATACTGTTCAACAGGTTGGATAATTTTCCAACCATTGCAATGACAAATGTGGTGTCAGATGATCCCTTCAACTGGTTTGAATTTTGTTTTCTTCTGAAAGAATTTTGCTTTTCAATAAAACTGTGCTTACAGAATTTTGCTTTTCAGTAAAACTGTGCACAGTATAACTGTGCTTAAGTGCCGGCCATAGACCCAAGAAAACCTGGCCTTATTGCTTACAGTCCCTGTGCTTCATCTCTAATTGTTAATTACATAGATCTAGATACTTGGATGGTGTAAACTGGCATTACCCTCTTGGCTTCAGATGGGTTTACAGGATTTGAACAATATCCCCTGATTGTCTTACATTTACTTAGCTGTGTTCCAAAGCACTGTTCAAATGTCATGCAGAGGAGATTGTATCTGTCTTCCTCAGGGGGCTGGACGTTGTCCCTCAGCTGGCAAGCAAGCAGCAAATGCTCTTTTCTGCAGAAAGGCCACAGCTGTCTGCCCTTGCTTCCCTGGCCCTCAGGAGAGAGTGGAAACAGCTGCAAAGGAAAAGACCCTTCAAACTAGCAACGTGGAGGAGGAGCAAGGGGTTAGCAATGTGGAGGGTGCTTCCGGCTTGAGAGCTCCGAGTCCTTTTTCCCTCTGTGTCTTGGTTGGGCTGAGAATGAAAGAAGCTGGCGGCAGCTTGGAGAAAGGGCTTCTCTGGTGTGGTGGAGGTGTGGGGATTTCTCATGCGAATGCTGGACTCACGGCTCAGGTAAGTCTATCCATTGCTTGAAGCCATAGGTGATGAGGAGGTGGGAAACAGCTCTATCCCTCTTGCTGGGAATGGTAGCTGCATCTTGATGTTTATGCTTTCTACTTAAACTTCTGTTGGGACTGCTTTCTTCTAAAATGCAATTGCATCTGGTAGAGCAGAGAGCTGATTACTACTTATTGTTGCTTAGGAATCCAGAAGAGAAAGCAAAGAAGAATTAAATAGGAAATTATCTTTCTGCTGTACACAAAGGTATCCAAGATGGTCTAGTTTTGTCCTCAAGTACACAGTAATTGAGTTGTTCCTTTTGCTTGCTTTGGTTTACTGCTTGAAGCAAATAAGCTCTCCCTTGAATGATGCATTTCCAGAAATCTTGTAAGTGGTGCGCTCGGTGGAGGTGGGAAGAGGGGTGTGTGCAAGCACTTGGGGATACACAACTGGGAACAGCGAGTGTGGTGGGAAAGAACAAATAAATTCTGACACTGCAAGTGTATATTAAGCAGCAAAGAGAGCAAGGCTTCAGCTGGCAGTCATTGCATTAACAGCTTGGGTATTTCAATAATCAGTTTAAAGTCGAGTTTATCATGCATGCAAAAAACTCAGCTCTTCAAGGTGTGTGGTTGTAGCTCAAAGCCATTGAAAGTCAAGAGAGATTATGATGGTGTGGTGTAAAAATTCATTAATGAGATTGCTTCCATACATTGGAGGAAGAGACAGAGCTCGCAGGGTCAGAAGCAGGTTTCTGTTGTCTGTGATCCTAAACTCCTGTTCAACTAGGAGCAGAGAAGGAGGCAGGTGCTATTTACCCTCCGTGGAAAGCTCAGTCACTACTTGAGGCAGAACCACCTCTGGACTTTCCTAGTAGTCTGTGGCTCTCCAGTTGCATAAAATGTGCTTCTGTCTGTCTTCTTTTCCTCTTCAGTTGAGCCATGTGGCCTGCAGCAGACAGACTCACTAGCATGAGTCCATTATCATGCTCATTCTTGCCCAGATGTGCTCTGACTGGTGCACGCCAGTCCTTCTGAAGTCAGTGGGGCTGTGGGAATGACCTGTGTGACTCTGGTCTCCTGCCCAGACCTTCATCAGGTGTAAATCTGCACAGGCTTCTAGTTTCAGTAGGGCTGGAGTAATTCACAGTGTGTTTTGCAGCGTTTCTGCTTAGGCAAGTCAGCAGACAATTGCCTGGAGAAGAACTGGCTGCCTTAGGAATCTCTGCCTGGGGATATCCAGTGGCCGTGCTGTGCTGTCTGCGGCACTCCTCTGCCTAGAATTACAGGTGGCAACTCTGTTGGATGCTGTGCTAAGAAATTACTCGTTATATCCCCCTTAAGCAAAAACATCTTGTAAGGACTGTTTATTCTGGTTTTTGGGGTTCTGTGGTGTGTAGTATCTCTCTTATCTTCAGTTCCTCTCTGATTTCTAGCCCTTGGATTGGAAGGGACTCTGTCTCCACTGATTCCTCCAGCATGCAGCCAATCTTTGGCTGTGCTTTCTGGCATCTAGCAAAGGGCAGCCCAGGCCCTGACTGCGATCAGCTGTCCCACAAGCTATTACTGCAACTGCTCCTGATTTCAGCACATGGGGAGGTTGAGACTTGACCCAGAGACAGGAGTGGTGCTTTGAGATCCATCCTTTGCTGTGGCTGGACGTAATGGTAGTGTTAATATGGGATATGCTTGCCTGGAAGTGTTTTTTCTGTGCTCATGCTTGCATTTTTTCTCTGTACTAGAGGTTAGCCTGATCCTTCTGCTAGGCAGGTAAAGGTGCATTCAAAGGACAGTTCTTGCTGATAGAGGAGTGTACAGCCAGCCAATCTCCCATACTATTGCTTCAGCAGAGAAGAAAAATGTCTCTCACATTTTCCCCTCTGGAGGGAATTTGGTGCAACAGATATAATTCCATAGTCTGCTGTGTCCTTTTTCCTAGTTCTTTCAGCAGATCAGCATACCAGTCTGAGATTTTCAAGTACAGCGGGACAGCAGAACATTGAGACAAGTGGGAGGGAAGTCCAAGGAAAAAAAATGCCAAAAAAAGCTACCACTTTTTCCCCAAATGTAAAAGGGCTGGAAGAAGATGCATTTGGAAAGGATGAAAATGCTGAATATAGCGTACATGACTAGAGGAGAAGGAGGGATGCGTGTGGATGTATAGAATGCGTGCTGGGAACAGCCTACAAAGCAGACTACAGAAGGATGCTGAGAGCAACAGCATAAAATTAAGAAAATGGGAAGATGTAGGCTGGAAAGAATTGAAATTGTCCTGGTAAGAGATCTTTAACAAGCTGTGGGTAGCTTCCTCAAGGGAAGGGATAGCCTCTCCATTGCTGGGGTTGTTTAAAAAGTAAATGGATGAAATGGTAAGAAATATGCTCTCGGGATGAATCTTCTGTCAAACTGATGGATCAATGACCTAAATGGTCCTTTGGTTTCCTTCCATCTCTCATGCCTACTGCTCTGTGAGCAGCAGCTCCTAGTTATTAGGAATAAGACTAGGTGGAAGGAGTAGTGTTACCAGAAATACTCATTGACTTTCGGTGATTTGGTCTGCTTCCAGACTGCCTGGCTGTAAGAGAGCTTTGGTGTTGTAGGAGATAAAATGAGTGTGGGTCTCAGAGGGTGCCAAACTGAAACTTGCTTTCTGCTTTCCCTATGATGCCTTATTGTTTCTGTGTCTCAGGTAGGATCTTCTTCTGAGACCTGGCCCAAAGCAAGCTATGCTTACAAAGCTATGGTAATCCATTGTCACTTCTACACCTATTGGCTGGGTTGTGCCCATCTACTCTTTTTGTATGCTCCTCAGGGCTTTTTTCAAGGAACAAATAGGCACACAGATTGTTTTCACATCAGATCTCATGGCTCTGGTCTATCTGGTGATGCAAAACAGACGGAAAACTTTGTGATACTCCTTCTGCCCCCCACACATACTTTCCATCTACTGAGTTTCCTGTGCTGCTTTGCTTCCCAAACGTCCCACCTAGAAATAGGTCACATGATCAGGGAAAGAGAAGGGGCACAATGGCTGTATTTTGGTATTTTTGGTGCCTGTAAAATACTTTCTATGCATTGGAGGAAACTTCAAGATGCTCAAGACATTTGAGAGACCAGAACCTGCCCTGAGCTCAGAGAACATCAAGGTGCTTGGAGGTAAACACAGCAAGACAAAATATAGCTGAGTCTTGCACCTGTCTCATTTCACTGCATCCTTTTCTTTTCCCGTTCTCCTTGACTGTTTACGCTTCCCTTTGCCTCTTCCTGTGCCATTTATGGTATGTGGATCACAGAATGGTAGGGGTTGGAAGGGACCTCTGTGGGTCATCTAGTCCAACCCTCTTGCCGAAGCAGGGTCAACTACAGTAGGCTGTAGAGGACCTTGTCCAGGTGGGTCTTCAATATCTCCAGAGAAGGAGACTCCACAACCTCCCTGGGCAGCCTGTTCCAGTGCTCTGTCACCCTCAGAGGGAAGAAGTTCTTCCTCATGTTCAGACGGAACTTCCTGTGCTTCAGTTTGTGCCCATTGCCCCTTCTTCATTAGACTAAGTGATACAATCGCAAAAAAAGGGACATCTCTTGGGGTGCATTAACCCTTCTTTAAATACAGTAACAGCATAACTAACATCAAACTAAGTAAGTTCAAGCTAAGACTAAACTAATTGACTAGATAAACTGAGGGAGTAGATTGCATCCACAAAAGAGTGAAGATGTAGCAAAGATAGTATATGAGGAAAAAATACATGATCATGAAAACAATATCGTGTTTGAGCTTTCAATTTTATTAATCCATATTACAAATTTTGGTCTTTATTTTTTAAGGTTATTTTCTGTAAAACTTCATCAAGGATCAGGACAGAGATGGAGGGGCTGTTTGTCAAAAACTTACTCATGCTTATAGCTGCTCTTTTCTGTTCTTTATCAGCTGCCCATGTGAAAGTATTCTGCTGCTGAGAGGTTGTTCATTTTCACTCATAGTTTCCAAGAATGCAGTAAGGGAAATACACCACAAAAAACACTCCTGTATGTGACTGGTACAAAGGCCCTTACAGCAGAAATTTCACTGCAATGGAAATGAGTTTGTCGTTCTTACAAGGTCTGGTTTCATTTAGTGTTTGTTGGTCTACAGAAGTTAATTTCTGGTCATGTGTTTGGTGAGGTTGGGAGGCTAGAAGATGAGAGGCAGAATCCAGGAAAATTTTTTTTTAAGTCTCATTTTCTTCCACACAAATTGCTGATAACTTCTAAAGAGATTTCAGCATCAGAACGCAACCCTTGCTGGTACGTTTTGTGCGACTGTTCTCCTTGCATCCTAGTGACAGGAGGTTGGCTTATTCAAAAATGAGATTTATTTGCCTAGAGGAATGGCTTTGATGTAAGTCCTCTTTGAGTTTCAGAGGCAGGTGATAAGATCATTTTCTCATGGGCAGGTATAAACAGCCAGTATGTCAGATACAGTCAGGGTCTCTGGTGTGTTTTAGAGGGTTTCTTATTTTGTGGAGAAAGGTGTTTGGGTCAAAAGGTTTTCTGCATATGGTAGATTTTAAGTTGCAATTTTTATGATGCTCATGTAACTGAAAAAATTGATGCTGTGGACTGGTACTCCCAAGACGGTTTCGTACCAGTTGTTGTTAACGAGATCCTCTGAAAACAATGAAAGTTCCCTATCTGGATAAGCAAGGTAGTGGAGGTGATCTGTGTTAGGTACAGCAGCAGTTTAGTGACTCAAGCAACTAGAAAATCTTCCTAGCATTATTCCCAAAACACACCAATTAGTTCGAGAACTATCTTGATGTTCCTAACTATGCCTAGAACTGAAAGAAAATGGTGGCTGTTTATACTGGACTTAACAGATAAGAGCCTGGACTAGATGATCCCCCCCCCCCCCCCCCCCCAACCCACCCCCCTCCTTTCATTCTTCACTCATATAATAAAAAATTAAAAGGAAATACACACCAACGCAACAAAAAAAAACATGATTTCACACGGGGGAGGGTAGAG
>Ga0181612_113935_pt1 | contig 13657 bp, 5 predicted proteins | sample HoacroProtozoa21_FD_119630 | JGI IMG/M metagenome (GOLD analysis project Ga0181612, IMG submission 119630) | Hoatzin crop microbial communities from Cojedes, Venezuel. Combined Assembly of Gp0051906, Gp0051904, Gp0051908 | reverse complement strand
TTGCTGAAGAATACTTCCAAATATCCTTCTACGACAAAGCCACCAAGAAAACCAAACAGAACTATACTCCCGACAATCACCTTCAAAGAATGTTCCGTATCTTCCAAATAGAGGACGAAATAGACGAAGATGGAAAGGTAAATTCAGATAAGCGACATAAGGCAATGATGAAACAGTGGGGTAAATACAACTGGTTCAACGAGAACAATGACGATGAGGACAATCCTAAATTTAGACTCGGTTGGCTAACTCATTTCTGGAACAATTCCGCTGCAAAAAGAGAGCATGGACGCAAGTTGCCTAACTATATCAATATAGACAGCGTGGCTTTTGACAAAAACAAGGATGGCACTCCAAAAGACCCGAAACCATACGAGGATTGGACCAAGTACGATATCTTTGCATTGCAGGCAGCGTTATATAGCAAAGCACACTTCAGTAGCAGCGATAAAGGTAGCTATGCTTATTACCTTACTCCAATTATTTCCGATACACAGGCAGGCATGGCCGTGCTTGGACCAAAATATGAAGGTACGAAGGAAAATTGGGCAGCTCTCGTAAGACAAGAGCTTCTGCGTTTCAGTAATCATCTAAAGCGCAAGGAAGCCATAAAGAATGGAGAGCTTCAGCCAACCGCCAACTATGACAAGGACCGTGAGATATTCTGGTTTTTACCGGAGCTTAACGAATATAAGGATGAAATAGCAGACCTTTACGAGCATAATTCTAAGAATTTCGATGACATTCTTTGGAGTAAATATATCCAGCCGATTCTCGATAAGCACATCATCGAGGAATATGCGTGGATGTTTAATGACAAAGAACTCAATAAACGTGTCTCTGAAAAAGACCCTGCATACGATGTCATCTTGGGAGCAAGAAATGCTATTCTTTCTAACATAGAACTTATGGATATGTGGGGAAAGAATCTTAAAGCCAGCAAATATGTAGGAATGATGTCTCTGGATATCGAAGGTAAAAATTCAACAAGGGAGTTCACCTATACGCGAGGTGACGGCACCGAAATAGAATTGAATCCAATGATGGTATGGGATGAAATAAAAGAGATAGCCGAGAATGACGATGAAAGTTATGATATGGCTGAGGCCATATATGAGTTCAAGGCTAATACTAAAGCGGCCCAAGCTCTTCGTCAATTCTACTATGATGTCTGCTATGCCAATACACAGATAGCCGAGATTGTCGGTGTTGACCCTGCATATTGCAAGAACTGGACCGACTTCCAAAAACGCTTCAAGGAGAACTATGCAGGTGGTGTTGAGTATGACACACAGAGTCGTTATGGTAAAGAGGAACAACATTCTATAGTCCTCATGGACAACGAGATTCTCTCGCCGACATATCAAAATTGGAAGACGATGGCTGACCGTGCCCTTAAAGGAGGCAGAATTGGCAAATCAGACTATAACCACATTCTCAGCGTTGCAAAGAACATCAACGCTACCGATGCACAGGGTATCCGTTCCTTCTCGTCAATGCGCTCTGCGCTTGATATGTTGGGCAAATGGCAGGCAGACTTAATGGACCCCGCCTTCGAGAGAATGAAGAATGGAGAGTTCCGACGCGAGGACTTTGATTTTGTGATGGGAACACTCAAACCATTCTTCTTCGGATGGGAGGAAGTCGAGGAGCTTGGCGAGTTGAGACCAAATCCCGTGCAGATGAAAAACTCCGAGACCGCTCTGATGGCAGCCTACTTCATGTTCGCGTCTTCGGTTGGCCAGTCAGCGATCCTCGAAGGCCTCAACAACTTCATGGAGAAATACGACATCGACATTGCCAATCATGAGTCTGGTGTTAAGAAGGGTGCTCGTGGCACTATTAACCTCAACTACATGGCAGTGAAAGTCGAGAATGCAGTCAAGAACAAGGTGATAGGCAATGGCAGCAATGCCATCGCCATTCCTGATGCACTACTACAAAAAATAGAAAAAGCATCCGTCTATGACCAGCACGATAAGATAGTGGAGTGGTTGCAAGACCAAGTTGAGAAGGGTGCGATAACTCAACAGGCATATAACGACGCAATAAAGTCAATGGCACCGTCTTCCGCAGCTGAAGTCGTCAATATCCTTGAGGCGGTGGTTTTAAAGCATGACGAGAACGGCAATATTGAATATGACAAATATGGCAATGCCGTACACGACACCAACTATGTGCTCACCACTCCTGTAAAGGGAACGTCGCAAGTCAGCGCAACTCCGGGACACTATCTTGATAACAGAGCGGTGCTTGGCACTCAAGCAAAGAACATCGCCTATTCAAATATGCCTACCGACCCCAACTACGAAATGGAATTTGAAGGCATAGTAGATGGCAAGCGTGGTCAAAAGAAGACACTGAAAGGCGAAGATATTTTCGACTTGTTTCAACAGTTGCTGACTGAAAAGGGTATCAATTCCTACTTGGAACTGCTCGACGTGTTCAAAGACAAAGACACTTTACGAGATGAGTTGTTGAAGCTGACCAGTGGCAATCCTAAGTATGGTCCTGACTTCATCGAGGCCATCCATGCCATCAGCGATAGCAACAACGACTTCACGTTACCGTTGAACTCACCGATAATGCGCTTCCAAATAGAACAGCTTATCACATCTATGTTTAAGAACAGGATAGCCAAGCCAAAGATGAAAGGCGCGGCTCTGATTCAGTTCTCGAATATAGGTCTTACAAATGAACTTCAGATGCGCTATGACGAGAAAACTGGAGACTTTCTCGGAATGGAGTGTTATATACCTCCCACCGCAAAAGATTTCTTCGAGCCTCTCTTGGAATGGAAGACGGATTCACAAGGCCGTCGCTATCAGGAACTTGACCCAAGGAAATTGGAAGAGGCAGGCCTTGACAAAGCAGTCGGCTATCGTATTCCTACCGAGGGACATTCTTCGATGGCTCCACTTATCATCAAGGGCTTTACCCCACCACAGAACGGCGGAATCATCATGTTGCCAGCCGACATCACGGGTCTTGCCGGTTCCGACTTCGACGTGGACAAGATGTTTGTCCTACTCTCACAATACAGAGTGGTAGGTAAATGGGACGTAAACAAAGGCAATGATATTTTCGACAAGCTGAAAAAGAATCCCGACTACACAAGCACTCTCGAAAACTACGATGACTTCGAGCAGCTGCTTGATGAGATGCAACAACTTGAGGACAAAAACGATGCTCGCTATCAGTGGTTCATGTCAAACTTCGGTCAGTGTCGCAACCCAAAGAGCAAGTGGCAGTTCATGAAGGTCGAGTATGATTTCTCCAAACCTGTCTGGCAAAACTCACAGGAAGCCATCGACAACATGATTCTCCAAATGATGTACAAGGCTCTCACATCCGAATGGGGAGCTGAGATGCTTCACTGGCCACAAGGTTTCGACCCATTGGCTCGCGAGGCGAAGATGCACCGTATTCGTCGTAATCCCGAACTGCTTGAAAAGTTTAAGGAGAAATATGAAAAAGAGGAGGGCGGTTGGAAAAAGGCTCTGTTGAACATGGATTTGAAGAGTCTAAAGAAATTCCTTGACAAATACGACAAGCAGCCCGCTGCCACCTATCCGGAGAACTTTGCGAAACTCCACGAGCAGAATATGCAGGGCAACAAACAGCTCTCCATCTACGCCCTTCAAGGTGGACAGGCAGCAAAGATGCAACGAGTGGGCCTGACACTCAAGAGAGGTCAGGAGGTGAAAATCAATGGTCGAGTATTGACAATAACCGACCCAATCAGATTCAAGGCTAACGGGGAAATCAATAACACCATCAAGAACATGGCCAACTTCATCGGTGCCGCTGCCGACAACGGAAAGGACCCCGTGCTCGCAGACTTTGGCTCTTTCGAGGGCAATGCTCCTACGGTTGCCTATCTTGTCCGCCTCGGTCTCAGTCTCTCCGAGGTAGGATTGCTTATCAACAATCCCGCCTTTGCAGCCATGGGAGTGAAGAACGCTCCCAAAATCATACGAGATAGCATGAAGAGGCTCTTGGGCATCGACCCCAGGAGACGTGAGACAAAGAACCTCACTACCGAGGACCTGCTCAGCCTTCTTGTTGATGACTTTAAAGATGAGGCCACCAAGCGAGAGAAGACGATTGATGTGTGGACATTGGCCTATCATATCGCGGAGCAGATGGAGGCAATGGAACTGATAGTGAAGACACAGCGTTTCGACTCCCCGAATGGAGGTGCCGCCATCTCTATCGGTGGTGTCGAGGCTCAGCGTTACAAGGTGCGTCTGCTCCAAAAGAAACAGCAGGACAGAGACTGGCCCTTCGAGTTCAATGACAATCTCGTAACTGATGACATAGACCTCAGCGACATAAACAAGGCTCGTGAGGCTTTCCACAAGAAGAAAATCTCACAGCTTCAAATGTCCTACTCTCTCGGAGTAACGGGCATAGGACACCTCGCATCTCCTTATTTCACGGCTATGTCCGACGATTTCAGGAAAAAGGTAGTGTTTCCTATTCTCTCTGACATAGCAACTGACCTTAACGAGGCTAAGCTGGCCGAGGTTTGTGAACATATATACAACGATTACGTCATGTTCACTCTCGCCGACACCAAGCTCTTCGGTGCTGACAATAAGATGTCCCTGCTTCAGAAGCGTCGCAGCATCCTGCGTGACGTTCCCAAGCTGTTCAGAGACACGCTGAAGAAAAACAAGGAGATGGACAAGGTGCTCAAGGGAATGATTAGTGTCGAATACAACAAGTACAAGCGTCGCTACACACTCAAGCTCAATGTGCCGAGGAGCATCACTCCTGTTCAGAAAATTGATTATAAGGAACGGCTTGAGAGACTGCTTTATGATTTCGGCGAAGATGGAAAGAAGCTGGCCACCAACTTGTTCCTCTATGGTTATTTCGACCATGACTTCAACTTTGGTCCGACTAACATTTCAACGATGTTCTCAACGCAGTTTCAAGCTGCCTTCCCTGAATATATCGACACCTTGCGAGAGTTGAAGGCACCAGAGGCCACCGCTGAACAATTTAGGGATATGTTCTGGGCCAATCACCCTGAGTATATTCCAAATATGTTCCACTATGTCTCGGAGAAAATTGCACAACAAGGCCCGCAAACCGTTGTAATAGGCTCTGACAAAGATAGTTCTGTTGGTCCATGGGCACTGAAGAATGTAATGTCCGAGAATGGTTATTACAACTATCTGATGCTTAAAGTCTATCCTCACCGTAAAAGTGGTGGAATGTTTGATGGTCTCGATGAAGCTTTAGAAGGACTTGATGACGCTTTTGAAGCATTCGATAGCTATGGAAGCAAGCGTAAGTCCAAAGAAAAACTCTACATCTACAAGCTCGTATCCGCCGACCAAGACAAGCTGGTCTATGAGCGCAGTGTGCTCAGCAATCAGATAAAGGAACAACAAGATGAGCTTAAAAATGACCTGCCTATCTACTCCAAGAATCTGCAAGATACTCTCAACAAAACTGATGAGGTAAAGGACAAGGATACCGAGTTTAGAAGTAAATACTTTGATTGGGAGGGCAGATGGAACAGAAATGACAAGATAAGAAAAGTCATTAAGCAGCTCCCGGAAGAACAGATGGAGCAAGTCGAGAACCTGCTCAGTGAGAAAGTGCTCACTCGCCCTGAGGCCTACATGGTTGTAACAGGAAAAACCATGGAACAGTTCAAGAAGGAATATGAAAGAATTAGTGGTGAAAGTATTGACACTAACGGAGAGATGCCTACTCGAACCATACCAGATGTGGACACTAACCGTGAAGGCGTTGACAGCAGCGTGGAGACAGGTCCAGCCAATTACGACAATCAGGAACTCGGACTTGACCCAAGCGACGGCATCGGCGCAACTCCCGGAGAGGCAAGGGAAATAGGAGATGCGATGCGTGCAGGAATAGACTTAGGTAGGATGTCTGCCGACGACATCACCGAATATGGCAAAGCTCTCCAACAATATGGTGAAGCACTAAAGAAAATAGAGGAACTGAAGAACAAATATCCGCTTGAAGGAGACGAGCTCGATGAGGCTCTATGTAAAGAATAAATAATATGAACATTAAAACATAAAGATATGGGCACAAGTTGTAGTTATGTACCGACCAAGAAAGGCGAGGAGCTGAAAGGCTTTCGCAAATATCGCAAGCAGTTAGGATACACTCTGGCTTCCGACATCTTCTAGATAGCCATATCCCCCTCGTTCATCAAGAAGCACAGAAGGGCTTTGGAGCTTGATGAACAAGGCGTGCCGACTTATGAATCGGTGTTGCGTGTGAAGGAAATAAAGGATGCCATAGGGCTAAATGGCCTCATTCATCAAGCACAAGTCAATCACAAATGGAAGGAGAACACCGCGTCCAATTTCTCCGATGCTGTGCAACAGGCGCAGATATTCAACACCACTGACGAGAATCGAGACCAGCTTGCCGCCTTTGTCGAAGTCGATAAGGGCAAATTGCGCGTTAGGGTAGTGGAGAGAACTCCCGATGCCCAACGGATTTTCCGAAACCAGTTTGGCTCGTTACGTCTCAATGAGAGACTTGAAAGCATATTCGCTCCTCTTGGAGTGACGAAGGAACTGTTGTCAAAGCATGAGTCTCAATCACTTGACGGTCAGATAGACTTCAGCGTGGTGCAGCGCATGGCAGACAGTTTCGCCGGACTTATCAGAATAGCGGACAATGCAAATGGCGTGATGGCGTTGTCAGAGGAACACGCCCACCTTCTCGTGGAGCTGTTTCACGACAACCCAATGATGCAACGTAGCCTCAATCTCTTGAAGGATAATGAGAACCTTATGAGAGCGATTCTCGGAGAGAGCTATGAAGACACGGTTGAATTTTACAAGGACCACGATGACCAGATGGGCATGGTAGCTGAGGAGGCCTTGGGACGTGTCCTCAGGGACAATCTTCAAAACAATGTGATGGAGGAGAACACCGAAAGCAGCAATGCTCTCAAGAGGTTGATACAACGTATAGTCGCCTTCCTCAAGCGCACCTTTTCAGGCTACAAAGTGAAGGATGTCGTCGATGCAAGGACACAGGTGGAACAGATGATGGACGAGATGGCAAAGCAGATACTGTCGCCGGAAACGAAAATCACAGATGCCGACCTCAAGGCAATCACACGCAGTGATAAGCTGAATCACCTACGCGAAGACACCGATAAAATCCTGCAAGTGGTGCAGAATGCCAAGCTCACCGAGATGAAGCGTGCTGCAATCACCAATGACGACGACGGGCTCAATATCAAGGAAAGGATACTTATGCTTGATGGTCTGGCCTACGAGCCTACTAAGCTAACCGCCCTTGCCAGCTATGCCCAGTGTGTGATCAACGACCTGCAGGACATAGCCGTGGGAATGAGCAATGCCGTAACACACCCCAAGCGTGTGTTCAGAGTGTTGGACCACGCCAAGACAGTGCTTGATTCCTACCGTGAGTTTGTCGGAGATATGCACGATGCCCTGGTCTCCTCCAATCTTTCCGAGGAGGAACTTACCGTTAAGGCTGCCGACGGTACAGAGATAAACTTGAAGGAGTACTGGTCGCAGATAGACAGCCTGTTCCGCCAAACAGAAAACGTATATAAGAAGGAGGCAAAGGAACAGTTCATAAAATATATCGCACCATTTTTCGCTGACCTCGACTTGCGAGACTCGAAAGGTAGAAAGATAACCGTCGAGGACCTCGTGAACGAAGTCGATGGCGATACCTCTTTCTTCGATAGATGGTTGGTTTCCATGTCAGAATCCTCTGATACATTGTTGCAGGTATTCGAGAGGATAGTGAAGGAAGTCGAAGACAAAACCCACGACCAAATGATGCACATAATACGCAGGGTTCATAAGATGCGTATGGATGCAGAGGCATTAGGCGTTACCAACTACGACTATTTCTTCGAGAGAGACGAAAATGGAAACAAGACAGGCAATTATCGCAATGGCATCAACTATGGTAAATATGAACGAGACCGCGATGCCTTCTTCAAACACATCGAAGAGAAATATGGCAAGCACCCCAAGGGCAGCAAAAAGCAAGAGGCCGACACTGAGATTTCAATCTGGAGAGCAGAACATGACGACCCCGATTTCCCCGGCCAGCCAAACAGAGTGAAATATCGCAACGAGGCTTACTATGCTCTTAGCGATGCACAGAAGAAAGTGCTGAAAGCATTTGTGGATTTTAAACAGGAGTTGGAAAACTCCTTGCCTGTCCGTAAACGTCATACACTCAAGGCCATACAACGACGCAAAGGTTCGACACAACGTCTCATAGATAGTGCCAAGTCCCCATCGTCGGTATTTGAGAACATCAAGGGCTCATTTAAGGATGCACTGCTTGTCGCCGAGGACGATGACCAACTCTATGGAAGTTCATCGCAGGGTCTTACCGACTTCAACAACCGAGAGTTTATGCAACTATTATTGCCCTACACTGCACCCCTCAAGAATCCCAACGAGCTATCTACAGACGTATTTAGCGACATGATGGTATATGCCTATGGTGTAACTCGATATGCCAACATGGACGAGGTGATAGACCCGTTGGAGGTTGGACGCGATGTTTTGGAAAGCCAGCGCAAGACAAAGCCAATGGAAGCAGGAAAGACCATGGAGGAGAAAGTGAGAGTATTCGGCTATGAGGCCATTCGTGAGGTATTCAAGCCCGACAACACCAACTGGCAGGCAAAGCTCGACGACTTCTTCCGTGCAAGGGTCTATGAAAAGAAATATCGTAAGGAGGGACAAATAGGCAAGCTCGACGTACAGAAATCTGTGTCGATGCTCATGCGCATCACTTCCACAGCAGGATTAGGACTCAATTTCCTCGCCGCCTTTGCCAATGTCGGCACTGCTCTGCACGCCACCAATGTTGAGGCTGCCGCAGGCGAGTTTGTGAATGGCAAGTCATTGCTATGGGCTGATTGGGAGTACAAGTCATTGCTGCCTGCATTCCTGATGGAGCTTGAAAGTCGTACCAAGACAAGCAAACTTGCCCTATTCTCGGAGTATTTCGACATCAAGCAAGAGTTCAAAGGCAACCTTGAGAAGCTGCAGAGCAACAATCTCATTCGCAGAATATTCGGGCAGAACTGGATGTTCATGCTCAACACTTGTGGAGACCACTGGACCTACCATCGTTTGGCTCTTGCCATGACCAAGAAGAAGAAAGTTCTGGTCAGAGTCGGAGGAAACCAGCGTAAGAAAAAACAGTACACGCCATCCGAGAAGGGGGCAAAGAAAATAATAAACGACATTCTCGCCAACTCGCCCTACATTCAGCTAAGCGACGATGAAAGGTTCTACGTTGACACTCGCACAGGAAAGAAATATGCGCGTGTGACCACCGTGATTCAGGCCGACGAGTATGGTACTCCATTCGAGAAGATACATCCCGACGGTTCCGAAAACAAGTGGATAACGCCATCGACCAATATAGGAACTGGCGTGGACACCATGGTGCGTGATTTCTTTGACGGCAGGATAGAACTTACCGATGATGGCTATGCCGTCGATGGCAAGTTGCTTTCGGAGATTTATCCGAATGCCGACGAGCAGCAGTTGCAATCCTTTGCCAAGCAGCTTCAGAAATTGAAAGACGAGTTTGACGCTAAGGGCATGACGGTAGTTGCGAAGGACATCACCCTCACAGGCAACGTCGATGTCGGTTCGCAGTCGCTTCCAATGGCGGGCACTCTCGACTTGTTGGTTCACGACAAGGATGGCAATTTCTACATCTACGACATGAAGACCCATCGCGGCACAGTGAGCGCAGAGAAGAAGACCAAATGGTCTCGTCAACTCTCGCTCTATGCGAAGATGCTTGAGGACCAATACGGAATACAGGTGCAGGGCATCAATGCAATTCCCATAAAGGTTTCCTATCCTACTCCGGAAGGTGAGAGTGCCAACAGTGAACATGGCACTGCCACCTATGACGTGAGCGAAGGGAACCAGCTGACCATTGATGACGAGGAGTTCCGCGATGCCAAACCTTCGCTTGGCAAGGTGGTTCGTCTATCCATGTATGAGAATAAAATCAACAAATCGAAACTCGAAGAAGGCGAACAGGATTTGTTGCAATCGAGATACGACAAGTCCGAGTTTAAGGAAATGTCGCTATATGATGCTCTCGACGTACAAGTTGACGAGGAGACAGGCCTGCCTATCATGAAGCCTATCGGCGACTTGATGGAGCTCGACGGCACTGAGTTTGACAAGCATCTGTTCAAGAGACAGATTCAAAGGGTAAGCGACAAGGTCTTCGGTAAATACTCCGACGATGAGCAGAACATGGCGTATCAATATGCCGCCGGAAGATGCCTGCAACAATTTCGTCGCTGGATGGTGCCGATGTTCATGGCTCGTTTCCAAAGCGAGAAGATTGACATGATAACAGGTAGGCGTGAGCAGGGATTCTACCGCACTTTTGGCAAGATGTTGATAGACTTGAAGAATGCCCAATTCAACGTCGCTGCCGTGTGGAGTCAACTGGATGACCATCAAAAGGCAGATGTTCGCAGGGCCTCGATGGAAATAGGCACCTTTACGTTCCTGATGCTGCTTACCACCCTGTGTTCATTCGGTGGAGGCCCAGACAAGAAAAAGAGACCATGGTATCTCAAGATGTGCGAGTATCTTGCGCAACGCGAGCTTCATGAGATAGGCAACCTCGTACCGAGCCATATCATGGTGAACGAGATACTCAAGACGGTACAATCTCCGATGGCTGTCCTTAACACGATTGGTACCACGACATCGTGTGTGACCACGCTTCTCACACCGTCAGCTTGGACTGAAGTTGTGGAAAGCGGTAAGTTCAAGGGACTTACCAAGGCGGAGAGGGCCATCGTGAAATCACCGATACCGCCTCTTTCGCAGTATATGCAATGGAAGAAGATGACAAGTTATCTTGATGACTACATAACCTTCTACCGCTCCGATTACAGACAATAAATCAACCAAGGCTGGCTCCATCGCGGGGGTCAGCCTTATTTTTTCAAGCCCGCCACATTGCTGTGTGTATTCTTATGAAAGGTGTAGGTTAATACTGCTTGTTTATCAACATCGCCCTTCCTGAGTATGCGCTACTCAATTCATGAGGCGCGACCCCAAATAAAATCTTCTGTAATAATCGCTTTGTCGAAGAAGGCTTTGGATGTTCAGGCTCGGATACAATCATTCCCTTCCGGCGCACAGAAAAATCTTGACAAAGCCCTTTGCTAAGACTCTTCCTATCAGACTTATAACTTCATCGGCGCGGTCAGTCAAAACTCCCGAATCCCTGCTTTACCTCTGCCTTTTCGCATCGTGATTGGCGCAGGAACCGAATTATATATAAGTCCATTTTTGCCCTATCGGTGAACTCTCGGAACTATGTGCCTTTACATAATATATAATGTACGCGAACATTATTATAAAGGCTGCTCCTACCACCCGACGTCTAATCCCCTATATGACCGTTGGGCCCTTAATTGGATGAATAACGCTTCACGAGTAGCGTTGGGCAGGTGCAAAGGTAGCAACTTTTCGCAAACTACCAAAACATTTCGGGATTTTTTTGAAATAAAAATTATTCCTCCGACATCGTTTCATCAGACTCTTCCTTACAAACGGCAAGTGTAAGCACACCCGAAACATCGCCGCAACTGTATGAGAACCTGTAAGTTCCCTCAATGGGAAATATCATCATCGTGAGGTTCACCACTATGTTGATGTATGACTTCTGCTGAAGTCTATCCGTTATCTTGGAATGTATGGTAGGCAACGGCAACGACTTGTCCTCGTCGAGAGTGATGCGCAAGTCAAAGTCGGTGGGAGCCTGTTGGTTCTCGCCTAAGCGTATCCGCAATGCAAAGTAAAGCGACTGGGCCTGACATGGAAACGCAGGCATCTGGAGTCTGTCGGTGGTTCCGAGGATGTTCAGTTTCTCTTGGTCCTCGTATGCATAGTCGCATAGCGTAGCTATCTGTGTTGTCATCGCTTGTCCTCCAATTTGTTGTTTGTGTTTTCCTGCTGCGAGCCCAACAGTCTGGCATATATCTTCAACGGATACTTTATCTTGGCCACGGTAAGCATCGACGTGGTGGCAAGCTGTGCCCCGTGCCTACCACTCTCGCCCTCCTTCACGACGAAGCGCAGACTGTTTCTCCTCGTATCCACAAAAAGGCTGATTGAGTCGGCCATCAATATGTCGCCGACATCGGTGTGCACATTTGTAGGTGTGCTGTCACGCAGCTCGTCGGAGATGGTCTTAGTCACCTCGACGGAGCTGTTCCGCTTCAGCTCGTATAAGGTCATCATGCGATTGTAGATCGGGTCTTTTACCAATCCCTTCCACTCGCAGCTGCGTGTCTTTACGGATGCTTGCAACGCCGCAAGCAACTCGCCCATGTCAATTACCCTTGTCATCGCCCAACTGTTTAAGCATCGAACTCTCCTTGAAGGAGAAAAGGCGAGCCAAGTCGTCGGCATCCTCCACGTCGGGAATCTGTCTGCTGAGACCCAACGCCATCGAGAGTTCCTCCACGCCGGCATCATGGTCCTGCTCCACCACGTATCTCTCTGGGTGGTCGGACAGCTCCTTGTCGAAGTATTCCTCGCTCACCACTCCGTCAAGCATTTCGGCATATAGGCGAAAGTAGTTGCGCTCCCTTGTCCTGTTGGCAAGCGCCCTCAGCAGAAGGTTCGCAAGTGTCTTGTCTGCAATTAGATATTGGCTGGCCACGGTGCAATAAATGGAGAGTGTGGAAGGTGACGACCTACTCCACACCCTTACGGACTTACCCGTATGATAAACGCCTCTGTTTCCGATGCTTGTTGTCATGACGATGGGTTGTTATTGTTGTTTCGTGCCGCAAAGATACGACATTATCCGTTAATCGCCAAATTTTTAACATGACGTTAACTATTCAGCGTCATCCCAGACAGTGCCGCATCTGCTCACGCTCCCTCACGCTCATCTGCTCATAAACTTCCTTGGTGATTCCGTCTTCCTTGAGATGTTGTCTCTCCTCCGCAGTCAGCCGCTTCCACGAATTGAGCTTGTCGTGAACTTTAAGAAACTCGTATTGGTAGGAGTTCATCGTGCTGTCCATCTGTTCCTGCAATTCCATGTCTGCAGACTCGTATATCTTCTGCCACTCTTCGTCGGATGTCGGGTCCTCAAGCACCTCTCTGTCAGAGAAGTAACCGCTGTTGATTGCTTGGAATAGTTGGTCGATGTCCGATTCCTCCAAGCCAACAATCGCCTTGATCCAATTCTTAATATTACGATACATCCTTATAAGAGTACCGAGCACAGGCCTTTCCAACTGTTGAGTGTAGCGACGGAAATCCTCGGCGAGTTTTTCCTCAAGGGCTATCGCTCCCAAATCACCGTATTTCTCCCTCGCAGCGGTCCACATCCTGCGTAACTCTTCGTTGGTCATAAGGTTATGTACCACTGCGTGGAAAGCCTCGTGATAGAGAGTACCAGCTGCTGCCAAGTCGGAAAGAGTGATGCAAGCACCCTCGAACACACCCCAGGCATTCTTCCCGTCGCGAACAGTCTGTATCAATCCGTGCACTATACGCAACCTGTCTGATTCAGAATACTGTGGTAGCACCTTAGCAAGCCAACGACGCTCTTTGGCAATGTCGGCCTTCTTTCGATG
>Ga0181612_124388_pt1 | contig 13658 bp, 6 predicted proteins | sample HoacroProtozoa21_FD_119630 | JGI IMG/M metagenome (GOLD analysis project Ga0181612, IMG submission 119630) | Hoatzin crop microbial communities from Cojedes, Venezuel. Combined Assembly of Gp0051906, Gp0051904, Gp0051908 | reverse complement strand
TTTATAATTTTTTTTTTTTTGTTAATTGTATAGGTCACAGAACTAAAGTTGTAAAAAAAAAATAATCTAATTTTAACCTGCAGTTGATTTATGAAATTATACTCAGTTCCTTGAGTTTGTGAATGTAACATACACCACTAATAATCTCTTGGAACTGATTTAACACCATATTCTATTGCAATGCTATGAAGAAGCCAAGGACTTGTAACAATCCATCATTTGCAGTGACATTTTTATTGCTCTCTCAAAAATGCTGTCCTTTAATTGTCTTCCTGCTTCAAATCAACTGCTTAGTTTGCTTTAACAGTAGGTTTTTTTCTCTATAGTTATCATTGCCCTTACTATAAGAAACCTAAAATCTCTGTATATTCCAGGCATGGTAACTGCTGACAGGAACAGGAGCAAAGAACCTATCCATGTCCCTCTAATTTAAGAGAGTGAAAACGCTATATTGAGTGCAAGTTCCATTTTTATGGAGTTCACACCAAAATCCTTATAGACCTGCATCCCAGGCAGTTCCCCCTTGATTCACTAGGATTGAGCTGAGAGAAAATCCATCCAAAGTAATATACTTTTTTTTTTTGCACTGTTATAAAGTTTGCAACAAGCTGCCCAACAGAGAGATGGCTTTGCTTTCAACTATTAAGAAGAAACTGCAAGATCTTAATTTAGTAGCAATGTCGCTTTAGCATCTTCTGCAGTGTGCCTCCAACTGATGAACTGCAGCATGACTATAAATAGCAATGTCGTCTTTGTCAGCTTGTGAGAAAAAGGGGTTGATTTTTTTTCCACATTTCCTGAAAGTACATATAGTAAGACATCTCTAATCTCCTCTTCTGCTTAGTACATAGATTTATGTTTGATGGTTACCAAGTCAAAACACCAATTTGTTGCCTGCTGGTTCACAATGTAGCTCAGTGAACAACAGGAACACAGCCCTAAGGTTGCGTCATATGATTGGCATCCAAAAGTTTAGTGATTGCATTATGTTCTCAGCTTTACAGGTCAGGACCTTGAGGTGCCCTTCCTTTTTAAAGTGAGAGACAATTTGCCTTCATCCCAAAATGTGCTTTCCTGAATCACCGCCTGGTCAAATTGCATGCTCAGACCTGTAGTCCCTGTGTATCCCCTGTGCATCTGAGTGATGAGGGATCCCCTCCCAGCATCCCAGTTCTTGGGAGATCATTTTCACAGTTGGGCTGCTCCCTCACTGCTATGTGTCTCATAACTAAGATGTTGTCTGAGGAGCAAATGGCTTTGTTAGATTGGGTCTCCCTGCTCTGTATTTTAAGAGTACCTGTCAGAAGAGCATTGTTTCACTAATCCCCTGGTTGGTGACCTGGTGCAATGACAAAGAGGAGGGACTTTATGACCTCTGTGACAGCGCAGCTAGTGCGTGTGCTAAAAGGTTTTAATGGAGGCAATGAAATCTGTCCTGGATTCTGAATCACAAATATGTTCAGGCAAAATAATATTTGGGAAAAAGAGAGTTAATTTTCAGGTCTTGCATGCCTTCCAGTTTGTTTGCTTGAAAATACTTTTGAAGGGTAATGTTAGATGCTAAGGGAAAGTTACAGCAAGGCTTGTAACTAATGGATAACATTCAGTATGCTCTGTGCTAGGAGAAGAATGCTGATGCAGTTGACTGATATTGGAGAGATAAAATAGCACCAGCATTAAAAAAAAACCACGAACTGAAAGATTTTATAAAGTTTTTGAGATCACATCTTGGTATCATTTTAGAGGATGCTTCCAACTAGTAGCCACACAAATAATTGCAGATTACAATGTCGTACAACTTCATTAACTAGGTGAAAGAAAAATAGCAACATTTTCATTTTAATGAGATGTCTGCTTTCTCCTCCTCTGCACCGTGCATCTTAATATACTTTGCTGTCTGCACTGACTTGGGGCTCCGAGGCTTTGTCATTTCTTGGCAATTCCATTCTCTAATTTCTTCTGACACATGGTGCTTAAATCCACAAGAAATGTGAGGTGAGGCAGAGAGGATTCCTGCAGACTGCCGCGCCATAAGAGGAGCACTCATTTGCATTATTCATTAGATAAAGGCACTGATTTGCATCTCATTTTGGTCGTCTCCATTTCCAGGCAGAGTTTGCAGAGAATTTGCAGAATTGCTGAATTTTTTATGGTATTAATAGTGTTCATTTGGGATTAAGTCTCCATTGTCTGCTGCCCTGTGTTTTGTCCCGCACTTAAGTACCTACAGAAATTACATTCTTTTGTTCTTTTTATAATGAACTGTAGCTATTTACTGCATAGTAAAAGGGGTGCTAATTTGTTTATCATTGCAATGTTGAAAGTATTTTTTATCAAAGCCAGAATTCTCTATTTGGTCATTATTTGTAATCAGATTATTATGATCTTTTTCCCTGTTCTGAGGTTATGGTTCAAAAGCAAAAGATTGTAAAGCAGCTGCAATGATTGTGTGTGATCTGACAGTATCTACAATTTTTTTTTTTGCCGTTCAGTATTCTTAAGCAGTAAGCTTTTAAGAACTGTATGCCTTCTGTTAAGCAACGTGTTAACATAGTAAAGTTGAGAAATAGAATAGCCCTAAATAACTTTCAACATTATTTTGTTCTTTTCTAAGCTTTATGAACCAATTTGCATTATGCTTAGCATTAATATTTGATTCAGAAATCTATACTGTAAAAAGGAGTGGATGTCACTGTTCTGTCCACAGTGCATTGGAGGGGGGTGCTTAATTTTGGTGGGGAGCGAGGGTTGGCACTATGGAGCTCTTTCATCCTGTTACTAAACACAGGAGACTGTCTGGGGAAATTTGGAATTCTAGAAGACATAAACAGGTATCATTATTTCATATATGCTTTTTGAGAAAATAACATGATAAACACCTTAGAAAACACTGCTGAAACCCAGAGCCATTCCCTGACCCATCATTTACATCCTAGCACAGCAAATGGCTAAAATAAATGGTGGCTTATTCTGACTCTCAAAGGCCTCAGTTAGACTTGGTGCTTCACTGGGCTGGATATTGTACAAAAATAAGGGAAGGCATTGTCCCTGTTTTAAATAGCTTACAATATAATTAAAACACAAATGTAAAAAGTAATAAAAAAGTGAGGATCTGAAGGCTAACTTTAGCAAGATGAGGTGCTACGGCTGGTGATTGTGCATTATTTCTATTTTTTTTACTGTGATTATGGCATGGCTCTGTGGCTGATGCTATAGCTGTCTGATTTCTTGGGGATGCCACGCTAGACAAATTCACATGGGGCTTGGATTAGAAGGTGGAAAAGGTGACAGCCCTGAACAGCAGTTGGTCAGGATGCTTTATCTGTAAACAGATTTATGGCAGAAAATACAATGCAAATGGCATGTGGGAATGCGACCAGCTTATACTGGGACCCTGGCTAATACACAACTTAATTATAATTGAGTTTGCCACAAGTTAGTGACACAGCTGAATCTAAACAAATCACGTAGGTAATGCACTGATTGCACTAACAGCAGTTGTTGTCAGGGGCCAAAGATGCCACATGGCTCCTCTTCTCTACTCAGGTCAAAATATTGTTAGGAAGAAGCTTAAATGCATCACCACAAATGAGGAATTAGCTGATCTGGCTTTCCTCCAACCTGTGGTGTGCATACACATCCCGGGGTCTGACCGTTCCTGGGCACGGTAGGGGGGCTACCACGATTTTTCCAGAACGTACTGAGTGGAGGAGTATCATGGTACTGGAAGACAAACAACAGCAGCTGGCACTCGGTCACATTGCTTAGGCACAGCTTAGCTCTCCAAGACATGCCTGAATTATATTTGGGCAGTTTGTAAAAGGAAATGAAAGTATAAAAGACACTGAATGCAAACAGGGGGGGAATGTAAAGGATGAATGGATCAGGAGATCATCCTGCACCAGGCAGGGTCAGGTTCAGTCCCACGGAGGACTTTGCATGTGAATGGGGACATCAGTCAAACTCCCACTAATTGTACAGAGTTTGGTACAAGTCTTCTACAGTTTGTACAGCCTTTTTATTTTCTTATTTGGGGAACAGACAAAACTATGGTACAAATTTTGCAATCCCATGACCAAGGTGTTATCCCTCGCATTCCGTTATGGTTTCAGAATCCCATCCTTTTACAATAAATATCGAATGCTAAAGCAGGTCACTAGCAACATTGCAGAAGCTACTGCTCCTATAAGAGCAGCAGAGCCTTCTAGTACCAGTGCTTTTAAAAGATATTTTAGCATTTCTATTCTAAACTCTGTGTGATGCTTTTCTAGGTTGCATCAGGCTGAAACACAGAAGTGGAGTTTATGCCATGTTAAATTGTTACTAACTGCAAAATGTCACCCAAAGTATAGTGTTCTGCCAGTTTGAGTTACATACTTTTGTTACGCTTTTTGCTTCGAAAAATACACACTTGAAATTTTTAAGTGTGCCAAGTAGGCCAGATGCTGCCCTTCAGAAATAAAAATTGCCTTAACTGATTCTCTGATGATTCAGGTTGTAGAAGAGCCGTAAAATTTCTGCTAGACTTAAAATATCTTTCCTTGAACACTGGTCCCGCTGTGCTGATCTTGCTGTCAGCAAGGGTTTGCAGATCCTCGATTATGAAACACCTTGTCACCACTCACCCAGCAGCTTGCTCCTGCTCCACTGTGAAGTTTGTTAAAGTACTTTATTCAGATTTTGAAATATATAGAGTGGGTTTCCTAATGATTTTCTTAGGAAAATGGTTGTGGACAGTCTTTTCATGCAACTTAAGGCAGCTGTTCTGAAGGGCGTTATGGGAGGGGTGGATAATCCAAAAGTTTCTGCACAATGGATTATTCTAAACAACATTTACCCTTAAAAATGTCCTTGCCTAGTGCAAAGTGAGGAGAGCATCTGTTCAACATTTATTTTTATCTTCCTTCTTCAACGGATATTAGACCTCTGCCTCTTCTGGGGCTTGCCACAGCATCCCTGACGAATTTACTGCACGGCTCTGCCTCATTCATTACAAATCACCTATTTTGTTTCTCATGGGCTTCTCTGCACCCTCAGCCACACCTTGGAGAGTTTGGAGCAAGTCCACTGAAGTCACCGTGGAAACACATAGACCCTGGTTTAGATGCTCCATGCTGCCTTGGCCGTGAAAGGCAGGCAAAAAGCAGGCTTGAGGATGGAGCAGAGGATTTTTACTGGCACAGAAAAATTCCTCCAGCGGCAGAGGGTTGGCCAAGCCAGTTCGGTGCCATCTGCTCTTTGATCTTGCCCCTATTTCAGAAGCACATTCAGAAGACAGACCATGCCAGCAGCTGGAGAATGTGGAGTGGACCTGAGAAAAGCCCTTCCAGACAGCCGGTATGCTGGGACTTGTGTAACCAACACAAGCTGGAGCAGCCTTTAGGATGGTCTGAATTACGCCCAGAGTTGTTCCAAATTTTAATCAGGACAAAATGTTTTTTAGGACTACTTTTCTTCCACTTCATTTGTCATGAGCATAAACTGGAAGCCAAAATAGCTGAATTCACTCCACACTGTGGGTAACAATTTCTACAGTATATTCAGAAATTAGAAATGTGAAGCTGTTTCATATAAGCTTCAAGAATGACAACTGAAATAAAACAGTCTAGTGGGTCATGCCAAGACCAGATCTTAGGTGCTTCTTGGCGCTACGAGAACAGTCATTTGCTGCACAGATGATCTTACCGGATCCAGCCCTTCTAACAAGCCTCACTAATTACGGAAAGCTGATCCTCATGTGTTCATCCCTCATGTGCGAAATTCAGAAAGCTGAATCAAATTAAGTTCCAAATACATTTTCAGTTTATGTTGAGAGATGCCACTATTTCAGTGAGTCCAAGAGAAAAGGAATATTTCTTTCCTTCAAACAGTGCGAACAACACTGCAAGGAGATTACATCTGTTACAGGACAAAAATTCTATCTTTATGCCTTTTTGTAAAGCAGCCAATGACTAATGGACAGGAAGTCTTTCAGAAAGTTTTGCAGATCCACATAATGTTCCCGAGTACTGGAACGTGCATTCGAATTGCATATTTAACCAAGAGAAGAAAAGCAGGGGGATTCATGCAGCCAGATAGCTCACTGTTGGCTATGTCTCTGAAAAAGATCAAAACCACAAGTCTTGCCAGCTAAGAACAGCATTATCTGACATTTAAAATACTCCCTTCTGATGTTCCTTTTCAGCTCATAGCGTGTAAATCAGTGCTGCTTCTTGCCCTTTGGCGCAGACCAAAGCATTTGTGGGTGCTTTGCCATGATAAATGTGGAGAACGAGTGCATGGAGTCAGTTCCTTCTCCAGACCAAGGACTCACATGTAACTGGAGTGTCTGACAGAAATCCTACAGATGAATGAACTAATCTAAATTACAGGGGCCAGAAATGAAGATGTACAGTGGTAGCTGATCAAACTGCAGTTTGTTACCATGAGCTGAAGCATACAGCAAAGTTGGAAGACTGCTTCTGAGAAATGCAGATGCTTTCTACGATATGATGTTCTCTGAACATCAAACTAGCGTGAGAATAAGTGGCAGTAACAATGTCTAAAAAGTTGTAGGAGTCTGCAGGGGAAATCAGGTGGAGGGTAATACTATACTCTGCACTGGCACTTAACCATACATTATTTCCATAAACTTAGTGAAGATGGGGGTTTAACTGGTTGATTACTGAGTGAGCAGTTTCTATAGTGCCACTATAAATATTATTTATACAACCGCATTATTTAGGAGTACTTGTACTTACGAACTCTTCTTGTGCTAGCTCGGTGCTGTCCAAACAGCTGGATCATCCCTTACCCCAAATGCAAATTACAGAGACAACAGATATGAACAAATTGTGGCGCACAAAGTAGTAAGGGATCAACACTAGTCAGCATGAGAGACAGTAGTGGTAGTACAACACACGATTAATATTTAGTATCACATTTCCACTAATCATCACTGCAAAAGAGAGGCTTTTAAGGAGATAAGGAGATTCACGATCTCATTTCACTGATGTTTATGGAGAACTCCGAAGTGTGAAAAGCAGCATGGGAGAGAGTATGAGGGTGCCTGTGTAATAAATGAGGAAATGAAAATCAAACAGGTAAGGAGTAAAGGCTCTTATCACCAGGCATTGATATGAGGGAAGATTTGGCTTCCTGATATCAAACTAGAGATGAGTGGGGCGGGAATAGGCTGTGAAGGGTTTTGAAAGTGAGGGCAAGCAGCCGATGGATGATGAGATGGAGAAGGGGGGGGTTGGTGCTGGAATGCAATGGGAGAGTGTGGTGGCCAAAGCAGTGAGCTAGAAAAATGGTCTTTGCAGCAGCATTCTGGATGGTTATCAAAAGGGCAAGACTGCATTTGTCAAGGCCAGAGAAAAGGTTGTTGCTGTAATCAAGACACGGTATGGCAAGAGCCTGAATGAAAGTTTAACTGGGAAGATGGATAGGAAAGGCCATATCATAGAGATATGATAGTGATGTAGCATCGAAGCCATAAATCACCTGGCGGAGCCAGTGCACTCTTAACAAGGTCAATTAGCCCATGATGAGCACTGTGCTGCTAAAGCTAGCTTGGATAGCAGCAGCAGCAGCCTATCTGGTTTGTAACTACTGCAGGAACATCTAAACAACAGATTTATAGCTAGCTCAGATCACTGCTCTGTGCAACTAAATTCAGTGTAAACATATTTAGCCTAAGTGTGACTTCCCAAATTAATCCACCTGACAAGCAGGAGGTGCAGCAGATCCTGCTTGCTTTAAGTCACTCTTTGCAGAACATTTACTCCAATTCTGGTTTTTCTTCTTTGCTTGCAGTCCTGCTTTTGACTCAGAGTTTTTCATTTCTGTCACTTAACAGCCTCTCTCCTATTGCTGATCAACTGCCCACCAGCAATGCTTTTTCCTCCCCCAGTACCCCATGTTTAAAACAGAGTCCAGTTCTGCTCTGTCTTCCACCTCATTGAGGAACAGTGTTTTGTCATGATAAAAAATGGCTGGTCAGCAATGACATGCACTGGGAGGAGTGAGGCACTCAAAGGAATAGACTTATCTTTTGGTGTCGTCATTTTTCTGTATTTCTGATAAGAAGCATATTGTGATTTCTCCTGCCTCAGCACAGTAGATTTTCCATGGCTTTATTCAGAACAATTAAACATATGAGGGTTTCAGATGCCCACTTTCCAAAGCATATACTAGTCATTCCGAGACATGCCTGTCTTGGAGTCATTTGGCAGTCCAGGGCTGCACTGGTACAGGTTCCTCACTTTCCATCATAGGCCCAACCCATTCAATGTATCTATGATAAATAATTTTATATGCGTGCGAACGTTTAAGAGCTTTCTAGTGATGCTAATTGATAAACACAGGGAATCTGAATAGGAAAAAATATGGAATCCAAAATGCTCCTCAAACTGGTGACAAAAACCTTGCAAATTCTTGGTGTGGTACTTTGCATCTGACTACCATCATACTGTTGTTTTTTTCCTGAATTGCCAGGTTATTTAAAAATATTTTGTATACTCGGGATGACATTTTCAGCAAGTTGTTAATTCTGTAACTTCCAGATGTTAAGCCTTTGAAGCAAAAAATTAACACAAGTGTAATGTGCTTGATTGCATAAAATAAGTCCAATCTAAATGCCTGTGTAAAGTTGCTAAACATTAACAGTCAATGAGTTTATGAGAGGCTAGAGCTACATTTACTACACAGTATCTGTCCACAGAACAAGAGATTTAATAACTGAGAGAAAAGTAAAATTATTAGCTAGCCTCAAACCATTCCTCACCAGCTCAGAAGGTTCATGTTTCTATGGCTGGGGTCCATGCAAAATATTCTGGCCTGCATTAGCCAAGCCAAAGGTCTGCACTGTATTTATTTGCAGTGCTGTGGAGCACTGAAAATGCTGGCTGGTACCTGGGCACTGGTACTACACCAACCCATACTCCCGAGCTGTAGAGCTTCAGGTTTGGTAGAAATGTCGATACTATATTGCTGTGACTGCACTATAAATACAGATTTTGGATTCTGTTTCCCCAAATATTTATCTCCTTTCATTTCTCCTAATTTCATCCACATGGATTTCAACACCTAAAGCACTCACTTTCTTTACAAGATGCGCAACAACTTTACAGACTAATACAGGAAAGGAGTGAAAGAGATTGCAGCTGCAGAACGGTTATATATAGTGATTGACTGTTATGAGCATTAGAGAACATTAGATTTCTATCTAAAATTGGTATTTAGGGTTTTATCACCATTTTATCTGCTTTAGACCAGCACGAGCACAGCTATGCTCTAGAGCTATGTGGAAGAGGGAATGTGCAAGGTGCCTTTTATTAAGCTTTGGCACAAACTCAGGCTGTGTTTGACAAGACAGCAACTCCTACCTAACATCCCCAAAGAATGCAAGCAAATCTGTTTTCCTCCCCCCTCCCAAAAAAAGGAGGTGAGAAGGACCTCTGGCTTCCTTCATTTTCTGCAGAGCTGGCACTTTAGGATGCTGGACAATTAGTAGTATGTTTATAAACATCATTATAAAAAGTGTTGTTTTCAGCAGAATAAATTCAAGGGTCTGTCTCATCAATTTTAAATGAGTTGCAGGACTGCAAGGTCAAAGGTATGAGTTTATGCTGTTGCTGCTTTGAAAATGCCAAGAGAGGGATTTTCACTGTAACTCTACTTTGCCCTGGGCAAAATCCTGCTCCGTTATCTTTTTAAATTAAAACGGACACCAAAAAGCAATGTTATTAAGAGAAGGGAGTTTACACTGTGGCTTGATATGGAATAATTACAATTGTAGGGAAGTATTTTTCCAAGTACAGTCTCTCTCCCTAATTAAATCCATGGAAATGCCTAACTTTTCTGGTTATTGCCAGTGTGTTTCAAACTCTGATAGAAGTGCTTGATTGTAATTTCATTAGAATTCCGTTTCTCCAGGCTATACAGGTGCAATGGAAGAAGAGGTAAAATTAATTAAAATTGTGGACATGTTTATACCCGCCAGGTGTCATAAAAGGTAGTAGCTGAGACATTTTTCAGGTAATTAAGCAGACAGTTCTGCTTTTTCTGATGAGTTATTGCCCTTCCCTCTTTAATCTGTGCAAGAGATTTCATCATGGAGCTATTGTCAGGTGATGGGATTGCTCTTTACAGTGGGCATAGCCCCCCTCTCACTGCCACGCACTAATAGAAATCACATCATCGCTGCAAAGAGGCAGTGACATACAGTTGGCACATCTCCAAAGTCAGGCTTCACGTGCCAAGGTCTGCCCATAATTTAGGCTAAAAAGAGGATAACGCAATTTTCAGTTTAAACACTCAAGCTATTTAACCCACGTGGGTATCTGAGGCATGGCACAGCTTCTGCATGTAAAACTCAATTCTCCTCAGTGAGAGCAGCATTTAATCAGATTCATATGTGTTGGTGGACTATATGTTAGGGATTTTGGGGGATTTTTTTTTCCGTTCTGTTTCTATTTTGTCAGGAGTTTTTCTTCTGGCCATGTTGAAATAATCACTAGTTTTCCTGAGGTGTGCAAATTGCCATGGTCACATCCTCAGACAGTATTGTACATAAGTCTGTAATGATGGGATTTTCTGAGTTTTCAGTGCAAGTTAGGAGCCAGAATTTAGCACATTTTGCTTCTCTGCATTAGCAGTGGATATAAACATGTCTCTTCACTCTCCTCTTTGGGATTCTAATACCATAAGCACAACCTCCATATATCTGCTGCATATCATATGTATACAACCCTGTAGGTAGGGGAGGAACAGGCAGTTGTAGCATACATGGAGATTTCTGGGCTCAGATGTGGCAGCGCATATCTTTAGTACCAAGGGCAGGGCCAGCCTGGTTATATCAGCTTGCGAGGAGGCAATGATGACAAAGCAGTGATGCCACTGGCACTCACGCAGGGCTCGTGGAAGAGCCATGCTAACCCTCTGCTCAGCATTATTAATAACCACAGCTGCTCTGCTCCTCCACAGCATTGTTGTCACATGGAAGTTATTTTCCATCCCTCATCCAAGAGCATGGGCTAGAGCTTGCATTGTATAGCAAGTTGTGCCTTTTCTGCGTTTTAGTGTTTTACATGTCTCTTGCAGTCCTGTAGCACTGGTGTAAATGGATAATCAGGTCCACCATACTTTGTTTGGAAAATAATTAGTCATTTCTTATTTTATTTCCTATTTCAGTTGTTTTGTATTTTGCAATTGCTGTTGTCCATTAGGAAATATTTAATCAGTTTTGTTTTTTTTTTTAATATTGCAATAAAAGGAGTCAGTGTAAAGCAGATCACTCTGTATCTGACAAAGTGAAACATGCTAACTGTATTCAGTTGCAAATGCTTATAGCAATGGACATACTTGCAGCAAAAATAATTCAGAATGTTTGTGTCAGAATTACAATATTCACTTCAAACATCCATTTAGAATTACTGCCCTCCCTGAGCATACATTTTTCTTGGTTTTTACTTAATTCTCCATCTTTATTAACTTTATAGCATTTTAATGATATTTCTTTTCATAAGATTGTAATATTCTCCTACTTTCAAAGTTACCCCTTACAAGGTCACTTCTGATACATAATGCATTTCACTAAAATGCACAAATAAAGTATGATAGTCACACTAAAGCATATGGGACTGTGCTGAGAATAACAACTCAGTCTGAGCTTTAAAAAAAATAAATTAAAAAAAAATCAGTAAAATCTTGGAGATGAATGATAAACTCATACACTTCTAGAACCAGCTTGTGTGTACTTTGTACCTGCTGTTCTGGGGCTGAATTTGACCTTTTGAGAGTTGAAAATGGTTTTTGAAACAGAGTTGTTACTTTTTTTTTTTCTTTTGAAGTTTTAAATAGTCGTTTCGTACTCTTTCAGTACCACATTCTGCCTCCTGCAACAACCAACATAAATCCAGAATCTGCCTTGACCTAAATGGTGCTCCCTTCCATTTCTACTTCATGTTTGTCATCTTTTTTGCAATGCCCAGGCTTTCATTTAAACATCATAAGAACAAGTTCCATCAGTAATACATTTTAACTATATTACCTTTCTGTTTTGTGATTTGTCTCATTTCATTAAGTAAAAGAACAAATAGAGCACTTCATTTATTACTTTTGTGCAAGTCACGCTATGCTGTTGTATTTCTCCCTAAACAATACCAAGCTCTCATTTTTTACTCCTGTAATCATTTCCATCACATGATTTTGAATCTGTTCTATTTCTGCTATGTTCTATGGCAGGTGAAGTAAGCAAAAGTTTATTTTAAGAGAGGGTACAATGATGATTTATGGAGTGACATCTCAATATTTCCAGTGTTTCTATCCTATTCTTTTTGCATCTTAATACTGTATTTTTTTCCTCCATGAAAGTTTCTGCTCCATATGCATTGTGCTGTCTCTGCGGTTCTTTTAACTTGAAAGGGCTTTGGTGTACTACAGAAGATATTTCAAAAATGGTTTAGTAGGCACTAAACTCCTCGAAGCTTAAGCAGAGGTACTTAGAAATTAGTTTTCAGTGAAATACAATATGGACATTCTCAAATTTATGTAGGAAGAAGCTTTCCTGAGAAAGTTTAGCACCTGGCATTCTATATCACTTTACTGGAAGAGACACGTGCTTGTGACATCTTGGAACACAGATGGTATGGCAGCCAGGTGCTTTTAGAGCATCTGATGTCAAGTGCAGTCTCTTACTATTCCTTTATGGAGTAGGGTAACTTTTGGTTAATATAGAGCCTTTATTACTTAAACTTGTTTTTAAGTAGCTCAGTATCAAATTATTAAAACACATAGAAGTTCTTTTTCTTCCACAGTACATATCAAATTTTAGATCAGAAAGAGAGAAGTTCTGATTGCGAGTACTCTAGCTCTTTGGGCACGCTGCTGCAGCTGTCCCACACACCAGGCTTGCTCTTTGACCTGGAATCACACTATGCGCTGCAGCCTTCCCTGGTGAGCTAAGGGAGCATAGCAGACAACCTCATGATCCTTCAGCTTTGAGAGCTTGACTGAGTCAAAGCACTTCACTGAGGGCATCCAGAACAGACCCACAGCACTAGTACCAGCTCCAGCAACAACCCAACATCAAACAAGCAACTTCTCTCCTACCAGCTTACTCCCTCTGGCCTCCCACATCACCACTTCCTGAGAGGACTTCCAGCAGGAACAAACACCAACACACAGAGCAGAGGTTAGCATACAACATCAATTTGTACAGGTAGCCACAAGGTTAGAAATAAACATACTGGCTACCCATAAAATGCTCTCCATAAATTAACATCCACAAAATTCTAGGAAAGTAAAAAAAATACCCAAGTCCTATTCAAGTCATTTGAAATTTACCTTGCTCAGAAGTGACCAGAAGCCATCATAGCCTCCCAAACTCCTGTTAACACCCACAGACTAGCCTTGACAGTCTTGTCACCGAAAATCCGGGAATAAAACCTCGTAACACCAATGTAGTGTTAAAAGGCAGACATTCTTTATTGCAGCGCTGGATGCACGGGGGATAATTCCACCAAACGTGCATACCTCATACCCTTTCCATGCCGTTTATATAGATCAAAAATATACATATTCATTAGGTTTCCCAATCCACCTATACATATGCATAACCTATCACTTTCATATTAAAATCATTTCCAAGATGTCATTTCCATAGACTCCTCCCA
>Ga0181612_111111_pt1 | contig 13658 bp, 10 predicted proteins | sample HoacroProtozoa21_FD_119630 | JGI IMG/M metagenome (GOLD analysis project Ga0181612, IMG submission 119630) | Hoatzin crop microbial communities from Cojedes, Venezuel. Combined Assembly of Gp0051906, Gp0051904, Gp0051908 | reverse complement strand
CCCGCTGCTGGGGGAGCCCCCCGCGGGGGTCTGCGGCTGCTGGGGTGCCTTACCGGGGGCTGGCGAGGCGGGCTGCGGCTGCCCTTCCCCGTCCCTCAGCCCGGCAGCGCTCCCCGGCGGGGCTCTGACGAACTTGGGAGCCGTGGAACAGCCCCGGGGGGAGAGACCGGGGAGGCTTCGTCAGGCCCCGCGCTGCAGCGGCCGAGCCGCCCGCGCCCGGTCGCAGTGCGGGGAGACCGAGCCTCCTGGTTCCCTTCCCAGGCAGCTGAGCCTCGCTGGTGGCGGGCAGCGGGCACGGTGCGGGGGGACCGGGCCTCCCGGTTCCCCTCCCGGGCAGCTGAGCCTCGCTGGTGGCAGGCAGCGGGCACGGTGCTGCTCAGCGCCGGCTGCGGGGCTGGCCCACGGCAGAGCCCCCGGGAGAGTGAGGGAGGCCTGCCCGTCAGCCCACGCCCCCACCTCCGGGCTAGAACCCTCTCTGCTGGGGACTGAGCCGGTTCCTGGGCCGGGTTTCTAAAGCGTTTGCGAGTTTGCCCTTTAGGGTCGTTGGCTGGCTCTTACGCCTGGGTCTTTGAAACATCCTAAGGCTGTTCGGGCCCCGATGCCTCATCGAGACCCCTGGATGTTATCGCACATCAGCTCAGCTGCAGTTGTAAGCACATCAGCCTCCAGATCCTGGATGCAGAAGCCTGTTATGGTGGCTGGAAAAGGCTCTGCGCTGGCTAGCCTCTCCGTTTTCTGAGCTGCTGTCCGCTCGCCTCCCGGCTCTTGCTGCTGGGGTACATCCCTGCTCTCCCGAGCATCAAGAAACAAATCTTTTGGGGTGATTGTCTGGTTGGGGGAGGCTGAATAATGTGCACATTGTGTGTGAAATGTCATGTTGTTTCCTCCAAGCGCTTTTTCAGATCGAAATCTCAGCTGGTGCTCAGCAGTCCGTAGGCCTTCAGGCCCAGGATGCGGATGGGTGGTTTTTCATGGTCGGACAGAAGGTTATCTGAGAAGTGCTTACTGTATGTGGCCTGGGGCGTTCGTGCGTGGATGGTGGTGTGCTGCTGTGGGTTGGTCAGGAGGTACTGGAGACCAAGAGATGTGTTTAGAAGGAGCCAAGGTGGAGATGAGTGGATCACAGCCGCTGGCTGGTGGAGATAGGCTATGGATTCCAGACTGTCGCCCTTATCAGTCTGAACACAGAGATCTTACCATACTTTGCATATTGTCACCAGGGGCTTGTAGGGACTTGTGCTTCAGGGGCTGTACTCTGTGCAGGCTGCCACCTTTCCTAAGCTGGAGCAGACCTGTGGTGGGAGGGCGGCCGAGCGGCAGACCAGCCTCCTGCGACGCTGCGAGTCTGCTGGTGGTTTTTGTGTGGCCGTTTCTTGAGGCCCGCTGCCGAACAGACTGGCTTGTGCCTCCGAGTGAACCAGGACAGGCTCTGCCTGAGGAACAAGCTGCTGTAGCAGAACGTGTGTCAGAGAGGCATGATTCAAATTACCATAATTTTATGTACATGGGGATATGAACTAGTTTAAAGTTGCATCAGCTTGTGTTTGTGTCCAAGGCTTTAACAGTTGAAGGCAGAAGGCAAGACCCAACATTGCTCCCTTCCCCAGGTGGGGTTGGAGGGCTTGGAGAGGCCTTTGAAGGTTTGGTGCGACTTGCTGCGTTTGCTAAGCCATATTGCTTTGGCAGGAAAGCAAGCAGCCTCCTTGAGCCTGATGGCTTGGTGCGTAAGGCAACCCGAGGCGTGGGCCAGGCATAATGTCTTTTGAATCGGAATAAATATTGAAAAACAAACCTAACCTGCTCAAGTTGCACATAAAAAAGGTCGGGTGTCCTGCCCAGACTCGGAGCTGTCTCGCAGTAGCGGAAGGGCTGGGTGACCCTGTGGAGGGGCCTGGGTGCCCTTGTGAGATGCACTGATCGCCCCGCCGCTCTCCTGGGCTCTCCACGGGTGCGGCACCCTTTGCCTTTGCTCTGGGCACCCTTTGTCTTTTCTCTGAATACCGCTGGCTTTGCGGAGGGAAATGGCCCGAGCCCTGGTGTTGCCTCAGCCAGCTGAGTGCGATTGGCTTTATCTTCTGGAAAACGCGCTGATTTCAGCCATCGTGGAGGTTTGGTGGGAGCGTGCCAAGTTTTCAGCGATTGCACGTGAGACCCAGAGAGACCCAGCCCGTCCCAGGCAGGCGCATGCACCCGCAGCCGTGCTGATCTCCGCTGGCAGGGACGTCATCTGCTCTCGGGTGAGATGCAAGTGGGAGAAAGTGGGCTTTTTCCTCCCGTCTTCCCGCTTCGTCTGAAGCCAGGCTTGTGTTCGTTTCTGGGTGCGTTCTGACCCTTTCTGTGAGCAGAGGGGCCTGGGAAGGAACAGATCCTGTGGCATTTCTCCAAATGAGGGGATTTGTGAAGCAGGGGGAGGCTGTGGCTGCCTATGGTCAGGGAGCGAGGAGGCTGATCTGGAAAGCGTGTGTCAGAGCCCGGTGTCCTGCCGAGCCGGCTGCTGGGAGGAAACTTGTGAACAGCCGATTTGCTGGAACTTGGGGCTCAGAAAGGTCGTGCACAGTGCAGCCTTGGGAAAGCTGCTTATGCGGGTGGGACAGGTGAGTCAGTGGCTTCGTGCTCGTTTTCCGTCATAATCCCGCTCTTCAGAGCGAGACGTGCTGTCTGCCTGCTTTCCTGGAAGCCTCCTGCGTCTGCCCATGTTTGCCTCAGCCTTGCTGGTTGCTGTTGGACCCTGCCTGAGTGCGCAGCCGTCTCCAGACCGCCGGCACCGAGCCGGGCAGGGAGGAGCAGGCTACGACCGAATTTCTGTCAGGCTGTTGTTGCTATTTGGAGTGTTGTCCCTTGCCTTGTATTTAGCAATGGCAGCTGAGGAAGTCAAAGGAGGCAGAAGGGCTGTTGCCTGCGCGCGAGGAACATTTAACTCTTGCCTTCACAGCTCCCTTCCCCGTGCGTTGGCAGCTCTCGGGTTGGCTGATAGGAAATGCTGGTGGGGTGCTCAAAATTTGCTCGTGTTTGGTTGCTTAAAAGACGAGGACGGTTTTTGTGTGCCGTTTCCTCTTGCTCTGGAAAAAATGCTGCAGCCCTTGTGCCTGGGCAGGAGGGAGAAGGGGGAGTTCTGGAAAGGAAACAAGCTCCAAAGAAATGTGTCACCAGCAGAAAGAGCAATTGTTTTCCTGCATTTACATTGCAGAGCGTCGTCCTGTTCAGGCAGCCGATGTTTGACAGCCAAGATAATACATTTATATTGATGTAATTAGCGGGACGTGGAGTTTGCTGAATGGCTTGGGGGCAGCATGCTTTTCAGTCTAACTCTGGCAAATAGATCAGGGAGGATTGGAAAGCTGCTGTGGGTTGCTAGAATTGGCCCTTTGGGTTTCTGGAGGTTGAGTACATAACTGCTGATATTTCCTATTGTGCTGTACCCTGCCTAGTTGAAAAGAAAATAACTTGAGGGAACATGGGGCTATTTTTGCCAGCTTGAGATGGTCCAGTTTGATTTCTAAAAACTGAAGCAGAGTCTTTAGGCTTGCAGATTAGAACCAGTATTGGAACTGTATCTCTGTTCCTTTACAGATGCGTGCCTCTGCACTTTGCGAATGGTGTAAACTCTAATGTGTGTTCATAAAAAAAAAAAAAAAAAAAAAAAAAAAAAAAACCAACAACCCACAAAAAAAACTTTTCCATTACTGCAGTGCAGCCCCTTTTGTAGCAAGCCAGGGTGCTCACTGAATGCTGTGGGCCTGAGCAGCAACAGCATTAGAGGAGAGTGGTGGTTACCCTGTGTCAGGGGGGCTGAGCTGGGGTCTCGCCCCAGCCCTGGGATTAGCAGCCCTTACCAAAGCTGCAGGGTTATCGATACACATTTGCTTTGGTAAAATAGACACCGAAATTTTACAAAAAGCTGCCATCCTCCTCTGGTGATATCGCCCAGCTGCATTTCCATCATGGCACTTCCAGCAGCACCGAAGTTTCCCCTTTGGCATCTTGTTCCCATCGCGAGCCCAGATGGTTTTGGTTTACTGAGGATATCGCAGGTAACTTCCCAACTTGCGTTGTGTTCCTCTGATGGCAGAAGGTCCTTCTGCTCCTGTAACCAAAAGGTTTGCAGAGAAGCAAACTCTCAGACAGCTTTGCCAGATTAACAAGGCAACTCCCTCGTTATTTGTGCTGGTCTGTGGAAGTGGGAACGTGGCACAAGGGTCCTCGTGTGCTGGGCTGTCCCCTCCCCGCCGTGGCAGCTCTGCTCTCCAGAGAGGCTGCAGCACTGATGTGGTCAAGGTCTTGCTCTCCAGCTTGTCCATATCAGTCACTTGCCTGCAAGACTCAGACCAGCAGTCAGAGCTCGGGCAGTCCTTGGAATTTCAGCAGAGCCAAAAGGTTTTATTTTAAGCTGCTGGGTGTTAAGCAGTTTCTCTTCCTAGCCCATGCGTATGCAAACACGTATCCTGCAAGAAAAATGACGTGGTGTCACGCAGACTGATGCAGGCATTTGTGGGGCACTTTGTCCTCTGGTGTTTGTCTCGCTCTCTCTTTAGCTCTCGTAAGGCTGAAGCCTTTCCAGTGAGTGGGAGCGGCTCGACTGTCGGAGGGCCTTGGAGATGCTGTGGGCCAGGAGTTCCCTGTGCAGCCAGTGCTGTACAGACCCTTAGGTATAAAAGGATCAGGATGGTCTTTTCGAACCTTATTCAGTCCCTTATTTACTTTTTAGTGGTCTCTTGCCCTTCCCATAACACTCTCCATCTGTTGGTTTGATTCCATTAGCAGCACGTGTGTAGGTGTTCACCACAGGTTGTCTTTTCCCCACTGCCTGGAAATCTCGGTGGTGCAGAGCGCTGGAAGAGAAAAAGCTCTTTGTGAATTCGCCATAACCTGCCCCGGGGCCATCATGCTGCACCCGATGGTGTGGCTGTGGGGAGAGTGGGCAAGGCGGTGGGGGCAGAACCCCGTCTGTTGCTCTTGTGTTCTTCTGCCGTGCTCCCAAAGAGCCTCAGTGATTGCATTGTTTTTGCTGAATCCTTGTTTACTTTTTTGCTCCCTTCCCAATCTAAAATAGAGAAAGCGAGAGCATGCTCTTGAGCCAAACGGTTATGGACAAGGGTTCTTGTTGCCTCCATGTGATAAAAGCTCGCTCCAAAGGAGATAGCGCTTTCGCAAAGTATGAATTTCATTAAAACAGGTTGTTTTGAGAGCAGAGAATATGAAGGGGGAAGGGGACATGTCTTGGGGAAGGGAGGTTTGCTGAGGTAAGGATTCAAACGTCATACCTTCCAAGGGTAGGATGGGCACATATGACATAATCAGAGGAATTTGTACTTCTGAATTTCAAGTAGATGTAACTGCTAACGATGTCCCGGCCATGCGGAGTAATTAACATCTGTTTCTGTATTTGAACATTCAGGCAGTGTGCCCCTCCAGACGTCCCTGCGTTCACATCCAGACCCCTTGGGAGATCCTGCCCTGTTGCTAATTGTCGAGAGCTGTCCAGAATCCTTATTGTTGAGATCCTGCTGTGCTCGTGAGGTGTTGTGTGACCTGGTACGACGACAGCTCTCACCAGAATGCTAAGCAGCAGCTGCCATCGGAGAGACTGAGGCCAGTGGTTGGAACAGAACTATAAAGTCACCACCAAAGCTCCTGGAACCACAAGCGAAGAATCTGAGTGGACCCAAAAGCAGACCTGTTCCTATCTCCAGTCGTGACCGAGCTCCAGCCTGTTGCCAGCCAGATGCCGTGGGAAGCGCAGAGCCTGCTGAGAGCTGTAGTTCGAGTGGAAGCTGACTGAGTGACCTAAAATGCGAGGTTGGTTGCACGTGCTGGTGTGATGCTGACCAGCCTGGAGTCTCAGCAGCCGTTAATTCTTATGTGCTTTTCTTTCCTCTCTGTTCACCAGCTTGGTGCAGCAGCCGCTCCTTCTAGCAGGCTTGGTGTGCTGCCGGCGGCTCTGTGCAGAGACCTTCTAGCATGCTCCTCCAACTGGGCCGCTCAGCTGGTGCCAACAGCAACTGTTTGGTTCCAGGGACACCAGGCTGACTTCGCGCCAACTGGGCATTGGACGTGCAGAGCAGAAACCGTGTTGGGTGAGAGGCTTTTCTGACTGCGCTTGACTCTGTGCTGGGCTCGGAGGGGCTGAAAGGAAAAAGACCTCCTCTGGTTTGTAAGCACAGTTACCCCGCTTCTTGTCACCCACGCCTCTCGCTTTTGTCTCTCTTCGTCGTTTTGATTCTTTCTTTGAGTGTTGCCCTCCTCTTGCTGTCTGTGTGAAGGCCACATGCTCTTACAGGTGGGAATACTGGCATCCTCTGGTTTTGTTGTGAAGGAGAGACTCTTAAGAGTGGAGGAGAAAATGTGAGGTCTTCCAGCACCTTGCAGTCTTAAGCCGTGGAAACTCTATGACTGTTCCAGGGTATGTCTGAGGCAGTGCAAAGGCAGGGAAATAAATTAATCGAAGAAACTCAGCATTGCTTTGCCTGCAATAATCAGTGCTGTGGCAGTTCCCAGCCCAGGACTGGGATGGAGAGATGATGGTGTTGTACCTTATGTGACTGGGCTGCTTTTAGCCTGGTGATTCAGAGCTTGCTCTGCAGAGACGGGACGAGGTGGTGAGAAGCCAGCCTGAGCTTATACCTTCAGGATACACTTGCGGTGTCTGCTGCAGGAGAGCAGATGAGGGGACGGTATTTTCCTTGTGTTTGAATGAGCAAGGCTCATGTGGCCTTTTCCCAGGCCGGGGCTTTGGATTAATTGAATGGACACTGGTGTTCTGTGTGTTGGCTGGTCCGGTCTGCCTGGATGCTTATGGGTTGTCTGGAGTCTCTGTGTGACTTCGGTGTCCAGCCTCAGCAGAAGGTCTGCAGGAATCTGTTGTGGTTTGGAGTCAATGAAGCCAGGCCATGAGCCCTCTGGTCTTTGAGTGGTGACTGTCCCCAGGCAGGTGTTGGCTGAGATCTGTGCCGTGGCTAGTCCTCAGCTGTGGGAGGGACGAAGTAACGTTCCTGCTTTTGGATCAGTTTTGATGCAGCCTTGGAGTGTCTTGTGAATGCTACTGCAGGTGTGCAAAGCCCTTGTTCCCGTTGCCTGACCTTGCCATACAAGGTGCTTTAGCAAGCAGAGCCGGGTGGAGGGAGGGTGGGGGGTCTGTAGCACCACATGAGGCTGAGGCAGCTGGATATGCCTTGCAAGGCATTTGAGAGCGACTCCTGTAATGTGATCTCCTCTCCATCTGCGTGCTTGGGTTAATGTGGGTTCGGGATGCAGCCAGCTGGTCTTGGTAAGAGGCCAGCTCGGTCACTGTATGGGGAGGTGTGTTGGATGGCCTGTTAGGGCTGGCTTTGCTGTAGCAAAGGCAGCTTCTTACTCAAAGCATCTGCATTATGTTTCAGCCCTCTCGTCTTAGAGTACAGCATTTTCCTCATGTGATCATTATATTTGTTCAAATAACTGCTCCCATGGGCAAATATTGCTTAAGGCGTTGTGTAATTGAACACATCCTACAGTTGCAGCTATATTGGTGTAGCTGAAGAGGAGCTGCTTGTGATGGAGACAGTAAGCCAGTGTAGCTACTCTGGTGGGGAAAGGGGAGTATCGTGGTGGTGTCAGGCACTGTTATATCTCTGTCACTTCAGTTCTACCAGGTGTTACTCCAGTCTTGTAACTTCAATTACAATATCATCTTGTAACAGAAATAATGGCATGACTACGACCTCAGTGTGCAGAAGGATTCATGTGTTGTTCAGGATAACCCAGGACTGAGTACAGGTATAATCTGGAGGTGGAGAGAGGTGAGCAGTAATGTGATTCTTTTCCATTAGGTGATCACACTGAGCTGTGCTGGGAGAGGAACTATCTTCTTGCCCCCCTCTGGGTTTCACTCTCCCTGTCCTGCCTCCTCTGTGCTCTCCCGGTTCCCTGTGCTCGCAGAGAAGGCAGCAGCCTCTTGTGCAGTTCTTGGAGATTCTTATGCTTCTATCTCCTGATTGTTTCTGATGGAAATGCCAAATGCCAGTGTTGTCTGTCAAGCATATCCTACCTCTGTGCTTGCCTGAGGCACAGCCAGAGACATAGTGGTTTAAATCTAGGCCAGTTAGTTGGAAAGTGGGATGTGGTGTCCAGTTGAAGCTGGGGAAGTCCAAATTGCGTACAAATGGCAGAAGGAGGCACCCAGGTACTGCTGCCCCTGTGAAAAGAGCCCCTGTGGCTCTGGACAGGGCAGTGCAGTGAAGGCTGGGAGCTGTCTCTAGCAAGGGATGCAGCTGGATGTGGCTTGGACGAATGACATGTTTACCATCTATCTGATCTAGCTTAGAATTAAAGCTGTGGCTGGAGAGTCTGGGGACAGTGTGCTCAGGGGACATCTCCTCCACCTCTTGTCTCTGAGACTTTGCTTTCGAAGTCCATGCCCTGGGTTTTCAGTGGCTGTGAGACTCCACTTCTTGCTGCAACTCTTCCCCTCCCTTTTGCAGTGGCCAGCTCTTCATCTACTTATCTGTCAGCTTAGCATGATCTGAAGATCCAATCCCTCGTGTCCTTTTGGGTATGACCTTGTGTTTGTGCTATGCGTGGGCACCTGTGGCTCTCTATGAATTCAGCTTTCTGACTGATTGGGAGGAACTTCATGGGTCATCAAGTCCAGTTCCCTACTGCTGAAGACAGTTATCTTCTGCAGGTCATGAACTTGTCCAGGAACTAACTCTGTGCGTTTTTCCCCAGTGCTTCTGGAGCAGCTGGTCCAGAGATCTGCACTTTGAAAGGTTAGAAACCCTCCTCTGACTTCCAGTTTCCAGTTTTCCTGGGCTCGTTTATTGTTCTTGTGCCATTGCAGAGTGTCGTCTTGCAGATGAGAGATGACTTGCAAATTTTTTTCCTTCCCTGGTTCGCTGTAACCTTTATGTCCTGCACCAGTCGTGGCTCTCGATGCAGATTTGTCCTGAGAAATGTGTTGAAAGCTACCATGGTTTTTCATTGCTTCTTTTTGGAAGATTGATTTTGCTGGGCCCATTTGTTTCCTTATTGTGCTTTTGAGTGTGTTAAGTGCAGGTGGAGTTCTGAGCTGCACAGTTTGTGAATGTTAGTGAGTACAGAAGAGCACTTTTTGTGCTACTGTCACTTCCGTCTTCTTTTTTAATGTTTGTCCTTGCTACTTGTGCCATCTTGCCCCTGCAGGAGGGAGAAATGTTGTCAGAAACAGTTGAATCAAGGTGAACCTGATAAAGCAATGTATTGAAGAGCCAGTGCCTGGCTCTTACTCGTGGCTCTTATTCATGTTTATCTCTAGCTGTGAATGTGCAATAACAACAGTTCTGTTCTGCACAGGCTGGCACAGCCTCAGACAGGAAGGTCTGCTGTTTACCAATCAACACTCTGCTGTAAGTGAGAAAGGGGGAGAAAAATGTTTTATTGCTGTTGGGTAATCCAGAGTGTAGTTAAACCTTTCTGAAAAAAAGAGGAAACTAAGAGCACATGTGTTACTCAAGATGCATTTTTCCTGGCATGAGTCCCATGTGTGTGTTCTTCCTGCAAAGCATCCCTGCTTATGCTACTTCCCATTAAATCTATAGCATACTGGTAGCAGGCAAGTAAAAGCTTCCTGTTTTTATAATGCAACTGGTCTCAGCAGGCAGTCTGTCGAGGTGATTTTTCAGCCTGGCTTGTGTTGTAGGTGGGGCAGTCTGTGGGCTGAATAAGATGACAGAACTCTGCTACAAGGATTATAAATACGAGGAGGAAAAGATCTGGAAATTAGATCTGCTGGTAAAGCTTCCCAAGATTGGATGCTGTGGCTTGTCTTGTTTTGTTTCTTCCCCTCGTCTTTCTTTCTGTGGCATTACCGCGATGTTGCTAATGAGACGAACTATGCCAGCCCACACACGCTTTTGTTAACACTGCACTCAAAAGTCAGCCACAATTGGCTAGTAAACTGGAGGATACAAGCGGCTCATTGCACTTCATTGAAGCAATGTTAATTGACTTAATAGAGCACTAGGGTTTTAGAGATTTGGTTGTGGGTTTGTTTTTTTTATGTGTGTACATTCAGACTCTGCTTAGCAGTGCCTTTGTAGCCATTTTCATGCTTATTCAGATAAGGACCTTCCTGCTCTTCAGTTGTCAATGGAGCTGGGCTTGAAGTTAACCCTTAGTTTGAAGAAACCTTCCTGTCCACTGCTTCTCCCTCTTCTCCACATAGCTTGTAATTAAGATGTTGATTGCCCTTTCAAATCTGCATAATCCCTCTCTCAAAGTGACCGTGATAGATTTCCAGTAGCTCGCTGGATAATCTGTCACTGGTTTACAGTGTCCTGTGCAAGGGAGAAGAGGAAACTTTTTCAGACTTTAACGCTAGTTGCTTTGTGGCTAAGCTGGCTCTACAATAAATCTACTTTTCCTGTCAGTCTTTCACTTCAGGCTTTGAACACCTCTTCCTCTGCCTGCATACTTGTGAGGAGTCAGTGCTGGGCCTTAAATGCAGCTCAGCCCAACTCAGCTGCTGTGTATGAGTTTCTTCTGTGTTAAAGTTGGGCCAGAACCAGTTTCAAGGCAGCTGAAAGAAGGTAAAGGTCCTCGAGCTTACCTTTGCATGTTAGTGTCTGTGGCCGGAAAGATGCGCTGCCGTTCTGGACTTTGCTAAAGCGTAGCATGGAGCATGAGGTCCTATTCTGTGCTGATCTAGGACTCCAGGTTGAATTATCTTGTTACCTCATTAATAGCCCATCTGGAAATCGGTTTCCAGGCAGCTAATTTTGTCTAATGATATCGCTGCAACTAGTGTGCCAATCTTGTTTTTCACCGTGGTTTGGAAAATAGTTCATTTGCAGCTTCCAGTCCCTTATATTTTCTCTAAGGCCAGAACATCTGACTCGCCTCACTCCGCTCGGCCCTGCTGCACCATAACAAGATTTGGGTAAGTTTTACCCTTCTCTCCATTTTCCCTGTCCTCCCATTTGCAGTGCTTGCACACTGCCTGTCTTCCTAGTGCCTTGCAAACCTGAAGACTTATTGGCCCTGGGAGGTAGGGCAGTCCATTCTGAGTCAGGACTATGCCCCGAGTCACATGGGAAGCTCTGTGGTAGAGCACGAGGGCTGAAAAAGCCTCTCACTCCCAGCTGAGTGTGCCAACCGCTGGCCCGTCCTTCCTGTTATACCTATGTCTCAGTCTGTCCTTGGAGGTACCTTCCCACCCCTCCCTGCCAGAAGCTTTGCAAGGAACGGGAACTTGCTGACACCTTAATTTCCTGCCAAGACTGCAGCACTCAGGCTACCTTGTAGTGCTGGCTTGGCAGGTGAGGACAAGAAGAAAGAGCAGCGAAACTTTTGTTTCTTGCCACCAAGACACCAGCTTTGTGCCAGACACCTGCTCAACATGGAGCATTCCAGGTCGCTTGGCTGCTTTGCGGGTGATTGCAGGAGCTCTTGCTGCACTTGGGCCATAGAGCTCTCATTGGGTCAGTGTTTAGCATCTTGGATTTCAATCTGTCTTACGTCTGTCTGAGGTGGATGTTTTGTTGCTCGTATACTCTTTTCCCTCAGCCTTGTGGAAAAAGAGAGATTGTTCACCCTTTCTCCCCTGGGGTTACTTCTTTTATCAGGGTCATCTCAGCCTGGTGAATACAAGGCATGCTCTGCTTGGTGCTGGTACCTGGCTTTGCATGCCCTCGGGCTCTGCCGACCTGCCATGTGGAGCTGGGAGCCTGGCTATGTATCGCTTGCTGTGCACACAAATGCTTGAGCTGCTTTTGCTTGCTTGGTTGGCGTGACACACCATCAGGCCTGCACTCTGCATCCTTCTTTAGTTGTCCTGTGCCTGGCCTTCTCTGTGACTTTGTAACATGTCTCATGCTGTGTACCTTACCCGTCCCTGCACACTGTTCCCTGCTTACCCTGGACCCCGTGAGCAGGTGCCTACTTCAGTGGTGGGTGGGGAGATCTCTGCCTACGCGTGGGGGCCAGATTGGTGGAGGGCCATGTCTTGATCATGTGTGAAGTGGTCTCCTCCAGCCTGATGCCCCAAGCCAACCCCAGCTCCTCCAGCTACTCTTGCCTGCCCCTGAACTCCTTTGGGTTTAGGATGTGTGAGTTATGTCCTGCAGTCCCCAGAGAGGAGGCTCTGCCAGGACTGTGTGTGGGGACTGGACATTCAGAGCTCTTCAGGAACCCTTACGTCTCCCTGCAAGCATCAGATTGTATGTGAGTGAGAGTGGAGAGCTCCTCCTTTGCTGTTGAAGGTGGTACCAGGTCCCAGCCTGTCTTAGTCAGCCTCTAGGCAGGGGAGTTCACACAGCAGAGGGAAGACAAGGGCTAGTACTTGCAGCTTCAATCCTAGAATTAAGCCTCCTGCCATGTGGCTTCCTCTGGCGCAGCTTTGAGGGCCGGCAGGTTGGTCAAGAGCTGTGCGGTGTGCGGGGTGGCTGTGTTTTCATTCCTGAATCTTCCCTGGAGCAAGACAGTAGCTCAGAGGTGACTGACTTTATAGGTTGGGGGAGTGGAGGAATTAATGAAGTGACAAAAGTCCTGTCCTTTATCTGGGAGGCTGAGAACCAAGAGAACTCAGCCAAGTTCTCCTGGCTGAGAACTCAGGCAGGAGCTGCGCTGGCATGGATGAGTAAGTTAGTAAGAAAAGGAGAGTGGGAGGTATGCCATCACAAGGAGGGGTTTCTGCACATGGGAACACCTGGGGTCCGTCTGCCTCACTGGTTTCCTTCACAGGCTGGAGCAGCTTCAGGGACCTCTGTCTCTTCTTCTTGCTGTGTGCCAGAGGCAGGAGCTTGGGGTTGATCCTAGGAGGATCCTAGGAAAAGTTGATCCTGCAGCTTCCTAGATATGTTCCTTTTTTTGTTTCTTTTTTTTCTCTCTTTGGAGCCAAAACCTACTTTGAAGCTGGAGGGAAGGAAAGGGGGTTGGGCAGACCCAGATCCCCACCCTTCCTGCCTTCTTCGGTTTGGGTGGTGTGACAGAAGAGCCAGGCCCTAAAGGGTCAGCACTGCTGCCTGGTGGTGAGGAATGGGGTTTGTATGGAAGCATGCAAGTGGCTGCGCTGCTATCCTGGAGCCTGAGGAACCTCCATGGGAAAGCTCTGCTGTCCTGAACTCGCTGTAAGGGCCTGCTACTCAGGGTGCTGGTGGGGCAATTTGAGGAAGGGTCTGCCTCATGTACAACAGATCAGGGTAAGCGGGTGTGAGTGGTTTGGAGGTGAAAAGATCAAATCTGGTTTTATTTTGGAAGCAATATTTTGGGAGCATTAAGCAGTGTCAGTTGAAACCCTGTAATTGTTGCAGCTGCAAGGGGCAAAAAAACAAAATCCAAGCTCAGCATCTTGCTAAGGTGCTTAACTGTTAATTTCCATGAGTGAGATCCACCCTTCTCAAGACACTTCAGTCTGTTCGCATTGTTGCTTCCTCTCCTGATTAGGTAGGTGGAAGCAGTGCTTTATTAATTAGGAGGAAAATCCTGCTTCCTCCTGCCCAGACAGAGGAGCTCTTGGCAGCTTGCTCCCCTTCCATGCCTGAAGCCTCCTCTGTTCAGCACAGGCGATGTGCCCGCAGGGCATCTCCCTGCCCAGTGGGAGAAGTTCCTCAAAAATAAGGCTGAGTGCTTCCAGAGAGGCTTTCTTCTTTGTAGGCTTCTGTAATTGACCATTTCCCTTGCTAGAATGTAGTTTTCATTCTCACCTT
>Ga0181612_133943_pt1 | contig 13659 bp, 10 predicted proteins | sample HoacroProtozoa21_FD_119630 | JGI IMG/M metagenome (GOLD analysis project Ga0181612, IMG submission 119630) | Hoatzin crop microbial communities from Cojedes, Venezuel. Combined Assembly of Gp0051906, Gp0051904, Gp0051908 | reverse complement strand
GACCTTCAGGTCAGGCATTTCTCAGAGGTTTGCCTGCTCCTGAGTGACACGGGGACTGAGGAGTCTCCTTGTCTCTGACACAAGGCTGAAGTGAACCGTCCTACGCGTTCTGTTAAATCCCCTCATTCTTGGTACTGGACCTCTGGAGGTCTGCGTGCTAGTGTGACAGCGGTCAGACGGCTGCCTCAAACGCCCTGAACTTCACCATACAAAGTCTGCTTCCTCCTTTGCGCAGTGAAGCTCTGAATCCGCTTTACTGCGGAAGGGTTTTGCTTACTGTTCTGTCAGAACTGGGACCCAAGGCAACAGATTGGGACGTCAGCCAAGAGCATTAATTTTGCCAACAAAATGCTTTATTTTTTTGACTATCGTTTTTTCTTTTGTACGACAGAATCACAAAATTCTGACATCAAAGTGTCTGTTTCCTTATTTTAAGAAAGCAGCAAATCATTTGAAGTCTCACCGTTTTATCTGTGTTGCTTTATTGATGCTTCTTCTTCCTAGCCGCAAAAAAGAAAGAGAAGAAATCGAAGGCAAATGAAAAGAAAGAAAGCCATTCTGGGAAGAACCAGTTGGACTCTGGACAGAAACAAACTCCTCAGACTATTGTATCGAGAGAAGACAATGCCGTAAAAAAGAGCAGTGAACCCATGCCTGCCCGTAAGCCCATTGAGGAAAAGCGCGAGGATGGGAATTCCTCTGTTCCGGTGTCGGAGCCCAAACAGGTCCCTTCATCTGGTACCAGAAAGGCTGCCAAGCAGGCGTCCCAGCCAGTGCAGCTCCCTCCTGCTCAGCCACCAAGCTCAGGACCTTTGAAAAAAGAAGCACCTAAACTTACTGCCTCTGAGCCTAAGAAAAAGCAGACTCCCCAGCCAGAAATAGGTAAATGGGACTGTTTATCCTCAATCCGTTTGAGTCGCGTTAAGTAACAGTACCGCTAAAAGCTGTTGGATTTTAAAACTGATAAATGCGTTACGATCTGGTGAAATTACAGAAGATTACTTTGGATTTTTTTCTGAGAACTGGTCCCTTTTTATTGAACTACAGCGTATATTGGGGCAGGGAAAAAGATGGCCATGCTTAATAGTGATTTTTAGTCATGTAGTCTTGGCAGTCTTGAAGTGTATTTTCAATACTGTAAAGTCTGTTGACTGTCCGCAGTCTGAATGTGAAACAAGAAGAATGTGATCTTACTGCTACAAAAATGTAGTCTGCTGTTGCACGTAGTACAGAACAGCAGGAGCGGTGACCGACAAGGCAGCGCCAGGACTTCTGTGGCTTTGCGCCCACAACGCCTCAGATTTTTAGCAGAGCAAGCTCTCCTGGTCATGCCTCGAGGAGACTGCTCAAGTGTTAGTTGGTGAGGTGCAGTCACAGAAGAGGGTGGAAAAGTTCTTGTCTAAAATTCATCGCACATTACCCAGCTGATTTTTTTCCCTTTTCTTCTCTGCAGGTGGCTGTTAGTTACTTGAAATACTCATAATTTTTCCCCCCTTCCTAGGCACAGAACAAAGCAAACAGAAAAAAATTGCTCCCCGTCCAACTTTCCCTGTGAAACAGAAACCAAAAGAAAAGGTGAATACTGTTTTTTGTACACAGTCAGTAAATTTCAAGAACCTGGAACTTCTGTCTCTCTAGAAAGTGGAACTTTATTACTTTAAACCTTTTTGCAGACTGATTTTTTTTTTTTTTTTTTTTTGTGTACTTAAAGATGTTAGGTTTTTACTTGTGGCAGTGTGTGGATACCAAAGCATATGCCTGAGATTCCGTTCAGGTGTTAACTTGTTTGCTAAGCCTTGTACGTTACGGGGTGGAGGCTAGCTTTTCCATGAAAAATGGGAACTATCTTTGTCTTGGAAACGACTACACTGGAGGGAGGGGGGCGGGCAGAATTGTCTCACTTAAATCTGTGAGAGAAGTGCGTAGGGACTAAGTACACCCAGAGTTGCCCCACTGCAGCAAAATAAAAACCAGCGCTCTGATGAGAGCGAGCAACACGATGTTAGAGAAGAATGCAGCAAATTGAATTAGAAATGTAATTGTGTGTGGAATGCTCTTAAGAAGTGGTTTGCAGGTTGGTTACTTTCTTGCCACTTTTGCACACTTGTTAATTCTGTGATGGTTTGGGGGCTTTGTCCGTGAATGGGATTGTGGGGTTTAGTATAATTACTGGTTAAGTTTTAACGTTTGGGGCTGGGATTAATGCAGGCTCCTTTACTTGACTAGGAAAAGCCCCCTCCTATAAGCAAGCCAGAAAGCAGCACACTGAATTTGCTCAGCACTCTGACTAACGGAAGCAGTTCCAAGCAAAAGCAACCTACAGATGGAGTCCACAGAATCCGAGTGGATTTCAAGGTAGAGGACAAAACGTTTTAAGTATTTGAATGTTACCTGGCTCTAAACACTGGAGCTAGAGTCCCTCGAGAGTGCTGGCAGTGACTTCTAAGGTTGTGTGTCTGGTACCATTCAGAGAGAACTGCCAATAGGAGCCTTCATGACAAGTCACTTGGTTGATTTTTAGAAGCTTGTTATGCCTTTTATTTTCCTTATAATTAAAGTACCAGATGAAGAGACGCTTAAAGCTTTAAAACCTTAACTGTCAATGTGTGAGGATGAGCAAGAGTTTGAGGTTTATGAAGAAGTATTCCATTAAGATGGAACTATAAAACCTTACCACAACTTGAGCCAACGAGATTTGGGGAAAATGTTAGTAACTTGTAACTCACAACATTTTGGGTATATCTGGCATTTTAAGCTGATAAATCATGTACTTTTTTGAACAACAGTGTTGAAATAATAAAAATTAATATTTTCCTAATAATTTTTCAGTCCATCTATAAGTGTTGATACTGGAGATTATAGTGAGATCTCGTGTTTTATACAAATACGGAGTTTTAATAAAGTATAATCCTTCTGAAGTTTCACTTTTAGTAGTAATTGTGCAATCGTGAAAGACTTTGTCTCGTTCGTTAGGCTTGCTTTCCGTAGAAGGAAGGCTAGTGTAATATTGAGCTCTCTCGGCAAGCACAGCGCTGAGGTGTGACCATTCCAATATATGTAATAAAGTAGACCGAGGTAGAAGTCGAAATGGTTTCAGTTTGAGAACACTTAATCGCAGGCCCAGAACGTGTAAAGCAGCAGTGAATGTGAGCACTTTATACTGATGTTGTATTGCCTTATTCTGCATGGTGATGTATGCTTTTGTACTTTCAGGAGGACTGTGAAGTGGAGAATGTTTGGGAGATGGGTGGGTTAGGCATCGTCACCTCGGTACCTATTACTCCCAGGGTGGTCTGTTTTCTCTGTGCCAGCAGTGGACATGTGGAGGTAAAGCATTGTGTTCTGCTGTTGATGACTTAGTTACAGCACCACGTTGTTACAAAAATAATTAAATAAGAAATATCGTGACCTTAATACACAAGAAATTAAAATAGTACCTGTAAATCTGTCCTTGCTAAAATCTGTCCCAAGATACTAAAATGCCAGGTATTTAAAATCAGTTTGGAAAGTTCTGCGGTGCTTACTGTGGAGGTGAGCTGTATTAGATGTAAAGAATAGCGTGTTCGAGGGCACCCGCGTCTCCTCTTAATCTGGAACCCCACGTCTGAAGCAAAGCAGGGGCTTTTCTTTCTTTGACTTGCAATGAGAAAGGCTGCCCCGTTGATGTTAAAAGGCTTTAGGCAGTGTTGACTTTCCCAGGTATGTCTGCATCTGCCGAGAGCTGCCAACCATTACTGAAACGTGACTGGAAAGGTTCTGGAGCTCCATCGAGAGCTGGATTTGGGCTCAAGATGTGCTAAATGCGTTTCCAGCTGTAGAAAGGTGCCTTCTCAACATCTTCAGACCAGCTGTCCTGGGAAGGTGGTGCTAGCACTCTAGAAAAGGCACGGTTACAATAAGTGAACGATACTTGGGGAAAACAGGGTGAAGTTCTGCGTGTGGATGTCAGTGCGCATAAGGACCGTGAAGGTCCCCTGGGGCATGGAACCATCTCCTTCTCAGTCAGGTTGCTCGAGGGGACAAACGATTCCAATGTCCTCTGTGAGCCTGCAGCGTTCGCGCCCTAAGGATGATTCTTTTTCTAATATGACCGGCCTCGTAGGGGCTACGTAGAAATCAGAAGAGCTTTCTGACGGGCCACCTAAGCTGAGCGGGGAGAGAGATGTCTCCCTTTGCTCTGCGTGGCCTTCCCTTCCGCACCAAGTGTTTCTTCTGGTGCGGTTGGCTTGTGTTACAGTGAGGGAGGGAGATCCTGAAGAGCCCTCTGCCTTTCCCAGTACTCAGAACACTTAGATGACAGGTACCAGACTCCAGTTTGCTGCTCCGTGCCTGGTCTGGGTGGACGAGCGTGTATTTGGGTTATCTGAAGTACGCACGCAGTTTCCCTCATAAGATACGCCGGTAGAAATCCTTGTTCTGTCAGTTGTAGAGCAGAATTCAGAGTAGTTTGGAGCGTGAGGGGGCTTGCTTGGGATTTACGAGAAGCTTCTGACTTGCTAAAACCTCCCTCTCCCCCTTGCAGTTTGTGTATTGTCAGGTCTGTTGTGAGCCTTTCCACAAGTTCTGCCTAGAGGAGAGCGAGCGGCCTCTCGAGGACCAGCTGGAAAACTGGTGCTGCCGTCGCTGCAAGTTCTGCCACGTGTGTGGGAGACAGCACCAGGCCACCAAGGTACCCCACGCCACCGGGAGACCCCGTGGGCAGCCCCGCACTGCTCCCAGAGCTCCTCGCTCCGGAGCGCGGGCGCCGGGGAGCCGGGGGCTCTGCGCGAGCGCCACTGCGTGCTGGGGCCTCTCGAGTTGCTCTGCTGCAGCTTCTTCCTCTTGCCCTCGGTGGGGGGTCCAACCTGAAACGAAAATGTCCAGGGGTTTGCATCCCTTGGAAGGGTCTCTGTTCCAATGCTCTTTCCCCTTATTCTTGCAGCAGTTGCTGGAGTGTAACAAGTGCCGAAACAGCTATCACCCTGAGTGCCTGGGCCCCAACTACCCAACAAAACCCACCAAGAAAAAGAAAGTTTGGGTGAGGGATTTTGATTTCTTTCTTAGGCAATTCGCTTCTTGACCGATCGTAACACTGTGGGCCGGAGCCCTGCAGATGACTTGCTCTGATGCAGTCACGTAGCTTTTTAAGGCAGGGTGCCTGCTGCGCTGGAAGGTGCATTTGGAAACAGATAATGGGGTGGGTTGTTGCTAAGGTTCTGAGCAGGCAGGATTTCTAGAGACTGTGTTGTCTCACAAGCAAAGTTCGACAGACCAAAATTACACCTTTCTTAGCTGTAGTTATTCTGCTGATCGCAGTCCCAGAACGTGGAAGAAGCGCTTTGGAATGGAAGCATTTACCTTGTTAACAGACTTACCAGTTGATATTGGTATGGGAGACAATTTGGATTAATGCACTATTTTGTGTCTCTCAAGTTTTTGTTCTAAACAAGCGCGAAAGCTTTGCCTACAGTATATTTGGTACTAATGTTTTTTAGCCGTTTTCTACTAGCATGTCCTCAGAGTTGGAAAACTGTTATAATAAGACTTCGTATTTTTGGTCAGAAGAACTGCCGTAACTGCATATGCTGTTTTATGTGAAAGGAAAGGTGATATTTTCTTCAGTGCAAATACGAAGCACAGAAAAACTATACTGTGATTTATTTTCATTTTTCTCTTGTTGCATTATGGTCGTCTTACCGTAAAGGGAGGGAGCACTTTTTAGTGAAAATTCTGGTGTTTAAAACTCCTTATCCTGTTGTGTAAGCTTTCTGCACTCCTGAAATAATAAAAACTATGAAGTGCATCATTAGGATTAAAGCACAGAAGCCACTGGATAAAAGCAAGTAACTCTTGCCAAACGCGTTCCTTTTCCAGATATGTACCAAATGTGTTCGCTGCAAGAGCTGTGGATCCACAACACCAGGCAAAGGGTGGGACGCGCAGTGGTCTCATGACTTCTCGCTGTGTCATGATTGTGCCAAACTCTTTGCGAAAGGTACATAAAGTTGTGATTCTTTACAGCAGGAGCCTCTTCAGATGCTCGGTTTTGAATTAGCGTCAGTGTAGAGTGAAGAGAGGGCCTGCAGGGCAGGTGAGCTTGCCACGGTGCAGAGTGAAAGCGGGTGTTGGGGCCAGGCATGGGAGCGCGTGTAATAGTTTCCGTAGGAAAGCGAGGTTCTGGGATTTTTACAGTGGCTGCCAAAAGTCACTGCTGGTTTATTGTCAGAGTTTGAGGCTTCCAGAATCCAAACACTGTACCATATAATGCAATTATTACACACCTGTTGGCCCAGGGTTTTCAGTAGCGGTTGAGAAAAACGTTTGAAAGGGCTCCTGACTTAAAAGCAACAAAATTGCTATTGTGAAGTGGCCGTTCCTCCTTGTGTTACTGTACGCGACGCCTCTGAATCTAGGAGGGGCACGCTGGGGAGAAATCTCAGGATAGAAAATACTGACTATTCCACCTAATCTCTTGCCTGTATGTCATCTTTGCCCTTTCGTTTTACTCTGTAAAGCTAGCTGCACGCAGTATTTTGTTAGTCTCACCAGCCCCAAAGGATGGGTACCCAGTAACGGAATTCTAGAGTAGTCGGTGGTCTGCCAAGCAGGTTATTTTTGCCGCTGTTGTTTGCAGTGTTGTAAAAGTAGATGTAACTGTATTGGCAGCTTACTGGTGGGGGTTGTCAGAGAGCTGCTCTCTTAGCACCCTAGGAAGGAGCCACCTAGCCCTTAAGGTGTGTGTGGCACCTGAACTTCTGCTAAAAATCACATCTTGTTTGCAGGAAATTTTTGTCCTCTCTGCGACAAATGCTATGATGATGACGACTACGAGAGCAAGATGATGCAGTGTGGGAAATGCGACCGCTGGGTCCACTCCAAATGCGAAAACCTTTCTGGTAAGGCAAATCCTTATCTCCTCGGTACTTAAAAACATGGGGCAAGGAGTAGACCAAGGCAATCCAGTTCTGGACCTTTCTGCTAGAGTGTTATGTTAAGACCCTCGCCTGTTGTGACCTGCCTGAAAAGTACCTGTAGAATGGCTACAGCTAAACCAGTACCCATGTCAGTGACGTCCTGAAAGCTTAGGAACTTGCCTCAAATGCAGTATCGCTCAGTCAGTTGCACGAGATGCGTTTGTTATGCGACAAGTGTTTCACTTTGACACTAAGTGCAGAGTAGGGGTTTTTCCCTATATCCATCCTTCAGTAAAGTAGTTCAGATTGTGTTTTTTTGCTTTTGTTTTTTTTTTGTCTCCAGATGAAATGTATGAGATACTCTCTAACTTGCCTGAGAGTGTAGCATACACCTGCATCAACTGTACGGAGCAGCATCCTGCAGAGTGGCGTCTGGCACTGGAAAAGGAGCTGCAGGTTTCCCTAAAGCAGGTTTTAACAGCACTGTTGAATTCTAGAACTACTAGCCACTTGCTGCGGTATCGACAGGTAAGCTGGAGCCTCGCGTCCCCTTAGTACAGTCTGGCTTGAAGCATTGCCTGGCATTCCGTTGAATTCTGGTATAGCTGTGCATCTTACTGCAGAAGGGTCTTTATCGTACTTGGAACAAAGTGTACTGTGATTTTTCTTTTCTTTCTTTTGTTCATTTCTACGGAAAGAAAGAAGTGGGTATCTATGATGCGACTTGTGAGGCTTAAAGGAAAAATAGGGTAAAGTTCTTCAAGGACTGGGAGGATTTAGCTCCGTGATGGTGAAGGTGCTTTTTTGACAGAAGAACATGATCTTAGTCTTGAATTATATATTCAGAAAGAAGACTTCTGAAAAATTAGCTCGATATTTAGAGCTGATCACTCTGCTCTGCTGCGCGCCTTACAGGTTAGCAGCAGAAAGCTGGTTAAGATCTTTTCATTTCTGTCCCTACGTTTTGGACAGGAATTCAGAACCTGAGTCTCCTTTCTTTCATGCTAGCGAGAATCTCTGGGCCAATAAATGTGTGTGGGAGTGTGTCATGAGTAGCAGCTGCACTTCAGTAGCCAACGTCCCTCTGTCTGGTTGCTGATGTCAACAGGCAGCAAAACCGCCTGATTTAAATCCCGAGACAGAAGAGAGTATCCCATCCAGAAGCTCTCCTGAAGGTCCCGATCCTCCCGTCCTAACAGAAGTCAGTAAACAGGAGGAGCAGCAACCTCTGGATCTGGAAGGAGTGAAAAGAAAGATGGATCAAGGAGGATACACTTCTGTGGTATGTCAGAGTTTTAGTGTTCCACTCTAATAATAGGTCCCGTGAATTGCTTGATGAGCCGTGGTGTATAGAGCTGAGCATGCTTAAACCTTTTCTTTATGAATGAGGAAACAGGTTAACGTGGTGCATAAAATAATGCTGGCTGGTGCTGGTATTGATGTTGGCCCAAAGGCGTGTAATTTACACTGTTGGATGGCACTCTTTAACCAGCAGTAGCGATACTTGGTTAAACCCATTTTGGTCTTAGGCAGACTTGTATGTTGATGGCAACAGGACAGGCCATCCTTCGTGTGCAAATTCTAACTGGAGGCCTAGCCAGATAACACTGGTGGTAGTCAGTTCTCTGGAAACTGGTAATTCGTGTGTGGAGGGGTGATCTCTTTAGGGGCCGTTTATACAAAACGCTAACGTTGACCGCATCGGTTTTCTTTGTGGGGAGCAGCCTTTTCCTCCTTTTTCTTTATGGAACCTGTAATCCTGAGGAAGACTGTACACTGCAGAGTACTAGGCAAACATGCTGTTGCCAGATTTTGACCAGATCCTTGTGAGGTAGCGGCTGGTTTAGCCAGTTTAAAATCGGTCAGCAGTCAACTTCTCGTAGAAGGAAGAAGTGAACAGTGACGGGTGTAGCAGTTCTGCCAGCCTGTTTGCAAATGCACAGCGCTGCTTGTGTCTTTACAGTCAAATTCTTTTTCTGCTTTGAAGTCGATGCTCTGGTTCAGTCTTCTGGTCATCCGGATGCTCACTTAGAATCACAGTCATAAAACGGTTTGGGTGGGAAGCGACCTTTAAAGGCCGTCTGGTCCAGCGCCCCTGGAGCGAGCAGGGACATCTTCAACTCGATCAGGTGGCTCAGAGCCCCGTCCAACCTGGCCGGGAATGTTTCTAGGGACAGGGCATCTGCCACCTTGCTGGGCGAGCTGGGCCAGCGTTTCACCACCATCAGTGTAAAATGTTTCTTCCCTATATCCAGTCTAAATCTACCCTCCTTTGGTTTAAAACCATTACCGCTTGCACTGTCACATCAGGCCCCACCAAAAAGTTTGTCCCCATCCGCTCTGGACTGCTGTAGAAAACGGGGTCTCCGTTTATCTGCAGGTTCCCCGTCCCGACGGCAAGCCTGATAACCTCGGCCTGCTGGTCCTGGACGAGCCGTCGACCAAGCAGTCGGATCCCACCGTGCTCTCCCTTTGGCTGACGGAGAACTCCAAGCAGCACACCACCACAGTGAGTCGTGGAGAGGGAGGGGGCACTTGCTGCGCACTGGCTGTAGCAAAAATCATTGCATTTTACTTTTGTCTCTGTGTGACTACGGTGTTGCAGCACAACTGATAACTTGGCTTTCAAGGCAGAAAAAAACAAACCTTTTTCTTTAACCTCCAGCTTTAAACTTCAACAGGTCTAAGCCAAGCCTTGCTTCAGGCAAGTCTTGGTGCAAACTGCGGATCTGTTTCCTTTTGGTTGTCACTGCCTGGTTTTCCTCTCCATTTTGCTCCCTGGCTGCTCTTCTGTCTGCAGAAATCTGTTGGTAGAGTGCAACTAGGACAGAGAAAACGCTTGGTTAATCGGGAGCGAACACAGGGTTCACAAAAAAACTCCCAAACACCACAAAATGCTTCTAGGTGGTGGAATAAAATGCTTTACATTTTTGGTTTTAGCAGCAGTTAAAAGTGAAGACTGTGGAGAATGCAGATAAGAACCCCAAGGCCATTGACAGCTGGATTGAAAGCATCAGTGAACTGCACCGCTGCAAACCTCCTGCCACAGTCCATTACACCAGGTGAGCCGTGGCATCAGCTCTGCCTCGCGCGCGCTCGTGCAGCGCAAGCGCAGGTCAGCGGGGGCTGGCAGCAGGTCGAGGAGTGCTGAGACAACTCCCAGAACACCTCCCAGAGGGAGAAGGCGTGCCGATTTTCTGGGCAGCCCTACCATGCAGGTGTGCGGGGCGCTCCGCTTCCCTCTCTGCGCTTCTCCTTACGCACGTACCTTGAATTAGTTTATCAGCTAGCACACAGAACTTGCAACGTGGCAGGCTTGGGCTTGTTGTGATCCGTAGAAGTGCCCGTGTTGACCTTCAGCAGATGGGCAGCTCTCTCGCAGCTGGCTGGAACGCAGGCTGTCCCGGTTACGGCAGTCTGGCAGTGGGAAGCCATTTCAGTCGCGTGTGATCCTGAAGTTCGTGTTCTTTTGTTCCCTGGCAGGCCAATGCCTGACATCGAGACCCTCATGCAGGAATGGTCACCGGAGTTTGAGGAGCTCTTGGGAAAGGTACGTTGTCCGGGCTGTAAGCGGTTAGCTCGGCGTGGGGTGTTAGAGACCGCCTTCCGTGAAAGCGGGGCTCTGGTTCCATTCTGAGCGCTTTGCCCGCGGCCCGGCCCGTTTGTGCTTGTTCCTCCCTCGCCGTCAGACGGGAGCAGCCTCACGCCTGAATTATTCCCGGCTGCTGCCCGGGTGGCCTCTGTGCTCGGCCTGAGGTCAGCGCGTGCCCTGGGGCTCTCGCCGCGCGGGAGCAGAGCTGACAGCCCCGTCTGTTCCAGGTGGGCCTCCCGACCGCCGAGATGAACTGCGACCTGGCCGAATACGTCGACATGATCTGTGGTAAGCAGGGCAGACCGTGCTGCAGACATAGGCGCTGCTGGCCTGGCAGTGTCTCACTAAAGCAAGAGAGCTCCAGGTGCAGGCTGAGCCTGGCGCAGCCACGATCGTTCTCTGCTGCCTTCAGCAGGAAGCGGACCCCTGTACCGCAGGCGCCCGCAGGCTTTGCTGAGCGAAGGCCCACGTCGTCGGGGGCAGTGGGACGCTCAGCCTGTCCTGGCAGCACTCCCTGCAGGGTGGTGCGGCCCAGCCGCCCTCACGCACTTCTGCTCTCGCTCGTAGCCACTCTGGACATCCCCGTGTACAAGAGTCGGATCCAGCCTCTGCACGTCCTCTTCTCCCTCTACTCGGAGTTCAAGAACTCGCAGGTGAGCGACCCCAGTCAGGCACCGCTCACCCAGCTGGCAGCACTGCAAAGCTGCTCGCCTCACCTTTGGCTTTGCTGTGCTGTGGTCTTTGGAAAGGGCTGGGAGGCCACCATAAAGGGGTCCAAAGAAGATTTTCTAAGCTCCTTGTTTCCCCGGTGCCTCAGCGTTACAAAGGAGCCTCTGGTGCGCCACAAGGGTGGGATGCCATGTTGTTTAGCAGTTCTGCATAAGCCCAGAACGCTTTTCCCACCGACATCAGGGTGACTCTGCTGAGCGCAGGCGGAGCAGGCTCTGAAGCCCCAGGGGCTAACGCGAGGCTCTCGCTGCCTGCAGCACGCACGGCTCATACGGAGCGGAAGCGGCTTCACATGCACGCGTGTACTCTAATTAACGAGAGTCAAATCCTTGCACTAACGCATTCTCTCCCCTGCAGCATTTCAAGCCCCTGGCTGACGGGAAGAAGGGCAGGAGCCCGCCGCCCAACCCACCTCCCCAGGCGGCAGACGCAGAAGTGTTAAGCTTTACTTGAAGCTTCACGTTAAACCGTCATCTCCTGGATGGACGTCTGCTGCTGGACACCGAGAGCGGACTAAAGCAGCCTGTGAAGCAACTCACCGCCCTTGAGAAGCCTCCCTGGTTTTACAGATGCTGCTCAGGTGCTTGCGTTCGTAAAGCAGGACTTCACTCATTGCATTTATTGCAGAAGCTGCCTGATCGCTCCATTTTTGACTGTCCCCAAGCAGCTCAGCATTAAACCCACTCTTCCCAAGGCCAGGCTCCCGGTGCCACAGGCGCTGCAGAGCGGAGGCTCCTCAAGCACACGCCACGAGTGCTGTGGCAAGCGGGAAAAACTCTGTGCCCAGACACAGCCCTGGGATCTGCCCAGCGTGTTCCCAGGCCTGACCCGGGGATCTCGAATCTCCTCTGCCCCGTATTATTGAGCCTCCTTCTCTATTCTCAAGCCCCGTAGCTACCGCCAAGAAGAAATCACCAGCGTGGCACCACGCAGACGCTCGAGTTTAGTTTATTGCAGCTGGGATGATTCCAGCCCCTGCCACGCTGCTGCCCACCTGCCTGCCACAGCCCTGGCAGGGGCGGGGAGGACCACGCAGCGAGCAGACCAAGAAGCTGCTAAAGCAAGGTGCTGGGCCTTATACCGGGAAGAATCGCGGCGCTAGCAGCTTGGCAGAGCCTGGCTATAAACAGCTTTGATGCGTTTTGATGGTAATAGTCTATTTGTAAAGCACATGGGCTACGTAAAAACGTGCCTTGGCTAACGGCGCAGCTACCGCGGCCTGCAGCGCGCATCTTAACGTAGAGCCGGGAGCTGCTCCGCGCCCACCGCCCAGCACGGCCGCCCTGGCTGCGCCTCGCCGGAGGCCGGTACGTACCTGGGGCCGGGCAGCCCTGGCTCGTGGGCGCCGTGCCGCGTCTCACAGCCAGATCTCATCGCTGCTGCTCACGCTGGGCACTTTGTAGATGCGCCCGGACGTCAGGAGCTGGACAAAACCTGCAGCATGAAGACAGCTCGCTGCCGTCGCCTTTCAGGGCAGCCGTGGAGGCCAGCGTCCTCCCAGCACGGTTTTCGGGGCCGCTCGCCTGCCTGCGCCACCTCACCGTGCTTGCAGATGACCAGGGAGTTCTCCGGCCCTGGCCGGGCGCTCTCCTCTCCCCCGGCACTGGCTCCGGCGTCCTCGGGGGAAGCTGTGAGGACAGAAAGGGGTGAGAGCCGGGACACCTAGCCCCCCACCCGGGCAGGACCTGCGGCCCCACGTGTCCCCCTGCGCGGGCACCGCGGGGTCTTACCCCCGGCCTCCTGCACGAGGTCGGCGAGGCGCAGGTCAGGTGGCAGGGACCGGGTCTGGCGGGGCAGGCACGCACCCCGTGGCCGCGGGTGCTCGGAGCCGCTGCAACGGGAGCACCGGTGGAGCGGGCTGCTCCCTCCCGCTCGCTCCGTACCCGGCACCGGCTTGGCCCGGCGCCACGCCAAGCAGGCGGCGCAGGAGCCCAGGCTGAGCAGGGCGCCCAGGGCCAGGGCGGCTCCGACGCCGACGCCCAGGAGGGGCAGCTCCACGCGGGCATCCAGCAGACCTGCGTGGGGCAGAGACCCTCAGCACCCCTGCGCCGGGCCGCTGCCCGCGCCCGCCCCGACGCCTACCTGCGAGCAGGAGGGAGGCGGTGGTGACGCCCATGCTGTTGGCCGCGCTGACCGAGAAGTTGCCGCCCGTGCCGCCGAGGTGGACGCGGAGTGAGTGGTTGGCCAGCGCCGGGTAGCGCGCGGCGCCCGCGAGGAGGGACTCGGAGGTGTTGGCCATCACGCACCTGTCCCAGTCTGCCCAGGTGACGCTGCCGGACACGTTGGCTTGCGCCAGCACCGAGAGCACCAGGAGCAGTCCCACACCCTCGGCCTCCTCGCAGCGGGCACCGGCCTGCAGGATCTCCGGCTGATCCGGGCAGTGAGCAGCACGGCCGGCAGCAGGGCTCGTCCCGGAGCGGCCAGGAGCGCTTCTCAGCCGCCTCT
>Ga0181612_162937_pt1 | contig 13660 bp, 10 predicted proteins | sample HoacroProtozoa21_FD_119630 | JGI IMG/M metagenome (GOLD analysis project Ga0181612, IMG submission 119630) | Hoatzin crop microbial communities from Cojedes, Venezuel. Combined Assembly of Gp0051906, Gp0051904, Gp0051908 | reverse complement strand
CTATTTCTTACAAATAGTATTGTTGTAATAGTTGATTTATTGTTATTTATGGATGTTTGGTTTCGAATTTATGCTAAAGAAGTGTTCGTGCCATTCTATTTGCGTGGTAATGTCGCAATCTTTGCCATCTTTGTGGCAGTGTATGTTGGCTTTGCTAAGATTTATGGTGCTTTTAAATTAAAGACGACGCGTGCGGCTTTAATCTTGTATAGCCATGTTATTGCGTCATTCTGGACGGGTATTGTCATGTACTTTGTCTTGTGGTTACTATTTAGAGCTAAGCCTCTTGTTTTACCATTGTTTATGCTAACAATACTTTGGTGTGTTGTGGCGTTATTATGGTCTAAACCATCAATTATTATTACGAATAAGATTTATCCGCCTAGTCGTACAGTAATTATCTATGATAATGAGATTGCGTTTAGAAAGGCTATTAATATTTGTAAGCAAGTTCCTCGTCGCTTTAAAGTTGTTGATACGATTAATGTAAATACAAATGAAGTATCGATGGTATATCGTTTAAAGTTAGCTAAGGCCGAAGCGGTTATGTTATGTGGCATTCATTCTTCTCAAAGAAATGATGTATTGAAATTCTGTATTAATGCAGATATTCCTACCTATATTAGACCTAATATTGGTGACTTCTTATTGAATTCAAGTAAGTCAATGCAATTAGCTAACTTACCAATTCTTTTATATGATAAGAGTTCTACTTCCCTTTTCTATGCGTTTGTGAAAAGAACTTTTGATATTTGTTTTGCGTTATTCTTTTTAATTCTATTATCGCCATTAGAGTTGATTGTGGCACTTATGATTCATCACTATGATGGTGGACCAGTCTTCTATAAACAAGTTCGTCTTACAAAGGATGGAAAGAAGTTTGAAATCTATAAGTTTAGATCGATGAAAGTTGATGCGGAAAAGAATAGTGGAGCGCGTTTAGCTTCTACGAATGATAATCGTATTACACCTGTTGGTAAGTTTATTCGTGCTACGCGTTTGGATGAATTACCACAGATGATTAATATTCTTAAGGGTGATATGAGTGTTGTTGGACCTAGACCTGAAAGACCAGAGATTGCGAGTGAGTATGAAAAGTCAATGCCAGAATTCTCTCTTCGTCTTCAGGTTAAAGCTGGTTTGACGGGTTTCGCACAAGTTCATGGTAAATATAATACGAGTCCATATGATAAGCTACAGATGGATTTGATGTATATTGCGCGTCAGAGTATTGCTCAAGACGTTATTATTTGTTTAGAAACGGTTAAGGTTATCTTCTTACCTGAGTCAACGGAGGGTATTGGTGAAGATGAGACTAATGCCTTAGACAATTAGTGAGGGTGGATATGAATAGTCCTTTAATTTCAATCGTGATGCCGGTTTATAATGCAGAAAAGTATTTAAAAGTGGCCATTGATAGTGTTATTAATCAAGATTATCCTAATTGGGAGTTGATTGTCGTGGATGATTGTTCGCGTGATAAGTCACGTGAATTATTATCTAAGATTACTCATCCCCAAATTCATATTTACTTTAATGAAGAAAATATGCATACGGCTAAGACGCGTAACTTTGCGATATCTAAAGCCAAGGGTGATTGGATTGCGATGCTTGATTGTGATGATGCTTGGGAAAAAGATAAGCTTAGTAAACAAGTAGCGTTAATTAATGAAATAAATAAGCCTTGTTTAACCTTTACGGGTTCAGCTTTTATGGATAGTGATGGTAAGAGATTAGATTATATCTTACATGCGCCTCATACGATTAATCTCAAAGAGGTTCTTAAACAAAATCTCATTTCTTGTTCGTCCGTTATTGTGCATAAGTCATTGATTGATGGTGGCTTTATTGATAATCGTGAAATTCATGAGGATTTTGCACTGTGGATTAAAGTGTTAAAGAAAGAAAAAGAGGCTTATGGTATTGATGAACCATTACTTATTTATCGTTTAAATGTGAATGGTAAATCACATAATAAGATAAAGTCAGCGATGATGAATTATCGTACATATCGTGTTAGCGGATATAGTGTAGTTTCTTCATTTAATAATATGATTCATTATGTGATTAGAGGCTTAAAGAAATATCGTAATTTAAAATAGTATGTTAGTAGAAGTATTAATGTCTTGTATGCATACACAGGACATGGAATTAATTAAAAAGTCAAATATTCAGAGTAATTGTCTTATGATTAATCAAGGTGATATAGATGATTATGCTGAATCTTTTAGTGATGGTCATAAGTATCGTATGATTTCGACTAGAGAAAGAGGTTTATCTAAGTCGCGGAATATGGCAATTAAGCATTGTGAGGGTGATATTGGCTTAGTATGTGATGATGATGAAGTCTTTGATGATGATATGGTTGATAAGATTAATGATGCTTATGCAAAGTATGATGTGGATATTATTTGTTTTAGATTTAGAAATCAGCCTTCTCGTCTTAAACAAGTTCCGCAATTATTGAATAAATGGACAGTATTACGCATATCTTCCTGGCAAATATCCTTCAAAGTAGAGAAGATTAGAGAAAATGGTCTTAGCTTTGATGAGTACATGGGAGCTGGATCTGGCAATGGAGCTGGTGAAGAAGTTAAGTTTCTTAGAGATTGCCTGAAGAAAGGATTGAAAATATACTATGTGCCGGTTGATATAGGTGTTGTTAATAATGATTACTATGAGAGTGGTAAGAGTGATTCTTCACAATGGTTTAAGGGCTTTGATGAGAAGTTCTTCTATCAAAGAGGAATGGTTAATCGCTATATGTTAGGACTTCCGGTTTCGCTTTTTTATGCGTTGTATTATACAATTGTTAAGCGAAATATGTATAAGAAATATATTTCACCTTGGAATTCGTTTAAATATACCATTAAGGGTATAATAGATAATGATATTGTTCGTCAGAAAAAGGAAGGAGAAAGAAAATGATCCTACAAAATATATTAAAACCAGATAAAGAGATTTGTGATGAAGAACAAATGTATTGGCATGTGGATGGTCATAAGTTTATCTTCGATTCATATTTTAATATGCTAGCTGTTAATAAATGGCTTAACTATACAACCATTCGTGATTTTACGCTTCGTTTATTCTTAAAGGGTAAAGTTCGTATTGAACTGTTTGATCAAGATGGTAGTCTTGGTTATCGTGATTTTGAGTGTGGTGATGGAGATGAAGTGCGTATTTCCTTGAATTATAAGGATACAACTAAGTGTATGTGGTTCTCATTTGAGGCTTTAGATAACAAAGCTGATTTTGTGAGTGGCGCATATATTACGGAGAAATCACCTATGCATGATGTACATTTAGCTGCGGATATTTGTACATTCAAGCGTGAACCATATGTTAAACATAATATTGAATTATTAAAGAAGAACTTAATTGATAATGAAGAGTGTCCTCTATATAAGAAGTTAGATATTTTCGTTATTGATAATGGTCGTACTTTAGATAAGAATGAGATTGAAAGTGAGTTTGTGCATTTATATCCTAATATGAATGCTGGTGGTACTGGTGGCTTTACGCGTGGATTGATTGAAATCAATAAGTGTAAGGATAAACTTGGTCTAACGCATATGATTTTTATGGATGATGATGCGATATTGTGTCCGGATTCATTGGTTAGAACGTATGCTTTATTGTCTTATGTGAATGATAAGTATGCGAAAGCTTGTATTGCTGGGGGTATGATGCGTATTGATATGCCATATTCTCAACATGAATATGGTTCGAAATGGGATGGTAGTGATCCTTATTCTCGTTATCCTGGATTAGACTTAAGAGTTGCTAGTAATGTTGTTAAGAATGAAGAAATGGATACGGCTGATTATGCGCCTTGGTGGTATGCTTGTTATCCATTGTCTGAGACAAAGATGGATAACCTACCAATTCCTATCTTTATCCATAATGATGATACGGAATATGGTTTAAGACATAGAGAAAATGGCTTTATGTTGTTGAATGGTATTTGTGTATGGTCTCCGGGTTTTGAAAATAAGCGTGCTTCTAGTTTGAGTTACTATGATGTGCGTAATATTATGCTTACGAATGCTTTATATGAAGAAGATGGTTTATTAAAGACGATGAAGAAGTATTGTTGGAAGCGTATTTTAGCTAATACTCTTCGTTATCGTTATGATGATGCTAAACTTGTTTTATTAGCCGTTGAAGATTTCCTAAAGGGTCCTAAGTATTTAGGAACACTAAATCCAGAAGAAAAGAATGGTGAAGTTATGAAGATGGGTTATAGTAATAAGCCAGTGGAAGAACTCTGTGATGATAAGAAGGTAATTGAAGAAATCAAGAGTTATGTTCAACCTGAAAATATTGAGGAAATTTACAACAATCGTCATAAAGCTAATAAATGGATGTATGCATTAACCTTAAATGGATGGATTTTCCCTGCAAAACGCGATAAAATTTATGCGTATCCAATGGGGATTTGGCCTTATGACTTATATCGTAAGAGAGAAATTATTCTCTTTGATCCAGATACGAATAAAGGTATTAGGGGTAAGAAGAGTTATCTAAAGCTCTTTAGAAGTATTGGATATTATTTGAAGATATGTCGTTTATTGAAGAAACATTATTGGCGTGTTAAACAAGAATATATTGACCAATATAAGTGGTTAACAAGCTATGAGTGTTGGAAGGAGTATTTAAAATTAGATGACTAATACAATAGATGTCATTAAGAAGTATCTTCCTCTTTATAAAGAATTAGTAAAGAAGGATATTAAGTTAAAATATCGTCGTTCTTTTTTAGGATATGTGTGGTCTATCTTAAATCCATTGCTAATCATGTGCATCATGGTTGTGGTATTTAGTACGATGTTTAAATGGGATATTGCTAATTATCCGGTTTATTTGATTATTGGTCAGACGTTATTTAACTTTATGACCGAAGCCACAAATAAGGCAATGTGGGCTGTACTTGGTAATGCTGCCTTGTTAAAAAAGACATATGTACCAAAGGAAGTGTTTGTTTTAAGTACGGTTTCTTCTTCATTTGTAAATATGTTATTTAGTTTAGCCGCAATGTTAATCGTCTTTATCGTTTGTGGTATTCATTGGTCTTGGTATTTGATATTCTTACCATTTATCTTATTAGAAGTATTAGTATTCTCTTTAGGACTTGGTTTCTTCTTAGCGGAGAGCTGTGTCTTCTTTAGAGATATTCAGTATATTTATGGAGCGTTTGTTACGGCATGGAACTATGCTACACCAGTGTTCTATCCATATGAACAGTTACCATATTGGATGCAGACTATTGTTAAGTGGTTGAATCCAATGTTCTCTTATTTACAGCAGTTTAGATTGATTGTCTTATATGGTATTTTCCCTAGTTGGCGTTTAATTGCGGTTGGTGTTGCTTGGGCTGTTGCCATTTTAATCTTTGGTGTATGGCGCTTTAAGAAGAATCAGGATCGTTTCATTCTTTATATCTGAGGTGTGTTATGAATAGTAATAATGAATATAGTGTGATTGTTGATAAAGCTACGATTCGTTTTAATATGGCTTCAGAGAAGGTTGACAATCTAAAAGAATACTTTGTTAAATTAATAAAAAGACAACTTATGTTCCAAGAATTCTTAGCCTTAGATGGTGTTTCCTTTAAGGTTAAGAAGGGTGAATCATGGGGTATTATTGGTACTAATGGTTCGGGTAAGAGTACAATGCTTAAGATGATTTGTGGTATCTTACAGCCATATAAAGGTTCTTGTGAGACCTTTGGTACGATTGCGCCACTTATTGAATTAGGTGCTGGTTTCGATGGCGATTTAACAGCCAGAGAAAATATCTACTTAAATGGTGCGGTACTTGGATATGATCGTAAGTTCATGGATGAACACTTTGATCAGATTGTTGATTTTGCTGAACTATGGGATTTCTTAGATATGCCAATTAAGAATTATTCAAGTGGTATGGCTGCGCGTCTTGGATTTGCTATTGCGACAGTAGTACAGCCAGATATTCTTATTTGTGATGAAGTGTTATCCGTTGGTGACGTTGCTTTCCAACAAAAGTGTGAGAGAAGAATGTCAGAGATGAGAGCTAATGGTACAACGTTGTTGTATGTTTCTCATTCGATGGATTCTGTGCGTCAGGTTTGTGATAATGCTTTATGGCTTGATCATGGTCATGTTCGTGGTTGTGGTAAAGTTGAAGATGTTGCTAAGGAATATCTTGATTATTTAAACAATAAATAAGCGACTTTTGTCGCTTTTTTTAATATACTAATTATATGAATGAGTTACTGAGTATTGTAGTGCCTTGTTACAATGAAGAAGAGAGTATACCTCTTTTTTATGACAAGGTAAAAGAAATTGTTAAAGATATTAGACATGAATTTATCTTTATTGATGATGGTAGTAAAGATAAGACTTTAAGTATTTTAGATGAATTGAGTAATAATGATGATAGTATACACTATGTGTCATTTTCCCGTAATTTTGGTAAAGAAGCTGGTTTATATGCTGGTTTAAAAAAGAGTAAGGGTGATTATGTCGTCGTCATTGATGTTGATTTACAAGATCCTCCAGAATTGATGCTAGATATGATTAATATCTTACAGAATGAAGATTATGATTGTGTTGCCACAAGAAGAGTTAATCGAGATGGAGAACCACCAATTAGATCATTCTTTGCGAAGATGTTCTATAAGATGATTAATAGGATGAGTGAAACAGAAATTGTGGATGGAGCGCGTGATTATCGTATGATGAAGCGAATTATGGTTGATGCGATAATTAATGATACTGAATACAATCGTTTCTCGAAAGGAATAATGAGTTGGGTTGGCTTTAAGACTAAATGGTTAGAATTTAGTAATCGTGAGCGTTTGGTTGGTTGTACTAAATGGTCATTTAAATCATTGTTTAAATATGCTATGGATGGTATTTTAGCATACTCAACGTTTCCTTTAACCTTAGTGTCTTATATTGGTTTATTCTTCTTTGGGGTATCCATTATAGCGTTATTATTTATTGTAATAAGAGCATTATTATTTGGTGATCCGGTAGCTGGTTGGCCAAGTCTAGTTAGTATTATTTTGTTTATTAGTAGTTTAATATTAATGTGTTTGGGTATTATTGGCTTGTATTTATCTAAGATGTATTTAGAAATTAAGAATCGACCAATATATATCATTCGTAAAGAAAAGTAAGCAGGACAATGGTTCTGCTTTTTATATGGGAAATTATAAGTTGAATTTGACAGGAATGGGGGTGCTAACATGGTATTAGAAATTGAGGGAGGATTGTATATGTTTGAAGTTCAATTTTCATTATCGATCATTATGACTTGGGTTAAGGGTACATTGAAAGCCGATAACAAGAGTATCAATGTGCACAGTGCTAATACCATTCTAGGTATTATCCCAGCAGGCTTTAGAGATGAGAAGATTCCATTAAGAAATGTGTCTTCCGTTTCTATTAACAACAAGTTCAAGGCAGGAAATCTAATCTTTGGCGTATTATTTGTGATTTTTGGTTTTGCGATGTTTGGAGATAGTTTCTTAGGTGGTTTATTTATGTTAGCTCTTGGTGTTCTTTTAGTTGTGAGTGGAAAAGTAGTTGAACTAAGAATTTCTAGAGCTGGTTCGGATTTAGTTATTAATGTGCCATTCTTTGAGAATCAGAAGATGTTTAAGGCTAAGGAAGAACTTGATAATCTATTGAATGAATTTGAAGAAAATTTAGTTAGCAATCATAGTGTTATGCGTTAAAGGCATATAAAAAGAGCGATTTATAATCGCTCTTTTTTCTTATCTAAACTTTTCTAATTCTAAGTATTTAGCCCAGAAGTCATATGAAGTTAAGTATTGTCTTTGAGAAGCATACTTCTTTTCTAGTTCAATATGGTTCTTCTTGTATGCTTTGTGATCAGCGTTGAATCGCTTATATAATTCATTAAAACGCTTCTTATCGATTGTTAGCTTTGTGGCTGTTAAATCGAATGGGTTTACTTCATAGATTTCTTCTTGTAGACATGTTGTCTGTGGACGATGGCTACTATCAAATGGAATGATAGGCTTATCATGTCTTAATAAGAACTTAGGACAGAATCTTTGTCCATTGTAAGTTAAACGATATAAGAAAGTATCGATTGGCTTACGCATCTTTTCTGCATATACGGCCCAAACATCTGGAACCTGAATATCGAATTCATCGAGACTTGTTGTCTTATCATTTAATTTAACATTAGACTTAAGGATTTGTTCACCACGGTCTTCCATGATAAATTCAGGACCCTTCAAGTAGTCTTCTAATGCTCTTAAGACAAGTTCTGCTGAGTCATAGTTATGCTTTAATAGCGCAACTCTAACTGACTTATAAACAAAGGCATATACATCAGTGTCACTTAGAACACCAGTAATTGCATGAGCTAATAACATATTACGGCATTCCTGGTATAGATTCATAGCAGCGTTGTACTTAGTAGTAAAGCCCATATGCCATACACAAATACCATTCATCGTAATAAACTTTGGCTTATTTCTTAAACTGAATTCAACGTCATCAATACGGATGAAGAAAGGTAAAGGAAGACCATTCTTCTTAATAGCTGACATTGGAATTGAACAATACCACCAACCAGAATAAGAGTTATTTAATTCAGGGAATTCACTTTCATTCTTTAGGTTTTCACTAATGAAACCATGATCATAGTGTGGCTTAATGTTTCTTAAGAAACCATCAGCACCAACGTGACCCATATCTTCATGTTGTCTAAATGGTTCTTCATAATACAACATAGCACCACTAATGAAGGCATCCTTGTATTCATCATTTAGTAAACAAGAAAGATTATAAGTACGCTTAATACTTTCAGGAAGAACTAAGATATCATCATCCATTAATAGAACACGATCAATAGATGGTTCTTGGTCCATACATTCCATCATACCTCTAGCATAACCACCAGATCCACCAGTGTTCTTATTAGGGTGTAAGTATACATGTGTACCATTGATATCATCATTAGATAATGTACGACCATTATCAACAACGTGTAGATAAATATTCTTACCTTCTTCTGATGAATTTAGAATTTCATCCTTGATAAGAGCGACATTCTTCTTGATGAAGTCTTCTTTACGACATGTTGTAGTTGCGATACCTAAGTTAATTGGGTGATAATCCTTTTCATCAACTGTTACTGTAAAGTAACCACCGTGAATTGAACACAAACCTAAAGCTGAGATTTCACAACCAATCATCTGCTCATTGTTTTCAGGGAAGTCAAAGCGAATAACTCTTCTTCCTTCTTCATTTGATTCAATTGTATCGAATTCGTGACGATCAATTGCTGCACGATTTTTTGTTAAACCAACATATGTGATATTAGCTGGTCCTTCTAAATCTAAATATAAGTGTAATTGACCAGCATTTGTATACATTTTCCACTTACGATATGAACAAGAGTTCAAATATGTTGCAAGGTCAATATTTTGACCAAAGCCTAGGGTAAACTTCTTACCATCTGAACTTAAGATTCCATCTTTTCCACGATAAAATAGCTTCTTAGCTAGTTTATGTTTAGGGTCAGTTGGAAAAATAATTGATTGAATTTTTACTTCCATAGTAATATTTGTACGTTTGTACAATACTCCTTTCGTGATAAAACATATCATAAATATTATATGAAAAAATGAATATTTTTAAAGTAATTTATTGTGAAGAGTTATTGAACACTACCTTTTTTATGCCTAAATAGTTATAATAGTTACGAATAGGAGATTTTATAAAATGTCTAAATATGATTATTTAGTTGTAGGTGCGGGTTTATTTGGATCTGTATTTGCACACGAAGCAAAGAAATTAGGAAAGTCAGTTTTAGTAATTGATAAGCGTCCTAATATTGCGGGTAATGTTTATACCGAAGATATTGAAGGAATTCATGTTCATAAGTATGGTGCGCATATTTTCCATACTAACAATACGGAAGTTTGGAACTATGTTCAGAAGTTTGCAACATTCAATCGTTTCACAAACAGTCCAGTAGCTAACTATAAAGGAGAACTATATTCTCTACCATTCAACATGTACACATTTAACAAGATGTGGGGTGTTGTAACACCAGAAGAAGCTCAGGCTAAGATTGAAGAACAGAAGAAGGAAGCTGGCATTACAGAACCATCTAACCTTGAAGAACAAGCTATCTCATTAGTTGGTACGGATATTTATACAAAGTTAATCAAGGGTTACACAGAAAAGCAGTGGGGACGTGATTGCAAGGATTTACCTGCTTTCATCATCAAGCGTTTACCAGTTCGTTTAACTTTCGATAACAACTACTTCAACGCTCTATATCAGGGTATTCCTGTTGGTGGTTACACAAAGATGGTTGAAAACATGCTAGAAGGTATCGAAGTTAGATTAAATGTTGACTACTTTGATAATAAGGCTGAATTCGATGCAATGGCTGATAAGGTTGTTTATACAGGTGCCATTGATGCATACTTCAACTATAAGCTAGGTAACCTAGAATATCGCTCTGTTCGTTTCGAAACAGAATTATTAGATAAGCCTAATTTCCAGGGAAATGCAGCGGTTAACTATACTGACCGTGAAACACCATGGACTCGTATTATTGAACACAAGTGGTTTGAATTTGGTAAGGATGAAAATGGTAATGACCTACCAAAGACAGTTATCTCTCGTGAATACTCATCTGAATGGAAGCCAGGAGATGAACCATATTATCCAGTAAACGATGAAAAGAATGGTGCTCTATATCAAGAATATAAGAAGTTAGCTGACCAGGAAGAAAATATCATCTTTGGTGGTCGTCTAGGTGAATATAAGTATTATGATATGGATAAGGTCATTGAATCAGCTCTAAATTGTGCTAAAAATGAACTAAAATAAACAAGAAATGAGGAAGAAAATCTTCCTCATTTTTGTTTTTTACAAAACTATCACATAATTTTACTTAGTATATATGTTATAATTTATAACGATAGTGTTTTTTTATGCACGAAAATAACAGAGGTTATTATGAAGAGAAAAGTAAGAAGAACGATTAACGTAAGAATGTTTTGGATTGTGTCAGCGATATTAACTTTCATATTCTATATGATGTTTTTCCTAGCGCCAATGTTTCCAAATAAGTGGAAGATATATTTATTAGTTGTTTTAGTTTTATTACTAGCAATCACTGGTATTTTATCTTTTAGAAAGAAAAAGAAGATTACGGTAATTAAGCGTAAGCGCCATAAGAACTTAGGAATGAAGATTGTAAATAGTATTATTTCTATAGTAATGCTAGTTGGTTCTATTCTTCTTCCTTACTATGAAATGCGTATTAGTAATATGCTTGAGAATAATAACTCTATCGATGGTAAGATTGCGGTTAATGTATATGTGATGAGTGATACGTATAAGGCTAATCACTCTGATGTGTTTACGACTTCGACATCCGCGACTTATAGTAGTGAACTTGAAGAATTGAAGAGTTATAGTGATTCTAAGTTCTTAACGGTATCTAGTGCTGATCAAAAAAATCTTACTAAGGCTATTAAGCAGTTAGATAGTGCTTTAGGTAAGAACTCTAATATTGAAGATAAGTCTAGTATTCAAGAAGCTGTTAGTGCTCTTTACAATAATGAGAGTCCTGTAATGTTGTTGAGTGCTTCTAAGGCTTCCTTAATTAGTGGTATTGAGGGTTATGAAGACTTTAGTCAAGATACGCGTATTATTTATACCTTCTATGTGGATGATGAAGATAATGCAATTGCTTTATCTGATACGGACTTAACGAGTGAGCCATTCTGTGTTTTCATCGGTGGTAATGATGAAGAAGGTGAATTATCACTGACGGGTAGAACAGACGTTGATATGGTATTGGTTGTTAATCCTAAGACATATCAGATTGGTATCTTCTCTTTCCCTCGTGATAGTTATATTCCAAATCCGGCTCTAAATAATGGTTATGATAAGTTGACGCATTTAGGTACATCGGGATTAGATAACACAATGGCAGGCTTGTCTAATGTCATGGGTATTAATATTGATAAGTATGTCTTAATGAACTTTACGACATATATGAAGATGACGGAAGCTATTGGTGGTGTTGATGTTGATAATCCATATGAATTCTATTATTCATATGATAATAGTGCTTACTTCCCTAAAGGTAATATTCATTTACAGGGATGGGATGCGCTTGCGTATGTAAGAGAGCGTAAGAGTTTACCAGATGGTGACTTTGGCCGTACAATGCATCAGCAGATTGTAATGAAGGCTTTATTAGAAAAGATTACGAGTGTTGCAATGTTAACACGCTTTGATTCTTTATTAACGGCCTTAGATGGTACATTCTTAACTAATATCACAAGTGACGCTATTTATAGCTTCATGAAATATCAGTTAGATAATAGTATTACATGGAATATTGTTAATTATCGTGTACAGGGTGGTACAGGTAGTGCGATTACGGCTAGTATGCCATCTACGCCATTATCTTGTGTTTTCCCATATGCTAATCAGTTAGACTTTATTTCAACGGTTGCTAAACAGATTCTAAATGGAGAAGTTGTCACACAACAAGATATGCCAACAGGTTCTGGTTATAGATATGAGCCAATCACTTCTTCGGCATCAAGTGAAGAAAACACAACGAGTGAATATGTACCTAGTACAAATATCACGACTAATAGTTCTTCAACAAATAGTAGTGGTTCAAGCTCAAGTTCAAGCTCAAGTTCAACTTCAACTTCAACGATTGAAGAAAATAATAGTTCTAATACTTCAGGTAGTGAAGAAAAGAAATCATCTTCAACGAATGACAATCCTGTTACGCCAGTTAAACCAAGTGAAGATATCGTAACTCCTAGTGAAGATAACAAAAAAACAAGTAGTGAGTCTGGTTCTTCAACGAGTGAGAATAGTGATAGTACGAGTACTTCTACGAACCAAGTAAGTGAATAAGAGATCTAAGGATCTCTTTTTTATTAGCTTTATTAGACTATTACTAGTAAAATATAGTTGTTTGTATTATGAGATTATTTGAGAATATTAAAGTTAAATGGTTAAGAAAAGTACTAATATTTGTGTTGGGGTTATTAGTTATTTTTGTTGGTTGTTCGAATTTATTTAAACCTAGTTATGAGGTTTATGATTATATTAATGTGTATAAATCATTGAATAGGGTTAATAGTGAAAAGGATAATACAGTTGATGTGTTATTTGCGGGTAATAGTGAGTGTGCGGATGGTTTTTCGCCAATTCAGTTATACCGTGATTATGGTATAACATCGCAAAATATTGGCTTTCCTTTAGAAAGATTATGCGATAGTTATGCGATGATTAATGAAATTATTAAGCATCAGAGTCCTAAATTAATTGTCTTAGAGAGTGATTCCTTCTTCTTAGATAGTAAAGTATATGATGAAGATGATGAATATTTAGAAGCTATGGAAAAGATTTTCCCTATTCTTCATTATCACCAGGTATATCGTCTATGGAAACCAGATAGTATTCGTTTGACGAGTGATATTGATGAAGATAAGTATAAGGGCTTTTGGGTAAAGAATGGTAATGTGCCATATACGGGTGATGTTGACTACGTTAATAATAAAGTTGGTGAAGAGACGTCTTTTAATGAAGATGCCTTGGTATATCTAAATAAGATTGTGGAGTTGTGTAAGGAAAATAAT
>Ga0181612_141848_pt1 | contig 13660 bp, 9 predicted proteins | sample HoacroProtozoa21_FD_119630 | JGI IMG/M metagenome (GOLD analysis project Ga0181612, IMG submission 119630) | Hoatzin crop microbial communities from Cojedes, Venezuel. Combined Assembly of Gp0051906, Gp0051904, Gp0051908 | reverse complement strand
CGGTGATCTTAAAGGTCTTTTCCAACCTAAATGATTCTAGGATTCTAAGAGAGTCTTCTGTCTACTTTTTGTCATGTGTTCTCATTCAAAATGTCTAAATAGCAGAGACTGTATTTATACACTGATAACACGTGCATTCATATATACTGCCCTTCCCTTTCCTGTTGCGGATCCCAGCAGTGTTCAGTCTTGCCGGCATGGCAGTGCGTTGTTACACAAAGTTCCTTTAGGTAACACTGTTTGAAGACAAAGGGTTACGCAAATCACAGCACCGGAGTACAAATGGCTAACGTTATGCTGTTATTAAATCTCTGTTTCTTTGTATGTGAAGAGTTAGTAACAGCCATGTGAATTGTTGTATTTAACAAAATATAAATCGTGATTTATGAAGTGGAATCAGGTGTGTTGTTAGGACAACACTGAGAGACAGAGTATGAAGAAATTTCTTTCAGTGCTAGTGTTGAAAAAGGGGGAAAAGCAGCAAATCTCTGACAGGAACTTTCAGTTCAAATGCCTACGTGGGGCGGCGGGAGAGGAAGAGCAGTGAGGAATCAGGATTTAAGGAAGCAGTTCAGTTTGCACAATGGTGCTTTTTGATTGTAGAGACTACAAGAAAGGCTAGAGACAGAGCAAGACTCCTTTATCATTTTTCCGACATTTCTGTGGCTGAAATTCAGCCATATACCAGCAGATTAGCAGGAAGCTGTCTGGGACCAATTGTTTCCCTCACAAGCCTCTACTGGAGAATCTGGATCATGAATAAAATTTCAGCTGTGTCTCAGTTCAAACATTAATTTAATTGTCTGTAAATTACATGTTATAACCAATCTATAGATACGTTGATTTCTTTAGAGTTCTTTCTAGGTTTGAAGATCTTAAAATATCATTCAGCCATATGTAATTATCAACATACAATCAGGAATGTATTTGGAAGAATTTGTATCTATCACAGTTTGCCTTTATTACATCTGAATCTCCCTCTTGAAGTGGAAAAACTCTTTGCTCTTCTTTGAACTCCAAAAGCTGTTTCTACAATAGTTATCCTTGAAAGCAGGCTCACTGCATTATCAGGAACTGTATTCTGTGGGGTTATATCTAATTTAATTTAAACCAGTAAATTCTGCAAATTGCTGCTTTTGTCCTCAAATCTCTTTCAGAGAGTAAAAGATGTCATTCTTGTTGACTTGCCTACCTAGGACAGTCTCAGGTTTTACAAGAAACGAGCTGCAAAGTTACATAGAAGTGTCTGAATGGTTTCCAGAGATTCCTCCTGCCCTGTCCATGATTCAGCCTGGTGGGTGGTCTGTCAGCTGCTGGAGTCGATCATGAAGAATTAGACAAAGCAGTGCAAGAGTCCACATTGCATGGTGGCTGCAGAGCTCTTTACTGTGTAGTCATTACACAATGTACAAGCTGCTTATGGTATCTTTTCATTCCTTTCTGGCAGTATAGCCTGTCATGTCTTTGGTTCATGAAGGTCACCTTACATGCTTGCTACAAATGGTGGAACTTCTCCTATGAAAGCTAAACTTAAACTTTACAAACTGTCCTGATTTCAATGTAAATCCTGGTCTAAACCCTTGTGAAGTCACTTCTTGATTTAATTGGGTTTGAGCTAGTTCCTTAATCTTGTGGCAGCTATTAGGGTGCATGCTTTGAAGAAAAAAAAAAGGGGGGGGGGGGGAAATCAAACCACCCAAAAACCAAAAAAAAACCAAACTCTTGAAAATTTGTCTTTGTATAACTTCAGCACCCCTGGACATTTCCAGGACTTGCCTTCCATAAGTTTTTGCATGCTAAAATACAGAGTTGCTGCAGCATGTTCTCCCAGAAAGCTCTATTTCCATTTTGCATCTCTTTAGAGGTTTCCCTTTTCTTTGCTTGGAATATGTCGACTTTACTCGAAGTTGATGATGATAATAAAACTGAGAGAACTGTTGCTGCAGGTGCATTTATATTTTTAATCACACTTGACTTCTGCCTCTGTGCACCTACTTGGCAAGCAGTAGCTCATTTTCAAGAGACACTGATGGGTTACTACTGAGTTCTTCCCACGGCCACAGAGCAGCAGCTGAACACTGCCTTGTTTCAGAGCACTGGGGGCAATTGCTTGGTGACAGGCAGAGCTTAACGTGTTTTGAACTGCCTAAAGGGATGAGCTGACTCTAAAGAACTGCAAAAATTACAAAACTCAATAAGCAAAGAGGGCCTGGCCCCAAGCCTACATTTCAAAGAGGCTGTGTGACCTATCAGCTAGTGCTAGGGTGCAGCATGGGAATTCCTGTATTATGCAAAGGGACAAAATTAGGAAGGCACTTTCACATCCAGTGAGGATACCCAGAGGGCACACATATATTGCAGAAAGCATATGTAACATTTGTTTGCTCTCTTGGACGCCTGGCAGCCAGGTATTCAGAAAGGTAGGCACTCCTCTAATGAATAATCTATTCTGTGTGTCTTAAAAGTCGTATATTTGGTCAATGCCTATGTCTGTGGCATACACACAGAGTCTGTCCAGAATAACACAGTGAATGTGAGGGGGATGCGAAGTCACTTGCCACTTGCAGGTTGTATTTGCTGGGTGCCACAGAGGTTGTTTTTTAGTACTTCATACAAGGCATCCAGACTTTGTGAAATGGCCACATTAATTCCTTGTAGAAGGCCACCAAGGTGAGAAGAATAATATTTCAGGAAGGAATTGGGCCTGAAGAAAGTAAGCAAGAGGGGCGGTCATTAAAATTAAGAGAAGAAGATTTAAAAATAAATATCAGAATGCTCTGGAAACGCATTTCCCAGAGCAACAAGCTTTGTAAGCCAATTTACACAAGCCCCTGCCCCAAGGTACTGTTTCTGTGATGCATGCCCAGTCTTCTCTAGGTAGATTTCTTACAGCTACGGATTGCCAAAGGTATAACAGCAGGAATATTCCCAGCGCTGGCATAACTTAGAGTATTTACTTTTAAAAAAAATATTCAGGAGTCGGAAATCTCCTGATCTGAGAGGAAGGGAAAAAAGAAAAGAAAAAGAGGGGAAGAAAAAAGTTCCAGTTAATAAACTGCAAGTATTTAATTAATGATGAAACATTTTTCTTGAGTGGGCTTTTTAAAGGGAAAAGTGAAGAAAAATCAGAATCTAAATATGAACAAAGATAGTGCAATTAACAGGCTTGGCCAAAAGAAGGCTGAATTAATGATCTTAAGCATGTAAAAAATCCCTTTTCCAGACCTGCCCCACCACAAAAAAAGAGAAATTTTCTCTAAATGCCAGGTATGAGACCCAAGAATGGAGAAGCAACTGTTAGGACTTGGTTGGAACAACCAAGTTTTTTTTTTTGTTTTTATAATCTCTATCCTCACAAAAGATTGAAGCAAAGATTTAAAAAAAAAAAAAAAAGGAAGGTTTATTTAGGCTAAATACAACTAAACCCAACTAATTTTCTCCCTACTCTCTACCACTAAATCATACTGGAGAATTGTTTGGGCAAGGCACTTTATACAACTTCATAGTCTCAAGACCAAAGAATTTTATGGATTCTCCAATTGTTGGATCATAGTCCAGATGTTAGAGAAAGTTCTGATTAATGTCATGTAGACGTTACTCCATTTCTGATTAAGGTGAGGTGAGTCTGTATCAAGGCTTCTCAGAGATATTTATGAACAAATTGAATTATCTAGCACTGATTTTGACTCTTCACAGTTTTAATCAAATTTCTCTGGTAAATTCTTCTTGAGTCAGTATGCTAAGTATTAGCCTGCATTATGTCCATCATTCATAAATATTTCCACAGCATAAAACAAACCCATTTTGTTTAAATGCAAATAAGTTATGTGTTTTCATTGTGTAACAAATTTTGGTTTAGGTTATGTGTAGTCTTTGAAAGTGACTGTGATGTATTCCAAGCTTTTAATGCTCCTGTCTAGTGTTTCTTTTTATTATTATACTCTTTTGGTTTTGTTTGTCGTCTTCTGAAGTGGAAGAGATTATCTGTACTCTAACGTAAACCTTCACAATATCCCACTATGCAAAGGTTATGGGACTGAGCCCTATTTTTTCCATGGATTAAATAACTTTTGAACAAAAGGCTTCACTATGTTGTTAGATTCTCTTACTTTCTTTGCACTGCTGTTAAGCTGAAATGGGTAACATTACCTTCAGTAGTCAGAGAGAAGGCGGCAGGCTGAGATGTAGCCAAAAATATTGAAATTAAGAAAATAGATGTGTGCAGTTAGCCAACGAAATTATTTTCGTGTAGCACTGGGACAGCAGCTTTCACAGAGAAACCAGTCCCAAACCTTTGGCAAAATTAGGATTCTGAAAGCAGTTACAGAGCAGTTTCCAACAGCAACGTGACTCCAGATTCCTGTAAGGATGGAAGGTCTGTTTAAATGTGGCAACCTGATAAAAGGACTTTTTGGGTTTGATCTCCCAATAAATTTAGCGATAAACTTCTTGAGTGTTTAGGGCCATCTGTAAAAATAACTTAATTGGGATGGAGTCTATGTTACAGCATTCTTTTTTCTTGCTCTATTATAATTTTCTGACCCTAATTTCCTGCTTCCTTGCTTGGTTTGAATTGGACTGGCTCATGAGAGAAGTCTTCCCTGTAAGGCATAAATTCTGCGTGGGAGAGAAATCTTTGTAGATATTTGTTCTGTGAATTGGAATAATAAACTATTGTAATACTACTGTGGACTTGAAAGCTACCTGGGCCAATGGCAGCAAGTCTGAAACTTTTATTTTGATTTTATTAGTTTTTCAGTTAATCCCATTGTGCAGTTGGAAATAATGTATTAGCTTTGGTTTTTTTCCTTTGGCAAAAATGCAAAACCCTTCTTGTCCACCAAATGCACGTGCATAGTATGAAGTTGTTACTGACATATCTGTACTTCAGTTGAAACTCTGAATGGATGTTTTTGAATAACACACCATAAATGTTTTCCCCAGAGTATTTCATAAATGTATTTAGAAATTATAATGCAGATTATTCTCAGTCTTGAATTGGTAATGTGAAGTGCGTCATGTTCTTCATGTGAAAGACTCAGTGGTACTGAATTCAATATGGCTATTCCTAAATTGAATCCATGCAGGCTATCAGTGATACTGTTGGTTGTGGATGCTAATATTCTGTAACATTTTGTTCTGAGGGTTTGTATTTACTTTTGATTTTTTTTTCTTTTCTTGTCAGGTCAAAGAGATTTACATTTCTAGCACAAGAGCATGTTCTTTCCAAATCCAAAATTTTAATTTTGTATACATTTATGATAAACTTTATGAAATCCTTCACAACATTTTTAAAAAGCTTTTTTCAATTTGCAGCTTTGTTGAGGTTAAGACTAAATAACATGATTTAACCACCTTAAATTGTCTTTGAATGCTGATTTGAATCTCATGTACATAAACTGGTAGTAATTGTGTTGGGCGATATATGTCTGCATTTTTTGACACTCCCATTTAAATAAGCTGCATTTATTGAGTGAACAGATATTGTATATAAAAAAAAAAAGTTTAACTGCAACTGCACTTGTGACAGCAGGTTTTTAAGGCTCCTTTCAAAGGTGCTGCTGGGGGACTTCTAGACACTGCCTTATTTATGATGTTAATGTCGTGGTAACATTGGCTTCAGGGGAGGGACTTTTCAAGGCTTCTAACTGCTTAGCAGCACAGCGAATTTGTGCTCTCAAGTCCCCTAGCTACTTTTGAAAATCACATTGCATGCATGACCTTAACTGTAAGGGTAGATACTTGCCTGGACCATCATCTGAATTAAAGGGACACCTTTAGTGCAGGAGAGGACATAAAATGCAGAAAATTTCTGGAATTAAATTAAAAACATTTACTAAGATCTGCAAATACACATGGGTATCTCCACAGGAAAATCTTTGTGGATCTGGGTGAAGACTGCATATCAAAATAACTAAAAATAGAGAATAAGTTTAGTTTTCAGGTTCTGATCTGAAATCTATTGAAATAAAAGGAATTTTGACTCTGCAGAGTATTATATTTTTTGAGAGCCTTTCTTTTGTTGAATAGTACAAGGAGTCTCAATGAAGTCTGTAAGATCAGTCATTTAGTGCCTCTAGGGATACTTAGTGATTAACAGTGAAAAACATCCTGATAAAGTAAACTAAATAAAATAATAATTGTATCTTGAGTGACTAACAGAGCATATGGTTGGATATAATCTTCTGAAAGGAATTTTCTAAAACATTGAGTGTCCCTGCAAAATTAGTCACAGCCAGTCAAATCATTTCAGTACTGGAAAATATATTTTATTTTGCTTTCATCCACACAAAGCTAGCTTTTCTCATGTGCTCACACTTGTTCGTGATTCTCACTGGACTGATCTGAAATCCAATCATAGATATGAAACAGCAAGACCTTGTGTTTTACATATTCTACAACATCAGGCACTGGAAAAATAACAAAATAATTTTCAACAGACTTGTTAGAATGTTACAGAAATCGCTACTTTTTCATCATTGCACTATATTACATCTAATTTTCTGTAAATGTTTGTGCTTATTGCTTTTTTAATGAATGCATTTCTCAGTTCTGAGTTATGGCTAGTGTTATGGTTTTAGGAGGGGCAGGTATTGTTACAAACACAGATGGTTTTGGTTCATTTCCAAAGTAAAAATGATTAACTAAGTGTTGGCAGCTGCATCTACCATTTTATATATATTTAAATCTGTTTTCTTGTAAGAGTTGTTTGTTCTAGGTGGAAGAGTGGGAAGCATATCTATACCCTGTAACCTCATCAACCTTTCAGAGTTCATGGTGGCAATCAAATCCTGGAAAGAACATTTTGATGAGAACAAAGCTGTTAAGGAATTCTGAGTCCTGTTAGAATGATGACTTGGAATTGATACAATGCCAATACGTGTGAGAGGTCTGTAAAACTCAGAAGTAGTCTTATTGATTTGGTTATATTTCTTCATATCTTTTCCATAAAACTGCTTTTCGTGGACCATAGAGGCAGATCATGGTTTTGTACTGACAGCATGCTGATCACTAGGTGGAAGAGTATTTGGAAGCGTTCTTGTACTTTAGAGACTTTGAATTGCCATACTAGTGGCAAGTCTAGCCCCTGACAGACATTGGTCAATAGTGTGACAATTCCTAAATAAATTGCCTCACTGACCCTGCTCATGGTCTTATTGAAGGTGCCTCATTTAAGCCTCTAGCCACCGCCTCTCTTGGTGTAGAGTTCCATAGCACGCTCATTCCAGTCTGAGGCCTTAGGCTCTAAACCTCTGTTGTTCATTGCAATCTCCTTCACCAGGTCAGGTCAACACCTGCAGTTCCATTCTCTGCAGCATTATAGTACACATCTTGTTTCTGAAAAGCAGTATGTTATTTAAAACGAAACACTTCAGAGAAAGCAATTTTTAAAAGGGCAGTCAGTCTGACATGTCTCCACATTCACCTTTCTCAAGTCAGCGTTCTCCCTCTGTAAATTTCAAGTCCTGTGCTGCATCAGGTGTTTTGAACAAAGGAAGATCACTCCAACTTTCCTGACTGGAAGTGAAATCCTGAAAGACTCAACTCCTCTTTTACTGTTATCACCACACTTTAAATATCTCAAATCTCTTCATTTCCTGAAGGATCTTTTCTTTAACTCTTTAGAAAACAAATACAAATACACCACATGTTGCTGTAACCTTCTTGGAAACTTCTTGTCCCTGAGGGGAGACATGTGGCTTTAAGGTCTCAAATTTAATTTAATTATAAGCACATATCAGGAAGATACTTCTTTGTTCAAGATGCTAATACACTTGTATGTTTTTTTGTTTGTTTGTTTGTTTTTTAAAGATAATTTAATAGCAAGAAATTGGTAGACTTCCATGTCACTAATTTCTTCAGTTGTATGGGTTTCATCACTCTTTATCCCTAATTTCGAATTAATGCCTTCCAATATGCAGAAATCAGCAGACAATATGACCTGCTGATTAGTTCTAAAATTGTGTTGACAGATTGCAATCTCAGAAATACTTTCTGTTTACTTAAAGTTTCTTCTGAACGCTATTACTTCTGCTATCCATTTTTAAAAGCTTGCATTTATTTTTTTTAAGTGATTCTTTGCTTTGTAATAAAGACGTGTTCCAGAGCTGTTCTTAACTGTCCTTTGTTATGCCTTTAAAAATTGACAAGAATGCTGTTGTGAGTTAATATATTTGATGATTCCTCCTGATTAAAAAAAAGGAAGAAACGTCCCTATCTGACATGAAAGTCTGTAATGTTTGCAAGGTTCTGTGTTGTTACGATGTAGAATGCCAGGGAAAAATCCATAAGGACTGTGCCATTGCATGGCAAGATTGGAGACAGTTTCATCAGGAGGAAGGAATAGTTCCCCCACATGTGAAGAGATTCAGCTTCTGAACAGCTGAAGTCCACACTTCTATCTTTGTTGGTATAAAATTCATCTCAAACTTTCAACAGTTGGTTTTGCAGATGTAGTCTTAGATAAATGGTTGCGTGACTACGAAATATAGTGTAGAGATGACTAAATCCAGTTTTGAATCCATCAGCTTGATAATAGCAGTTTTACACACAGTACCATGTAACACTGTGGAAGCTAATTCACTCTTCAGAAAAGTAATTTTATCTGTCTGTGTGTGTATGCAAGGTAAATTGGCCGACATGGATTTGCTGGTGGCTAAACCACTTTCAATACTTGAGCTAGTTAACTTTAATTTTAAGGTTAATTCATTCATCCCTAGGCTGTAGAGCAGACAGCATTGTAAGCAAACTGTAAGTACAGAACTTCAAGAAAACCTGAGATAAAATACTGAATAATTAAATGTCTACTTGCCAAGTAAAGACAGTCTGCCCCACTGCTGTGTGTTGAAAGTGATTGTTACCACACGTCAACCGTCTGGGGCTGGAGTCACTTCTGGATTTTCGTTGTACGTTTGCTTATCTTATTTTAGTTTCTGAAACATTAATTTATTTTATTTCTGTAAAATTACTTGTGATCCTTGGCCTTGCTCATAAATAAGCTGTGGTAGCTCCTTGCTGCACTTGAGCCCTCCATGGGTGCTTAGTAGATGCTGTGATGTTCTCCTAGGAAATTTCTGTGGGCAGAACAAAGAGATGGCATGAGGCTTGCTCAAGTTCTTCCCTTAGTTCCAGCTGTCTCTACTGTGGAATATTCTGTAGAGCCAGAGGTAATGAGAGTTATTCCAGCTGGATGACTGACTCAGGTTCCAGTGCAAGTAATATGTGCTTAATTTTCAATAAAACTTAGCAAGAGAGAAAGAGAGACTGCATGGTACAAGAACAAATTGCCATCACTGTAATTGGAGTTTTTTCTTTAAACCACTTTTGAAGTGCCTCTCACTTAAAGATCTTCACATACAGTTTCTTTTTTTCCTCAAAAGGTACATGATTATGTCTCTAAAATAAGCAACGTTTCAGTGGCTTTAGAGCAAAAAAAGATTTACAAATATCTCCTTCAGCAGATTACATATATCAGCTTTCCAATCTCTTTTCAAGATGAAAGGTGAAACAGTCTGACTTGAAACAAAGACACAAACCCTATCTTGTCTTTGAACTGTTTGCCAAGGAAGTAATGGGCTTATGGGGTTTACCTGTGCAATGCTGAATTTTGCTGAGAACGCAGCTTTTAATGAAGCATACAAAAATATAAGAAACTTAGATATATTTGGGGGAGGGAAAATGATTTTTGTTTGAACAAACTGTAATTCTGAAATGTTTCTAAGTATTCACCTAATAATCTTATTAATATCCTAGAGCTCTTTTCTCCATATATGTGTACCTTTATGTGCTTCAATTTCAATATTATTAATCTTATTAATGCATAGAAAGATTTACTAAAAAAATACATTTGGAAAAGATAAGACCTGTCCCAGAAAACCTGAAAGCATCATATAGAAAAGCATATAGTAGGTGCTCATAATAAGAAAGCCATGTTATTTTTCTGTAGAGCCTTCAGCTGTACAATACACCAATATCTTCCTGTACTGAATACATATAATAAATGGACTGCCATCAAAGGACAAAATGTCAGATTAGATAGACAAATTGGGAGCACAAGTGGATCACAAATATTATGAGAAGCACAAAAGTCAAAGTTCTTACCAAGGAAGCCTCCTAAGCAGTGAAAAATTCTGCTAGGTCTCATACTGAAGGGGAAACATAGGGAAGTTTTGAAATAGATTACTAATATTGGGACAGGTGTTCACATAGCCAGGATCCATAAAGTGAAGTTACTTACCTAAGAATTATGAAAAAGAGCTTCCTTGTCCATCTTTCTTCCTTCTCTTTTCCTATCTCTGTTCCAAAAGTAGTATTTAAAAACACATAGTACTTAATTTTTAAGAAAACATCTATACAGACTATAGCAAGCTGCACACAGTCACCATACAGAAAGCCCTAAATAGTTACTTTTTGGGTTCTGCTGTGCTTAAACAATCAGCTGACCAAAAAGCATGCCAAAGTGACATGATGCAGCCAGAAACCTAGGTGTGCTCTGCCAAACAAGGCTCTTTTAAAGGGCAAAAATGAGCCTCCACACATGGCTTGTAGGAGACTTAAACCATACTGAAAGCTGCTTTCTCCTGCTCTTCGATGAGGTGCTGTTCTTTATTCTTGCAGATGTTCTGAAAACCCATCATTACAATACATATCAGATACTGACCCGTTATTTCAGGTGTTCCATTAGGCACCCTGGATCTCCATTTCAGTCCCCTACAGTCACACTGGAGTCACCCTGCAGCTGATGTGAACCAGAAGTCTCGACAAAGGCATTTTCAATCATGGCAGTTCTAATTAGTGCTTCAGTTTACAATCAAATGTGCTTACAACAGGTAATTTTAGTACTGTATGGCTCACTGCTAAACCATCTTTCTTTCTTTTTTGTGGAAGACTATTGAGATGTCTCAAAAATTCTAGTATTGTAAATGTTCCTAGACTAAGCTGCTTTGTGATTAACAAACCTACTGTAACTAGCCAAAGTTTGAAATCTTTGTTCCCTTTCCATTTATGAACTCACAGGCTTCGTGCAAGAGGGAAGCACAACAATATGGATTTCTTCAGTTTCCCTAATGCAGTTCAGAAATCTTGTGAATGAAAAACTGTTTGTAATCTCATGGGGTGTGACAAGCATTCTAACATATGGTGGCCACATTAGCTCTTCAGACCCAGCAGCAGCACAGCACGGAGTGAAGCTGTACCAAGATTTCTTCAAGTGTCATCATGATTGTTGTCTTCATCCTCTTACGACTCATCTTTCTTGCTCATTTGCTTATTGCTATCCAGGTTCATGAGAAGAGAAGAAGCCTTGAAATAATATTCAACATGAACAACATTTCTTGTAATTTAAGACCATTCTAGTAGCCAACATGGAAAACAATTACTGCCTTTCTCTTCGCAGTAGCTTAAACATAGCTGAAGACTGTTTCCATGTGTGTCCTCCCCCAGCTGTCTATTCTTTACACTAGATCAGCTTTTCTCTGCCTGCGGAGAGTTTGTGAAATAATTGTGTAGACAATATTTTTTTTTAAACCAGATATACACATTTATATGCATGAAAGCAAAACAGAGAGGAACAGTATTAATTAAACTTAAATTAATTACAGGTTAGTCTAATTTTTATTTGATTGAAAGTGGAGGCTAGTATGGGAGCATTGCACAATAAATCCAAGAAATTCTGCATAAGGATTAGCTGATTATTGGCCTGGAAAATGTGGAAAAGCATGGGCAGAGCAACCTTTTAATTTCACTCTGCTCTCACAAGTGTTTTTGCAAAGATGTTTGACCAACTTCATTATTCTTCTGGGCTCTTCTTTTACTTGCTGAGCATTCTTTTTCAACACAGCACTGCAGAAGAGGAAGGATTACTTCATGCATGTTTCAAGCAATACTATTATCCAAACCTATCAATGCTATTGTTGCTGTTTTGGTGCAAGTGTGATGCTGTCTGTCCCAGGTTCAGTTTGTGACCAGGTACAGTCCCAGACGCTCCCTGGTAGTATGCCAACATGCCCAGTTATTTTCCACTTTATGAGGTGGTAGCAACACAAAGAACTGTAGAAATCCCTTCTATCCTTTCTACAGTGCTTTTCTTGTCCCTAGGGAAAAATCCAGCCCCTTTTGGGGAAGCAGGATTTGTGGTAAAGTGAAGACCAATGGTTTATTTTGACACGTTTTGTTCAAAGCATTTCTAAAGTACTTTTTTGCTTTAATGCATCTTGTTCTGACTTATCTGCATGAATGCAGAGAAGCCCTTGGGCATGTAGGATTTGGCCCTAGTGGGGATCTGGATGAAGGCTAGGTATAGTCAGGAAAGATTGTGTTATTTTTCAATAAGTTTTTAATTAACTCTCAGTGGAAACTTATGTTCTGGGCATCCCTACACATCTGAATTTTACTGCTCCTTCATTTCTGTCCATGCAGCTGAAGGCTATCTGCATGCAGACAGCTGCCAGAGGGCCAAGGAAGTGGTTATTCTCCTGTATTTGCCACTTGTGAGATTGCATTTGGGGGCTTGCGTTAGATCCCAAGCTCAAGAAAGATGCTGATGAACCCCTGCAGAGGACCAGCTACTGCCCAGGTACCTCAGGTCCTTAAGATACAAGCAGAGCCTGAAAGAGCTGGGTTTGTTTAGCCTGGAGCTGAGTCTGCAGGGGCTGTCTTAGTAACCTCATGGGTGGTTATGCAGAAAACAGACTATGGTTCTTCTTGGAGGCACACAGATGACCAGCAACAGACATAGATGACAGCAGGGAAAATTCTGATGAGATAGAAGGAGAAAATTCTTCCAAGTGAGGGTGTTCAGTCACTGCAGTAGAGCCTGAGAGAAGTCACGGAAGACTGGAGACTTTCAAAATTCAACTGGACAAGGTCCTGAACAACCTGATCTAAACTTGAAATTTTCTCTAACTTTGAAGTTAGCTGTTGAATTGGACCACGTGGTCTTCAGAGGTTTCTTCTAAAATATGTATTATTTTATAATTCTAATGTGAGCAATGCATGATAAAGCATCTTTAGAAAGATTTTCCTTCTGCCAGTCTGGTTGACCATGTGGTCCCACAAATGGCTACATAAGCACAGCTGTAAGGGCAGTAAACTGTGACATGAAAAAAAAAGATCAGGATGGAAAAGCAGAAAAGTCAAAGGAAGCCTCCTACATAGGCTCCAATGCTGGACACATCGAAAATGGAAGTGTGTCACCAGGCACTCCTGGCATTTGTCCTCGACTTTTGCTTTATGCCAAGAGCACCACCACACCATGCACAGTTTGGGGATCACTTTCTTAATGGACACCACGTGGGAACAAGAGATCAGACAAAAATCATCCTGTGCAGCGCTAACTGCTTAAATCTGAATAGCATCTAGGGACTCTGAGATCTACATGGAAAGCCAAGAATGGTATGATAGACCAGTGCCAGGTACCCAGGCCAGGTTAATCAGCATCAAAAGTCTGTCCTAGCTTTGGGGCAAAAAAATTAAAATCTTAATCTTGGCTTCTGATAAATGTTTCCTTGTCATGATTCTATCTATCACATCAGTACCTACATGGAATGGGTTGCCCAGAGAGGTAGTGGAGGCCCCATCCCTGGAAACATTCAAGACCAGGTTGGACAGGGCTCTGAGCAACCTGATCTAGTTAGTGGTGTCCCTGCTCGCTGCGGGGGGG
>Ga0181612_135870_pt1 | contig 13660 bp, 5 predicted proteins | sample HoacroProtozoa21_FD_119630 | JGI IMG/M metagenome (GOLD analysis project Ga0181612, IMG submission 119630) | Hoatzin crop microbial communities from Cojedes, Venezuel. Combined Assembly of Gp0051906, Gp0051904, Gp0051908 | reverse complement strand
TGCTGAAAACTGAAAAATAGAGCCAAGTTCTGTAACACTGACTCATCCAAAATTCCTCAGTCATGTGAATTTTTTTCACTGTAGCCTCACTATTTTTTTTACCACTTCGAATAGTCTGACTCAAGATCAAGTAAAGAACTATTAAACTCTGTTATTTATCTTCTTTTAACTTAAAGACAGTAACTTCAAGAGTTGTATAAAATAATATGTCATGACAAGGACTTGGCAAAACCTCAGAATTTACACTTCTATATGGTAAATAGTCCAGGGGGTGAACCTCAGTAGCTCACATAAATAAGAATGTAAGAATGGCTTGGTTAAGAATTCACACTTCAAATTTTTGTTTGTTTTAATGTCTACAGCATTAAGTCCATTATGATTCAGCTCAAGAAGTTATTCACTGTGAACACTGTGCTGTATGTATTAAAATTACCAGTTTCCTCTTCAGGAAGAAAACCGTCTGAAACCTTCAACCACAGTATACAGGGAGAGTTGCACCTGTATTGCAAATAAATGGAGCACTTCGGTACAAAATGTTGCCATTACATCACTTCTTGATGGTACTGAATTTACTTAGAAAAATGCATCTTCAAGAAATAGAAAAGGAAAATTCGAATTTATTTTGGCCATTGTCCTTCCTCAGGCAAATGAAAGTACAGATTCAAGTTCATACGATGCAGCGGAACTCTTTGCAGCTCTGTCTTTTGATGGAATAAGTTTCCTTTTGAGTTTGTTGTATTCATCTATGTTACTTCAGTACGTAAACTTGCTTTATCGTGTTCTTAAAATATTTAAAATACTACTCGCTAATATACTTAAATAAGTATATGCAGTGATTAACTTCCTTTCAAAGTGAAGTGGAAGTTTTTCAAAGTAATTTATTTGAATTTTCTTTTTCCCATCCTTTCTTCTTTTTCCTCTCCTTAATGCAGCTTTTCAGTTTACAGTTTCTAACACTTTCAATGTCCACATTATATTTAGATAAGTACACACATATGAATTAATGCATTCTGTATGACTTGAATCTTGCTTTGCTATAGTCATATTTTGATTGCCTCTGTACATATGATCAGTTTTCAATACATCTAGATCATTAATCCCCCTAACAATCATCTTCTGGGAAAGTGAAGTCCCGTATTTTCCATCATACTTTGTGTGAAATATGAGGACTTAAAAACAAGTGTGGTCTGTCTTGGAGTTTTTCACATTTTTCTCCTTCCTCCTTCCTTATCTTGGAGGCAAAGGGTAAATGATCAGCACTGTCACAAACTGTAATTTTCATAAAATTAGTTTGGAATTTGAGAAAAAATGTGTTTGAATAGCTTTATTGAATTCAAGAAAAGAGGAGACCCTGAAATGGAATAACAGATAAAAAACTGCTTATATTGCCATCCAGTAAGACATAAATGCTGTGTAGAGACTAGCGTAACAGAAAGCACAATTGAAAAAGGTGTTGTTGAGTGTCTCTTCTTAATGTGTTTTCTGAGGTTTTGTATATAAACTTCTCTTAAAAGCAGGAGATTTAATAGAAAATACTTAAGATTGGCTCTCAAGATTCACATATAAAAGCATCTTAATCTTAACATTTAAAAAAGTTCAGTGTGTTACGTGATTCAGTGTATTTTATTTCAGCTGCTCCTACAGGCACAGTGTATGTTAGACAACCAATTCAACATTCGTTTCACTTGTTCTCCCACAAACTAGTACGGCTGATAAGGGATTTGCACAGCTGGCATAGAAACTGTATGCACTGAAATTTGTTTTAGAATGAAGCAAACACTCTTCTATGCCTGTTTTATCATCTTTTGGGTTATATTTGTCTACCTACTCCAGCCTACACCCCCAAATTACTGCTGGGTTCACAGGAGATGTTTTTGAGTCCACGGGACAGAAATGGCTGTGGAGTCCCTTCTAGTTTAACATTATGCCCATTCTGTCTTCCCTTCTCTTCAAATACGTAGTAGCATATCTCTAACACAGTACCACAGTGAAGCATTTGAACATTTACTTTGTTTGGATGTCTTGGGACTGATTAGAATCACTGAGTTTTCATGAAGTGGAATGCTGCTGCTCTCCACTTTCTGCAATGTAGATAGAATTTGTGCTTTGTGGCATCCTAACACATGAATCTTGAAGTGTTGGAAAACACTACTATCTCCAGCTCCCCAGCTTCTGAAAAGAGGGACCTTTTTGTCCTTGGAGTTTTTATAATTGCAGGTAGAGTATTTTTCCTGGATTTTGGAGATCTTTCTTTTTTCTGTTCTTACATCAGTGAGTGGGTTATTTGTGTTGCATATATATAACTGTGTAAAATGGATGCTGGAAATATGTAGATGGGGCCATGCCTGTAGTTCAGTGACTGTTTTTTCCCTTTGCATGTTTTCAAAAGTTAAAATAGCTAGAACCTCCTTTCTATATCAAGGCTGAAGTAAGGATAACTACTTTTACATGAAGATGCATTTTCTAATAGAAACAAAAATCAAATATTTGCAGCTATCTGAAAAAAATAGGATTATAGTATACATTCCTAAATTAATGTCACTAACTGCTAGGTTGAAACTATTCCATCAGTATTAATAACAAAGTCAGTAAAGGAACAGAAAGAAATTAAAAATACATACAAACTGTGATCTGCTGTTTCCCAACTACAAATAATCTTGCAGTCAAATCTCTTACTTTTAAAAATTACGTCTTTGTAACAAGTTGACTTCATTAAAATATTTACTGACCTAGAGTTAAAGGATACAAATGTGTGCATAAGTGTGGCTTCCATTTATAGATGATTAAAAGATTTCACTAAGGTACAAGTACAAAAGTCAGGGCTTATTTTAGTTGTGATTATTTACAATACACATTTAAACTTGCCAGTTCCCATCTGGTAGATAAATAATATTCTGAGAGTGACATTTCTTTCCCAGAAGTTTTCCTTGTACTAAACGTAAAAAGTTTATTGGTGCTTCCACCTAAAGCTGCTGTTGTACTAATTAATTTGGAGTATTTTTTATTTTTGTATTTAGGTCTCTTGTTTTGGTCTTCCGAGCCCATTTTGCTCTGGAACATATCCGTAACACCAGATACAAGAAATCTTCAGATAAGCTCATAAAGCTGACAATAAGATGTGACTTCCAATTCATTAGCAGAATTTGCATCTGAAAGGCAGGGGATGTCTTTTTACTTCTCAGTGTTATGAGAAGACTGATTAAAACATATATATATACTTATATATATACACATACACATTTGTATATGTATACATTTCATAGAAAGTAAATGCTGTGTATAATCCTACAAGCATTTACTAATGGGTATAATGCTTTCTGTCATGAACTTGATTTTACTGTAATGTGCTTTGCAGAATCTAAACCTCAGTTAACTACATGTGTTTTATTAAACGAATTTTAAAATCTTTGTAGGCTCTGTAAGTTTATCTGCTTAAACAGTAGATCATTTTTTTATGTATATCATATTTCAGCCTTATATACATACTTTTTTCCAAGACTTCGGAATGGGTAATGGAAAGTTGCTTTTATCAAAAGTAATTTTTTTAAATTAGAAAACAAAAAAAAATCATAGAAGCTTCAGTGGGATATAGTTGGATGAGGATATTTAAAATGATTTTTACTGAAGCACCTTTTTTGTTATTTAAAAGGAATTTCTAAGTTATTGCTGTAGTGACTGCTGAAAGTATCATGCCCCATTTGCAGGGTAAGCAAGTGTGGGTCATACAAGTAATACAGATGTCCTCAGACTTAATTTGAAAAAACTGTTAAAACACACATTTCATTGAACTTTGGCATTATAAACATTGTTCTGTATATTTTTGAGCTATTAAAGCTTAATCCACTACATTTGTAACGGATGGGTACTCATTGGTTTTTACTAATTTAAAATGAAATCATTTCAGTACCAACACTTACTGCAGTAAAATAGCTGTAGTTATACTAATAAAGCATTAACTAAATGAGATTGTGAAGTATCCACTCATAATCAACAGGATCATTATAAACTTTCTGAATAATTTCTTCCCAAATCTTTGCTTTTAAACAATGCCCTACTTTAAAAATTACTTCAGTTTTCTAGCAGTATAGGCTGCTGCTATATATATATATATATATGCATCTTCCACTTACAAAATATTTAAAATACCTTTGTTAAGCAAGCTTGATCAGGTTATTCCTGATAATGATTTCATTTAGATTTGTGCTAAGAAAAAAAATGGTAAGAGTTACAAGAAGAGCACAACAATTTTTCAAGTACTGAAGTATTTGTCTAATGCATAGTGTAATCTCTTGAAATATAATTTGCAGAGCATAATACAGCATTGACCTGTGAAACATGAGCAACTGCTTACACAGGTACATTGCCTCCATGGAATTGAAGCGAAGGAATTATTCAAGCTTCTAAGCAGTGGGAGGTATTTTTATTTATTTCATAGGCCAACATGCTTTTCTTTCCCAAGAGATGACAGATTATGAGGTGAGATATGATTTCATAAATGAAAGCCCGGGCAGGCTCAAGGGAACAACAATGCAGTATTTCAAGGAACAAAATATTCTAATGCACCCTACTACTGTTTAGTTCTTGATTCCTTTACATTCAGGTGCATAACTGTATAGTTCAACATGAAAAATAAATAAATTACTAAATGAACTTTGAAATAATATTTTTCATTTAGAAAAAGGTATTAACTTTATATTTACAATCATTGTAGCAAGACTGTTACTGTCAGCTAGCAACATCTATTGACAACGTCACCATCTTTCTTGGTATAAAACTAGGAAATTCATCTTTTTCCACTTGAATCAACTAAAGATACTTCCAGATATTGGTGATACAGTTTGCTTTAGGTTCTTTCGAATTTCTCTCTCAAATTAGGATAGCCTAATTCTTCTGTGATTTCTTAGTTTCTTTTCTTGGTACTCTAGTCTTTCATATCCACAACTTTAAATCCATGTTTTTATGTGTTTATATGCTGAAATACAATTCATTCTGAAGTTTTTTTAGTTTGCTTAAGAAAATGAATATCCTGATGAGAAGCATCAGTAAATTTTTTGTTCATAGGCAAGATACCAGCCCTCACTGCTGAATGTATTTCTCTTCCTTCATGCTCCAACAGTTACATTTAACAGAAAAAGAGCAAACAGTAGCAGTGTATAGATTTTCTTAATTGCTGAAGACCCTGACAAAGACCTAAGCACAAATGCATGGTTTAAAGATACTGTCTTAGAAAAGTATTATAAAGTTTCATCTAATAAAAGACAAAACCTCTTGCCTAGTTCCTGAATTCTTACTGAATCTGAAAATGTTTGGAAATAAGTGTGTACAGTATCTGACTCGGAAAGCGCAAAGCTAGCCAGGGCTTCTGCAAAGATAATAGCAGTTTCTTGAGAGTTAAAGTTATATCAGGATATATATATAGAAAAAAAAATATGGTTTAAGAAACAATGAATATAATATAAGGTGTGTTTATTGAATAATCTAAGCAGGGCACTTGAAACAAAACACACCTTCCAAGTATTTGCAAATCAAGGGAGTTAATGAGGGACTGCTTTTTACTGCAGGATTCATAACTTATTTGTCACGTTACATATAACTTGCTTCTTCTCAATGTGATCAAAGGCCAGTCTCCAAATTAGCTGAAGTCTGCCTGGTGTTTTATTGTTTGTAAAGCATACCAACCGTGGTGCCTCACGGCATTGATTTAATCTCCTGTCACTTTATATTTAGCAGGTATCAAGTATGACAGACAGTGGAGATGCAGATTTGCACCTAAAAAGAATACAAGCATTTAGCATTTCCTATTCAGTACAAGATGTTGGAATACACCAGTGAAGGGAGAAGAATAGAACCTAATCAGCTATGCCTCATCTGGCCCTGTTTTTAAACTTATTCACATTTGCATTTGAAATCCATTGATAATTTGTGGAAACAGCCCTGGAAGCAGGGATGGAAACCAGTAGTCTGTTCTTCTGGCTATTCTAATCGCAGACTAGAAAGTTGGGTGCTTTCCTCACTGAGTATTTACTGCTCTTTTCTACAGATCTAAAGCAGCAATGATAGAGATTGTCTATCATTGCAGAGTACTTAGAAGCAGTCTACAAAAATCCCTAAAGGAAACTGGTATGGCTAAATATTGTCCAAATGTAGAAAATTAAAGATGATAAATTCTGAAACTCTGGCAGGCTAAACATAAAAATATAAGGCAGGTCAAAAAGTCTTTGAAGAGCAACTAACAAAACATATCTAATCTAATGACACATTTTTCTTCTGTATTTCAAGGGCAGGATGTCAGTGAGCAAGTCCATAAGGTTGATGGATAAAGGTAGAAAAAGAGTAATATAGAAGCCAGGGCCATTACAGAGAAAATGAAATCAGTTTACAACTTTACACTCTTTATTCTATCTTCACTTAAAAGAAACTGAGGAAATATTTAGGCTGGATCCCTTCTTTGAGTGTGAGTCTTTGAAAGATCTTTTTGGAAAGTAACTACATCAGTGATAGTTGAATAAACTATCATTGATATTAGAAAATTTATGTGTCTTCAGTGCCAAGTCAGTTTTAAGCAAGATATTACTGTGATGCCAGAAAAGTGTTTAGGAGAGCTCCAGGAAACTACAAGCCATAAGACTAATCTCCTGCTGTATCAAGTACGGTAATAGAATTAATATTTAAGAATAGAATTGGTGAATACACAGCTAAATATGGCCTAGTTAAGCACAGTCCAGTCAACATGTTTGGGTGATTTAAAGAGAAATTGTAACCTAAAACCTATTGGAAGGCTTGGAAGAGTTGGCTGTCATGTGGATAAGGGATTGATAGAAGCGTCCTAAATATCCAGAAGGCTGCTGCTGAGTCCCATAAAACAGTCTTCTAAGGAAAGTGAGTGGCTAAAGGGTAGGAAACAGTAAAACAGTAAAAGCTTATTGCAGTTGGAGAACAGTAGTGAAATTCTATAGGCTGGTAAGTTATTTAATGCCCTGAAAATGGAATGATCAGTGCAATGAAAAACAGTTCACTGAAAAATCAAGTTAGGCAGTTGAAGAACTATAGAAGAAAGAGTCTTATGACACTGTGGGACTGTATTATAATATGGCATAATGAAATTCAGCACACCTGAAATGGAAGATGAAAAAATCCTGACTCAGTTTATAGTGACAGACTAAAGAGCAGCATTTGAGGTTCATGCCTGATATTTGTAAGACAATGTCAACTCAGTGGTGAGTAATCATAAAAAAATCCCAAATCAAGTGTTAGGAATTATTAAGAAAATAAAAGGGAGATTCTGTAGCATCAAAGATGCAGCATAGATTTTCATATCTTGAATACTCCGTGCAGTTTTTGTCTTCCTATCTTTTTTGAAGATATATGGTAGCATCCGGTATGATCAGAGAAGACTATTCAAGTTACCAGTGTGAAAGCCATCAAAACTACATCTGAGCTGAAGAGTAAAACCAGACTAACAGAGGCACCCATGCGTTTGATCTGTCCTTACCTTTCTACAGTCATTCATTTTAAATACTTCTACAAAATGGGGACTTGTGAAATGAAACAAGAAGGCTGTTGTCACATTTCCTATGACAGAACTTGGAGTTCCATCCTCATTCTGACAGGATTCTTGATTGGCTATCATAAACCAATGTTAAACAACAACAAAAAAAAAGAACAAACTGGTTTTGACTCATCTATCTTAGTGCAATTCAATAGTTGATTTATTTTACCTTGAAATGCCGACATAGTCTGGCTCTTTTACAGTAACATATTTTTTTTTAGAGTTTTACTTCTACTTTAAAGAAGACTTTCAAACTGTTAAACTTTATTTCTAATACTTAGTCGCTTCCTTTAAGATCCTTACAACACTGCACAATTTGTTATATTATCCTTCTCCATCCCTCCTCTACCTTTTTTTTTTTTTATAAATGTAGTGCAAAGAACCCATCAAATCAGTTGAATTCTGTTCTTAGGGACAACTTCTGAAATAACGGTTTTCACAGGGAATGGCCTATGACTTCTTTGTCTCACATGTTGATTTCTGCTCTCTCATAGCCGCTGGAGTAGAAGTTTCCAGGGTAAGAATCATGTTTTGCAAGAACTTGGATCAAGTGTTACAGGAGACTTGCTCTTAAGCAATATGACTATAAAGAAACTTTTAACCAATATGACTATAAAGAATCTATAAAGAATCATGAAAACTGGGACTTATTTTCATTTTCTTTTCTAAAAATTTGGTCTTGATAGAGAAACAGAGCTTTAAAATTTTGGCTTCCTCCTGCCAGCAAGAATGAAATAATTGTCTCAGATCTTGACAGTTGTTGAAATACAGTTAATGTCAAAAAAACCTCACATTGTCTTCCTCTGCAAAAAACCCTATAGGCTAAGTTTGTCTAGTGGAAAAGAAATACACAGTTAACTAAGGCAGGGCTAACGAAGCGATTGTACCACATGGAAATTTTCAATGCAGTTTGGTCACTCAAAGTCACATATTAAATATGTCAATTAAGCTTTTTTTTTCTTAAATAAGCAATGAGTTATAATTATCTGTGTCCAGTTGGAAAGTTTCAGTAGCTACACTGGTTCTGAAATTTTACTTGACAGTTGAAATGAGTACACCTTGTTACATAAATCATTATGAGCATTTTGAACTCCCTCAGGCTGATTAGAGAGCTACAGATGAAAAGGGCTTATTCAGTCAAACTTGAATCTGTTCTTCAAGGTTTGGGGACTTCTACCAAAATCACTCTGGAAAATGAAGACCAAGCATACCTTTTAAAAAGCAAATTGTTATAAATTCTTCATTTTAGTGTTAAGTGAGAGAGGAGGCTACTTCTGCTATGTGTTTTGCTTTTAACATCACCTAAAATACTGTGCAGTTCCTTAGGCTTCAACATTTAGATAGACATCTGAAGTGTGTACCTACATTCATAGGAAAGTAACTGATGTTCTCACTCTTCAAGGATTTTAGTGTGTCTTTTGTATTGAAAAGCTACTGACTTCCAGTTTGCCCTTTGGCTTTATTTCATAATGTGGTTCTACTTGTCACTAGACCATAGCATCAAGCTCTACTCTTTCTTTGTAAGCTTTACTCTTTGAATTTTTTTGTGTTGGCTTACTTGACAACAGGGTCCATTAACTGCATATTCTGGGTTGCAACAGTTTCACACCTTTTACAGGATGGATATGAAGTATCCTCACAATCTAATCATTGGCAGGCAGAAGACAGAGATTTCAGTACCTTCGGGCTGTAAAATGCCTAAAATGCAGGTATTCTAGTTACCTGAATGTATGGGCAATTGAAACCTAGATATCAGTGGAATTATGAATCTGTTCCATAACTCCCCTTCCGAAATAGGTATGAATGTGAAAGTACTTGGAATGCCAGTGGTTCTAGGCCCACACAATAGCAGAGCATCATCACTAATCTCTTGGGTTGAGGAAAAGCCATCAGTAGTTTGTCATATTGGCTTTGTGTATTCTGGGGAAAAGTGTACAAAACCCTTATCATCTTGTTCATCACTATGCCATATTTCTTGAGGCACCATTAAAGTTTGTTCTCTATCAGAAAGGTACAGATTAACTTGAATTTATCTTAAATTCAAGGTTACATCGAAATAATACTTTGAGTAAAAGTGAGTCATTTCACACAGCATAGAAATGCTGAATTAGGGTTTGAAAGTAGGGGACTTTCATAAGCATTGAATACCTGCTATTTAGACTTACTTTTAAAGAACAAATTCTCTTTTATTTGCTAAGGATCATTGAGAGCTTCTTGTGAAATTCTGTGTTGATATGCAATACAAATTTCTCCTATATTTGTCATATCTTTAATGTTTCATTAATGCTTGGATTCTTAATAACTTTTTTTGAATAACTGTGTCTTTTGTTTGTCTTTTTTCATGGAAAAAAATATTTACTGATAAACTAGAACTATGAGAGAAATCTCACACTGTCTTACCATAAAACATGAAGATGTATCCACAACCGCAAGAAAGCCTTCAGCAATAGCTCTCATCCTGATCCAGAAAGCATAGTTTTAACATAGAAACTGCTACTTATGAAAAGAGCACTGCCCACATTCTCTCCTACATAAATCTAAAACCTACTTCACAAAAATCTAAAACCTGCTGCAAAGTCACGTGATCTTTCCTGCTGTGTGTCCAAGCAGCCTTTAGAGTCTTCAGCAGGGAGCAGTAGAGGGAAGGTGGAAAATGCAGAGAAAGAAACTGAGTTTAAACAGGAATCTAGATGGAGAAAAGAGTAAGAAAGCTGGATCATTGAACAAAGTGAAGAAACAAGAACTGGCTTTGTTGTGAAAGCAAATGCAGGGACTAAAAGACAAAGAATAGGTTAATGAGGGAAGGAATGGGAACAGGGAAGCAGAGGCTTTTAGTGGAGTTCTGAGTTGGGAATACTCCTGAGCTGCAATAATCATGGGAAGTGACAGGAAAGCAAAGACTCGTTTAAACATGAAGCAGGAAAAACAAGGTAGGAGGTCCAAATAGGACCTCATATAATTATGTGTTAAATTTTTCTCTATGATCATGGCCAGGTTAACTTTTACTTAACAGAACCAATGCTAAATGTGTGGACTTGTATGGACTTGTAAATTTATGGAATAATATATATGAGATTGTACAGTATATTTATAGCACTTCTTAGTTCCTTTCTCCTAATTGTCTTCAAAAATGTAATGTCTGCTGGAGCCTACTGATAGCTTGGAACAATAAATAAAGTATGGATATCTCTGCGAATACAAATCGAGCACTTATTCCATGACATATTTACTGGGGAGAATCGATTAACATGCCTATCGTTTTGCCAGGAGGGAAACCAAGTACTGTTCTGCTGGTGTTAGAGGGTGAGCAAGAGGCTGAGGATGGGGACAGAGTCGCAGCGTAGGAGAGAAAGTGGACAGTGCTTTCTTTTCTAGACTGGGGAAAAGAGACTTCCATCATGCCATGAGGCAAAATCAGGACACAGGAAAACTAGAGATGCTGTTACTTTAACACTGATGTAGGACTTTGTGATCTTCTTATGTGAAGTGGAACTATGGCTGGAGAAACGAAAGACAGACTACTTGAAAGCATAGTTGTATAATACTTGTTCTTATAATAACAGAGTCTCTTTGGAAATAAGTTTTATAATGATGTAAGGACTATGAATTTTTACATCCTCTAAGGCTTATATAGTTTAGAACTTACAGGCTATGTTTGACAAAAAAAAAATCTCAGTGTATTCTCTCCTGAGTCCCTTGGGAAAAAATGTTACTGTCACCACAAAAGTCCAGCTGTGTCACTGCTCCCTGCATTTCTCAGATACCTCTCATTCTCTGTTACTGTTACAAATTCCTTGCTTGCAGTATCTCTTGCTATGTTTAACCCAACAGAGTAGGTTTGCTTTTGAGGAAGGACCATCTCCTCACCTGTTCATGTAAGGAGTCACTGAGGAAAATATTGCAAAATACAGGACCTAGAACTTATTGTACTCTGGGGATCTTACAGAGGGAAAAGTAGGAGAAATTTGGTAGTGTTTTGACGTACAACAAGATAAGAATTGAACCAATATTTCTCAAGAGCATGCCTTCAGTGGTATGTACTCCTGAAGTCAGTGAGAAGTAGTGAGTGCTTTATCAGCTCACAAACTTATTAATTAGATCTAGTGAGTGTGTGGGTTTGGGGGGCAGATAGGGTGGGCAGTAAAGGGACAAGGAAGGAGAAGGTTGGCTGAGCGTCTTAGACTCCCCTTTGTCACTGATTTGCTCTGTTTCTATTCCTTCACTCTCTCTCTTCTTTTTTTTTAACTTAATCACTTCGTCTTCTGCTACAACTGTTTGAACAAAAGTTAATCAATTTATTCACTGTATGGTTTGTCTTAAAATCCCATCATTTCTGATACTGATGAAACAATGCCCTTGTTGCAAATAAACAAGTGATCCTCCTTCAGGAGTCAGCTGAATTGGCTTTTGTTTTGAAGTACGTTTTAACATCATAACATGAGTGAATACCATCCTTTTCTCTGTGTAATAATGCTTTCAAATGTAACTGTAAAATGCCAAACAAAACTATTCTCCACCAAGATTGACATGTTATTGTCAACAACTTAAAAAAAAAAAGTCCTGCCACATGTTGAGATTGTTGTAAGAGGCATAGCAGTTAATTTCAGAGCTATGAAATATTGATATCTATCCTCTAACCTTGAGAACCAGCACAAAGTACATTCGTATTTTGCTTTGTTAATATCCATTGACTTCATGGAAAGCCAGTGGGTATAATAGTAGAACTTGATCAGAGAATATTTGTATAAATAGATTGTTTGTACTGGTATCTGTGTGTATAAAGAATAAACTGTCATTTGTGCAAACATCCAGATCATCAAAAAACCCACTCATATGCATGCTGATTGAATAAAGCATAGTGACTGCACCTGAATAGAGCTGTTAACAATTCTATTAATTTTTTTAAAATATTTTGAGTGCTACTTGTGTAAGGTTCAATTTGAATGGAGACAATAGAATTGCTTGAAAGCAGTCAGCCAACCAGTCATCAATACCTATTTTACATTGACCAGTGATACAAGGTTTGTTTTTTTCATTTTGCATTTCAGTTGTTTACGTATTTCCAAGAAGATTTAGTTATTCATGTTTCCAAGTCACTGGCTGAAATATGGTATATGAATGAGAAAGAATTAAGCAGGTGTCAGTCTTAGCTGAAGATAAATGATACTCTTTGACAAACACAGTAGAATTCTATATAAAAAACAATGTGAAGTTGCAAGGGATTTTTATGTTTTTTGTAGCTTTTTAAATTGACCTAATTTGCAGGCAGCATCTACTTTTTAATAGCAACCAAAGAACACAAAAAAACCTTTCGTATATGCTGATTTTGTTATTACCTCATTTTTTACAAGAGAAGAAGGAAACAGACATCCCTCTTCTAGCTGTAATATCACATTTTCTGAACCTTGTCAATTGTTGGTTGCTTAAAGCGGAAATTGCAATTGAAAGCAGAAGTGTTCTTTCTCCCATTTCACAACAGCAGAATGAATTAGAAAAGGAATACGCAAGCACATCTAGTTCTTACTATTCTTTTAATATACATCAGGCGGCACTCACCACTCTAGTAGATCTCAGTATCTTTGTAATGTGACCAGACATCAACTAATACAGGGAGTTGGACTAAAGGTCCCTTCCAACCCAAACTATTCTGTGATAATATGTTACAATTTATGACATGGCGTGAAAAGTGTTTTCAAACAGAAGTACAATTGCTAGCATGCCTGTGTAAGAACTCTTTATGGATGCAAACTTCTGAAAACTGAGCCATTCTGTATTTTAGTAATTGCATAGTTTTTAAAAAGAGTGTTGCTCTTTATTTCCAAGAGTATTAGCAAAGGAATACAGGTTGAAATATATTTAGGAGAATTTTTCAAACTTTTAAAAATCTACTTCATACAACGTATGTAGCAACTCTGTTAAACTGAATGATAGATTTCTGTTCATCATCCTTTTTCTCAGAGTACATCCTACCATGGTTTTTTAAAATATATTTTAAAGCTTAATGTACTGTAGAATAGCTATGCCATTGCCTAGGCACAGAAAGAGGTGAGGTGAACAGGGAAGTTTGAGGGATTTGCACCTTTGATTCCTTCTGGAAAGCTAGACGTAGTT
>Ga0181612_176363_pt1 | contig 13661 bp, 5 predicted proteins | sample HoacroProtozoa21_FD_119630 | JGI IMG/M metagenome (GOLD analysis project Ga0181612, IMG submission 119630) | Hoatzin crop microbial communities from Cojedes, Venezuel. Combined Assembly of Gp0051906, Gp0051904, Gp0051908 | reverse complement strand
TCATTCCTAAACATCCATGTGTTACTGCCCATATTTTCTTTTGTTTCCAAATAAGTACTAATTCTGTTTATTTTTTGTGGTACAAGAGTCTGAAGCTACAATTTATACTTTTGTAACTGCATTTACTATTTCTGAATTTTAGTAATTGCTCTTGGTGTCACACAAACAGTAGTGGTTATTCAGAATTCTCTGAATAGGATCTAAATTCATAAATAGAAGGTAGTTTGTGTTGAAGTGGCTTATGACAGTGTAGTTTTACATTTCATATCTCTGTTTAGTTTTATACATTAACACTTCATAGTCTGTCTGGAACAGTCACATTTTCCTGCAGTGCAACAAATATAAAAAGTAGGAAGCAAGCTATGAAAAAGTAATGTTCAAGGACCTGAAGGGTCTGTCTGGCTTTATACCCAAGAAAGATTCAGGCACATCAGATGAAAGGGATCAGCCCTGCTGGACTATAAATATTGTGGGCAACGCTTTCGGGTGGTGTAAACTAGCACAGCTCTGAATGGAATCCGAGCACAGCCACCCAGCCCGCTGAAAGCAGCCTGTTGGTGTTTTCTGCTGGTAGTCAGAGGGTAAAAACACACACACATGTTTTGTAAACTAGAAAGAGGCTTAGATGGGATTCCGTGCCAATCTGTTTTTAATGTTACCCGAACTGTCCCTCAAACATCTATAGGACTAATCAGTGGTTGTCATGTGATGCACAGTGCATGCTTGGGGAGCCGGCCAGGTGCCCTTTGAAAACACATAATTGCTGATAATGAAGCTCTTTGATAATGCTGATCAAAGAGCTGTTGCCCATATGTCACTGAGAATAAGCTCTGACATCAGGCAGCAATTGCTGTAAGTTGGTTTTGCTATGCGATTTTATTTTATATCATTCTGGCCTCTGTGCTGCTGGGAAGATAAAGCTACAGGTGAACCAAGGTAGCATGTACTGCTCTGCTAGTTACATGGAGGATAGTGAGCAAGATTTGCAAAGTACCTCATAAGTATGTATACTATTACAGACAGGCAAATAATGGAAGTCTTTCAGGTTTATGGTTCTGTGAACAGATGTTTGGAATAAACATAAACATGTTTATACATGCACGCATTTATGTGCACACAGGTCACACGAGTGGGTTCCCGAGTGGTGAGGAAGAGCTCTGCAAAGGGAAATCTGAGAAAAAAAGCAGATGTTTTCTTGTTTACTTTTTGTTTTCAGAAACCAAGTAGATTACCTAGCATAATCAGCATTGCTCTAGATGACAACAGTCATCACCCCAAGAAATAGCCAAGAATCATGAAGGTAAAATTCACAAATATCTTGCATATGACTTTCTCTGAGCTTAACAAGAACCAAATTGTGTGGCTCCGCTCATCTATAGACCCAACAGAAAAAGTCATTAATGTTTTTTGAATGTATGAGCAGCTGTTTGCATGATTCTCCATTTACTTTCAAATATTCAACTTTTTGAGAAAGTGGTTTAGGTCAAGTTCACCTTTCCATTTAATTTTGTATTGGAAAATGCTGGGAAAGCTATACATTTAAGCCTTAATTTGGCACTCTTGCTCATAAATTTTGTACGGCCTCTATATGGTCACATTCAAATTATTCAACAATATCTGCACTCTTAGAAAGAAAAGGAAATTCTTGAATGTTTGAGAGCGAAATCTATTCTTGGCTGAGCTGTCTAGCTCTTTGTGGTCTTCTTCAGATGAAGAAACATGAACTATGGAACTGCCTAATCCTGACTTTCCTTAATTTTTATGTTCACAAGGTGCTAATTCCTCTAAATAACTTTAGTATATGTAATGCTAGTTAATACTGTTAATGTTTTCTGTTGTTTTTAGTACACCTCTAAAACAATGAGACTGGGAGTGTAAAGGAGGAATGTGACCCTGCAGCATCCCTACACTATTAGATAGCTCGGACAAAAAAACGGGAACACCGTTTTAAAAAGCCACCACCACCAAAACCAACCCACCAAAAAAAAACCCAACCATCCTTTGACTGCCATTATCTAAATACTTTCTCCACACATGCTCTGCTCCAGGGAAGAAGTATTATTTTTTACAATGTCTTTGTCTTTGTTTGCCTCTCTTCCTACTATCTCAAGCAAAAGGAACATGGTGAGCTTGCAGACACTTCAAGCAGATAAATTAATTCAGAGAGGTCATTCCTGCCAGTCTGATGTTTTCTTAAGTAAGTAGTGGTAAAGATCAAGGCTTCTTAAATAAGAATGTTTACCTTTAAGTGTAGTGATCTGTTGAAGCATTCTGGGTACGTCAGTAGAATTTAGGGAGGTGGGGTGTGTGTATTTTTCCCCATCTTGCAATACTCAGAGGAAAAACTGATTTTGAATTAGTGCTCTGTCGAGTGTAGCCTGACTTTGGTGTAAAGTTGCTGGAAATAGTTTTGTAATCTGTTGCAGTATTAAATTATCTGCAGTGGATAACGGCAGTCAAGCAAGTTTTAGTGCCTGTAATGGCTCAGTCACTAGCACCAGTTTGACTGGTACAGTTAGGTTTATCATGCAGCCTAGTGGATGCTGGATAACGATTCTTGGGCATCTCTACAGAAATTTTCAGCAGAGTTTAAGGGACTTCATAAGCAGTTTGTTTTTTTTAATAACAAAATTGGAGGCACAGTTCTGTATTTCCAGCTTAGTACACTTACTGAAGTCAGCAGACCTATATGAAGTAGGCTTATGCTAATTAACCAGGGCACCAGCCGCGGCATGGCCTTCCAGCAGGGAGATGAGTGTAGGCTCCCTGCCCTGGCGACTACCCGTGTTCTTGGGAGGTTTCCCCATTGGCAGGGTTAGTGCTTGCTCCGGTGTCTCTGCACCTGAGCTGCACAAATGTAACCCAAGTGATGAGACTGAAGTGGTTCATGAATCAGAATTTCCAGTCTACACAAAATTGTGCATTTCCATGATATTTTTCCCTTTAAAAGAGCAAGGATCTGACTGATGTACGGCTGTGCCTTTTGAGCTGCATGGTAGATATACCTTCCCCAGTGTAAACTTGGGTGTACTATGGGAGTGTGTATGGGATTTGCGGGCCACTGCTTAGAAGGCCTCAGTAAGGAAGTATGTGCAGTTCAATTGCTCGATGTAATATCTTCAGAAAATATAACCTGAAGGTCTGCGCAGTTGCACAAAGCTTCAACCTAACATATATATGGAATTGCCCTGGACTGGATTATGACAACTGTGTCTGCACCTACGCTCAGCTGGAGTCTCTTGCTGCATGAGATTGTCTGTGCATTTTAAGACATACAGCAAGATCAGCTGAAAGCTTTTTTCCCCCCAGGTCCATTCACTCAGATGATGTGTTAATTAGGTCACTGAGAAAATCAAAGGGATAGAAACTGGACTGAGTGCTCACCAAATGGCTCCTACACGTAATTGCTGTATTTTGGTTTAATTTGTCTTAAGATGTTTTCTGATGTCTCTGAAAATGTTACCCATAAACGGCAGACTGCACGTCAAGGAAGTAAGTCAGTGAACACATGAATATTTTGAGCTGCAGAGTGTAGCCTTCAGTATTTATCACTACAGGAAAGAGGCATGTGACTTCTCTCTCACATGGCATCTCCTTGCTTTATGCCTTTCTGCTTGGAAAATAGCAAAAGTGTCCTGCAGGATCGCTTTTGAAGAAAGGACAAGGCACTGCAACAATCCACAGCGCTAACATTTTGCTGCAGAGTGATCCCAGAAAAAAGTCCTCTGTGCTGGAAGAGAAAGGACTTGCTGAAGGCAGAGATGAATTACTGCATTCCCTCAGTTTGTTTTCTGCTCAAATAAAAGTGTTCTGTCATGTGACCTCAGAAGTAGCAGTGTGACGTGACAAGCAAGCATATTTAATCTGCTCCTTGGCAAAGCTGAGTGAGTTTTGTCCATGAAAGCATGTGCTGTGTATGCATACAGGTGGGACAGTGCATCTCTGTGTTGATACAATCTGAGAGGGAGATGAAGGACTGTTGGAGCACTTCAGGGTATTGCTACTTGGCAGGAACATACGTACTCCGAGGCAAACAAATTTGCTCAGTATTTTTATGAGTCTCTGAGCTCAGCTGGTTCTGGCAGGGATGACGTGACTTCATCCACAGAGGCAGTAGGGGGGAGATCGTTCCAATTTTCCCTTTTTTTGGGTAGTGGAACATGAGTAACTTCTTCCCAGAGCTGGATGGAGTCAACTTGGGCTCCTCGTCACGCACAGCGTGTTGTACTGCATCTCTTGTGTCCCTCCATAGCGTCTAGTGCAGCTCCCTCTTATGGCCTAACCATAGTGCAACGTGCAATTGCCTCCGATGCAGCAATTTCAGCACAAGCTCTTTGCACTCTGTGGAACAGCTAATAATAATAAAGAAAATAGTCTTGCAATAAATGCTAATCACACCCTACAGGATTGCACTGAATTTGTCATTGGATAGTAGATATTAAATGCAGAAATACTAACCTTCCTAGAACCTTAGAGAGTTTCGAGTTCTTTGTAAGTTTGTAATTCTCCCTCTAAACATACAGTTTATTTCCCAGTACAAATTCTTTGTTATTCTGTAGTTAACGCTGAAAGGCCTCAGCATTTACCTGAGTCAGTAATGTCTCTTAAGATAGCATAGTCATTTACTGAGACAAGCAAATCCTGGAAATTGAGGCACAGGTTCTGTTCTAAAGGTGAAACCAAGCTGCCACAAAGTCTGCAGGGGGTTGTGTGTGGGTGTGTTTGTGACCACGTAGACAACTGTATCTTGGCAAGCTTCACTCCTCCTCCTTTTTTTCTGGCCTTTTGATTTTGATTGTTTCACTCTCTGCTGTTCTCCTGAAGCCAGAACTATTTCTGCCCACTTTTGTCTCACTACCTCTCTCTTCTTTTGCAGTCTTCTGCAACTTGACCATACTGTCTTTGCAAAGCATTCACTGCTTGATACATGTTTATAGTGCCAATTAATGCTGTTCTGAGCTTATGGATGTATCATATTGAACATATGTCTCTATTATGTGCAAAACTGAGTGGAGGAGAAGTGATTCCTCTTTCAGTCTTCCTCCTGACCTACAGGTAATTCTTCTGATGATATAAACCGAATAAAGAATGGGATTTCTATGCCAATGTATTTGTCAGCCATAAATAAGCAATATATTAGTGAAATTTTCAGAAGTGAACAGCAATGTATTTCTGAATCATGGTATTTCAAAAATACATGTAGATGTTTGCTTTGGAGTTCTCTGACATTTTTGTTTCCAGCAGAGGCCTGGCATGTAATATTTACATTCGTTTGATCAACATTTGGCAAAAGAGCATAAGAACAAAACTGGGTGTAAAATGGGAAGCTTTTTAACAGGGAAAGTGTCTTTGCATAGACATGGTATTGCAAAAATATGAATCACTTAAGCTGTTCAGCATAAATAAGGAAAAACTGTTTTAAAAGCTTTTATTTCAGAATTTCAGAAAGACGTATTTTAATGACTTCAAAATACAGATTCTTTAAAAGTATATCTGCTACCCGGTGGTGAAGTCCAAAGCTTACTTCACATACAAGTGTAGCATTATTTTCATTGGGGCTTCAGGGTGATGAAAGACCTGACACGTGATCTGAATGTGGTGATGAAACATATCCGGCACTGAGAATTTCAGTGTTTTGAAGAGTGATGTTTTATTGCATTACAAGTGCAATTGACTTTAAAGTCACTGCTGTACATGAGGAGGTAACAGCAGTATTATATTTTCCCTGCACCTGGGACTTAGAGGGAAACAAATGCAGATGCAACCATCTTTGGCTCTACCCTGTAAGGCGTGGTAAGGCCAGGGGCTCTTTGCCTGCTCTGGTCTCACCCAGAGCATGTGAGTAGGAAGCAGGTGAAAGAAACTGGGGTCAGGCCATAGGCCCAAACCAACAGCGTTGGTGAAATAAGCTTTTGCCCCTAAGGAGAAGTTACTTCCTTCTGTGAGGAAAAGAAGAGAAGTTATTGTGAGTCAACTATAGTTCCTCCAGTAAGTTCCCCCAGGAGCAGGATGGCTTCATCCATCTGATCAGGAGATTAGCTCTGAAACAGGATCCTGGGTTTAGATGTACTTTACTTTCATGTATTTATTAATATTGTTCTGTTTTACATGAAATTTGGTTTTTGTTGAATGATTTCACAACCTTGCAAGAAGACACTGTCCAATAACACTGGTCAAGCACCATCTTTAAAACAAACAGAAGTCTGAGAGTGACCTGAAATAAATGTGAAGTTCTTGCCTAGAAGAGATTTAGCAACAGCTGTATAGCACCGACGTTCAGAGAAACAATGGAAAAGTAGTGACTTTTTAAACTTGGTCTCACTCTAAAGCACCCCTGATTTACAAACTGATCTTCAGTTATATTCTGTTACTAGTAACAGCAGCAAAGCTCTGCAGTATGTTTTCACAGGGCATGAATTAGCAGAGAACTTGACCTTAACTTTTGCACGTAGAAATGGAGAAGTTATGTTTACAAGAGCATTCTGCGTTTGCTCCCCTTCTTGAGTGGGCGTATGCAGGGAAGTGGGGATAAATAGTCTGTCTTTAAGCTCCACTCTAACCAAGCTGTGATGCTTAGCAATGTGATCTTGTGGTTAAAAGTTGTGATTCCTCCATTACACACTTGAAATGCTAGCTGTAAACCTAGTTTTAACCATTAAAAATCAAGAGCTGAGCACTGAAGCATTCTGAAATACAATTATTAAAAATAATATCATTTTTTTCAAATGGCCCTCTATTTTTTGTGCATGTAAATTGAGATTTTGATTGCCCCAATGGCTAGAAGCGTACCTTTTATTAAGGTGCTCTCCTGCAAATAGAAAAACAATGAAGAAATTTATATTAGTATAGTCAGACCCAAGAAACTGCAAACAGGAGGAGAAAAAATTTGGAATGTTCTGTCTAAGGCAATATGTAAATGCTAACCATTAAATCTAGCTTTTCTGTTCACCCTTCTCTCACAAAATCTACTACTCTGTAGGGCAGAAGTCCCTACAGACTGGCTGTGATATTCTGACTCCCAGGTAATTTGCGCGATTATATAAATTGATATGTTTACACAAATATGGGAAAGAAAAGAGCAAAATAGTGTGTTCAAGCAGGTAGCAAGGCTGGGAAGAGGTGCAGATAAGATACGTTGTTAGCACTGTTGGTGAGAGCAGGGAAATTGTCTGGGCTGTGGCTCCTGGCTGCTGCTGCAGCCTGGGAAATGTGTGTCAACAGCATGCAGCGGCACAAGCGGCTGCGGAGAGGACGCCGCACCTCTACGCGTCCCTGCTCCGCGTGGTGCTGCCGTCTGCCAGGTGCCATTGTCACAAGCAGGAGTGCTCAGAAGATGCTGCTGTCGGCGTTACCTTCTCCTCCCCCACCCAAACAAATCAACAAAAAAAATCCTAGCTCTGGTATGTAGCAGTGAGATTTTTTTTTTTCCTGCTGCTGTAAGATTTCAGGATGATCCAATAGCATATTTACTGGTTTTGAGAGGTGTTGTTCAAGGGGAATTCCACCGCTGACTCCAAACCAGAGGTTTATGGTATCCTGAGTTGGTCCCTACTGAATGTATTACATCAAGTTACACTACATTTTGTTGCCGGAGCACAGCAGCCTGTTCCTTTCATAGGAATGGTTTCATCTATTGCTTGCTGTTAGCTTAATAACCTTCTGCTACTTGAACTGTCCTTTCTGCCAGACTATTTTTTCATAGCTTCCACTGGGGTTTGGCCATGAGCTGAGTGTGTAAGAGACCACTAAACAAGAAGAAAAATCCTCCAGAGATCTTAGCTGAGCAACCCTATTTAAGTAACAGAAAAAACTGTGTTTGATGAGCAGATTACACAGAGCAAATGTTTAAAGGACAGAATGCCAAATACTTGTTTGTAAACCTAAGCCTTTATTAGCAGCACTGGTACATTTATAAAAGAATATGTTCCCTTTCTGAGACTTGCAGACTACCTGCATCCCTCTATTAATTCAAAGCGCTGCTGGACGGGCTTTGTGAATGTTGTACGACTAATCCCTATGGTTCCTTGATTATGAGCATGTGCAGAGCAGCTGAAGGTACAGTCGTGCATGTAGAGCTAACACACAGAGACTTGCCTTGCAATGCCATGTTTGTGCATGTGTTCCTACAACTGAGAAGGATACAAGGAGCCTGCCTGCCTTGCTGACTTGTCTGATGTTTTCTTGTTTCTGTTTCAGCATTCAGGATAATTCCTTCAACACAACAGCTTTAGCAGAGTAAGTGAACACTTTAAAGATGTACTTATTTTTAAATAAGAAGGATGAGTTTAGTTACTGTAGAGAATATTTGTAAGGAGTGTGTGTGAGAAGTCCCAAGCTATCTGTCATATATTTTGATTCAGTTTTCTGTAATCTAACTATATTATTGACTGTATGGGAAGGATTGCATGAAACAGCTGCCTTTACATGCTCTGTAGCCATTTAGCAGTGAAATACCTTTCTGGCAGAATATATGTTCGATGCACATCACACAGGTTTAAATGCATGATTTTCAGTGTAGGATAAACCTCTTGTGAAAATATTGCTCATTTCTGGTACTGATGATCTTGACAAACACAAGTATGTCAGTTTTCTAAGAACACATGGTCTGTACTTCCTGCAAGAATTACTAGAAAAAGAAATTCTTTGCAAATATTTTGAAAAAAAAACCCTATACATAATTTTGACAGGCCAAGTACCATATATGTCATTTCTTTGTAATCAATTCCATAAATTTATCAGAAGGCCTTTCATATGTATCATGATCATAAGGATATGTATCTTGAATTTTTTTTGTTGTTGTTTTTCAGAGGCAACAGAACAGGACAAGGGGCAACATCAGAAAGTTATAAAGGCAAAGGCTTTAGGAACTATTACAAATGAAATTATCTTTATTTTATTTCAGTCTAAAACACTTCAATTTTGGTGTTTCCTACATTATTATTTTGCATGCTTTTAACTCTTTCAGAAGTATTTAGGGAAGATTCTTCAGCAGTAATATGCCAAGCTATATCTCAGGAAGGAAATTATTTATACATTTGTTTGTGTATTAGGTGAGTTTTGCACTGCTAAAATGCTCATAATTTAAAAAATCCTAGCTGGATTGAGCTATTGAGCAAATGTGAGCTGTTTGCGTTAGTGTTGTGCGAACTGGATACATTCTGAAAGCAGGCCAAGCTGTAACTGCCTGAGCCATCCCTAAGTATTGTCAAAATCACTACAGGAAAAGTAACATTTCATAGGGATCCAAATAATTTCTCTCTCATACACTGCTTCACTTTATTTGCTTACATTGCCTTGCTTTATTTAATATTTTAACTTAGTCCTTTTCTGCGATTGTGACAGACACGGAAAGATATAACAGAAGCTAATAAATCATTAAGACATTTTTTTGTTATTTTCCTGTGTCCCTATTAGTTAGGTGGTGAATTGCGGTCTGTAAAATTCTGGGATCCTCCCCCTTCACAGAAGAATAACTGGAATACAGATAGTAAATTTTTCGTATTTTTTTTTCCTTCCCTTTTCTCTGCCCCTAAGAACATCCATTGTTTCCCATAGAGACTCCTCTGGAGTGGCCCCTGTAACTGCCTCACCCTTGAGGTTTCTGGGACTTGAAGGTGATGGCCTTTCACTGTGGTGCTTCTGACTGCGGGGTGCCAGCACTGCCCCTGGGGAGAGGGAGATGGGTGCAGGTGGTGCTGTGCTGTGCCAAGCTGAGAGGCAGCAGCATGGCAGAGCTGTGGTGGGCCATACATTGCCCCAGGGGTGAATCTCTCCCCCATTTAAGCTGTTGTTGGTTCTGTTTCAGTGGCTTTAATTTTTAATCTTATCTTCCCAAACATAGAAGTAGAAACATGCTTTTAGAAAACAAAGCAAGCGAACAATGACACCTGAAAAGCATTGTCCAAATGAACTAACTTGGTTTCCAGAGTTGATTTCCCTAAATCCTGTTTAGATCCTCCCACAAAAGCCTATTTTTGAGAACCGCTGATGATACACAATTCTTACTGATTTCAGCACTAGCTGTTTATGCTGGCCGTATCTGAAAATAGGTTACTTTTATACAGCAGAATAAAGAGGGAGCTTGCCGTGCAACTTTAGACATCCCCATCTGACAATTTCTGTCTTTACTTGTGGCAAAGGTAAAACTAGGGCTTCCTGAATGATATAAAATTCGTGATACGATACTTTCAGGAACATTTCTCCAGACAAGGCAAGTGCCTGGGGCTGCTAAGCTTCCAGCAAGCCATGCGTGCATCCTGGTTTAGAAGTTGTTCATGTGAACATCTTAAAGGTCAAGTCAGCAAAAGGGAGCAGTTTTCAAGTTATACTGAAATGGCTCCTACGGACAGATGAAAATGGAAGAAAGTTTGAAAAGCTAATCCAATTAAACCAGAGATCCTTGGAAGAAACATACAGAGGCAGTACTATAAAGAGTCAGAGTAGCAGTCCATCTAGGCTGGGATCCCATCTCTGCCCTGACTCTGGCCAGTACCAGAAGATCAGTAATGGATGTACTTATGTACAACTTCTTTTAAGAGATGTAGTTAGAGTGGGCACTGAAGGAAAAGGATTCACATCACTGGTTTTGTCAAAAGACATACTTCCTGCCCAGTGTAAGCTAAAACCCATATGGATCCACGACTTTAAGCTGTTCTGGCATATTCTCTGATGTTTTAGGAATGAGTGAAGTGCTGCTCCAGATTTTGGGTTGGTGGGAACATTACTACGTGGCCACAAGCTTTCACAAAACTTAGAAAACTCTTGAATATCCCTCTATCTCTCAAATACAGCTAAAATTGGAAGAGATTTACAAGCTACTGGTGAGAGGAGAGGAATGTGTGCATGTCTGTGTTGATGTGTGCAGACAAGTGGCATGAACACATAAGCTGCATTTCTTAAAGAAACCAAAGTAAAAACATTCTGCTTTTATGATGGATATTTACATTATATCATGGATTCATCTTTTTAAAGGTCTTGCTACTGTCTTAGCCTCAAGCACTGTCTTGTGTGAGAGAGCTTTCTTGGTTAATATTTGTCTTACAAAGAGAAAAATTCCTATTACCAGTTTCAGAGTGTATTGCTTCTGAACTTCCTCACAGTCTTTTTATTGCATGATGGATGCAGTCATCTCTGATTCATTATTGCTTATCTTTCCTATCTACTGCTTTTTGGATATTCAAATACATTTTGTCATCCTCACTTCTGTTGTTTATAAGTTCTGTCTTGTTTTATGACTATTGTCAGTTACTGGATATTAAGTTAGGATCTCTGCTTCTCAAGGTCATCCTATTACAGCCAGGTTGGGGAAAGCAACCCCAGGGCACTTCTCCAAGTTAAGGAGTATGCACACAAGTATGCACACAAAGACTTGGCTGATGAACCTGTGCTCAGTCATCCATCGTCCCTCCAGAGGCGGTTCCCAGTTGCCAAAATAGTCTTTCAGGACTGAAGGCTGCCAAGTGTGGTGACTGGTGAGAGGAGGGGGTGAATAAGCTGGTGGCAGAGCTGCTTCCTCCCACCTCATCTTCCTGTGGCACACACAGGAGGGAGAGTTTGTCCTTTTAGAGAGTCCCTGGCATTTGTTGACTGTGGCTTGGCCCATGGTGCACAGCACATCTGGTGCCATCTTACCCTGCTCTCATGTCTGTCCATCCAGCTCTGACCTTGGCACTGTCTCCTCAGTGTATTTCTTTGCTATGTTTTTCTCCCTCTGAAATTTTCCATCGCGTTTTCCATCCAGGTTCCTTTCGTACTGGGCTTCCTTCTTCATACCCCCGGTATGTTCTATCCTCACACCTTGCTGGTGTCAGAGACCAATAAGGTAATTAGTGATGGACCAGCAGGAAAGGTGTGCCCAGCATACAGAGGCAAACACAACTAGATTTCTACAGTGAATTTGTCCATTTTGTACATCAATCCCTGTCCTCCACCTGTCGTCCCACTTTGCCTTGCAGGGAGAACTGCACTCGTTGCAGGAATATTGTGTGATGAGGAGGCGTCTGCAACTGTAGTTATATGTTCCAGTGGTGAGCAGCAAATGCTTTCATCCATATGCTGATGTATTCAGAAAATGTAAACACTTGAGTGTCCCTTTAAATATTTTCTGCTGCAGCCTGGCTTTTGATAAAGATACTAGCAGAAAACTGGTGGGAAAGAGGAATATATTAAAAACCTTGCCATCAAATTGCAACACAGAGCTATGAATTTATCACTTAATGTTCTCTGTCCTAAGTTGGGAAGTTCTGAAAATTTAACAAGTCAGCAGAAGTACAGGCTGCTTCCCACATAATGAAGAGATTCCTCTGCCAGCAAACTTCAAGTCATCCAGACCTGCTTAGTGCTTGTGCCCTGTGAGTAGGAACAGAGGGTGAGGAGAGGGCCCCGACTTTTCTCCAGAAATAGTGTCTTGAAAGCGTATATGCCTATTGTTTAGGAGTGTATGCATATATATGTGTGTTTATTTGAAGAAAGACTGCTCACAGGCTTTGCAGTTAGATCATTCTGCAAAGTTCAGCCATGCAGCACAATATAGTGTCCAACACTGAATGGTTAGCATATTTATCCAGACTTCTCTCTTCATTAGGCAGCCTGATGACAACTCTGTTGTTTGTAACTTAAAGGGATGTAATTGATAATGATTCTTCAGGCATCTTAAAAAATTCTGCTAGTTCACTTTTTAAGACTAACGATCACTTTTATTTGGGGATTCTTTTTCTTGCTGCATGAAGATTGACTGCTTTACTACAGTTAATATTTTTGTGGGCCTAGGAGAAAAACACCCTTACATAATTGTTTCTAATTCCTTATTTTTTTTTTTAATGTGAAGTATACTATAAACAATTAAAATACAGAATGTCTTGTAATTTTCATTCAGATGTAGCTCTGATGCTAATACATTGAATTTTACTGTACAGCAGCTGGTACAAAGTAGTAGTAAGTGGAGTCTTGCAGCTGTGCAAGGACATGCTCATTGAAGAATGTCTCTGTGAAAAAAAAAATCCTTCAAATTGTAATTTAACTTCAGTATTCTTGAGGCATGTGTGTCTCATGGCTATGTTAGTATATGCTGATTGCCAGGGAATGCAACTTAATCTTTCAGAAAGATTTAAAAATCAGATGATGCCTTAAAATTAGCAACACTTCTGCACATTCTTGAAATGCCTCTAGGATGTAAAGCACTGTACCCTGTAACTATAACAACTGCCTTGGAGCGCACTTGCAGAAGACATGGGCAGCAGTGGTGTTTAACTCCATAGGCACCCTGCGAGCATCCATTTGGATGCTGATAGGCCACAGATGGAAAGTGAGTTTGGCAGCTTTTCTCCTTAGGAGAAAATATTGAATTAGAAAGTTATGCTTTCTGAAAAAATCTCTGAGGGGTTTAATTCAACAGTCCTTGACTCCCTTGGTTGTGGAAGTTTCACACCAGGAGAGAGGTCATCTCTCAGCTAACCATTAGGATTTTGTCAGCTGAAGCTAACATCTGAAATTCCACCTGCAGACTAAGCAAGAGCCAGGGATTTCACAGCAGTGATGCCAATCTACCCATCCTTCTTCTACCCATAACTTCTTCATCAACGACCGGGATGAAGAGTTAGAATGCACCCTCAGCAAGTTTGCTGATGACACCAAACTGGGAGGTGTGGTAGATACACCAGAAG
>Ga0181612_162408_pt1 | contig 13661 bp, 6 predicted proteins | sample HoacroProtozoa21_FD_119630 | JGI IMG/M metagenome (GOLD analysis project Ga0181612, IMG submission 119630) | Hoatzin crop microbial communities from Cojedes, Venezuel. Combined Assembly of Gp0051906, Gp0051904, Gp0051908 | reverse complement strand
CTTTGGTGCTGTCTTTTTTCCTTTACTCAGTTTCTTAAAGGTGCTGGTCTTACAACTGATGCAGTTAAATGAGTATTTTGGGTCAGAACACAAAACTGCACTTTGCACTGGCCTCATCTTTTACACATGTAGATCAGACTGCAGTAATGGAACTTTCATTTTTAGAGTATTTGAGGGTAAAAATCACTCTTTCACCAAAACTGCAGTGTTCCCACTGAATACTGATGGTCAGCTCAGCAATGCCTGAAGATACAGTGCCAGTCCTCTTCTGAAATTGTACACTTCCTGTACGTCTCTTCTGTGGAAATAACTGGTATCATTTGCACAGAAAGGCTTGCAATGGCAACTATGAAGTGACAGGAGAAGAAGCGAGATGTCTGTGAGAATCCATATGCTGAGAAGTTGCCTACACTTTTTATCAGGAAAGTTAAAAACTCTTGGGTAAGTATAACAAAAAAAAATACCATTGAACAGAGCTGTTCTGCCTCTTGGAATGAATGAGTTTGGTCCCTTCCACTGACATCCCATTCCATGTGCGTAGTGCCACAATCAATTCTCTGAGAGCAAAAATGGAAATGAAGTAAAAATTAGTGTTAATAATGAAGGCGTGTTTTCACAGTTTCACTTTCATTGACTAGAGCAGCAGAGTGCAACAGGAGATGTTGAAAGAAAAACTCTTCACCTGTCCGCTGCTTAATTAAAATACATTAGATGCATAGATTTATTTGAGGGTTTCACGTTAAATGAAGATGAATGAAAAGTTTTATGGAAGGTGATGAAATGTTATTTACTTAAATAAGCAATTCTGTTCTATCAATACTTGGGCTCACCTAGAAGAACATCCCCTATTCCTACTTAGTTATGAGCAGTATTTTACTAAGCCTGCCTACAGTCCACTTGAACACGAATTCTGTCAGTTGGCAGGAGCAAGAAAAACAGAAAAAGAGTACCTATTTATGAAGGGCAATGCAGGATATGCCATGGCAGCCAGGAGGTGTCATGGCCCACGAAGTGATCTCCGCTTCTTAATAAACACAACGTGCCTTCTGATCTTCTCCAACCAAGGCAGACTGCAGAGGGATCTGCCCTGAGGAAATCTGAGTCTCCAGCTCAAGAAGTTCATGTCAGGCAGCTTTAGATATTGCTGCCTATAGCTCTCTATCCTCATGCTATCCTCTAAGCCTAAATAAACCTCTACCAATTTTCCCCTAGGGTAAAGTGCCATAAGCAAGAGTCGAGTATCTGGGCAGCCATTTTTCCCTCTTCAGTACAGAAGGCCCTAACATGGTTCAAAAATGGCCCCCAGCCCTTTTTCAGCCAGTGAAGGCTGATGAGGACTATCACATAGTTATCTTGCATCCTTCTGCACAATGGAAAGATTCTTATTGGCTTCTGATGGAAAGAAGCCTTCCCCACCTTAGACGTTCATGAAGCTACAATTTATCCCATAGGATGCACATACTATTTAATTTATTATCTTGGATTGAAGTGCAGTTGTTGCAACCCAGACAGGCTGCTTGCAGAAGCTCGATCAAAGGGCGACATATTTTGGCACATGGTATTCCTGCAAGACACAAAATTACTACTTAATCCACAACAGTTTTTTCTGCACTCTCCAGAAAAAATTTCAGTTTTGCTCTTTGTGATGATGATCAACTTTTCATCCAACATCCCTTACTGCTTACTTTGAACTAATTAAGCTCTGGTGGCAGAAATGTTTATATAAAAAGTTAGCAAACTGTTTGACTTCATTGACTATTGCAGTTAGGGTAGGTATATGAAAGGACAAATCCCATCTCTTTGCTGCAGTGTCAGGGGCTATAAATAACATGTATGCAGGACAGAATGGGAGAAATGGGACCGCTCATGAGAATTGTTGAAGAGCCATTGCTTTGTGCATTGTCCTATATCTCTCCTCGTGCAGCAGTTTTAATAAAGACCCTCTAAAGTAAACTCCATTTGTTGGCTGGAGTGAGGTTATTATGCCATCAGATCTGTTAGCATTCAGTCTTCTCTGCTTCTGTGTCATCAGCCAGCACTTACGATGAAATTCCAGGCTGATCCTACTGCTTTCTGAATCAGTTCCGCCATTTTTCACTAAAATTCAGAATAGAATTGATGATAATCATGAACGTTTACAGATGACTGGTAAATGATTTAAGGAAATGATGTTTTCTTTTGAGTTGCTAAAAACAGAGAAAGAACACAGAGCACATTAGTGGCTAAGGGGGTGCAGAATTTCACTCCTACAGCAGATCAAGCCAAGTCCATAATAGTGAAAATTTGTTCTCTTGGCTCCGGTTGAGTTACCAATTAACATGAATTCTGGATCTGTCCACACATCCTTTTGACACTATGAAGAAAATGGGATTATTGTCTTGACATTTTCTCCTAATTTTTCTAAAAAGAAAATAATAGTTTGTAGCTTGTCAATCTTTGCCAAGATTCAGCCTAGAGAGAATTTTTTATAGCTGAGATATAAACCCCTGAAGTGAAAATGCAGACACAACTTTAAGTACAGTGTTGCAAATGCAGTGTTGTAATTTTATATGTTAATCTATCAATACACAGTATGTGCAAACATATGTTTATAGACAGAGAGACAAGCATGTATAAATGAGAGGATAAAAATCCCTATTTCTCATTTGGTGCTATGCAATTTCTATCAATTTAGAAATGTGTTATGATTTTATTTTAAGCTGACATACTGTAAATTGCGCTTATTTGAGAATACTTACTTAACTCTTAGTGTTTATAAGACAGAAAAGGAAGATGCCTTTGGAAGTTCTCCAGTGACCTAAAATGAACTAATAAATAATAGAAAAATGTTGTTCCTTCTTTAGAAACTTTGGACCAATTGCCATCTTTAAAGCAACCCATAAGCATGAAGACAGTCTTTCAATAATTAGAATTTACTCTACAATCTACTAAACACATCAGAGGCTACTTCTTTAGGGGCAAGCTGTATGTTATGTGCATGTTACAAGAGAAATTACCAGATCTCTAGGTGAGGTATTTCAGAAATTTGGCAGATGGCTTTACTTTGTATTTGTGGCACAGAATCCTGTTCTAATTTTGTGTTTGATTGGAATATTCAACAGCTTCTGGTGCTACTAGGACTTGCTATCTGAAAGACAGAGTTTGCAAACTATAAATATGAACTTTGAAAATATATATGTTAGAGTTAGTCCAGTAGATTGTGTTTGTAACGTTCATTTATTGGCTGACTGATGCATTTTGGCCCCAGGCCAAAAACTAGGGCTGCTGGTTGAGCGGTGCCTTCTGCCAACCAGGAAGGCAGAGGGATATCGGGTCTGTGGTTGATACTGGACAAACATTTGGTGTTAGGTTCTGACAGCTACCAGCCTTCCCAATCACAGTCCCTCCAACCCCACCTTCATGCCCCTTGGCCATATCTCCTCAGTTGTCCTCTTTATCCTCAGCTGCTGATTTGTCCTGCTGGGGACTGATTCAGCTGCAAGATGAGAAAAGTGGTGTCTACAAGAGCAAGGGATTTTGGTCTCAAGCTTATTCACAGCCTGGCTGGCAACCCACCAAAAAAGGCTGCTGACCCATGCCACCCCTGTCTCCACTAGAAGACCAAGCGGAGCCTCGTTTCTGCAGGGAGGCATGGGAGGCGCTTCCCCATCTCTGTCCCCAGCTGCTCACACCTTGCAGGTTCAGTCGTGGTGGAGCTGAGCCAGTGCGGAGCTGCAGGCAGGTAGTGGTGCTGACATTGCCTGCAGCAGGCAGGTACTGGCTGAAGTGAGGGCTGGGAGCTGGTCCTTGTCCTCTTTCGGCTGTCAGCTGCCACACCGGGAGCCTTGCCTGGAGGTGTGACCTGTTCTGAACAGCCCTACCACGCAAAGGTATGTCCCAGCTCACAGACGAAACCTCAGAGCATTTCACAGTGGTGTTGGCTTAAGCAGACAAGACTTCAGCCTTAATTTGGAGCATAATGACTGACTAGTGGGTGCGACCGTGCTCATATAAGCTCAGTAAAACTTTCAATGACCTATCCCACATCACAGACTGCTTGCTCATACACCTCCCCAGGCCTGAAGCCTCCAGGCAGATACATAATGGAGGGATTTCCTCCCACCCCCCACAACAGGATGTGTCAGGAACCAGGAGGGTAGTTTCATGCATTGAAACAGAAAATATTTATTTACTCCCACTGATAATTTTAATTTTAGGTGAAAGTCATCTTCAAGGAGTCATTCTGAAGCAGAAGTGTCTGAGAGGAGTTAGGCACTCCTTGTTGGCATTGCTATTTTTTGCATAGGACTGGTCGAAGCTTTCTTGAAACTCTCCCCTGTATGTCTCTTCCCAGAGTTTTCTCTGATGGAGTGCACTTTCCTTGTGGAAAGGACAGAGCAATTCAGAGAAGGAATTTAAAAAGACTCCCCTAAAGTATATATGACACCGTAACAGTGGGTTCCCATTATGAATTTGTAAGTAAGTGACACTGTAGAGAATGTTCTTCTTTCTCTGTCAGGTGAAGAGCCTCTAACTGCTAAGAAAAGGCCACAGTGTTGTGAGTGATACCATGTTCGAATTCAGGCCTTGCGAGTTAGAGGGGAGGAGAGTAGATAGCAGCCATTCGGCTGGCTTTGTCAGAGTGGATTTTCTTCAGAAAGAAGGATTTAGCACTTTTGTTACCCACTGTAATTACACTGTGTACAGTCTGTCCAGTCCCTCCGTAAAACGTGATTTCCCTAGAAACTGTATTAAGAAGCTCTGATGTGGGCCAATTGCACTTTTTGGCATGGAATCATCATCTTTGGAATACTGGCAAAGACTGTGCTTTTGTACCGTAATTTCTGGCAATGAGCAACTTTTTCTCCGTAAACCACCAGCTTACGTTGGCTCCATTTGTTTTAAATTCCTTGTTCTCAACATACCGGTGCAATCAGAATGACAGGCTGCTCGCAGCTTCCCTGGTGATCAGCTGCATGCGGGTCATGCCAGAGTCTCCTTTCTGGAAGGATGGCTATGCACTGATGCCTGGCTACCTGTGAGTCTGAGCATCCTGACCTGCTCAGGGGTGAGGAAGGCACAGCAGCTTAGTGTTTAACACAAAGAAGTGTTGAAGGAGTGGGCATTGTCATCTTCTTTGCACTACTGTTTTTAAACTGGAGCCTCCCTGCTTGCTTTCAGCCAGCCAGATCTCCTTCAGCTGACATTATCAACATTATACTGTCAAAAGCTTTAAAGCACAGGTCAGGTATTCACCAAGCAGAAACTGTTCTGTTAAAGAAAAACAAAACACTTGTTGGCACCTGTCCTTTTGGTAAACTATGTGATTGCTTTGGCTGATGCACCAAGCAGGCACACTCATTTTATTAGCATTACAATTCAAGAGTTTATAAAAAAGCACCAACAAATACCAAATTGCGAATTTTTGAAGACGGGAGTTTTTATGAAAGCTAATTCACGTATTTATGTTGCCAGCTTAAAAGTTTGAGAATCATCTCATGTGTCACTTTGCTTGATGATATAAATGAATTATCGTAAACAAAAGTGCCATACATCATCATTAGCGCACATGGTAAAGTTAGCTATTGGGTATTTATGATCAATCTGAGGAGAAGATACATAATTACCATACTTTACTGTAATAAAATACCTAATATAAAAACCAGGAAAAACTAAATACAGTCCTCAAGAAAACATGTAAATCAAAATATTCTCCTTCCAACTGCTTTACTCTTCAATATTCTCGCTATGTAAGAGCAGATAGCTGTCAAATATTGGGGACAATAATTGAGCAGTGTATTGAAGCAGCTTAAAACACACTGCAAACAACATGCTTACATGGAAACTTTCCTTTTCTTGCTATTTAGACCTTTTCCTTTTACAGCTTTTCTGAGCAGTTAGGGTTTTGTTTAGTTTTACTGAATTTATTGAACACATTTTATTGACATAAGTTTTACTTAATTTCCATGTGTTTTAGCTGATGTTTCGAGTGACGCTGTCCTGCTTGACGCTGATTTCTTTAACGGCCTTAGTTCATAGCACACAGGGTGAAGGGGTGACTTGGAATCCCATCATTTCCCAGTGGTCTCTATTTGAATAATGTCCATCAAGGTTTAAGCCAGTAAAACTGTTTAAAATCCATACATACATTTTCTTCCCTCTCCTTAGCACTATGGAAAAGTAATGAAAGTTCTTACAAAGGAAACCTAAACTAATAATAATTGATTTCCCTTTGTGAAGCATTTAGATATTTTTGCTTACTGCATTTCATTTACAGATAGAGATCTGAGCCATCACCATGTATTTAAATGCAATTTTGGGATGTTCCACATCCCACATCACAGGAAAATTTACTGGTTTTTCTTTACATGGCTCCTAACTGTTTAATGGTTCTAACCCAGACCAGCATCCAAATACTTCCTCATTTACAGAGTACTTTGGTGCATTACACAATACCAAAGGCTGCTATATGGTTGTGGACAGATGTACAATGTTTGAATGCATTTTTCTCTGGGAGGTAAAAGAGAAGCAAAATGTGATGAGGGGGAAAGAATGCACTTTGTTAGACCATTCTCTGTGGTCTAACGCTGGTCACTGCTTCAGACACAGAATTTTTCAGTGCTGGGATTTTTTCCCCAAAACACACAAGCTCCATCCACAATTCCGGTAGAACTGTAAAATAAAAAGAGTCAATTTTTTAATGCTCTATTGTTTTTCCTAGCCCTATTCAATGATCTATATTTAACAACTTTAATAGTTGTTAAAGGCAAAAATAATTTCGCAAATGTATTATATGCTTTACTGTTCAGCTTCCCTTGGACAGTCTTTCTCTCGAAATACTGCAAATGTGTTTTCTTTTTAAGATACTGATACTAATTGCTTACACTACTTCTAGACTACACCTACACTACTAAAATAAGCAGAGCCAAGAAACATTCCCAAACCTTGAAACTGAATCTTTTATTGTATTAAATGTCTAGAACTTTTCCTATTTTGAGTCAGGCCAACTAGCATTGTCCTAGGTAACCCTTATACACACTATGGGAGTTCACGTAGGCTACATATACAAATTGATTACCATCGTTTGGATGCTAAAATAATCTCACAGGATACATGTAAGCCGTTTCATGCCACTTGGCCTAATCGACAGGGCAGTCTGAGGCTGTTTAACTTAACAGCATAGATACAGTGCTGGTGCTTTCTAACGTACACAATTCCTAAAGGGCCTCGTAAAGAAACTAACAAAGAATAAGAGAATCTAAAGTTTTGTTTTCCTTCCCTTTTTCTTTCCCTGTATAATTTCTCCAAAATTAAATCCCTGGATGTTTTAATAGAAATTTGGGAATCTTGGAAGTTTTATTTATGGAAAGAAAACCTTAAAAGTACGGTCCTGAAGAGGTAAAAATGAGAATTTTATACTACTGAAAATCAAGAATCACATCTGTGGATGAGTGTTACAGACCTGACTTTCAACTTTGGAAATGCTGTGACTATTTTTTATTTGGAATTCTAACTTTCCTCTGTACTGACAAATTATTTTACCTCATGGCTAGTGGTGCTGGTGGCTGTCTCTGAGCACTGATATGACTTTATGCTCAATTAACATGCAGATGGATAGAGTGATTAAAATAGACCCATTGGGGGAGGGGGGGCAGGGAAGGAAACAAAGAAATATAGTATTCTTTTTCAAAACAATTTTCTCTGAGACATATATCAAAATGCCTGAAATGTTTTGTGATATGAGAAATGTTTAATTTTGCTTGTTTTGGCCAACCTGCATCTCCTGCCTATATATACACGCAGTTTATGTAACTATATTCTACCTCCCTACATTCCCATCTGCACTATTCCTTAAAAATTCTTCCCCTAAACTATTATGTAGGATTTATGTTTTCTGTTAAACAGCTGCCAAGTTTTGCTCCATAGGCGGCTGCACTTCAGTGGTGAATGAAATACTTCTTGTAAAGTTCATAAAGCATTTTAGGCTCTTTGCAGATGGAAGAACTGACTAAATCAGTGATATGCAACTTGTGCTTCTAGAGCTGCACGTGGCTTTTTTTGGAAGGCGCATATCTGATAGGAGCTGTTTTGACTTCTTCCTGTGAGGGAACAGGCAGGGTGTTTAGCTGTTCGCTTCCATCTCTCCAAGCAACCAGGAAAGTTGGCTTACGCAGTTATTTCTCTGTACTTACATGCTCCGTAGTGTTCTGTACATGGCATTTGATAAAATATGTTTCAGAGCCATGTATGTTCAAGAAAAGATAAATGCACGATGTAACAAGGTAACGGAGAACTGAATGTGTATTCTATCATATGTTCCATCAAAATGATGGTCTCAATACATTTCCTAATCCTGGACTGAAGTAGTAATGCAGACTATGAAATTGCAGGAGACTATGACATCATCAAAACAACATTATGATTTCGCTGGAATGCTGAAGTTGGAGGAAATCAAGACTGAGCTGTTTCCTCGGTCTCTACTATTACAGAGAGCCAGAACACGAGTGTCCATGATGAATGAGCAATGCAACTAACACTTTTAACAAGGAAGCTATCTTTCTTATGCCTTTGACCTATTCACTGAGCAGCTGGCAAATGACTCTAGTAAAGTCATCCTTTTCTTTTTTCTAACCAAAAAATCTATTGTGTATGCAGTCTTTCTAATGGATAGCAGAGATATGTCACTCATATCAATCGGTCTTCTGTATCTCTATGTTTTATTCAACTCCTCAGTATTATGCTAAAATGCGCTCTGATATTCATCAAGTTTTCAAACACTCCATAACAGCAACTGAAAGTGAAAAATAGCCCAGGAGACATTACTGCTTTCCTCAATGACCTGGGAGGGGCTGATTGGCATAGTGTGACTGTGGAACTAGGACAGAATTGGAGACGTGCTTGGGAGTGGGGAGGAACTTGTAGCATCAGTCTGAATGTGGTTTATACTGTCCAAAGTAAAGGTATGCAAATAGTAGTGTGGCTGTGCCATCTATCATGTATTCCTTTTTAATTGTCAGAAATACCCAGAAGTGGCTATGGTGAGGATGTTCCCTTCCATTATAATTCTTAGGCTCTTCCTTCCATCACTGCATAAGCAAATTTAATAACTTATCATCATCAAGACTACTACTTCAGCTAAACATAGCACTGTACCGCCTTTCAAATGACAGAATGATTGACGTATCATACATTTAAAATTATAGAAAATAATCTTTTAAGTGATAATTTTGTTTAATCTAACTAACAACAGCTGGCCAGGATAACTCTGAAAAATAAATACATACAAACAGCAACACATTGAATAAAGAAACAAACAGAACTGAATTCTGAAAGGAGTTTAAAAATGCCAAACTATCACTGAAATGCCATTGTACCCCTGAATATTGCAGCCCATATGACTAAGCATTTTAGTGAAGATATCCTTGCTGTTTTCATTCCTTGGTACCACAACAATGCCTAAGGAACAACCAGGAACATACACCATTGTTGCCAAGAGTTACTCAAATAGCTATAAAAAATCGTTGCTCTGAAGAACACAAAATCCAACAAGACAAGATTGAAAAGGAAAGACAAAGGAGATGTGACACAGCAAGAATGAACATCCCGATTTCCTGGTTCTTTCTTTTATTTTTTTTCATAAAGTAGTCTCACACAGGTTTCTTTTTTCATTTGTTTTCATCTTACTCAGTCAACGACTGGTGGGCTCAGTACATAATTCCAATAAAACGTCCTTCCAGGCAGAAAATCATCTATTAACAATATTTTGACTATGGAAGAAAAAGAAATATTTGATCTTCTCATCAGCATAATGATAATTTATTTCATTTGCATAGTGTAACTGTATATTATTTCAAGAAAGATCGTAGGCTGCTCTGCAAATGAGTATTTCTATTCCACAGGCACTATCTTACATTTGGAAAAGCTGAATTTCACTCCTGTTCACTAAGCTTATGAAAAGCCTGTTCATTGTTAAGCCTCAAAATAGGTTTACGCATGCTTACAAAGTGTGTAAGCTTTGTGTGGGTATCTCTGTACAAGGAGAAACATTTCATCCAGACTGCAGATACAAGCAGAATGAAAGGAGGTAGAAACAGGCTTATTCTTGATGATCAGGTACCTGCTAAAGAGGTCATCAAAATTGTAACTTAACCTGTTCTATTTTGTTTTAATAGTGTTTAGGATGGTTATTTAAAAATGAACTCATAATAAATTGTTGACATTACACTTTCAGAACATTTTGAGTTGTGTCTTTAATGACTAAAGGAAACATCTGAGAAGAGTTTTTGTTCTGTTTGAAGGTGTTAGTGTGTGTGTGTGCATGCATCTAGATCATCCACATCACATACAAAGGCCTATCAGAACTGTTTCAGATTTTTTCTGTCAGAACCACTTGCTCATAAAATATTGTCACTTTTACACAGTCATAAAAAGCCATATTCTGTTAGAAAGCTGTAACTTTTTGTTGCACACAAAAAGAAAGTGAAATTAATTAGAACCCACAAAAAGAAAGCACGTACATAATTTCTTTCAAAAGAAAATCTGGGGAGAAAATTCTTTCAGAAAAGCCTGTGATTTTCTTTTTAAAATTTTCATTCTGATTTGGATTTTTTAATAATTTTTCCCTACTGTTAGAAACATCCTTTGACTACCATGTCGTTTATATGTATATCACCTTGACAGTGAGGTTGAAGTAAACCTCCAAACTTATATGTATATATTTGTCTCTGAGTACTTCAGCTGGTTTCTTTTTTTTTCTTTTTTTTTTATACTGTTTTTGTATTTGAGTTTTTCCATTGTAACTTGTTCAGAATAACTGTACTGGGTCAGGCCAAAGGTCTTACCTAGCTGAGTATTCTGTCTCCAGCAGTGGTCATAAATGATACACCATTAGTGTACCAGTAGAAAAATTCCTGTTAAGATTGTTTGCTTGGGGTGAGAGGGGCCATGGAAGGTCATATTTGTTATTATGTAGGTACTTTTCACTATTTTTTTTCTTTTCTTTAAAAAAGTATATGTTGTAAAACCAGCTGCTTATTCCTATTAGAGAAAAGGTTATATTTCTCTGAGGTGTCGTGGTTAGTGACTGTCATGTGGTGCTGCAAACATTTCTTTCTTTTCTGCTTTCCTAGAAAAGCATTAGGAAAAATAGTGAGAAGTAAATATCTGAGTGCAGCCAGTGATGATTAGTTAGGACACAGATTACAGGAAAATTCTTGCTTGACACTGTGCAGCACTTCTGAATGAAAATATTATTTCCTTCCTTCATTCATTTGTCTCTGTCTTGCTGTGTGGGTTTTTTTTTTTCAGTTAAGTTGATGTTATTTAGGGCTAAAAATACCAGAACAGTTAGCTTTTCTACTGAAGAGGGAGCATGCCATTTTTTAGACTTACTATTTTTACAATTATGACCAGATAGATCATCAGATGTCATGGTGAGGTGTTTCCTACGCACATCTAAAATAGATGAGTAAAATGCTATTGATAGTTATCCCAGATAGATTCTGTTAGGAAAGCTAAGATGGATGCTTATTTTTATCTCTGGTCTAAAATATAGAACAGCATAAGTGACTGTTGAATGTCATTTAAGATGTTGAATTGCTGCATTTAGGATAAACTGACCAATATATGTACCAAAATAATAATTAGTATTGATTAATGACTGTGTGTGTCTTTTTGACCCAAATGTTATTCAGGAGATCTTAAATGAAATGTTTTGTTTGCAGTAACTACTGCTTTATTTTAAAATATGAGATATGGAGGATGCTCTATTGCAAACTTCATTCTGCCCACGGTGAGTTATGAGTGCATATCTAATTTTAATGAAAAAGGATAAATAAACTGTCTCACAGTTCACCATCATCTACTGTATCACTCAGTTCATCCCATATAACATGTAATAAACTGAATGCTTCAATTTTTGCTTTATGTGACCACTTACAACCAGTACTATTGCCTGAGAAATTGTCATCCTTCATTACTTCACATAAACAGTGAGTAGACTAAGGTTCCATGCTGTGCATCTTGACTGAAGAACATATGCTTTTTAAAAATCTTTAACAAATGATAAGACTGGAAAAAGTGGAGATACATCAATTAAAGTATATTAACAGTAAAGTAGGACCTTATTCCTCAGCTTTGTTCCTGGCAGCTTCAGGACTTAAATTTCAAAAAAAAAAAAAAAGGAATTAAAAACAATAACAAAGGAGAAGCCAGTAAAGTAGTTTATGCAATGGTTGCTGTATTCACTCACAGTGTTGCCTGATTAATTCTTCTATTCAATGTAAAAGTCCTTGCCCTTCTAAGAAGAGAGACCTAACATTTGAAAAAACTGTAGAACTAGCCTCAGCATCTATTTCATTAAGAAATCTCCTGGACTTTTGCTGGTAAACTCCAAAGAAATTAACGAAAGAAAACTAACAAAGCAGATCAGAGGTTGGGCTCTTTTTAAAAGCTCTGATTGCAGTAGGAAGAATTTTTTTAAGAAATCTTTTTTTTTAACCTTCTTTATGTTCATCATACATACCACGGTACATTGCTCGTCTGTGTGAGGATACAAAAAGAAACATCACAGTACAGTTAGTAGACATTAATGAACTTGGGTTAAATTTACTGTTCTGGCATCTAAAGCCCAGATAATAAAGTGAGGAGCACAAGAAGTCCCACTGAAGTTTACTGGATTTGTGTTAAGTCTCCTTTTACATAACGAGGACTTTCAGATATTCTTAATAATTTCATGTCTAATCTTAAGAAAGAGACCTACAGCAATTCCCGTTTAATAATGACATGAAAAATCTTTTCTCCCAGGCAGAAAAATATATTAAATGGACCTGCTTTGCAGGGATTTTTTTCCCTACTCTTGTTAGTGGTTTGTATAGAAGTAAAAATTAACACAGTCATTAACACGGTCTAGGTCCTTCACTTTGGAGTGTCTGTGCAGGGCTAGGTGGAAGAAGCATTCCAGGAGGAACCTTTGATGACATAGGAAAAAATTCTTGATATTTTTGGTTTCCTAGAGAGCAGCTATTTGTCACACGTCTTTCGCTATTTGATACAAAGACTAAAGACAGCATTAGTAAGTAAAAAACTCAGGTACTAGATGGATCCCTGAGCCATTAGCAATTTTTTTTTAACAAAACATGAGCATCTGCTGCTTGAGAATTATTCCTGAGAGAAGTAATACTCATTGTGGCTCAATTCTAAAAAGATTTTTTTAAGTTTCTGCTATGGGTTTGCATGGCGAGGTTTCGGTAGCGGGGAAGCTATAGGGGTGGCTTCTGTGAGAAGCCGTGAGAAGTTTCCCCCTTGTCTGATAAAGCCAGTGCCAGCCGGCTCTAAGATGGACCCGCCACTGGCCAAGGTCAAGCCCATCAGCGATGGTGGTAGCACCTCTGTGATAACATATTTAAGAAGGGGGAAAAAGAAAACTGCGGTCTAATGGCAGTGGAGAGAGTGGAGTGAGACGACGTGAAAGAAACAACTCTGCAGACACCGAAGTCAGTGAAGAAGGAGGGGGGAGGAGGCGCTCGAGATGCCAGAGCAGAGAGTCTTCCCTTGCAGCTCATGATGAAGACCATGGTGAGGCAGGTTGTGCCCCTGCAGCCCATGGAGTTCCACGGTGGAGCAGATATCCACCTGTAGCCCGTGGAAGGGACCCCAGGCCGGAGCAGGTGGATGCCTGAAGG
>Ga0181612_101471_pt1 | contig 13661 bp, 5 predicted proteins | sample HoacroProtozoa21_FD_119630 | JGI IMG/M metagenome (GOLD analysis project Ga0181612, IMG submission 119630) | Hoatzin crop microbial communities from Cojedes, Venezuel. Combined Assembly of Gp0051906, Gp0051904, Gp0051908 | reverse complement strand
CTTGGTCAGGCATGATTTCTCCTTGGTGAATCCATGCTGACAACTCCTGATAACCTTCTTTTCTTGCACTTGCTTGATGATGGCCTCCAGGATAAGCTGCTCCATCACCTTTCCCGGGATGGAGGTGAGGCTGACCGGCCTGTAGTTCCCTGGGTCCTCCTTCTTGCCCTTTTTGAAGATTGGAGTGACATTGGCCTTTCTCCACATTGTCATGTGTAATATTAGAATGTAGTTTTATTTAGTAGGCAATATTTTATACATTGACCAGACTTGGCTGGACTTTCAATTTGAATTCCAGTAATAGTCATTTTGAAATGGAAATACCTAGCAGCACAATGATCAGGTAAGCAGGCTGCTGAAGATGTATGAACATCTTTAAACTATAACTGTGCAGAATGTGCTAAGCTTTATTGGCCATTTACAGTACTATCTACCTTTGACGGGTATTTTATGGCATCTTTTCTTTCTCCCAAATGACTTCTTTCAATTAAGTGCTATTGGGGTTTTTTTTCTGGACCTCATTTCTTCTACAGCAACATCATCTCACAATGGTGGATAGAAATTGCACTGCTGGAATGTTACCAGTACAAAAACTGGCCAATAATTACTATTACCCCAACAGCATGAATATATACAACAGTACCAAATCACATCATGTTTGCTCTGTAGCAGCAAGGTTGGAAATCCATTCATGTATTGCCACTTGCTCACATGACCTGTATTGATGAAAGTATCAGTATGAGGGTTTCAAGTTCAGCAGGTTCTTTTATGGCATTCTCCTGACTTCTTTCAAAGCAGTAATGTATTTTCTGACTCTTAATTTAATGCTCAGAAATAGAGGAGCCTCATTTTATTCTAACATCATAAAAAAGGGTTTTGTTCTATGTTGTCCAGGAAATGGCCGTCTCATTCTTCTTTCTCATTGTTCGGAGTTTATATTTTACAGTGTTAGGACTACAAAGGGCATTTCCATTGCCCTAGGGACATACACAAACTGTATACACTACAGTTCTCTGTGTATTGAGCTACTAAGAAGTTACCTTTGCAGTTTCACAGAAATAATGACTTTTCAAGAGAAAACCGGGTGTTTTCTCTTGGAGTCGACTGTGCTTGTGCTGTCTAGACTAGTGTGATATCCCCTAGGAGTGGAGCAAGCAACAGCTAAACCTCAGTACCCTCTTTCCTGGGCAAGCTTATGTTCCATCTGTTCATATCATCAGAGCAAATCCAAAAGTACCAGCAAACCTCTGTGTCGATATAATTCTGTGCAGTTTCTAATAAAGCACCCTGTTCTCTGCGTGTTTACCCAAGAGTGGCAGCCTCTTTTTCTTCTTTCCTCTGTGTGTGTGTGCACATATGCTGGGTTTGCCTCACAGACATAAACTCTCCACACCAGAGGTGCCTTCTCAAAGTCAAGCTCCAGGCTGGTGACCAGCTGTGCCACCTAAATCATACTCAATAGGAGTCGTACACTGCCTACTATTTTCCAGCCACATAGAAAAAATTAATGGTGCTGCCCAGATATCTCCCTACAATGCATTAAAAGAATCATTTACCTTTCACACATAACGATTTAAGAGCAAAACCAGGTCTGCACAGGGAAAGGAAATAACTTGGATGGAGAACTCTTCGGGGTTTGGTTAGGTAGGGGCCACAATAGCTAATTTATTTTAAAGTGGTTATGTTGTTATTGAAACAAAGTACCAGCTTCACTTATTCCCGTCTTCCTCATTTTTATTGCTCACAAAAAGCTGCACAAAAACCCACTCGTTATAACCTCTAACAATTAATCATTTTGAACTGAATTTGTAAAAAAAAAAACCCTCAGAAACAATACTGATTTGAGGATTTGAAAGAAAAAAGCATTTACTGAAGCACTGTACAAAAGAGCTTGCTGATAGCATCAACTGGAATGGCACAGCAATGACCACTAGCTTTTATGTCTGCTTTGCCAAATGGACTTTGTGATAATACAATTCTCCTCTACACAATTACTAGAAGAGGAAATGAGTGCTCCTTTTTTGAGAGTTAGCTTTCTGAATAAAGTATTGTTCATAATACTAGCAGCCCTCCTAGTACGAAAACACGAATTTATATTTGGTAGGACAAGCACTTTGAGTGTACAGAACTGATTTCTTCTGTGAATATTAACTAAAAACCCTAGCTAGAGAAACAGTGTCTAAGGCAAATTACTTCAGCAACCTGAACTGAGTTTTCTTCAAATTCTCATCGCTGTTACTATTAGCAACACCACAAACAATTTCAGTAGCATATCAGTGTAATCGAAAACAGACGAGAGGTGTAGGTGTATATTTATCTAACTTGCTAAGTACCCATCCAAATGAAAGGAGAAATATGGCTGATAAGCTTTTATTCAGTTTAGTTAAATGAGACACTTTTGCATGGTATTTTTAGCATATTCCCCCACTTCCCTTCCTCTCCTCAGTGAGAATATTTAACCTGTACTGAACTGTATTTCTTTTCCAATTTCCAATTCATTTGCCACATACCTTATAACATAATTTAGGATAATGTTAATGGTACCTAACACAATATCTTCCAGCCATGCAAACTATTACTGCTAAATAGAAGAGGGCCAGCTGGCCTCTGCTTGTCCATGCTACCTAAGTGCCAGGTCATTCTTTAATTTGTCTTTTACTATTCTCCCTACAATACAAACCTCTTACAGAGGAGGGTAGCACTCAGAAGTATGCTGTGGGCTAGTCCACGGCACCCGGACACAAAGCCTGAGGTTATCACTTGGATTTCTTCTTTAGTAATAAAGGCACAGCCATATTGGCTCAGAGTCTCTTTAACTTAAGTGAAGATATACTAATTTTGAAGTGTCTGGGCTTGCAAGGAGGACCAGTGCTGCTAAAATAATGCCTAAGCATTGCCTAAGTCCGCTACGTAGATGCTCTTCAGGACTTTCAGGATTTCAGTTTCAAAAAAAATGTCATTACACTGGCAAGAGTCATAGTAAATCTGCATTTTAATATTAGCTGTGAGGATGGAAAGGAAAAGACTTTTTAGCAATATTGAGGAGAAATAATCTGCAAATTTCCTCCATACTCCGATTTTGTGGATATAGTGGCAGGCAAGGCAGTGGGGTTTCCTTGCTATTCCCTGCTATTTCATCAGTGATATCTGCTTAGTAAAGGTCTGGAAGGCCTTTTTCTACTCTGTTGACCTTAAGCAGACAGGCAGACATTCACAAAGAGATGTGAGAAAGACAAGCTGGAGTTGGACATAAAGCAGGGAAAAGCAACCTGAATAGGATAAGATCTGTGAACTATCAAGGCTGAAAAAGAAGCTGAGTGTGAGCTTGTGGATTCTGCTGCTTGAAGGTAAGACGAAGGTGGGCAAGTCAAAGAGAAACCCCTGAGAAACACTCACCAAAACCTAAGCATTCAGGAGAGCCTTACCGAGAACAGAATTGCTGAAGAAAAAATTTGAAACCTGTAAGCCATCCAGGAGAACAGAGGAAGACAATAGTGGAGGACAACATTTGAAAGAGTATTTCTGGTTTGGACTGCATCAAGGGTAAATGAGAGTTAGGAAGGAAACGGAGCATTGCTTCTGCAACCTAGGTGAAAAAGCATTTTGGTGAAAGTATTATCTGTCAGAGTACACAGGTCTTTATGGTCCTGACCATCTTAACCTGGTCCAAGGCTTAAACTCTGGCCCTGACCATCCTGTCCCCCTGCACGTATCCCAGAAGTTCCATGTAAATTCATGCCTGGGTGTCCAGATCTGCCCTGAACTACGTTGTAGGTAGGCCAGTCTCTAGTCTTGTTTTCTGCTGTTCCTGACTGGATGTCCTAGACAGCCTCAAGGTCTGGCTTGTTACTTTGCCTTGACTGAAGAAGTGATATTCCTCTCTTGCTCTCTTTTGAATTTTAAATAGAGATAGCAATGAAAGGATAATTTTGCATCTCTATTGTAGACTGTCACAGGTATCCTGAATTTTCATTGCTTCTGATGCAGTCACCCAGAAACTGAACCAAGGTGCATTTGATAAAAAAAAAAAAAAAGGAAAAGCTAGCTGACTGGCTTCGCCCAAAATGCTTGAGATATTTAACCCATGGTAAGAACACAAAGCCATTGTTTTTATAGCTTTTAATGTTCTACTGAACTACAAATAGAACATGTTTTTAGGTTTCACTAAAAGTTTCTGAAACTCTTGAGTTCACATATATTTGTTTTCTTGAAATCACCTTGGCCTTACTATCAATTCTTTACAATAAAAAGTAAGGTGCAGTTAACAAGATGCTGTCATATATATTAATAAAGCTGCCTATCCTGTCAATGCCAAAACCATCTGGGATAGTATATTCCAGTGGAAAAAATCTTAACACTTTTCAACAAGGATGTGTACTGATCTCCATTATTCAGCTGCTATAAGTGCACTATAAATGTAGCCTGAACTATTGAGTAAGTATAAAGCGATCTTACCTAAAGACATGGTAGAAGTCCACCTGAATCATTAAATTCCCCTTTATAAATTTTAAAAAAATTATTTGTAATATAGGTTTCTGAGCTCAAAAAGTAATGGCAGTTAAGAAAGCTATCTCTAACAATTTTAATAGAGAAATAACAGAAAAATATTGTCAACAACAGGTGTATGTTTTGGGGCAAAGTGTAAGAACAAGAGCCCTGGAACAGAAAATTTCCATTTCCTTATTATTTTACCATGTTCATTACAATTTAATCTGAGTTTTTTTATTGTTATCAGGTAGAAGAATGAAATATTTCAGCTAACCTTTCATCCAAATTTTATAGTCACTAAAGAAAAGATACTTGCCAGATGAAAAACTTGAATCAGTATTATAAACACTGGATTTTACATCAAACAAAACTGATTGATTCCAGTCACTTGTTTCTCAAGTTAACATCACTACAAGAAGATTTTAAAAGCGGTACCTAATGCAGAAATCTATAATCATGTGTGTCTCTGGCAGGTTTTTCTAAACTGGTCATAGCCTGTGATCTGTGACTCATTATGCAGGCAATCAAGGTCCAGACCCAGGAGCAAAACTAAGTTATTTGAGCATATGTATGTTTCTTGAGATTATCATCTGAACTCCCTCTTTAAAGTGTGGAGATAAATATCTAACACAGCTGGGCCCTTAACTCAGAGGGAAAAGAATCACCTTCTAGCCAAGTCTATCAGCTACAGAAGAAACCTCTACACAGCTACATTTAAACAGTCTGAATCTTACTTGTAAAGTTCTCAAGTAAACAAGGTTATTCTGAGCTCAGCTTCTAGTAAGACCTAGTTGAAGTTAAAAATCAGTTTCACAGATTTATTAGAATATTATGGTTTTCCTTTACAATAAGTAGTAGCATGGAAGTATGTAAAGCTAAAAGAGATTGATTACTCAAACAAGTAGAACTCAAATGCTAAATGCCCAACTTACATACCCGACCAAAAGGCTTACTAACATCATCATCCATTCCAGCGAAACTCATATGCAAAGGAGAACTGGGGTGAGGGGAAACTAAGTCATTATTTTTCGCAAGTGGTAATTTTAAATCTAAGGAAGACATGAATAATACCATTTCCCTAATAGTTCAATCACAACTACAAAGAATGCCAGAGATCATACTGTGAATTCTAGAAGAGCTAAGTGCTCAGAATTTATGCTTTTTCAGCAATGCTGATTTTATAGATGGCCATAATAGTACAAGTGCAGAAAAAGGGAGCTCATGACCATGCACTGTTGAGTAAGAAGAAACAAGCACCCCTGTTTGGTTATCAAGGCTCAGGCAGGACACGGTGACAGTTCTTTCAGAGGCAGACATAGTTGTGCTGATGTTATGCTCCTAAAACAAGTGCTCAGAGATTTACAGCTTGAATCCATATACAAACTGAAGCTGTCTCAGAGCATACAAAGCTGATTGCTATGCCGAATACCCTGCAGTAAATACTATCCCAGCACTCCACAAACTATACTATGTGTTGTGAGTTTGCAGGTAAAGTTTAAGTTGTTGATTTTGACTAACAGAACCATAAATTAGTTTAGGATCTCATAGGCCCCGTGTTCACCAGCCCAGATAAATAAATTGCCAACAGTTTTTTTCTACAGGCAGTACTTTAAATTGACTTTACTTTCAAGTAAAAAAAAAAAAAAATTAACACTTGGCTGAGACAGGAAAGAGCAAAGCCTGCTGCTCCTGGTAGTCCTTGCAAGTCTTATTTCACACAGTAGATTTCTCTGGGAAAACCAGAGTGCAGTTAAGGGGTTACTTACATCTTTCAGCTGGGAGTAATTTTAGCTGATCCCTGTCATCTTAATGATTTTTTAAGCAAACAGTGCAAAGGCAACTACTTTTGTAGATCCTTATATACCATTGTAAATCTCCTCCACCCTCGTCATCACTGTTCACCTCTCCGTGAAACAAATGACTCTTCAACAGCCAGAAGTTTTGTGATTTCATGAGATGAGGCAGAAATTACTTGTGTAGTCCAGGAGCAGAGACAAGCTATAAATACAGCACTGCAGTCCTTCTTATCACGGCAGTACTACTTAGAATAAGCAAAGCAATCCCCAGCAGATGCTGCTTGAGAGTTTCAACTACCCAAGTGACAATGAGGTACTCTTTTAATGCTTCACTGTGCTCTTCTGGAAGAAGCTCTAGGCTCAGACGAGAGTAACTTTCATCATCAAACTCACCTCCTTTGAAAATGATTGTGTGACAAACTCTTTGCTAAAAACCTGCATTTTCAAGAATTAAAGCGTTAAAAATACGCACGCAATATGTCTGCATAGGCAGCTTACCTTTGCCTGCTCTGAATTGTTTTGCTACCCAATAAACGCACTGAAGTTGGCTATGGTCACTCCAAACCTACACATGAGTCAACAGCAATTGGTTAATATGGAGAAGGGTTGCTCTCTTTTTAAATGGTGGATATTGAACTCTTGCTCTGTCAGAGAACTGAAACACTTTTCCCTCAAAGATGTACTTTAAATTCTGGTCTCGGCACACCCAGCTGGGTCTGTAATTGGGGGTTGGCAGAAGTCCTCTACCGCAGCAAGTTTAAGGGCCATTGCCACTGCGTGGATTTTCTTCGAGTTGAGGTAGTAGCACATCAAGCTGTTTTCATCTGCTTACCTGAAATGAACCTGACGTGTTTTGCAAACCAGTCAGTTTGCTGGTTCTCTGTGGCTGAAGCTGGACTGAACCATAATAAATAATATTTTGATAATTATGTCAGTGGTGCTGAAACAGTTCAGAGTACAAGGAGGTGGTGTAGGGACAGATCAAAAAAAGGAAAAGGGAGCAACAGTCTTGAAGCATCAGATGAGAAGAAGAAGTGTTCTTCAAGCTCATATATTTCAAGAAGATATCAACCTCAGTTCATTCCTTCTTTTGAGAAAGATGTACTTCCAGGAAATCCAAAGAGTCAGTTCTCCAGCCAATGCAGACCATACAGGAGGTCAGTCTGTTTGTTCCTAGGACTGCAGGACCTGGGCAATCTGATAGCTTTGATACATCCAAGGTGGTTATATATTCTACTTTTTTCTGTCATCCTCCAGCATTTTGTCAGTCTGGTGAGTCAGGTTGTATGTCAAATTAGTGTCATCCTTAGCGCTGTAAAACACTACAAAGTCATATATACTGTCTGGATTTAGGATCCAGTTCAGCTAGGTTATGTATTTCATCACAAGTGTTGGTGAAGAAACTTACAGCAGCACTTGAAGATTTTCACCAAGTGAAGTAACTTTCTGCAAGCACTTCTCAATAATTTCTTACACAGGCTGAGAGTAAATATTTAGAAAAACAATATTTGCCCAAGATAATGGCAAAAAAGCTGCTACGATTAAAATCAGTCATGCTTGATTAGTCTTGAACAATAGTTTCAAGACTATCTTAATTCTTCTGCTGTCTTTATGAATCATATAACACATTGCACAGGATTACCTAGTGAGATAAAAATCTATTTTAATGATCCACTCATGGAGTAGAACATGAAAACCTCAATAAATACTCAAGAAGGCTTCTGGATCTCTTCAGCCCCAGTTTTGGCAAAGGCTTCTCTTTTGCTAAGGGAACTCACCCTGCCTGCCTGCAACCCTCCATCCTAACAGGCCATCCCTCAGAGCAAGGATTGCCATGGATGCTTCTTCTTTCCAGCTAGCATTCCTGTGCAGCAGGAGCAGGCAATTCACAAACATCAGATTTTCTGACAGATTTTGCTGCTCAAGCCCTTCAAGCCCTGTGTTGGGCACCAAAAAGGTTTAACTCCAGCAGGCAACTAAGCAGTAGACAGCTGCTCACTCACTACCCACCTCCCCCTCCGTGGGATGGGGAGGAGAATGGGAAAAAGTGAAAACTCATTGGTTGAGATTGAGACAGTTTAATAGGAAGGCAAATGAAGAGATAACAACAATAATAATAATAATAATAACACAAAAAAATTATGCACAAGTGAAATTGCTCACCACCTGATGAACAATACCCAGACCATCCCTGAGCAACGATCGCTGCCCCCCGGCCAACTCCCCCAGCTTGTATACTGTGCATGATGTCATCAGAAATAGAATATCCCTTTGGCCAGTTTGGGTCAGCTGCCCTAGCTGTGTCCCCTCCCAGTTTCCCGTGCACCTAGCAGGCCAGGCCAGCATCAGAAGCTGAAAAATCCTTGACTGCCTGGCAACAACTGAAAACATCAGTATGTTATGAACGCTATTTGCATCCTAAATCCAAAACACAGCACTACACCAGCTATCAGAAAGAAAATTAACTCCATCCCAGATGAAACCAGGACTCCTCTCCAAACATTTAATCTGACCCACAGCCCTGATATACCTCTATCAAGCTATAATCACCCCAAAATTTTCTTTACCTCATTTAGGATACTCTCCAACTCAGGCAAATAAACAACCACAGCTATTTACAATGGCAACAAGCAAGCGACAACAACAACAAAATCCTAATGAAACACTTGATCAGTTCTGTGAGTCCAATCAAATTCCCTTCTTTCTTCTCAAAGAGCCTGAGTTTTTCAGACATATGGGAGGGTTACTTGCCCATAAACGTTACAAGAATATGATTGTAAGAGCAGCCATTAACAGGACTAGAATGACATGTGTAGAAACATATCTTAACTATGCCCAGGATGCCTGGAGAAGTTGTGCAGTGGCTCAGTCGTTTTGGAAATCCGTAAGTCTCAGTGTGTAATAAATAACACATAGAACAATCACACCTAAAAATGCTCTTTTGCCCTTGATATATGTTTATAATATAATAAGAGATAATAATCTCACCAAAGAAACAAAAAAAAACCTATCTACAAAATGAAAACTATAAAGTCTCATTTACAAATTTAAGTGCAAAGGCAGAGAGGTTTGGGTCTTGGACTAGTAAAACACCAATTCAATGTTAGATAAAGAAACAAAATATGAGTTTTTTGAATCTCCTTCTTCTGTCGCAATTCCAAGATCACTTTGTTCTAATTCCTAGATCACTTTTTCATCTTAGTCCCTTCAAATTTTACAATATTTGAAGTCATGGAAAGAAAATGCATACTATTATTGGCATATACCACGACTGAATTTAACCCTGGGAAAAAGATGTCAGATAAATCCTCCTTAAAAAGAAAAAAAGGAAAACTTGCTCATAATATGTTTCTTTTAAGACCATTAATTCTGTAACAAAAAGTGTTAGGAACACAGGAATTAGCTACTGACAGCTAGCCACTATGCACCGACAAGCAATCAGCTGGTAAAAGTCATAGATAAAAACCAGATCCTCCAAATTAAAAGTTCAACACACTTTAACAGAGATCAGCAAATATAAGGAATAAATGGCAGCACTCCAGAAAAGGCAAGCTGCCAATTAGAATCATAGCTAGGTTAAAAAGCGTAAATGAAAAGGAGACTCCTGGAGCAAACCTAGTGGCAGGAAATGCAAGTATAAAGACAGAAAACAAAAATTTCCCTTCAATGCACTGCATCTGAGTATCAAGTTAGCTTTTCTTTGAGGATTTCTGCCAGCTCTCTGGGATATACAAATTGCCTTAAGGAAAGTGGAGGGGTAGCAAGGTTTTTGAAGGAGCAAGGTCTTTGAAGGATAAATGGTCATTGCAATTAAAAATTTTCCCCATGATGGGTCTGGGCTTAATGTGGGAACCCAAAGGGATGTCCCACCCTTGGCCCTACAGACCCTGTGTGTAATCTCAGAGGAAAGTTTACAAAGCAGGTCAGAAGAGAATTGTTACCGATAGAGGAATCTCTGGAGACAGCACACCCCAGACCTCATATAGAGTAACCATGCCCAGGGCATCCTTGAAAAAATCAAGGTTCACAGGCATTATTCTGACAAACAGGTCATTTTTCAGCTGACTTAAGTGAAGACCTAACAAGGTCCCGAATCAGTCCAACAAGGAGAAATCGCAAACCTCAGTCCTGTTTCGTATCAGCCGAATGGTGGATTATTCCCAAAGAAGAGTTAACATGGTTCCTATCGATATTTCTGTGGTTTCCACTTAAATAAGAAGTTGCTTTTTTAGAACCAAGGCATTGTGTTCATACCCCTGTTCTTCTTTGTTGGTCTTGGTGGCTTTTGAATAATTGTTCCTTTTGTGAAAAAATAGCTATTTGTCATAAGATGTGCTATCTTCTGTAATTGAGAACACACACCCCAACAGAGACAAGGAAGGGAAGGGAAGGAACTCTATTGTGTGGAAAAAAAATTTGACTTAGTTCACAACACTATAAAATGTAGCCTTTCCCCCACCCCATAGTCAAGTAGGAAATAACAATGAGTTACAAGTCTTCCTAAGATGTAACATCTGTTTTGTATATATAACCCATAAAAGGCTTCCAAATGCCCTTAAATGAGTCCTCATTCTTCTACAAATTTGAGTTCTCCATAAATCCTCTGTTTGTTAATCTATGTGCAATCTTTTTATAATGGACTGATCTCAGTAATTTCTTCTCAGGCTTGAGGCAGGAGGAGGTAAAAAAAGCAGGGGGAGAGGGGAAGCTGAAGAATAGGCAAAGAGGAAAATTCACTTGTGTTTATATGTTCTGCATTTTTTTAATTAAAAAAAAATATGGTAGATGCATGATGACTTTTAATGAATTTATATGGCTTTCCCAAGAGATTCAACCATTGTCCTAGTATTTTATGAAGAAGTTTCCCTCCGTGATAGAAGGTGCTAACCAAAAAGACAACCAGCTGTGTTGGCTCATAACATCTGAAGCGACTAGCACTGGATCTGCTAATTGTGCATCTTGACCACTGTTTCTTCTAGTTTTGCAGCTTCACTCTGGCTTTGCACCTTGAGGACTGATTTTATTCCATGTGAAGTAAATGCAAACTACTACCTCATCTTAATGGTGGAATTTCACACAAAGTTCTCAAAAGGCAGGGAGCATTGCATAAGAAAATATTTCAAGATCAGAATCTATTCAATTATTTATCTCAGACCTCTGTTTGCTTTCAGGCAGGTTGCTTTTCCTCTCTCAATAAGGCTAAATAATATGCTACAATAAAAAAGGGAGAAATGTATTATCAAAGCTCCTGTTATTTGAATTAGACATAAATGAGCTTTCAGCTACTGACTTACATTAGTGATTCCATGAGTCCTCATAAATACATTGCTAACTACAGGTCTTTCAAACATGGAACACTGTTCAGACTGGGGAGGGGAGTTCACTCATGCACAGGTCTACTCCCTGCAGGTCTGTAATCAGAGTTTAGGTAACAAAGCATGGAGTATCTTTTGGGAAGAAAAGCAGCTAGTAAACAAAAATCAGAAACAACAAGAGTCTTTCAAGTGATGGCATTTGCTTAGTCATAGTACTAAAAAAATTTCACACACGCACACACCTATGCTAAATCTCTTCTTTTACCTACTAACCAAGTAAACTGCATAATAGGCAGGTCTTTGGAAACTGGAGCAGGAATATATGCACCAAGAAGCAGAGTACTGATAGGCTTCATTTTCAACTTCATTTTTCAGCATTTCTGTGGGAGAAAAGACTAACGGATACACTCTTGTGGACGCCTCGGCTCTGTCCCTTCCAACACCTGAGGCACAGTCCAGAAAAAAACCTTGTAGATATTGGCAGGTATGGAAACAGCTTTCCCTAAGGCTTCATTCCTCACTAACAGAAGGTCTCTCTAGACGTGTTGCTAGAGGGGTTGCAACGTTTGCCTTCATGTAAGATGCCTCCAATGAGAGCCATTTATGTCTTCCACAACAGGAAAAGTGAACCTCAGGTCTTTGCATTGTCTTTGCAGTTTTAGAAACCCATTCAGTCCCACCAGCCTGGCTATGAAATAATAGTAGCTAAAAATATTTCTGTCAAAATGATCAGTTGGAAATTTTAGAATTTGACCTTAACTCCTCCACATTGTAACAAGCAGTAAGGAATAATTATACTGTGGAGGCATTTCTTAGATTTTGCTTCAGTATGATTACACAAGCAGCATAAAATCACAGCCAGCACTTTGGGAAGATTTTTGTTTCATTCATAAGAACATGCTGGTCCGTTTTCTTTAAATGTGTAGCAACTTCAAAAGCTGACCTTCTAGGACTGCTGTTTAAGCATTATTTCTCTATACAGACTTTACTGTGATGGCTGATTGTCTCTATTCAGGGACTGCTCAGCAAGAATGTTATGCAGGTTGCTCTCACCTTAGGTTTTTCACAGAATGGTAAAGACCACATACCAAGAAATCCATGGGAAGGTCTTAGTGTTGGTGTGAATTGTCTCTCACACTGCAGTCTTGCATCTTGATGGAAGGTATGTGAAGCAATCATATTTTTCTCTGATTTTTTTAGACTCAGCATGAGCTGAAGCCTCATAGTATTTGTGAATTTCAAAGTAAGCCTTGAAAAGTGGGTAATGCATGCATTTTGGCGTCACACCCTACCCATTCCTGTCAGACACTTACCTTTTTGTCTGGCTGGTTTTTGCTCTCCACCCAGAAAGTCTGCTATTGCTAAGAGCACAGACATTACATGTCAGTAAGAGTATATTTCAACTTGACTGATCAGAAAATAGGAAGAAATTTTGTGGGTCTGGCAAAAAAAAATCACTTTGAATTATTAAAATGCAGCCTTATGAAAGCTTGCAAAGAAGATTATTTTGGAGCATTTAAAATTTGCTGTTCACATCAGGTTTTTTCGATAAACTGCAACTTTTTAATGATCAAAGCTTTCTGTGTAAAACTATGCTAAATCAAATGGATTTTTTTCATTTTCACCCTTTAAGCTAACAAAATGCAGTAGTCTAGCATCTTGAAAGCTACATTTCTTCATTAAAAAGTTAAATGGTTCAAATCCGTGTTATTAAAGAAATCTAAAGAGTCTTTGGCTTGATTCTTTATAATGTCTGCAACAGATTTTAAGGTAAACACACCTTATAAACCAACCGATTGTTAGTGGCAGAGATTCACGAGTGAGGGAAAACTGCCTCTCCGTAAAGTTTATTGATTCAGGCTCTACACCAGCCTAACTAGTGCTCCATGGCTTTGAGTTCGGAGGTGATTTACACTTCTTCTCTCCAGAACATGGCCTGAATTTTCTTGGCTTTGCCTACCAAATGACATGTAAATCGAATTTGAAGTGTCTTCTTGAAGAACTCTGCAGCACTCTAGGAAGTTGAGCCTATGCATTACTGATCTCTTAAAACACGGGGTGG
>Ga0181612_174318_pt1 | contig 13662 bp, 5 predicted proteins | sample HoacroProtozoa21_FD_119630 | JGI IMG/M metagenome (GOLD analysis project Ga0181612, IMG submission 119630) | Hoatzin crop microbial communities from Cojedes, Venezuel. Combined Assembly of Gp0051906, Gp0051904, Gp0051908 | reverse complement strand
CTTCACGGACCATGATTTCCATGCGTACCTGACGAATAAGAGGGGCGTGGAGAGAAAGCTTGGAACCGAATGGTTCCGAATCACGGGACCCGCATCGCGAAGCGAGTTCAACGATTTCAGGCAGAACCGCGGCATCCTCTCAGAGGCGACTTCGATACAGTATACGCTCCGCAGGGAACAGGAGGAGGCCGTCTGCCGGACGCTGGATTACATGCGGCTTCATGAAAACGGCGAGTTCCTCTGGAATGCGAAGCCCAGGTTCGGTAAGACTTTGACCGCGTATGACTTCTGCAAGCGGGCTGATGCCCGCACGGTCCTCATTGTGACGAACCGCCCCGCGATCGCGAACAGCTGGTATTCAGATTACGTCAAGTTCCTCGGACCCGAGTCAGGATATAAGTTCGTCAGCAACGTATCGGCTCTGGAGGGCCAGCCGTATGTATGCAGCCGTGAAGAATACGTAAAGCAGATGCTGTCGAGCAGCGATGATGTGCGCTGCATCGAGTTCGTCTCTTTGCAGGATCTTAAAGGTTCCCGGTACTTTGGCGGCCAGTACGACAAGCTGCGTGAAGTCAGCAACGCCAGGGACCGCAAGGGCAACCGCGTCGGCATCGAGTGGGACGTCCTCATTATCGACGAGGCACACGAGGGCGTGGACACCTACAAGACCGACGTGGCCTTCGACCACATCGACCGGAAGTTCACGCTGCACCTCTCCGGCACGCCGTTCAAGGCCCTTGCCAATGACAAGTTCGCCGCGGACGCCATTTACAACTGGACTTACGCGGACGAGCAGACCGCGAAGCGGGAGTGGAACGATGAAGACGCCGCGAATCCTTACGGTACGCTGCCGCAGCTCAATCTCTTCACGTATCAGATGTCGCAGGTCATCGAGGATCTTTTGGATGCGGGAACCGAGATCAACGGCGAGACAGAGGAGTACGCCTTCGACCTGAACGAATTCTTCGCAGTGGAGAACGGCCGCTTTAAGCACAACGAAGCCGTCGACAAGTTCCTGGATTCCATGGTGACGGCGGAGAAATATCCGTTCTCCACGCCCGAGCTGCGGGATAAGTTAAAGCACACCTTCTGGCTTCTTAACCGCGTGGATTCGGCGCGTATGCTGGCGAGGAAGCTTGCCAAGCACCCTGTTTTCAAGGATTACTATATCGTCCTGGCGGCAGGTGACGGCAGGCTTGATGATGATGACGAGAACAAGAAGTCCTTTGACAAAGTTGTCGAGGCCATTAGCAAGTACGACAAGACCATCACACTGTCTGTTGGCCAGCTTACGACAGGTGTCACGATTCCTGAGTGGACGGCGGTCCTGATGCTCTCGAACGTCAAGTCGCCGGCACTGTATATGCAGGCCGCGTTCCGGGCACAGAACCCGTGCCTGTTCCATGACAAGGACGGCGGCTACTACAGAAAAGAGAACGCCTATGTCTTTGACTTTGACCCGGCGCGGACGCTGACAATCTTCGAGGAATTCGCAAATGACCTGAACGCCGAGACCTCGGACGGCCGCGGCGATACGGATACGCGTAAGCAGAATGTCCGCACGCTCCTCAATTTTTTCCCGGTCATCGGTGAAGACGACGAGGGCCGGATGGCGGAACTGGATGCCGAGAAGGTCCTTTCTATTCCCAGAAAGATCCGGGCGCGGGAAGTCGTAAAGCGAGGTTTTATGTCTGACTTCCTGTTCCAGAATATTTCCCATGTGTTCCATGCGCCGGCAGCAGTCCTGGACATCATCAAGAAGCTGACGCCTGAGAAGGAGCCGAACAAACCGCTCAATATAGATCCGTCTACGGCGGAAGAATTGTGCCTGAATGAAGAAGGCGAGATCGAACTGCCGGAAGAGGTGGTCATCGGCAGGAGCCGCGAGGTGTTCGGCGACAAGCTGTTCAGCGATATTTCCGAAAGAATGGGCGATGTGATCCGCGAGGCGCGGCTTGACTACGGAGCCAATCAGTCCGATGAGGATGCATGGTTCGATCAGATAAAAAAAGAATTCAAGGAAAATGCAGTCGCTCCGATGATAGAGACGGCAAAGCAGTCCTATCAGGACGACTTGCGTCCGTCCGATCAGAAGCGGCTGGAACGTAAGCTCAATTCCGACTGCGACCGTGAGCTGGACCGTAAGTTCGACGATTACAAGATACAGAGGAAGACTCTGGAACAAGAGCGCGACGCCGCGATTGAGGACAGCAAGACCGAAGCGGACGCGGCTGCTGTCCGTGCCGAATTTGAAGCGAAGCAGGCCGAGATCGCCGAGACCTTGAAGCAGTCCATGGCTGATTCCGTGGATCAGCTCGTGCAGTCCGCCGGGCAGGATGTAGTCCGCACGGTTGAAACGAGCAAGAAGGAAAGGGATAAGCGGACAGCCGAAGACGGGATCAAAGACCACCTGCGCGGATTTTCACGGACGATCCCTTCGTTCCTGATGGGATACGGCGACGATGAGACGACGCTTGCCACGTTCGATCGCATCGTCCCGAACGAGGTGTTCGTTGATGTCACGGGCATAACGCTCGAACTGTTCCGGATCCTCCGCGACGGCGGAGACCTGCCGAACCCGGAGACTGGGAAAATGGAACACTTCGAGGGGCACATTTTCGATCAGGTGGTTTTCGACGACAGCGTGAAAGAGTTTATGCGGCTTCGGAGCGAATTGGCGGATTACTTCGACGAAAGCCATACGGAGGACATTTTCAATTACATCCCGCCGCAGAAGACGAACCAGATTTATACGCCGAAATGGGTCGTCAGCAAGATGGCCGACATGCTGGAGGAAGAGAATCCGGGATGCTTCGACGATCCCGACAAGACGTTCGCGGACCTGTATATGAAGTCGGGTCTGTATATCGCCGAAATCGTAAAGCGGCTGTACCGGTCGGAGAGGATGAAGGAGCTGTATCCGGACGATGAGGAGAGGCTGAGGCACATCTTTACCCGGCAGGTGTTCGGGGCGGCGCCGACGGAAATCATTTACCGAATCGCGACCCATTACATCTTAGGGTTCGCGGAGGACGTTCCGGCGGACATCGGCTGCCACTTCGTGTGCGCCGATACGGCGGAGCTCGCCAAGAACGGAAATCTGGAGGCTTTCGTGCAGGAGGCCTTCGGGGACATGCTGCGGTAGGCGGCAGCCCGGACGGCCCGATGGTAGCCGAGCGGATTAGGCGGGGATGCGGGGGAAGCCCGGTCCGCCGCCTTTTTTCTGCCGCCGAAATGTCCGCGGGAGGGTGGATGGGCGTTTGGGGGCATCATTTTCGTGGTAGATTGCAAACGTCAAGCACTTTTTTACATTGTTAGGTAATGAGTTTTTTACATCCTTCGGTAAGCAGTTTTTTACATTGTACGGTGTCAATGTTCACCGCAGGAGCCTGTCGGAGGTGACAATCTGACAGGCTTTTTATCGCGGGAATATCTTGTCAGTTTGTTGAACGAATGATAAGATAAATGACAAGATAAATGACAAGATAAATTTCTGGAGGTTGCAAAGTTCGAGATATGAAAGAAACAGAACTATTGGAATTAAAGAAATCCCTTGCACAATTGAAGGAAGGAATCATCTCGCTTTCTGCTATGCTGAATAAACATAACAAGGGTGTTGTCATTTTCGGCATAAATGATGAAGGAAAGATTTGTGGCCTAACAGTTGGCAAAAGGACCCAAGCTGATATTACGCAGGAAATTCAGAATCATTTAAAGCCGCTTCCCACAAAAGTCAAAATCGAGGATTACGCAGAAGAGGGGAAAAAGCTTATAAAGGTGTCTGTAAACGGCGGGGATACACCTTATGCTGCATATGGAAGGTATTATATCAGGGTAAATGATGCAGACATTCAGATGGACTCCCATCAGCTTCAGACTTTTTTTGAGAATAAGGATGAGAGTTATATTAAATGGGAGAAAGCGGAAACTCAGCATGACGCGGATGAAATTGACGAGGAGCTCCTTATTGATTGCATCCGAACGGCAAATGAAAAGGGAAGACTGGATTATGTATATAGAAATTCCCGCGAGGCACTGCAAAAACTTGAACTGATGACGGATAACGGAAAGCTTAATAATGCCGGATGGTATTTATTTGGTAACGGAAAGCCATTGACAATTAAAGAGGCTAACTATCCTACGGATTCAAGAACGGATTTTGGGGAGATAAAGGAGTACCAGGGCAATATCATCGAATGTATTCGGGAAGCTCTTTCGTATATACAAAACCATATTACTTACAAGTCTGAAATTGTCGGAGCACAGAGAGAAGAGATACCTGAAATACCAATCAGGGCGATAAGAGAAATCGTTGTAAATTCTTTCGCACACTGTTCATACGCAAGGATAGGTGATTTTAACAAGTATGTCATTTACAGATCATCTGTCAGTATTTACAATCCGGGAGGTGTCATCAGAGGTATTGACCCAATTAAATTTGCATCCGGTAAGGTAGGCAGCAAGATCAGAAATGTACTTATAGCATCAACGTTGTATAAATACGGGTTCATCGATGCATTTGGTACTGGATTTGACAGAACATTCACCTTATGTGCAAGAGCGGAGGTAGCATACAAATATAAAGAAGACGAATTTGGGTTCACGTTTATTTTCAATAGAAATCCCGATGCGATAGGTGATAAGAAAAATGATAAGATAAATGATAGTTTAAACGTCAAGAAAAGCGCGCTTGATATCAAAATCGTGGAAGCCATAAAGGAAAATAAATATATAACGATCCCCGAATTAGCCGAAATCACAGGAAAATCTACAGCCACTATCTATAGACATTTAGAGAATCTTTCTAAAGAGGGGAAGGTCAAACGCGTTGGATCCAGAAAAACAGGATATTGGGAATTGATGATTTTCCACGCATGAGAGCATGAAAGTTTCTCTGCCGCCGAAATGTCCGCGGGAGGGCGGATGGCGTTTAGGGGCATCATTTTTGTGGTAGAATAGGAAAATTGATGCGGGAAGGCGCGGAAAGCGGTCAGGGACAGGAGGCGGCAGATGGCGGGAGTCAGCGCGGCAGCGTCGCACGTAAAGAAGTTTTATCAGAAGCGGTTTAGCGACGAGCCGGTCAACGGGGGCTACCTTCCCGAGCTCGACGTCGCGAAGGCGATCTGCCTTATCGGGATGCCGGTCGTGCATTTGAGCGGCCTCTGCATGGGCGACGAGGCGCTGACCGAGGGGGTGGGCTACGTGCTCGACTCCGTCCTGGGCGGCCCGTTCGGAATGCCGATGTTCGCGGTGTGCATGGGCATAAGCACGAACTACAGCCATATGAAAAAGCCCGCCGAGTACGTCCGGCGCGGCCTGATACTGCTTATCATGGGCCTGGCGCTCAACATTTTCAGATACGGCATTCCGTATCTGCTCGGCTACGCCCTGACGGGGGACAGCGGGCGCTACCTGTCGGATATTGTTTTCAAGCTTTTCGAGACCGACGTCTACCAGTTTTTCGGGCTCTCGTTTATGCTGATCGGCGCCATGTTCATGTGCGGGATCAAATGGCCGGGGATTTTCGCGGCGGCAGCGGCGCTTTCCGTGATCGGGACCTGCCTGGGGATGATCGACACGCATTCCGACGCGCTGAATATTTTCCTGGGAAACTTCATAGGCGTCACTGATGAAGCGGGGCACATACTGAGCTTCTTCCCGCTGCTGAACTGGTTCATCGTGGTCGTGGCGGGCTGCGTGTACGGATATTTGATGCGGCGGGCGAGGGACCTCCGCGCGTTCTGGCTGAAAACGGCCATTCCCGCGCTGGTTCTCGCGGCGGCCTGGATGGCAATAAGGATTCCCGCGCAGGCGGGGATGTTCGGAACCAGCGAGGAGGCCTATTATTGCATCTCTACGCCGGACGCCATATCTACCGTATTTACGTCGATCGGAATGCTGGGCGTATACCGCCTGCTCGTGCCGGTGCTTCCGGCGTTCGTGAAGAACGCCGCCCGCAGCCTCTCGCGGCTGATAATACCCTACTACTGCATACACTGGGTCCTGGCAGTGCTGTTCGCGGAGGTCTACCTCATCGCGAGGTACGGTTCGTCGGACATTCCGTTTGGCGTGCTCATGGCGGCTTCGGCCGCGGTCATCGCGCTGAGCTGGTTTTTCGCCTGGCTGTGGCGGAACCGACTGCGCAGGCCGAATAAAGCGTCGGGCACAGCAGGAAAATAAAAAGCTTAAAAGGCCGGAATGAAGAGGCGGCGCGGCGGCCGTGCCGCCCGAAGCCTTACACAGGGACAGCCGAAGCGCAAGGAGGACTGCATGCGCGTATACAAGAGGGAAAATGCCGCCGCTAAGCGGGCGTCGATCATAGTAGAGGGACGCGTGGATTCGACTACCGCGGCGGCCTTTGGGGAGGCGGCGGCAAGGATCAGCCGCGACAACATCCGGAACGTGGACTTTGATTTCCGCAGGCTCGAATACATATCGTCCTCGGGCCTCCGCGTGCTCATCACGTGCCGCAAGAAGTTCGCGGACGGAAAGGTGCGGATCATAGGCGCGTCGGAGACCGTCCGCAACATTCTTCGCATGACCGGCTTCGAGGATTCTTTTGAAATGATAGGGGCGGAAAGCGCGGAGGAAGAGTATGGCGCCGAGGAGCCGGCTTCGGTCCTCCCGGGAATGTCGTTCAGGGAAATGCTTTCCTGCCTTTCTGAGGAAATGCCCGACCGCGGCGCCTTTTATTTTCACGGAAAGGCGTACACTTGGAGGCAGCTCGACCTGCTTTCGGACGTATTCGCGGCCGAGCTTTCCGCCGCGGGAGCGGGTGAGCTTTCGCACGTCGGGATATGCGGCTGGAATTCAATCAACTGGCTCGCGGCATTTTTCGCCGTGCAGAAGCTCGGAGGTATCGCGGTGCTGCTCAGCCCCATGCTGGCGCCCGCCGAGCTTGCGTCCTTCTGCGCGATGGGCGACGTGAGCTTCCTTTGCTGCGGCGATATCCCGGGCGTGGCCAAAGACCCTGGCTATATGAAGAAGTTCCAAGCCGCGGCCGCCGGAACCGGCAGGGCGGCCCTTCGCTGCGTGCTTGACATTTCCTCCCGTGCCGATCTTTCGGGCAGGGGAGGCGAGGGCTTTGTCCTTCCGCGGGAAATGCCCGATCCGGACGCGCCCGCCGTCATGATATTTACTTCCGGGACGACGGGGATGCCGAAGGGCGTGCTCTTGTCCGCGGTCAACCTGATGGCCATCGGAGACGCCTCCAACAAGCTTATCCGCATCACGCCGGAGGACCGCGTCTGCATCGCGCTGCCGCTCTTCCACATTTTTTCCCTTGCGGCCGGCCTCATGATGGGGATCGCGGGCGGCTGCCGCATTTACCTTGCGGATTCGCCTAAGAGCGCGGATCTGATCGAATGCATAGAGGCCAACCGATGCACTATAATGCACGGCGTGCCGACGGTCTTTCTGTCGCTCGTTTCCAATCCGGAGCTTGAAGCTCACGACCTTTCGTGCCTGCGCGCGGGCTACTGCGGCGGCGCGCCCATAACTCCCGAACAGCTGATGAAGGTCAAGCAGGCGCTGCCGGACTTCAAAATCGGCGTCGGATACGGTATGAGCGAGATAGGCATAGCCGCGGCGAGCGCGTATGAAGACACGGACGGCCATCTGCTTTATACCGTGGGAAAGCCGGTTTTCGACAGCGTGCAGGTGAGGGCGGTTGAGCCGTCCTCGGGGAAGGCCCTCGGCATCGGCGAAGAGGGCGAGCTGGTCTTTAAGTCCCACGACCTGATGATCGGCTACTACCGCCTGCCGGTCGACCAGCAGCCCTTTGACGCGGACGGCTGGCTCCACACGGGCGACTGCGGCTTCGTCGATTCAGAAGGCTACATCCATCTGACCGGGCGGATCAAAGACCTGATTATAAGAAGCGGTGAAAATATTTCCCCGAAGGAGGTCGCGGACGCGCTCTGCTCGCATCCCGACATTGAAAATGCAGCGGTCGTGGGCATCCCTTCGCCCCTGCGCGGGGAGGAAGTGGCGGCGGCCATCGTCACAAGGAGCGGGGCGGAAGTCACCGATGCCCAGATCAAAGAATTCTTGAGGGACAAAATCAGTTCCTTCAAGATCCCCGTCGCGTTCAAAAGGTACGCGGCTTTGCCCGTGCTTCCGAACGGCAAGCCGGACGTAAAGGCGATCCGTGAAGAGCTGGCGGCGGCCTCGGGGCTCGAATAGCCTTTAGGGGAATGTCAGCTCAACTTCCTGAACCACAGGCAGGACTGTATCTGCGCCAGGCATAAGACAAAGAACTCCCGATATCCGTTGATGAAAAACATTATGAACAGTTCCCTGTACCCCACGTGGAACAGTTTCAGGATTATCAGGCACGCTGCCGCGGCGCCGAGAAGCCTGAGCCCGATCCTTGCAATGCATTCACTTGCACGTGGATTTTTTCGCATGTAAATGCAGATTCTTGAGGTTATGTATGCGACGCCGACAAAAAGTATCACGTACATCAAAGCAGACGCCGCGGAATATCGGATAAGCGTGCGCAGTATCGTGGTCTTGTCTTCGCCCTGCCGCATGACCTCCAAGAACGAGGGATATGCGCCCAATACCAGCATAAAAAGAGAAATTCCCACAGAGGCGCCGAGCACCAGCTTCCACTTCGGATACTTTTCATCCCTTATGGAGCCGTTCAGGAGATCCACTGTAAATTTTATTGCCGTCCTAAATACGTCCGCCGTCTCTTTTGCGATGGCGGCAATCAGGGATTCAAGGCCGCCGTCGATAACCCTTGCCCATATTTTTTCAACGGTGTACTTTCGAAGCAAGTCGATCAGCATGCACACGGCAAATACGATCGCGACAGATGAAAATGCATGGACGATCAGATGGCCGGTGCCGTAGTGCGCCTGGTTCTTGAAAATTTCGCCCCACAGCCGAAACAGAATATAAGTGTTCTCGTGGATCAAGTATATTCCGAAGGTGGTCCCCGCGACTGCGTTCACGATGGCGCTGTGGCGCGGTTTCGACTGAACGGACCATATTAAAAACTCTACGCCGGAGGCAATGACCAAAATGCTGTTCGTCTGCATGTAGTCCTGCTTGTAGACATAAAAACAGAGAACCAATACATAGAGCAGGACCGCCAGCAGCAAGTGGCGGTATGCGGTATTATTTTTCCCCGATATGTCGTAATAAAGCCGTATATATCCGGCCATCATATACAACAGCACAAAGAAGCCCAAATTGCTCAGCTGATTCGCCGTCGCTCCTACGATCGGGAAAACAGTGAACAGAACGAGCCCTCCCATGATATAGAGCCTGAGCTGCTTCTCCGGTACTGTCTTTAGCAGGTGGTTCAGCAGCGGCGAAATCAGCATCAGGCATACGTAGGTCGTTACGAACCAGTGCTTTCCATAAAGCGTCGGGAAAAAATTGTGAAAATAATCCGTCCATGACTGCGGATAGCTTACATAGTCTGACTTCGGAAAGACTTTCAGCGTCAAAAACAAAATCAAGACCGAATAGAACCAGATCTGGCCTTCCAGCTTCAGGAATTTCTTCAGCGTGAATTTCTGGTTTACCATGAAATACGCGGATATAAGCACGAATATGACGACGCCCACTTTGCCGCCGGCCATGAACCAATCGACGACCAGCCGATCGGGCATTTCCTGCAGCGCGGACGTATCGAAGCCGTGTATAGAGTAATGGTGCATTACAATGAGGAACATTGCAATAATCCGCAACAGCTCTATATTTGAATTCCGCTTTTTCTTGCCGGCCGCGACAAATGCTCTGCCCATTGAAATGATACCGCCTTTCACTGCGCATCGCCCCTCATTTTTGCGTCAACCAACCAACTATAAACGGATTCACCTAGCGAATCAACTCTTGAAAAGCCCCCCTTTTTGGTGCTCGTCAGGGATCGGGCAGAGCGGCTGCGGGAGGGAAAATTGCCCGCCGGAGCCGCGCGGGGGATTGCATTTCGTCCCCAAAAACGTGCGTTTCGTCGCATAAAGCCGCGATGGCTTAAAAGATTTGGTATGATGCTCATATGGCCTTGTTAATTGATTTTTAAAGGGGGACGACAAATGAAAGGATTTAAAGGCAGCACGATAGCGTTGTTGGTTGTGGTTGTTGCGATGGCGTCGGTTTTGATAGCCTGCGGGAAAAAGGGCGATGAAATATATGAGGACGGCAAGGCTTCAACGTCAAACGTGGAAGCGTCGGAGGAGTTGAGCTCGGCGGAAAGCACGGATTTTGGCGGTTCAAAAGATGCAATTGTGGAAAGTGAAGTGAGCGAAGAGGGCGAGGATATGCAGCAGCAGGCGATAGAGTATTTGATCGAAAAGTTTGGGATGACGGAAGAGGAACTGCAGGGCGTCGATGCGGTTAAATTTATAGACGACTACAAAATTAAGGAATTTGACTATACAACCGAAGAGATACGCGAAATTTTAAGCGATCAAAAATATGCGTATGTCGATGACGGGACAACCGAGATTTATGACTTGATTGAAAAAGAAGGAGATGCAGTCCAAAGCGAGGATCAGATTAAACGCATCGCCTACAGACGCGTTTCGGGAACGGAATGGAAAACGGCCGTGTTCGACCTTCGAAAAGGCGAATTCTATGTCGATGATACTCAGGCGCATGAGATGACCGACGAACAAAAGGAAATGATTTCAAGCTTGTATTCGACTTACGGCGTTGAAGGCTGGAAGCGCGAATATTACGACGCCCGCCAGGCGACGACTGGCTCTTTCGAGTGGAGGCTCGTACTAGAGTACAAGGATGGAAACATCTCCTCGTATAAAGGGTATACGACCTCGAATTTTGATTCATTTCCCGACAACTTTAAAGAAATGGATTCGATGCTGGAAGACATGATGCGGGCGGTTAATTAAGGGCGGAAAAAAGAATACGGATATGGTTTTGGGGCAGTGCCAGGCATGGCGCTGTCCCAAAATTAGTACAGGCGGCTTTCGGAAGGGCAGTTTCCGTGGTAGGATGGACTCGTGATTCCAAAGAGGAGGACTGACGTGGAAAAAGCTGCTTTCGCAGATTCAAGATGAACTCGCAAAATACTGGATTAGCATCGACATGAAGATTCTTTACCAGGACTTTAAGATTCTGCGGGAACAGTATCATGTGGGGGATTTTTAGTACACCACGTATGTCATAATATAAGTGAAACGCAGGAATTGTTAGGTGAAGTCAGAAAACGGGCAGAGGGGGACTAATGTTTGAGAATAGCCTGTCGCCGCTAGCTAAGTCTATGTGGGCCAAGAAGGATGTGAAGGAGAGCAAATGGCTTCCCTTGTACGTCCATTTGTCGGATACCGTGATGATAATGGGGCGACTTTACAATGAATGGTTGTCTGATGGCTTAAGGCAGAGAATAATTGAACTCTCGGGGAAAAACGAGGATAAAGTCCAGCGGACAGTGCGCTTTATAGCAGCGGCGCATGATTTAGGCAAAGCGACGCCGGTTTTTCAGGCGAAGTGCAAGCCGTCAGACAATCAAGAACTCAAAGGGATAGATGCATATATTTGGGACAAATTGGCCAGTGAAGGAGTTCTGCTTAAAGCATATAACGATTTTGCTAATCCCGAAAAGACCCCGCACGGGCTAGCGGGCGAAATCATACTGAAGCTAAAAGGATGCCCTGATCAGGTGTCGGCGATTATCGGTTCCCACCACGGACGTCCGCCCAAAGAAGGCGATGTGCCTTGTAATGCGCGAAGGGCATACGACGACTATCGGCAAAATTACTATTTTAACAAAGCCTCAAAATTATTGTGGGAATCGGTTCAAGACGAATACGTTAAGTACGCGATGTGCTTTGCGGGGATAGAAAGCCTCTCGGAACTTGCGGCGCCTTCCCAGGAGGCGGCCGTATTGATCTCAGGGCTTCTTGTCATGGCCGACTGGATTGCCAGCAATGAATCTTACTTTGGACTGTGTCCGTGGGGTGAAGAAGCGGGGAATACTTACGAACGGATGTCTGAGGCTCAGGAAAAACTTGGGTTCTTGGATACAAAATGGTATCCGCACGAGTTGGCAGATTCGGAAGCATTCAAGCGGAAGTTCAAATTTGCTCCCAACGTCGTGCAGCGTTCAGTTATGGAATCCTTTGCGGAATTTCCATCTCAGAGCCTTATGGTTGTCGAAGCCCAGATGGGCGTAGGAAAAACAGAAGCTGCGCTCGCCGCAGCCGAATTTATGGCCGCGGCATCAGGAAGGAGCGGGATATTTTTTGCACTGCCCACTCAGGCGACGTCTGACGGAATGTTTTCCCGAGTGAAGGGATGGGCTGAAGGGCTCGATGGCGGCAGGCATACGATCCGGCTGATGCATGGAAAGGCGCAGTTTAATTCTGAGTATACTGCGCTGCCTGAGTTGGGAAGTCTTTGCATATATGATGAAGAGGAAAATGGCGTAGCGACATCAGAATGGTTCAGCGGGTCAAAGCAGTCCGCGCTTGCGGATTTTGTTGTGGGGACCATAGATCAGATTCTTATGATGGCGCTTAAACAAAAGCATTTTATGCTGCGCCACCTTGGACTTGGCAATAAAGTCGTGATAATAGACGAGGTTCATGCATATGATGCATACATGAACGCATATCTTAAGACGGCGCTTCAGTGGCTGGGGCGGTATCGCGTTCCGGTAATCCTGCTGTCAGCCACGCTGCCTGAGGATGCGAAGAGGTCGCTGCTTGCCGCGTATATGAATCCGACGTCCTCGCAGGCGGATATAAAAAACAAAAATGAGTTCACGCCGGACAGAAGCCTCGGATATCCGAGAATTACGACGGTGCGCGATGGAGAGGCATGGGAGTTCGGCCCTGCGAAAAATGCAGGGAGCAAGGATGAAACCACTGTATCTATCGAAGTAATTCCCGACGAAGATGAAAAGGCCTTAGAACTCCTTGAGTTTTTATTAGGTGACGGAGGGTGCGCCGGAGCGATCTTTGACACGGTAGGCAGGGCGCAGCAGTTTGCGGCAAAGGCAAGGGACGCTTTTGATGATACAGAGATAATATTGATTCACTCTAGGTTCACCGCTGTCGACCGGCTTGCGATAGAAGAAAAGATAAGGAAAAAGCTAGGTAAACCAGAAAAGAATCCTGAGCGGCCGCATAGGTGTATTGTAGTAGGGACGCAGGTGCTTGAGCAGTCGCTGGACATAGATTTCGACGTGCTTGTGACTGAGCTTGCGCCCGTCGATCTACTTCTTCAGCGAATTGGCAGGCTGCACAGACATAATAGAGAAAGACCACCGAAGCTCAAAGAGGCTAAGTGCTATGTCTTGGATCCGCTGATCGAAGAGGGAAGCGGGACAGAATATATTTACGGTCGTTATCTCTTAGAAAAAACAAAGAGCGTTCTAAAGAAAGAAATTCGCATACCGCAGGAGATTCCTGAGCTTGTGTCATCCGTTTATGACTCTTTAGAAGAGGAGGGAGATGAGATGAAGCAGCTTCGGGAAGAGTGGGAAGAAGGGCAAAACGATAAGGAGCGAAGGGCAAAAAGCTTCAGGATGCAAGGGCCGTCCAAAGACCCGGATTCTACTATGATTGGAATGTTAGACCTAACGGAAGATTATTCTGAAACAGAGGCAGAAGCTAGGGTAAGGGACACCGAGGACTCTGTAGAGGTAATTTTGATTCAGAAAAAGGGTGAAGATATTTACCTGCT
>Ga0181612_175286_pt1 | contig 13663 bp, 8 predicted proteins | sample HoacroProtozoa21_FD_119630 | JGI IMG/M metagenome (GOLD analysis project Ga0181612, IMG submission 119630) | Hoatzin crop microbial communities from Cojedes, Venezuel. Combined Assembly of Gp0051906, Gp0051904, Gp0051908 | reverse complement strand
CTGGCAGAGTGTAACGAGACTATGCAACGTCATTCTCCATTACACTGCACTATATGCTGTTAATGCACAATGTTAATGCACTCTGCACACTCCACGCACTCTGCTAATGTACAGACTAATGCACTGTTCTGGGTTATACACAGGACTTAATTTCTATTTTAGTAAGATCAATGTCTTGACATTCTCATCAAGACAGATCTCAGGCATGACAAGTGATTAACATCGCTTGAGCACTTGACCTTCTTCTTCCTAAAACCATCAGAGATTGATTTATTTCATGTTGTTGCTCAACCTTTGTTCCCTAAATCAAATATGATCACCTTTCTTTACCTTCGTGTGCATATCAATCTTTGGCATCTCCTGTAGGTTTCCCTCGCTTCTTCAGTCCTGCTCGTCTTTGAAATGTTAGGAGCAAATCACTGGTTAACCTTGTCCCTGGGAGGGAGCTTCCAAAAGGAAGATGTATTTGTTCCTTAAAATCAAGCTACCCCTGTTGCTCCTGGTAGACTACCAGCTAGGGCTCTTTTGACTGCCCTTCGCTGCAAGGCAGCTGCTTAGAGGCTCCTTGAGAGTAGAAAAAAGTTAAAATAAAGTTGCCACATTTTAAAACGTTCACCTCTACTGGTGTGAATTCCCCCCCTTTCTCAGCGGAACAGAAAGGCTCCATTAACATCAGCTACGCGTGTGAGTGCCCGTACCCCTGCCACAACCCTCTTTCCACTCCGCAGCTCCTGCTCACATCAAGGGGTAGCTTTTTGCTATTTAAATAGGCTCCATGAGGAACAAGGTAGCTTTCAAGTTTTAAACAGAAAAGCAATCTTCAAAGCAGCCCAGAACCTGCTTCAGGTAGGAATGCGAGGGGATAGAATAAAGCGCGTGGGAGGCATGGTATTATTTTGGAAACAGGGAAATCCCAATTTTATTAACATCTCTTCTAAATCCAAATCTTTCTGCACCTGGGGTTTTCCCAGGTGGGATGGAGAAATGCATTTTTCGGTTCGATAAATACCTGGATATAGGGCCCAACTGAAAATTTCAGGCAAAACAGAAAGCTTCCAGTCTGAAAGCTAACTACCTGCTTATGAAATAGCTGTGCTTCATTCAGGAATTGTGGGCTTCATCACTATGCAGTTTGAGATTTTGCTTTGTCTTTCCTGGGAAAGTGCCACACTCTTTTCTGTTATATGATTTACTAACAAAAAAAATTGCAAAAATAGTTTATCATTTGATAGTAAATTACACAAAACCACAAAGCCCTGTGCCTGATGAAGGCTTAAGTGATACCTAAGAGCTTCCCGCAGTCGTGGTGGAGAGGTGTGGGTCTGACCTAGGAATTCCTATTGCCTTGCTGTCTGCTTTGTACCATTAAATAAGGCAGATGCATCTGATTAACTGCACCAAGGCTGCTGGCCCCTGTGCTGGTCTTCTCTAAGATGCGAAATCTGGCACGGGAACTTGCACTCGCCCTCAGGTGTTGTCGCTGAAGACAGTGGTTCTCCGTTCTGCTGCTGCTTCCCAGTGTGTGCAGGGACCCAGAGCAAAAGGGATTCCCTGTATGTTCATGATGTGTTGTAAAGCAACCCCCGACTGTCCATCTTACCTCTCAGGGAAGGGAATGTAGGCCAAATTGCCTAACTTGTCTCACAGCCTGGTGTAGCCCTGTCTGGTCCTTCATGTAGACATAAATGAAATAAAAAAATTGAGGGACAAAGAGTAGGGACTTCCAGGAACAAAGCTTTTTATTTGTAGGAGATGCTTTAGATGTCACCCTCGTACTTGCAGCCCATGCCTACAGCACAGCCGCCATGCGCTCGCAGTACTAGGTAAATGAAATAAAGCAATAATAACAAATACATGCATTTCAATTACAAAAATGTTCCCATGCACCAGGCCACAAGCTTAAGAACTCCATCTGTTTATTTAATTGCAGTTTACCAGGATCATGGTAATTAGAGATAAAACAGATCTCTTAGATTATCCAGTTTATTTTACTGCAGGAGCGGTAACTTAATAAGACATATTAACATATTAAATTCATCCTGCCCTAGATCTCAGCCAAAATGCTAAAGAGATAAGATACATTAGTGCAGTTTGCCTTCCTAATAAAATGGTTGATATCTGCTTTATTTTGGCTTGCAGTGCTGCAGTGAGTCATGTTAAGAAAAGGCTTTTTTTGTCCTTGTTTTACCTGTAATCTGAACCTCTCCACATTGTTCAGAACACCTCCTGACCATATTGCTCTGGATGTAATTAACCACGGCACAGGGCTTTGGATTCCCGATGCAAATAATCTCCCAGAAAGTCACTCTGGATCGAACTGATATTTCCCAGAGCGCTTGCAATAGTATTTCATTCTGAGCTACAGGTTGCAGCTGGTCTGTCTCTCACTGTGTGCTGCTAAGTGCTTAGACTGGCACTTTATTATCAGAATAGAACAAATCTAGGCTAATGTGTGTAGTATAAAGAGTCCCAGGGAGCCAGGGCTCCTCATTCTCCAAGCATTCTTTCCAGTTTTTCTGCTGTTGCACTCCGGATAATTGCAGTTTAATTGGGTGACATGAAATGAAAACTGTGTCCACATTATCCAGGATTATCTCTTTTTCCTGAAGCCTGCCACCAATTGAAAGGAGCCCATTTATCAGTCCAAAGAGCTGTGCTCAGTTGCTTTTACGAGCTGGGAAGAGTGTGAGAACAGGCTGGAAATGGGAGAAAAGGACTTGACAGCTAAGAAAAATTATTTCAGTTGTTTATCACAAGGAAAGTTTATCTGATTCTTTACAAAATGATATGGAGGCTCAGAGTGTCAGGCCATGAGTAATGAACATTGACCAAGTTTGCTTCCTCAACTTGATGTGCTCAAACACTGCCTCCCTTTTGTGTGGGCACAGATCAACTTTAAAAGCTTCTTTCAGGCAGCATGAATGCACTTCATTTTACCAAAAAGAACTTTGTATTGATAGCTAGGAAAAAGGAAGGTTGTTTAAAAAGGAAGGGTAGACAATCGGGACAAAATGAAGAGCTTTCAGTTTCCATTATGAGCATGTCGCTCTATTCTTCTCAGCTGTTTATACATTCCCAGCACAATAATGCCTCTTTGCAGTAATATGTTTCCCCTTTTACACCATTCATATTGAAAAAAGCCCTCACATCATGACCACAGTAATAAATACTATAGAAATGTGGGTATAATGTCAATTTGCATTCTGTGAGAAGATCAAGGTAAACCTAAAGGCCAAAAGAATATTCCACTAATGCTCATTCATCATTCTACAGTTCCAGGTAACAGAAGGACCTTGTCACTACACCGCACACCCTTTCAATTGCTAGTGCATCTGTGTGAATATTTTAGCCTAATGCACTGATTGTTAAATAGAAAGAGCAGTCTTTGAAATTGTCTACTGCACTCAAATCCCTAGCTGCACAAGGTCTGGGCAGGAGTGGTTTCTATTCAGAAGGAAATAGAAGGCTTTAGTTCAGTAAGCACACTGTGAGTGAAAGCGACTGAGGATATTAGGAGTTATTAAATTAAAGTTTGCAAAGAAAAAAAGCTCATGAACTATAAATGGCTACTGTAAACAGACTGCAAATACCTTGCATAGATGAATGAAACCACAGTAGTTGTCCAGGCACTTCTGATTATAAATCTAATCGAGAGAAAGGATTTGAATATATACATACTAATAAATTTCACTTTTCCATCACTTACGCCTCCTTAAATCGTTGGTCAGCTGCATTAATTAACACTTACAACACACCTCTGAATAGAGGCACTCTCACGAGCACACACACAGAGGCAGAACATAGCTGGCAGTCTATCCCCCTGCTTGCATGCTGGCCTGGGTCCTGCTCTCTGTATCCAAAACCTGAATGTCGAAGCTGATCCTGAGCCCATGGACAGCAAATGGAAAGACCTTCCCTCATGTGAGTGGCCCTGGTATCAGCCCACTCTGTGTGTCTGAGTGCTGGGTCTTCTCCAAGAAACACAAAGAATATCCAGAACTTGCCCTCCCACTTTTTTTAATACTTAATTAACTTCAATGTCATATTTTGGGTCTATAGCCAATCTCTAACCACTAAAGAAGGGAATGAGACTTGATGCAAGGGACTTTATTCTGTATTTGCCCACTGGGGATTTGTACATATGTCTTTGGGGTTGGAGTGCCTGCCCTTGTCAGAGATGTGCTGCTAGACAGGGTGAAGCTTGGGGTAGATCCAGCGTGACAATTTTGGTTTGCCTGTTACTGTGCTAAGTGATGGTGTTATCAGTGTTTGGAAAGGGAGAAATACAAATTCTTTAGGGTTCCACAGTCAAGGGTTTTTAACACTCAAAAAAACTGGACAGATGTCATCTAACCTTAATCTAGTCAATTGAACCATGAAATCTGTGCCTGAATGGTCGCTATTCATTTTGTGGAAGTCAAACTACTCCATATTCAGCCATAGTCCAGCTAAATTCCTCTATCTCTCTTCCTCTATCCTCTGTCCTAAACCATTATCCCTTTGGTTTAAATGAAACCCAGAGGAAGCATAATCTATGCTACCTTTTTAGAGGTTAGCTGTGGAGGCAAACCACAAAGGAGCTGGAATTTCATATGGTGTATGGGGATGCTCACATATTTACTAATACAGTGTCACAGGGCAAACATTTTGACAATTAGGAACATAAAGGGCATACCTCTGGGAGAATGTAATTTTAGTGCTCATGGATTGCAGTTTGACAACGTGTCAGGTAGAATCCATTTCTGTGCTGTCTCATGCAAGTTTACCAGAAAACACATATTTACTAAACTTTTAAAAAAAACCTAAAAAACAAAAAACCAAAAAACATTGAGAAGCCAAAAAATTCATTTCTCATTATAGCATATAGCCAAATACAGGGAGATGAAACTTGTATTTATCCATTGAGAAAGAACACCTCCCCTGCTGGGAAGAGTGGAGAACATTTATCAAGGCTGACTAATGTATGTCTCCCGGGCAGCATTCTCTTTTTATGAACAGCAGACTACAAAAGTTACTCCCTCCTCCTGGTCTGTGACTGACCACTTTTTTTTTTAAAGATCTGCGGGAATTGTTGGTCACTCAAAAAGATATTATAATTTATCTTCTCTTTACGGATCCATATTTTCTGTACCTGGGAATCATGGAGGTCAGAGCAGTAGACCCCCAGCTCAGGACTCACAGCAATTTTTTTCTGAGCTGCAAGGAATTAAAAAAAGAAAGCTGAAGCCAACAGAGGAAACGAAGTACAATACTGCCATTAGTAGGTTGTTCCTTACGGGCCAGGGAGGGTTAGGGGCTGCTCAAATTCAGAACTGCTGGCTTCTTCCCTCGCCTTTGTATCTATCGGCACATGCCTGGCTGTGAAAATGCCATCAAAAGGGGGTCATTAACTTTTACTACTGAGGAGTGTGTAGGGAGGCTCAGCTGACTCCTCTTCAGAAAGCCTTTGGAGAAACATAGGTGAGGAATGCTACAGCAACAGGAGAGAACAGCAGGAGGTACAGGAACGTGGCCCAGGAGCCTATGTATTGCTTTAATACAACTGGTACGTGAAACCCAATGACTCCTGTGTGTGGTGATGCAGATAGAATGTTTGAACTGCTGCAGTGGATTTGTCTTCACATCAAGGTGTGCAGCCTTTATAAGACCAGTGAAGGGAATTTTACTTTCGTTTTTATATATGTTTCACTAAAAGCCAAGCCAGTTATATGCCATTATATTTCTCTGATGTGTTTTCAGAACAAACAAGTTATGTCAGGAAAATTTGACAGTTATAAAAAGGAGCGTGAAAAGTCCATATATGTCTAAATTAAAGGTGACCTGCAGCTATTTGTAAATACACTCTAACACATTTCTTTATGCTCATTATTCAGCAAGGAAACTCCATTTCATTTGATACACACCATCTTAATAAAAAACTAGGTTGGCCCATTCACTCCAATTCTCTTTGATAAGATATTATCTGAGACAAAGAGAAAACAATTCTTGTATTATGGAGGACAGGTGGCAAGATAATTATAGTGAGACACCCATTTCGGATTTGTGAACACCAGTATTGCAGGTTTTCCTAGCCCAAACTATGTCTTTTAGTCAGAATTTCCGTAAGTTCCTACTTTACAGAGGATAGTGATCATTAAGAACATTAAAATCTTTCTTGCATGTCTATCTTGACAAAACAGAGCTATTTTTCCAAATCTACCTACACAAAGTCCTTTAGCACTCTAATCTCACTTACAGAGCTCTGGAGAATTAAGTATTATCCAGGACAGCCCCACCAATACGACTGAAAGGTAAGTGGTTTGTTGTGTTGCCAATCCACAGATTTGTAAATGAAGGAACATGTGCCTCTTGATACAGAAGAAGATATGAGCGTATTTCATCCAGTCTTTAATTTCGAGCAACCAGTGATGTGTTTTATTACGACAGGTAGTTGCACTACCCTCTGTTTTTCAGAGCTAACTATATTTTTAGCTAGATTATCTTTCACTTCCAGTTCAAGATGTTGCTACTGAGAAGCAGAAAAAGACAGAGGTCGCCGCTTTGCATAATGGATTTCTATAACTGCCTTGACTGTACCTCAAGTCCATGGCCTGTGTCTATATATAGGTTCAGGATTTTCACTAGAGTTTTAAGGGTCACTCATTGAGGAGGTGTGAAATGACAGGACTGTACTTAAGAAGAGAGACACTGTTCTAAATTCCACTTTTATGAAGGGCTGCCTCCATTTTAAAATAATTAATAAGCTGAGTCAAAAGTGTGGAGCAAGGAAATCACAGTAAGGACAGAATATTTATCTATAACATTTATAGGTCTTTAATAAGACAACAGCTTTTCTTGTAAGTTATCCTGACTTTCACGTGGTGTAAAGCAGATGACTCTTTGGTTTCAGAAACATTTGCTGATGATGCAACAGGTGTGACATGTTTCATAACGTGTCTCATCTGCCTTTGTAGTTGGCTCTTCACTAGATTTTATGAAAATTCCCTTCAGCTGAATTATGAATTCTTCATGGGATGTGGTAATGGAGGCATATCCAGGAGGAAGACAGTCAAAAGAAAGCAAAAAAAGAGTTTCTACGGGAGCCGTGCTTGGAGATCCCACTTCTGTAGAAGAACACTGTACAAGCAAGGCTTGCAGATGATTTAAGCTACAGCTTTCCTAGATCGTTAGGTTGGCTGCGGATTCTGATTCTAACTCACCCACTTCCAGTATCAGATAAGCAAAGGGTATTCCCAGAAGTGGGGGAAAAAAAATTATCTGTACCATTGTACAGGACTTTGGTAACACCTCATTTTGAATGTACAGTTTTAGGCACAGCAATCATAAAAAAAAAAAAAAATCCATTCCACACAATCAGAGAATCATTAGTAGGAAAAGTGAATCTGTTCTCATATAAGGATCTAGAAGAGAACTTCATTAGCTGCTTATAATAAGAAGTGATTGATCTCCACTGTTGATGTTTACCCCTCTGACATATTTACAGAGCAGAGTTGATTCACCTAAAGAGAATGTTGGCAAAAGAACAAATAAATATAAACCTGCCACAGGTAAACTTTGCCTGGGAAAGGGGGTTCTCTGCTGTCAGAAGGCAGAGGGTTTGGATCAACCTTTTATTTGGAAGCAGGAGGACAAAAAACTAACAGCAGTTGAGATGGAGCTCTGTGAACTTATTGAATAGATAACGTGGCCTGTGTGCTTGCAATAAGAGACAACTGAGCTGAATGACAGGTCCCTACCTATCCTATAGTCCTACATTTTTTATCACCTTCTTTGTTCTTGTTTTCTGTGTTTTATTTACTTCTTGTGTTTCTCGTTCTTGCTTGTAAGAAGGTAGGTAATTTACAGGAGAAGCAAGGAGATGCCGATGGATGATACAGTGTTGTCAGTGCTCAGGGATCTGAGTAAGCAGCCAGCAATGTTCTGCAGTAAGCCATAGCACTGCAAATATCTAGACACTATTTAATCAGTAGAAGGTACTTTGGGTGCTCCCTTTTTCTGTCACTTGCAATGGGACAGACCATGTCTATGACATGACAGGACAAGAAGATGTGTCCTTATCTTCATCATAGGCAGTGAAAAGTTCAGGCAGCTGAGGCATCACCTGAACCAGTTCACCAGGAGAGATAAAACAATCAAGTTGCCACTTAACTTTCATACTTTAGACACCTTTCGAATAGGAATTGCACTGAAATCAACGATCCTTCAACAGATAGCCCCACAGACTCCAAATCTTACAGTATCTCATTTATGTGTACATGCCAGAGTTGTCATACTTGCTTCAAACCATGAAATTAATAAATCAGGATTTGAAAAGCCATACATTATAGTTGGTTTCAGATAACAATATTATGAGTTAGAGATGAAAGAGAACAGGTTGGCCAACATCAATCCAATCCCAAAACTGTCTCTGTTTTTCTAAAAAAAAAAAAAAAATTGAACACATTTATCCTTTTTCATCTGATTTTACATTTTTAAAGAAGATTTGAAGGCAGTCATCTTTACAGTTCTACATTGAGAAGGTAGCCCTGCTCGCTCCCTTCATCTCAACTATCTACAACTATTTGAAGTGAAGTTTAGCTCCAGATCACAGTCTTCCAAATTTAAAAGTCTGCAGAGTTGATGTCCAATGTAAGCTGGGTGTTTCAGGTCTCCATTGTGGTCAATGGAAATCATGACAGAGATGTCACTGCACAGACATAAATGCCCAGTGTCCTTTGATCCTGCTGTAAGCTGTCTGAGGTATTTTCATAGTGCTGGCAGATACAACCAGGATTACTGGATACTGGGAGAGACAGCTGGATGGAGGCTACTCCAATTGCCTAAATTGAGGCAGGTGAATTCCACCCCTAGTCAGTATAGTCACTGGTGTCTACAAGATTCTTCATTGCATCCTGAAGATCTCATGCTGAAAGATGCCTTCCATTTCCACGGATTCAGCCACCAGTAAGGACACAAGCACCTTTTCTCTTTCCAGCCCCCTGCTCTTCCCCACTCCACTGGAACACTGCCCTATATTGCACAGCAGCTCACAGTTAACATGGTCAACCCCCACATGGAATCTTTTTTCTCACTATACCGCTTGGTCCCTTTTTGTCCAAAAAATCCCCCTCTGTTTCTTTATTTGGACACAGAGTCATGGAGACATCCTTCACTTTTCTCTTTCTGCCTCCTGCCAAACCTGCACTGTCTCCATGTTTGATTGTTTCTCTTTCCAACAGTGCATTTAAGACTACTTGCAATAGCCAAGGTATTTATCCACAGTCTCAAAATCTCTCCTAATACCTGCATTGCTCTTTGACACCTACATTACACCCCTCCAGTTCTATCCGAGCACTGCTGTTGTTAAAGAAACTAAAATGCCCTCTCCTTGGACAGATAATTGCATGCCCTTTACCAAGTCTTTTGGTTCTAACAAAATTGAGTGGAAACTTTTCATGTTGACCTTCCTGTACCTCAGTATTTTTTTAGCCCTGACATATTCCTCTTCATGCTCTCCATCCCAGCAGTACCAACCTTGCTAGTCCCTTTATTGTTTTCTTCCACACACAGCACAGAGTCTCTTACCAGTGTTTGTAGTTCCCTTCGACCCCTCCCCTCCCTCAAGTGTGTCATGAAAATCCACTCTTGTGGAACACCCACAAACATTATGTCACACTGAAAGTGTTCATTGTCAGTGTGCTGCATCCTGATGTTGACGGAGAAGATTAGCCACTTGCTATGCAGGAGACTGGGGTGGCCATCAGGAATGAGAGCCCCGACAGGAAGCAGGCTCAAATCTAGAATGTAGAACAATAGTATGGACAACTCCAACAGTTTTTGGTGAAACCCATGCAGTGTTTCACATTCTGAAATCTGCTGCAAGATAGTCTCCTACTGGGTGGTACAAGGGCTGGCACTGGCTCGTTACCACCCGACTCACGGGGTGAGGGTCGCCCCTTTCTTGAAACAGGCATGATATTCCATGCCTTTTCCACCATGAAACCATTTCAGTATTCTGATGGGGAAAACATACATGGCAGTTATTGAAACCATATTGAGATTACATTAGAAGCCATTTAAAGCTGGACTTCCGATGGAGTCTTTACAGGCTTGCAGCGACATCTCAGAGTGCAGTAGGTTAGATGTCAGACAACATGCATTAATGTTATTGGGAAATTTGCTGCTGATATTCATAATAATTGGCTGGTTTTAACAGTAGTTTTTTAGCGTGTGAAATTCATCAGGACAGGGATTGCCTTAGTCTCTACAAACTTGCCTAAACGAGGCCAAAAGATGCATTTTTTTGAAGTGTTAGAGGAATAAGATTTAACTCGCTTTTAAAAACTCAAATGGGCTAGGCAAGTAATAATTTAGCATTGTAGCTACTACAAATGAATCTTGTGCTCCACCTTTTCTTATTTTTCTTATTTATGACAGTACCACTTGTCTTTCAGTCCGGGCTCGTTAACACTGTGTCATCTTGGGAAGCGCCTCCAGATTGCTGACTACCACTTGGGAACATCAGAAGAACAGGCTGTTCCCAGTCCATGCTTCCCCAGTTATGTGCCGCGCGTGCTGGGACAGGACTTTGGCAGCGCAGGAGAATAGTTAGGTAGTGGAAGCATCCATAAGCCTGCAGTTCATGTCTCCTAGTATGCTGAAGTAATGCTGGTTGCTTCTCTTGAGTTGCAGCGTGGAAATCCACATTATTGAACATTGCTTACTTAAGCCTCTATGTTGCAGTTACTGCCTAGAGACCACCTTGCTGAAAAAATGTGATCGAAGCCAAGGAACCTAAGAAACTTCACTCTCCCTTCCAGACTTTGCCTTTAGTTGGAGGACAGCACTTGGGGAAACCGTGTCTCATGCGTCGTCTGTGGGGCAGGGGGGAAAAGAGTCAGCTGCAAAGCCTCCCGCTCTGTGCGTGAGGGTTCCTTAATTAGGCAGCAGATATCCATGGGGTTATCCTGGAATACAAGGGGCACAGAAACTTCCTCTGCCACAAGCATCACCTCACGTTTTGTAAAACTATTTGGCTCATTCTTAAGAAGTGGCTCATTTTTCCGCACCTGATTGCTATTCCAGAACTTCATGACTGTCAAAATCATTTGACTTTCAGCTGAAACTTAGCAAGGATTAGCTCAACCCTACTTATTCTTGTGCCAACGTTGTCCTTTAAACTGCTCTTCTCCCACCCTATGCTTTATTCCCCTGATGTATTTGCAGAGAGAAGCCACACCTCGCCTCAGCTTAGTTTTGTTGGGCCAAGCAAGGCAAGTCTTTGAAAGGGGATCTCTGTTTTGCCAGTCATCCAAGGAGCCCTGCTTTGTACTCATTCCTGCCCGCCAGTGCCCGCCTCTCCTCAGCCCCTCTGCCCACAGTCCAGGTGACCAGCGGGCTCTGCCTGCATGGCAGCGATGGCAGCAGCTGCAGCATCGTAGGCTTGTTTGTCCCCATTTGGCACCTCTTTCTTCGCTCTTTTACTGTTCTGGCTTTAGTATTTCCCTGCATTTACTGGCAATGCTTTGGCTGGTGCCTCTGAGCTTTTTTCTTGGCTTTTTTTCCCCTGCTTTTTTCTTGGCTGCTTCACAGCTAGCAGCTTCATTGTGAAGCTCTGATCAGCTGACATGCCCAAGTCTTTCCCCTTCTCACTTACTTCCAAGTGGGAATCTCTACGCTGACAGCAGAAATTCTTGTGAGTAATCTCCCCAGCTCCCGCTGTCACATTTTCTATTGCGTTTTTCATCAGACTCCTGATTCAAGCCACCCGTTTTGTTTTGCAGGGTATCCCAGTCATCCGAAGTATTAATGATGTTGCCTAATGAGGCCAACAATTAGCTTCTGATGGTGCTGAGCTAATGTCATTCCTGCAATAACTGACTTCCTTTAAGATTAATCTTTTCTGCATTTTGCACTGCTGGGTACATGTAACAGCCTGAGCCCACCCTAGGAAGAAGGGAGGAAGGTGAGGAAGAAGGACATCAGCTTTCCTTGAAGGTCCGTCTGCACCCCGAGGCAGGTGTTTCCTCTTCCTCTAGGTCCTGAGATTCACAGAGCTGGAAAGCTCAGTCCTGGATTCAGAGGAAAGCATAGCAGAACTGAACAACTTCCCAGGACTGCTGCCGCATTACCACTTTTTCCATAGGAGGGTAGGAAAGGCCTTAGTATATTAAGCTATGAGCAGGTGCAGAGGGACAGATTCTCTGGCTTGGTGGTGAATTATGAGTTGGCTTTTCATTCTCTTGATGCTCCCCTTGGATTTTGCAGTGAGACTGAACGTCTGCAGATCCCTCTGCAATTAATCTGTATCAGGCTGCAACTCCAAATACTTTATTAGCAACTGATAACCGCCCCTCAACCAGCACTTGGAGTCAACCAAGGGTAGCAGTAATGAAGGGGGCTGCTACAAAACTGCTTGTTTATGTGAGTAGAGCGACACAGAGAGATTGCAGCAAGAACTGGAGTCTGACTGACGGCATTTGAGTTCTCAGCAGCTGTGACATTGCCACCACACTAAAGTGCTTTAATTTTTGTCGTGGGATCAGGTGACTACTCATCAGTTATGACCATTTGTAGCTGTGAGCATCCAAAATGTTGGCTGTGAGAGGGAAGGACAAGTGTTAAGATACAGCCAGTGACCTTCTCAGTCAAATAACTTTGTCCTCAATGCATATAAGACACACAGAGTATATTTCCAATATACGTGATAGGCATTTTATCTATATTTCTAATACTCTGGCCATCTGAGTCCAAATCTCAGCTTAAACAAGAGTCAGAAATTAATTTGGTAGTGCCAATCTGCTGCTTTCACATCACGAGATCCACTCTGCATTTTGTGCATCCCCAAATACACAGCACCATCTGGGAGCTGGAGGGGACTGCCCTGGGGAAGAACAACTGGTCTGAAACAGCAGAGGTTGTGTAGGCAGGTCTGCATAGCATCATAGGATCATTCAGGTTGGAAAAGACCTCTAAGATCATCAAGTCCAACTGTCGATCGTGAGCCCATACGGTTTTGTCCGTATGTGGACTTCCTAACTGTCTGCAAGCAGCAGATTCGGACACCAAAAACTAGCAGAAGAGGATGTAAAATCACAGTTCACCACCAGCAGCAGAGCTGTGTGAGGCGTTGCCGGTGTCAGGGCTCTGAAAGCACCATGGGAAGGGACTCCCCGGGAACCCTCACCCACTGCCCTGTTTTGGCTCAGCCCAGGGCATCCTGAGCTCACTGCCAGGGTGCAGGAGGAGCAGAGCTGCTCCATGAGGAGGGGTGAGGAGCCGGGTGCTGCAGGGACCCCACAGCCAGCCATGCCACCCCCATGGGTGAGGGAATGGGAGTCCTATCAGGGATAGTAAAACCTAGCAGTGGTAACCTAACTACCACGAACTTTTAATTTCTCAAAGAAAGATTTAGTTTGGTCTGCCAAATGAGTTTCAAGGCATCTGATGTGCATAGCTTCAGGTGGGACTGATTTTTGGAAGACAGAAGACTAGCACATCCCCAGATCAACCCTATGTCTCCTCAGCCTCCAGCCACACACTTTAGCTCTGGAAGTGTGGGCTAGATGAATGGTCAGTGAGGTGGATTGAGAACTGGCTGAATGGCAGAGCTCAGAGGTGTCATCTGTGGCACTGAGTCTAGTTGGAGGCCGGTAACTAGTGGTGTCCCCCAGGGGTCAGTACT
>Ga0181612_146031_pt1 | contig 13663 bp, 13 predicted proteins | sample HoacroProtozoa21_FD_119630 | JGI IMG/M metagenome (GOLD analysis project Ga0181612, IMG submission 119630) | Hoatzin crop microbial communities from Cojedes, Venezuel. Combined Assembly of Gp0051906, Gp0051904, Gp0051908 | reverse complement strand
GCCTTGAGGGGTGCTTGCTTAAAAGGTATCTGCAACTGCAGCTTGCTTCCAGGACGAAACTGGGAAGAAACTAATTTTTGAAGGACACTTGTTCTCCTCTGTTAAACATTTTCCCCTTCTAGAGAAAACGTCTCCTTCTTCAAGGGTTTTGAAGGGAGCCTGGGCACAACATTGGAGTGGATAATCTTTGCAGCTGCCTTTTTCAGCAAACCTCTGGGGAGAGGGGGGTGAAGCAAGTGTCTGGGAAGCCAGAACACAGGATATTTCTTCAGACAAGCTGAGAAATAATCAGGGGCTATGGGAGGCTTCTCAGGATGAGAATGAAAAGGAACAGATGGATTCTGGAGATTACCCAGCGGGATTTAGTGACCACGTCAACACGTAGGGTGGGGGCAGGATATTCAGTTTTAGGAAGTGCTCTGATTGCTTTTATTTTAAGGCAGTCCTAAAACTGGTGACAAGGCCGGTGCTGTGCGGTACTTGGGTGCTGCCCATAGTTTACAAGGTTTTGACTAGGTCTGTCTCAAATAAATGTGAAAGTAGTGAAGAGAGGGGGGCTGCCAGCAAGGAAAGTAGTACCTCTTACTTTTAAGAAAAACATTGGACTTGAAATTATCATGAGGCAGCTGGGCACTCACATTTGTTGAATTAAAGAAGAATTATCTTTTGTTTCGACTGGGAGATCATTGGGATTCAAAGCTTGCAGCTTTCTTCCGAGTCCTCTTTTTTTGGGCTTACATTGTTAAAATCCCCGTCTTTGTATTTCGATGGCTTGATCAGGTGTGAGAGCAGCAGGTCTGGAGCAGTGCCCCTCTCAGCAGACTGCTTTAATTCAAGTCCAATGCTACCTTATCTGCTAAAATGAAGGAAAGAGATCACGGTTTCCCGATACCCGAACAGGGCAAAATTTTAATACTTTTCTGTGTGAGGCACTTTTTGTTAGGATGTGTTTTTGTTCTTTTTTACTTAAAAGAAAAAGTTAAATTTGCTTCTGCAACAGAAGAATGATAAAAAGCACCAACTAGCCAGATTATTTCTGGTCTCTCAATAAGAGCTGAAAATGCTGAATTTTAAGACCATTCTTTTCTAAAAAGAAGTTTAAGCTGTAATATAGAGCCATACCTATCAAACATTGAACAGCGCTATTTTTGGGCTGTCAGCAAAGACATGAAGGACGTGGGGAGGCACATTTATCCCCTGCTCTCTTCTGATGACCCTATTCAATATAGTTGTGGGATTCCTACATTTTTTCCTACCTATTCTTAGATGTGGTTGTTCTTTTGTTTCTTGTTGCTTGGCAAAGCCACTTGAATGAAGAAAATCTCTGTAGAAAAATGATTATAATTACATAGAAGCAAGTGCCTATGGGGTGATGCTAAGAAATAACTTGAAATGCTTGCAAAATAGTTTGAATTGATTGACTGGAGTGGTAAGTTACTCTAAAAGCATAATGAAGAGCAAATGTAAATAACATAGGAAACACTGTTCTCAAAAGACAGGTAGCACTGATGTCCATTCTGCTCAAAATGGACTGTAAAAGGCTTGTAGCTCTTTGTATAAATCATGCTTCCTTCAGCTTTGTGAAAGCTTTCAGTGGAGCTTTTGAATCTTAAACAGGCAAAGCAGTCGTATCAGATATAGAAGACTTTTTTCTTTCCCCTCCATAGGGCACATAACAGTAACCAGATGTAGTAGCAGAGGCTGAGCAGACAGCTGTAATCCCCGCTGCCTCTGTCATCGCTGTTGATCCATTTTATTATGTAGCTCATTCTTGTACTTCTCACAGTTCTAACGACCCATCTTCTATGTCGCTGAATGTAAATGTTAATCTACAAGAGCCTCCTTTTGGGTTTTCTGCGTGTCTTTCCTCTTTCGGCTTGGAGAATGTCTCGTAATGGATCCAACTCATAAACGTCATGAATTACGGCTCCTCTCGAGACTACAGCTGGATTTAGTGATGAACGTATTTATCAGGTTGACTTTTGTAGAGGTATCAGCCAAAATTTTGTGCAACTGTAATGTAGGAACAAGGAAATGTTTAGATTTGAGACAGAAATCCCATGTTGACAGTAGACACTCTTGACTTGCAAGTCTCCATTTGTAGCTGGATTTTTAAAAAATGTCAAGATATAGCATTTTCTGTATAATAATTGATTTGGGACAAATTTTGTTCATATGACCGAGAACTATGTATGGAATTGGCTTTTGTGGCACTAGTGGCTTTGAATGAGTGAGTGTTACCCTTCCAAGCTTCCCTGTGTATTTATTAGTAGTTCCTAAACCCATTGCCGTTACTGATTAAACCTTTTTTTCATCTTCACAAACTGCTGGTGCTAGTAAGAACTTTTCAGGCAATGTAATGAACAAACAGGAACCCCTGATCTTAATTTTGAGCAAGAACAGATTCTTTGGAGCAAGTACTTAATGATAACCCAGAGGACACCAGCATTTCGTCCTACTTGCTATCTCATATTGGTTTCCTGTTTAAATCAATGTTAATTTTGACACAATATCTATTACAGTGTTCTGTTTCCTTCTGTAGGCAGCTAAGTTTATATGAATTGTGAATCCATGTCCTTACAGTTACTGTTAGGTTCTTATGTTTTAGATTTTACTTGATTTTTGTGATGGATTTGGAAACAACTATGAGTTTCACTGGAAGCGTCACCAGAATCCTTATTTTGCAAATACTGAGAAGACATGAGCACCACTCTGGTGCACAGGTTGTGGAAACTTTGATTTGGGCTGCAATGTCTGGGACAAACTAAAACTTCTAGCTTCAATTTTGCGTTGTGATTTTCTTATGCTTTTGTAATTGATATGTAATTTTGATCTGAAGTGTTGAAATACCTTGATTCAAAATGTTGAAATCAACTGACTCTACTTGTGGGGAAGGGGAGAAGCTTTATTCTGTTCCAGCCTCCCCTTGACTGCTTCCAGTCAAGACATCTGCCAAATTCATCTCCGATTGTAAACCCTTATTCCCCAGACGTGATGGCTGGGCAGAAGTGCAGAAGCCAGATGTTTGCAGCTGTACACAGCCTGTCCTGGCAGCGGTGTGGAGACCAGCCTGGCTTCCCCTTCATCTCTAGGGACAAGTCATGGTATTTGATACTGATCCGCGGTGGTCTTTGTAGTTTGGGGCCTGGCTGGCGAGGCTGCTTCTGGGGCCAGGAGCTGTCAGGATGGAGCAGATCAATGGTAGGCCTGTTTGTTATATGTCAGGAGGAGGATCCGTTCACTCAAGCAGCCTTAGCTTGGAATTACCTTCCCCAGGTGGCTTGTCAGTTGGTATCTGCTTGTATTCAGGAGACTGTGGCAGGCTCATCTATCACCTGTGCTTTTGCTCATTGGGCTGATTGCAGAGATTGTGATAAACTTAATCTGGGGTGGGAAGTCTATTTTGCCTGACATTAGTCAATAAGCCATATATATTCTTGTACACAGGCTTACAGACCACATGGGATGATGCATTAACAAATCCCTACATAGGTGGCTTGCCTCAAACTTAAGGAGCACTTTTTATATACACGCGGAATGTAGCCACAGACGTCTTTCAGTATTGTCAGCTTCTGCTTTTTTTTCCTGTAAAACCCACATCACTTGATGCATTTCTCACATCTGTATGTAGCCCCAAAATACACAGACTCAAAGCATGACTCTGTCCTGCTTTACTACTTCCCCCTTGCATTCCCCCGATTGCATGGCCTGACTAGCTGACCCTCCAGGGGTGGATGTCGGCTTCATCAGACAGATGTCTAGGAGCAGCCCAGGAGCCAGCCTGCCACTGGCTGGGGTACAGGAGGAGGCTCACCTGTGGCCACATCTGCTGGCTCTGCCCCTCCTGGGATCCAACCCTCTGGCGGGGCGGGAGAGAGGCTGCAGAAGTTTCCCACCTCTTGCTGGAGAAACCTTGGTGGTGGTGAATTCATGCTTCTGTAGAAATGAGGGTGGCAGTGGAGGAGGTGGTGAGGGTATTTTGTAGGGAGAGACAGAACAGGTTGACTGAAGCCCGTGGGAGCAGAGCACGCTAGGGGGAAGGGATGAGCTACCGTAATATATTTGTATATTGAGGAATTGCCTTAATATATAAGCTGTCTGCCATATTGCCTGACTTTGCTTCAGAAGCCTCTCCTTTTGCTAGCTGCTTTGTAAATGCATAAAACAGGAATGTTTGCAAACCAAGTGCTTGCAGTTTGCGCAGATCCATATCACACATTAAGCATTCGCCAGGACCACTGACACATGGCTCTCCAAGCAGCCAGCTGGCCACTGCCATATATAAAAGTTCTGGCAAAATTGTAGAAACAGATTTCGCTTGGGAGAGAAAGATGCGCTGGCTTGAATGTGTCTGATGAACAAGGTGGAGTCACAAAAACAAACCCCAGTGTTCCTGTCCCTGTCTCTCCCTCCTCTCCTGTATCTCGAGCACTTCTTAGAAGGTGATATGGTTGTTTTAGTAACTCCTCCAAGCATACAAATACATACATGTGCAAGCTTGGGTTGTATCTGCTTTGTAGCACTAAGGCTATGAGGTTTTGTGCAACTCTGAGTCTTAATACTACACAGTGTTCTGTGTGTGCACCCTTTTGGTCTCGTTAGACCTTGAAAGACCTTCAGTGAGAAAAAAAACCTCTCAAAAGGGACTGCCGGTGTGAGTTTCTGTGGATGCTTTATGTGAGCCTTTGAACCTCTGACATATGAAGTGCTACACTCATATATTGGACAGCGTGCTTTTCTTCTGCTGTGAACCTGCCTCTGGTGGAGGTAGCCATTGTTCATACCAGTATGTACTGGTATTGTTGGCATGAGCAGTTATTGCTTGGAAAATTGTAAGCCAAAAATATATATTGCTTGTGTCTGGATGGGGAATTCTTTCCCTTTTCCTACCAGCATGTGCAAACACAAGCTGCATTGTTGTCAGATAATCTTTTTTCTTTGGACCATAGAGAGAGAATTAATTTCAGAAACTTCTCAGGGAGAATTCCTCGTAGCATTTATGTTGTGGAAAAGGGCCTTATATCCCATCTTAAAAGCCAAACTTTACAGCATTGTGCCACCTATGTGCGACTGAAAAATATAAGCACTAATATGAGTGAGATGATCATTGCTGGAGAATAAGCAGGATGATTGGAGAGCTCAGATGATAATGCAGCTCGCAAAGGAACAACAAACATGGAATGTCACCTCCTTGGCTCCTTGTCTGGGGCAGATGTGTTTGGGGGTAGAGCAGGGAGGTAGAAGCAGGACTGGGTGTGTTGAGTTTTACCCCGTGCAACTCAAAGAGCACAGAAGAATCTCTTTAGGGTCACAGATTCATTCCTCTCGAGTGTCAGCATCCTACCCCGTTCTTGGTGGTGGCTCTTCTGCACCAAAACAAACCTCATCCCATCAGACTTCTGTTCTGGGATTATCCTTCATCTTCAGCATGCTAGTATCACATTTCCAGGTGCTCCTTCCCAGCAATAAAAGGTTCCCTTTCTGCCACAGTCTGCTGGCACTCTTCCTGGTTGTTTACCAGCCGTGCAGGCTGCCGCCATTGCTGGTCCTGTTCCTCAGACTTTTTTTGCTCGTTTTTCTTTAGGGAGGAGGACAGCAACATCATGGCTATCCGAAGAGCATCACTGCTCTTGCAGCCTCTCGCTATATGGGGAATCTTAAAGATGAGCCTTCAGCCAGGCTGGAGACCTTGGCTGACCGCTGATGGGAAGCTTAGTTGTGCTCTGATGAGCTGGCTGTGGTGGCAAACTGCCACGTGAAGTACCTGGGCTTAAAATGTCAAGGAAATTTATTCAGTTTCAATTAATCTGGAAAAAATACCTTAGGAGCTTATGTGAGAATCAGAATCTGAAGTTGTAAAAGGATTTCACATGATGAGACTCCTGATGCAAGAGAATGTCAGAAATCTTCCCGTTACTAAAGAGTGTAGATGCCTCTGTGAAATTGGAAGGGCAGGAGACACATACAGGATTTTTGTCATTGCTGGAGCAAATGTCCTGGGACTGGGAGGAGGGAGAAATGGGGCCATGTTTTTTCACAGTACCCAGATGTCGGGTGAGCTCGACTGGGTCATTTAAATGCCCTCTGAGTATATTTCTGAGAATTTTGAATCCTGATTTGGATGTAATAGGGTTTAGGATTGTTTAAGGACAGGAAGCTTTACTGGGTGTGGGATCAGTTTTGTCTCGTTTCCCCAACAGTGTGCTAATATTTTCCTTTAGTTAATATTTAAATAGCCTTGTGATTATTTCTGAGGAAATGAGATTAAACTATTGGTAATGTTGCTGAGGAACAGAAAGACTTACAGAGCGCCAGAAAAACTTATTTTAGGTTGTTTTTATTGGAAACCATGATTTAAGTTTCGCCAGAAAGCAAACATACAAGGAACTTTGCAGCTAGTGGCAATTTTACAGTTGTTAGTTACTGTAGATCTGGTATATCTGCTTGTTGCTTGATACCCGTATCTGCTATGAAGTTGTCATAGTAGAAACCTGTACATTTTTGGGGCTGGGATGCATGTTTTGGGATGAGAGGAAAAGACTCTGGCTCTCGTGTCACTGGTAGGAGAGGGCTGAGGTCTGGTCTGTGGAAGGAGGAGGGCAGCCTGCGAGGACAGGGCCATGTCAGCCGGGTCCTCAGAGTGCCACAAATGCACGGTCTCCTGCTCTGCTTTCTCTCCATAATCCCTGACTTTAATGGATGTTTTCCCTATGATTTTTTTTCCGTTTTTAACCACCAAGGCTGTTTAAAATGAATCCGTTGTAATCCATGTAGCAAAGCCGGGCGAGTTCCTCATAATGCCTGTTGGGTTGTTTTTTGGATGAAGGTCCCTAATCTTTTATCTGGCTGTGTCTTTAGACTAAATTTTTACAGCTGGGATTATCTCTTCTCTGAGTAGCTGTGTCAGTAGTTCATTTTTTGAGACAGTAGTCAAACGGAAAAATCGGGGAGAGGAGGATGGAGATGGGAAAAGTATTGGATCAGTTCTAAAAGAAGAATGCCATTTATTCATGCTGAAATGTAAAACAAAAAACAAGTTTTCAGCTGAACAAAATATTCCTTTGAAGGGTGTTCTTAATGCTTTTCCAAAATGAAGCTCCACTGCAAAAACAAGAACCTCTTTAAAACGAAAAATAAAACATTTAATTTAAAGCCCATCAAAGTGAACATGCCATCTTTTTAAATTTTAATTTTTTTATTTAGTTGAAAATACTCAGCAAATTAGTTTGAATCGTATTTGTTGGAGTCCAGTTCAAACTGGCCTTTTTAAGCAAATGAGCTCTGTATGTGAAGAAACCCGGCAGACTAACTTGTGTGCATCCTTGGCAAGTCCTGCTACCTTTGTCTTCTGCTGAGAATAAAGTAGCATTTTAAAAAGGAAGAGAGAAGTTCCAAGTGAACAGTATGCAGTGTGGGACAGAGGTGTTCACCAGTCCCATGTTTCTAATTGTAGATCAGGTGGAGATGGTTTTGGTGGCAGGGTGGAAATATTATTGTTAAAGGGAACCATCTGTTTCCCGATTAGAAGGAAGGTTGCGAGAAATGCCTGAAATAAGGCATCAGTCACTGTCTGCCAGTGGCAGAATGGGGGCAGTGGATGGTGATGAGAACCAGCCGTGGTGAAAAACCCCGCAGAATTTGTTGGCATTTCCTCCACCTCTGAGTCCACCTGTTCGCACCGAGGTCAGGGAATAACAGCACTGTGTTTAGGAAAGGCTCGTGTATGGGAGGAAATTGTTCTATTAATTGCGGTTGAGGTTTTAAAAAGCTTGTATCACCTTGATCCAGGAAACCGAATAGTATTCAATGATTTTAGACTATGCCCTGGAGAGGTGTCTCCAAGAACAGAAGCCAGTAATAATTAAATTTATGGATGACTTTTTTTTCTTTCTTTTTGGTTATGCTACAAGCACAGTAAAAGTTTTATAGGCTTCATAAACCCAACTGGCACATACCTTTCTTCCAACCTGCAGGATCTCTGTGTATTAAATTCTGGGCAGCGATCAATAGTACAATAGCACCTGTTTAGAAAGGCTGGAGACCCAAAAGATGCACTAATAAGAAAGCACATTTTGCATCTTAAATGTGAATCATGCTCCTACAGCCTGAGTGCTGGTGAAGGGGAACTTTCTTCTATTCAGTTAGTCTTGCGTTATGTCAGACACTAGAATTGAAGACTGCGGCTAAGAGCTTCAGTGAAAGACTGCTGAGAAACTGGTTTTGAGGATGTTTCGGGTGTTGTGGGGTGACACAGTGAGTGAATAGCTTAGAGTCAGGCCATGTTCAGTCCCCAGTTTATGTATTTGGCAAAGCTTTCAGATTTTCCAAGAATTCCCTTCACTATAAATACTTGAAGGTATGAACATTCATCTCTGACCATGTAACAGAGCTGTCCAGGTGGCTAGATATAAGCTCTCAGTATGTACAAATAGTGAAAATCCTTTCGACAAGACTTGCACCTCATTATATTATATTCCATAGATATGTGGAATGACGTTGGTTGAATTGCAGGAGATGTCTTCCAAGGTGTCATGCTGTGTGCCAGGAAGAATCCAGCCACTGGGAGCGGCCCACTGACTACTGTAGTAGTCAAGTTGTCACTACTGTCTTGTGCTGAAATGTTTATTTGCAACTTTAATAGAAGATTCTTAACAGAACAATATTAAGAATTAAAATACTATGAAAATGTTTTAGTAATTGTGAAGATAAGAATTTGCTTTGTTGCAAGCAAAGTATTTTGTAAATTACTTAAATAGAAAAGATTTGGAAAACCTTAGCTAGCAGGTTGTTTCAACCTTATCTTATTCTGTACCAGGAGGGACAGTTTCACAGACATCTGGCAGGCGTTGTTTTGTTTTGATTTGTTTGTTTTAATTTAAATGCTACTTTGTGTCTCTTTTGTTTTCCTTGCTGAAAAATATTAAACTGAATAAGAATAATACACAAGCTTCTCATTTCACAAAACTGTGGCTGAAAAAGATTCTCAAAAGTGAGCTGATTTCTGTGCATGGATAATACCAATTTTCCTTTGGTATTTGAATGTAAAATCTGAAGGAAGCTTAGGCTTGCTTTCAGCATGTTGCTGTCTTCTGGGCAGCAACCTGTGATCAGCATAGGTGTTTCCGCTTTAGATCTTGTGGTCTTGTGTGTGCTGCGCAGTCCTTAGAGGGCAAAATGAGGAGTTAGCAGGAAGTTACGGGGTGCCTCTGCCATGTTCCAAATATACTGAGATTTCCCCCTGCTGCGAACTCTGGAGTGCGTATGGGACAGACTTCCAAGTATCATCTCTTCCCAGTTTTGCCCCTCATGGATTTCTCTGTTGAACTGCGCATCGTCTTCACGTTGCTGGTGAGCTATTTCTTGTAAAGCTGTTCACTTAGATGAACAGTCTAGCCCATCCTGATGTTCATGGGAGGAGATGTTTTGCCGATGTTACAGCAGCTGAATATGGGTTGTCTGCTAAAAGGGCAGCTGTAGAGTAACTGGCTTTCTGTGTAGCTCTACTCTTCATCTATTTCAAGAAGCACTGTTAATTCAGGTAGCAAACGAGAAATATATATGTGGATACTAACAGGCTGGATGGATATCTAAGATTTAAACAATTTTCTAAACATATGCTAGGAAAGAAAGTGAAAACACCAAATTTGCTTGGATCCTTCACAGAGCTGTTAAGAAAACACTTTGTCTCTGAAACTGAGAATTAAATGGGTTTGCTATCTCCTTAGCCCCATTTGGCTTATGTGATGTACAGATGGGTATAGATGTAAAATAGGCCTATATAATTCATGCATACATGCACAATAGATACACATGCACGTAAACATTTATAATGTGCATTAAACTTTTGATTGATTTAGGCTTCAGAGAGAAGCCCAGGATATGGATTTTTCGATGCTTCTCACAGTAGGTATTTGTCCTTTTGTGTGGAAGCAAATAGCCACTGTAAAAGCAGCTTCCACTGGAATAATTAAAAGCAATTAGGTCAGTATGTTTGTAAGTAGTCTAACAAAGTGTCTGCTGAAAAATAATCAGTAAAATCATGGTAGTCCTGCAGGGGAACCTGTAAAGAGAATGAATACACAGGGGAGCACCAGTCAGCGAGATGTGCAGTCCTCTAGCGCTTAACAAATCAGCTGACAAAGGGAGCTTTGAAGAGAAAATCCATTTAGGTGAAAAGAATGTGTTTATCAGAGTTTGATTAAACAATGCAAATATATCAAAGGGAAAACAAAGGTTTTCACAAGGCTGTTTTAAAAGTTGTGGTCATCCTAAGGATGATTGTGCCTGGTGTCCGTGTTACGGATGTTCTGCGACACTGGACACGCACAGATGTGTACCAACTGTGATCTGTCCCAGGTTTGGGTTTGTGGACCCTCGATGACCCATGCCTTTTTTATAAGGCGTCCATGAATGGTATGTAAGAAAAGAAAACTGATTGTTAATCGGCTTAAATCCACAATTACTGGCATTTGCACCCACTTGGGAGATGTTTTGCAGTGTACAAATCAAAAAGGTTGAAAACTCCGCACCTTACAGCATTTGCAGTAGTAGGAAAATTAGTAGCTGCAGGATTAGTCACGTAGCCCCTATGAGAACTCCTGTGTATATTTACCTCCTTTCTTCAGCACCTCATTAGTCTTCAAAAGTGTAGGTTTTTTTAAACCTGGTTCTCGTGAGTTTTGTGAGCCCAAGAGTATGTTATTGTAGCAAGGAAATGATGCTCTTTTTGTTTTATGAGAAGTAAATGTTAAGTAAATTGAATTTTAATGTTTACTGTGGTCCCAAAGGATGATAAAACCATTAGCTAATGACCATAATGATGAACAGATTTTATTTAAATTTGGAATAATATTTGATCTGCTATGCTATTAATGGTGATTCTGTTAAAAAATCTCTATAAATGTAAAGTAATAAGTGTGATTTATGCAAGCAGTATGAAGTTGAAAGCAGTATATAGAACCTGTTTGGACTGGAATTTATTTATATGCCAGTTTGGATGCTGAATATAGCTAGAAAAGCTTCCTACTTTGTAAAAACAGAATAGCAAATTACCCTGTAGTTACCTGTTCCTTTGGAATATTCTTCCCTTAAGTTTACCTGAACAATAGAAAGGGATTAGTAATTATCAAAGAATGATCTTCCAGGAAAAAAAATTCAGTTCTGCACAGCAGAGCTTTGATTTTTTAATTTTTTTTTTATTGGAGGGATTTCAATATCTATATTAAAAAAATCTTTAATGACATTTAAGGTACATAATATTTATGCTTTTCTATATATCATCACAGATTAAATCTCTAGTGTTTCATTTTTCTTGAACATTGTTTTCAATTGATAAAAATATGTGCGAGTTTTTAAAAAAAAAAAAAGAAAAAACAAGTACCTGTGTGATCTTGGTTACCAAAAGCTGCTCAGACAGATATTGTTCACATGGGTTCCAGACTTCCAAAAATATATTTATGTATTTCCATGAAGGGCAAAGCCTTGAGCCGTGTCTGTGAGGTTATTCAGGTTACACTTGCTGAAGAAAGACAGAGTGCTGTAGATCTGGGCTTGGTGCTCCCGAAGCCCTGGTCCCTCAGAGGCAGAATGCCAGAGTGCTGCTTATCTCACCTGCTCGCACCAGATGAAGATTTGCAAAAGACACTCTGTGCTGCTAAAATCTCATTTAAATATTTGGTGGGGAGCTTGGGGCTTTATGCGGTCTTCATCACTATTGTAGGCTTCCCCTCTGCTGTTGAGGGAGTGAGAACAAGGAACCTGGGTCATAGGGGCCTTTCAGGGTCCTGGTTAACATCTGGAATTGCACATGGAAGGAAACTGCAGGCCCACAGAGGCTCTGGAGAACAGATGGAGCATGTTTCCTGTAGTTAAAGGGGTATCATTATCTTGAAATACAATCAAATTAAATAAAAATGGGCCTAAAAGTCTTTTATTGTTTCTAACCTTGGCTGTCCTGCCAATCTTTGTTTTATAACCATGATTTATGAGAGAATGAGGTGATACATATATCACCAAATTGGTTGCACTTCGTCTTGGTGCTGCTGATCCCAGCCAGATACTGATGATAAATCCAAAGAAATTTTCCTTTTATCTTTTTTAGCATTAGTGAAGTTGGATGCTGTCTGGAACAGGAGTGGTATGGGGCATGCTTTTTGAGCTTTATGTCCTTGTAACATCTGTGAATGAAGCTTGCAGCTGCTGATGAAGAATTCTGCACACCTGAAAAAGATTGAGTCTGTAGCGCTTACCCAAATCTTTGTGAGCCTGCGAGGGAAGGCAGACCTATGCCTGAGTTAAGTGCAGACCATTGCATATGCCAGAGTACAAGGTTATTCATCTCTTGGAGTCACGTTGCACCATGTGAATTTGGCATGAAAGCCCTGTTAGCTTCTACTGGATTCCTCTTCTTCATCGCGAACATTGGTGGAGCCGCTCATGAGAGCGTTGCAGGGTGAAGCCTTTCCTTGTTCAGCACTTGCATGCAGATTTACTTTGTGTATCAATTAAGAAGCTGCCTTTTAAGTGGCTCTTTAAATACCCCTGTAAAGAATTTCTGCGTGCTTGTAGGGGTTGAAAATGTTGCAGTCGCTGTGTCCTCTCTAATGTCACCAAAACGTCGCAAACGTCAGCTCTGCTGTGGGAGCTGGTGAACCGCAGCAGGGATGCCTGCGTGGTCCTCTGAGCCGTGTCGGATGGGCAGCCACGTGGGCAGAGGCACCGCTTCTCTGTAAATGTTTGCGCACGTAACCCAACAAAGAAAGCTCAGGATGTTCAGCTGTAAGGACTCGCGTGTTAAAACTGCATTAAAATATTGTCGTACAGATTAGACTGGAAAAATACACAGCCAGATCTCTAACGTCTTCTCTTTGCTGGGCACATGGCATAATAATTATTTTATGAAGATAGTGCATGGTAAATATTTATAAACAAAACAGGCAAACAGTGAGACTGCTGTGAATAAATAACAATAAATCTGTCAAAGTCCTATTTCAGAATAAACTACAATTATATTCCTGTCTCTAATCAATACTTTTTTTCTTTCATAGAGAGTTACGCAGTTGTCAGTTTTCAGTTCCAGTGGGGTGACACTGGATATGTTCTGGCTAAATTTTGGTTTAATATCAAAGTAGTATTCTTGTTCCATGCACAAAAACAAATACGCTCTAAATATAGATCTTTTTTGGTATAGTAATTACTGCTTCTTTGCCAGCTATAAGAGCAATTAAGCCCCAACTAATGAGCAGTTTTCTACATTATAGTTATTCTGCTCTATCTGAATAAAACTTATCACATTAAATAGCTTTCTTCCTTCGGAAATGTCTAAATTCATTAAGTGTTTTACAGCTACTGGTCAGAAGAGCTTAATCCTTTTATCTTTTAAGGCAATTTTAGTTTCTTTTTTTTCTCAGGTGCATCTGGTCCTGTTTACATTTTTTACCCATTTTAATTTGACTTCTGCAGCCAGCTTAGAATATAAACTTGCTGTACCTGCAGGCCTGGGGCTGGGGCTTTCCTGTGAAACAATGGGACTTAATCCCGGGCTAGGGAGGTGTTCTGGTCTGAGAGCAGATGCCAGCAAAGTGTGAATTCTTTGCCTTTTATCTAAAAAATTTAGAGAGCTGGCTTTTCAGAAAGTTATGCTTTTGGCATCTTTTTTTTTTTT
>Ga0181612_154259_pt1 | contig 13664 bp, 7 predicted proteins | sample HoacroProtozoa21_FD_119630 | JGI IMG/M metagenome (GOLD analysis project Ga0181612, IMG submission 119630) | Hoatzin crop microbial communities from Cojedes, Venezuel. Combined Assembly of Gp0051906, Gp0051904, Gp0051908 | reverse complement strand
TTAAAAGGTGGGCTTATGCTCCCACATGGAGTGAATGTGATTTTAAAAGGTGGGCTTATGCTCCCACATGGAGTGAATGGGAGGAGGGTGGATATTTTAGTGCATTCAACATGAGAAAAACAAATTTTTTGTTATCTTACCTTCACAAAATTCAGTGTTTTCTGTACTTTGTAAAACCTCTTCTACACTGCAGCAGTTGCAGAAAACTAGTCGATCCCTCATTTGTGACTTCAGAAGTTCTTGCTTCTGTGTTCAAAATTATAGCATTGTGAGATAAGGGTATTACTATGGTAGGATCACCATGGTAAAATAGATGTGCAAAGTTTAATAATGCAGATGGCCTTTAAGCAGGTCTCCTTTTAAAACAAAATACTGATTCCAAAGTGTATCAAAACAGTTCTGTTTGTTTTGATGGAGACAGTGAACAGAAAAGTGTACAGGTACAGACACTAAAGAGTATTTTTACAGACTTAAACTTCACACACTTTTCTGAGAGTTGTTCTTGCACTGAATTTTGTATCTTTAGAAATGTTCATGGAAACAAATATTGCTCCTGGCTTATGTTTACTATGAAGTGCAAATACAGGCCAAGAAATATCCGAACATATTTGAGCTTTTAAATCTCTGAATTTTTAGTGAAGGCAGTTCTTATGTTCTTTGTGCAACAAAAGCTGTCTGGAAGCAGCATTGTGTATGTGTGTAGGAGGGCTGAAAGGAACTATGGTTCATTAGGAAAAATTTCATCATGGACAGTAGAATGCAAGGTTTACGAAAAAGCTGAGTGCTCTCTAGAAAACTGAGGATTGAGATCCCTCATTTCGCCTTGCAGAGCCATTCTTCCACTCCTGCTAGAGCTAACACAGAGACAACACGCATTGTTTTTCTCCCTTGCACTGCTACCATTATATTTTAAGAATTACTGATAACATGGTGTGTGTTTTGTGTTTTAAACTAGTAAAACAAATAATACCCAAAATTGCAGTTTTCTTCTGCAATTTTTTTCCCCTGTGTTAGCCTTCTATTCTCTTGTTCCTGTTGATAGGCTTTTTGAAATAGGAAAGTGTAAGGATGCACCTCATAGACACTTTGCCAGCAGCTAAATCTTGCTGGACTTAGTGCTGGTCCCTTCTGAAATGATAGGATTTATGGCTGGATCTTGCAAGTTGTGTATGTGATGTGTAGGCATTTGTTGGGATTTTTTATTCATTCAAAGCTGTGATCTCATATGTAATTTGTTTCTGAATTTGCCTTATCTATAATAATGTAAGGAATAGTTTGTTAGTTACATTCTAAATGAGAAGTTATACAGTCAATCCCTTTTTATGTTAATCTGCCTGAAGGATTTGCTTGGGAAGGTGACTAAAGAACAGCATGTTTCAAAATAAGAAAGGAAGCAGTCCCTTAAGAGAACAACAAATTCGGTTTGTTTACCACAGGTTAACGAAATGCAGATTCAAATCTTGTAGTCCCTGTCCCTTTCTAGGACTTGAAGTCTCTTGAAGGGATTATTTAGATATTTACCACTAAAAAGCATTTGCTGTCTGGAGAAGTACGAGTCATGGAGTTAGGATTAGATAGAACATTTTTACTGGTTACTGCAGAGAAATTGAGCCTAAACCTTTTGGACTATGGCCCAGTTGCCAACCCTTGCAGATAACTGCGTATCCTCTGCAAGTGACTTTTCCTTGAACTCATTTGTGTAGTGACAATGTTTCTCTTTTCCACCTGAAAGAGAGAGGGTGCTGCTAGGGCAATACTCTTTCCTAGGCCATCATCTAGCAGTGGATCAAAGGCAGAAGTCGCATGGATCTACCCACTCCCTCCTTTGACCCCTCCCCCCGCCTTCCTCCTGTGAACACTCTTCAGGATATTTGGTTATTGTCTGTCTTTCTCCTTTGAAGTTTTTGTAGGTTAAATTTAGGTATTCAAATACTCTTCGATACCACCAATATTTGGCCATCTTTGATCACACTGATTAAGTTCATGTCACTGTTGATCTCTCAACTTTCTGTTTCACTGTGTTTACTTCAGATCGAGTGCCTGGATCCTGGACTGACCTTTCTGTGCTTTGCATTTGCAGGTTCACATCACTGTGTGTTACTCTAAAGCTCTCCGCTAGTGAGTCTCCAGCCTACACTTTGGTGCCTTTCCAAGGTCTTCAGTGGCACATGAGTGTCGTAGACTCTCTGCTCCCACCCTCCTGTAATATATACTGGCAATGTATTTGCATGCCTGGTTTAATTGTTCTGTCTTCAGGCTGATATTATGCACCCAGGCTGGGACTTTCATATTGTTCCCTTTTGCATTAATTTCTGTGTCCTAGCTAACACTTGCAGCATCTGAAGCAATGGCAAACTGATGAATAACCATGAATGACATAATATGCCCTGTTTGACCACCGTTTTAGAAAATTTGACTTACGAGAAGCGTGTGCCCACTTGCTATTGTTCCTGGCAAAGAAATGCATGTTCTTTGACCCCTAATGCTTTACAGTCTTGGTGTTTTTTTGATACCTAGGTAGCATGCAGTGCAGCTGCTGTAGACCTTTTATGCTGTACAGTTATACTGTATTTTAAACTCTTTCAATTCCCAAATGTATGTTAATTCTTTCTTTGGCTGCTGCTCTAGTTCTTCCATGTTATAGTATCTGTTGATCTATCTTTTTTGATTTTTGCTTACGTCTGTGCCTCTGCACATCTTGTAGAGGTATCTCTTGGGAGATCGTTGTTCATGTTTTAATCTTGAAATCAGTACTTAAATGTAGCTGTATTTTACAGAATGGCTATTTTGCTGTAATTAAGCTTCATGAATATGAAGATTCATGTAGTATTCCCAAGGTGTCCTACAGTTAGGTTTAGCAATAGGATTTTATCTCATCTCACTGTACCCCATTATCATGTCACTTCGGCTAAATTGTGACATCGTATTAATTCTCAAGAAATGCAGAGTATGTACTTGTTAATTTTTGTTTTTATTTTTAAGCCTAGGTGGATAGACTGTAATGATTTTTTGCTGAAGAGTTGGGAGAGAAGTTTGCTGAGGGAGAGAAGAGGAGGGAATAAGGGTTGATGAAAACCTTAAAGTCATTTTATTTTCAAATTTATCATGAATTTGGAATTTCTGTAATGGTAGATAGTGTAGTTTACTGAACAAAGCCATTGACTGGAAGTTTGGAGACCTGTTTATATTTTTAGGACTATCCCTGGCTTTCTGTGTGTTTGATTTAGGAAGAGGCCCTTTATGTCTCTTTACCTCTGGCCTTGGTTCCACCTTGCTCTCTTTCTCTATTTCCCCTCTATTATTTTTCCTTCTTTTTTCTTTTCAGACTGTAAGATTTTCAGAACAGGTACCACGTTTCATTGCATGTGTGTACAGCATGCAGTACAAAGGACAGTAATCTCAGCTTTTAGGCAGCACTGTCAAACATATGCTGATAACACCAGAAAACTCAAAAGTATGTTTGTAAAAGTGATTCTATGTTTTCTATATGATGGAGTGATTATTAGTTCATTAACTGCGGTGGAAGAATAAACAGAAATAAATCTAAGCAAACTGGACACAGTGTTAAAGGTTGACTGAAGACCTCTGAGTTCTAACAAAAGTCTTACTGGACTCTTGTTGATGGTAAAATATAGGATTATCACTGTTCTTTGTTCTATTCTTTTGCCTCTGTAACTGTTTGCTTTGAAATTTACTCTGCTTTTAATGTATTAGTGATTATTGTAAGCTCTGACTTGAAAATTTAAGCTTTGCAAAACGTAGTTCACTGGAAAATGATCCTCACATTAAAGTTGCTTGAAACCTGGATGATGTATTCAGAATGGCATTCAAGCTTTCATAAAAAGCTGTTTTATTTATGTGACCAAAGGCCAGTTTTATTTGTTTTATTGAGTGTGAGATTCCTTCAGGCAGGTCCTGGAACCTTTCTGAATATGTTGGGCATAAATTTATCCTCTGAACAGGAATGAATCAAACCCCAAGCAAAAGTCTTCTTTGGTATCACGTTGACATAAGAAAAAACATGTCTTCTCTATACCAAACTTTCAATGAAAATACAGCAATAAAGTCAAAAGAAGTTGAGAAACACTCTCAAAATATTGTATTATGCAGAAGTGAAGGAAGAGTGCTGTATTTTGGAAATCCGGGTGTACATAGCTACACATAGATTTCTTTTTCTGCTGCTTTTCCAGATAGACTTAGTGACTTCAAAATTTGTGCTTCAGCAATCACGTTCAACCCTCCAAAGATAATTAGAGCAACAATACGGAACATTTCCCGCTCTTGAGCCAACTTGCTTTTTTTCCCCTCAGTAATATTTCTGACTCAAAATATTGCTGTAACTAGTTAACAGATAATTATATATAGTTCTGCATAACTTTCTCATCACTTTCATAAGTTTCAACTAGTTTGTGTTCCAGATATAGTTCCAGCTTTCAGCAAAGTGCAATTGCAGTGTATGATAGGGAGGTCTTGTACTAATCAGATTTACTTATTCCCTCACAATATAGTACAGAACTTTAATTTCATGCTACTTCTAAATGTATTAGCCAAGTGCCGACTCCATTCTGAATCACAGAAAGGCTGATCTGGGATTAAAAAAAAAAAAAAAAGCCCTGAAAAATGGAAACATTATTTTCAGTTTTATGGAAACTAGGTCTTGGCAGAAAACGTGATCTTGCTCTTTTCTTTTTCTTTTTTTTTTTCTTTTTTTTTCCCCATGTTTTTAAGATTAAAAAGTATGCTAGAAAAGAAGTACTGTGATAATGGACTGTAACATTAAGTCATTGACTTGGTGTCATGGTAGTAATTAAAAACATTTATCAGCATACTAAAACTACACAGAACTTTATTAAATAGATTCCCAAAACAACCCCCAGGCCACATGACATACCTCAAAAGTAATATTTTCTGTGGATCTCTTCTTGACTTAGTGCCTGTCAATATTTTCATCTGTCACCTAGAAGAAAACATGAAACAAGCAAGTGTTCACAAACATTACCTTAAAAGAAAGTGAGCATTAGCTCCAAACTAGGATTAACAGGTATTACAATATTTCTTCATCTGTGAGGACAACCTCAAGGGTCAAGTGGGGAGAGGCAGAGTTTAGGTGTCTGCTTCCTGCTCCATGTCTTAAGATGGCCCGGTGAATGGAAGCCAGCGCTACCAGCCATTTGATTGACCACAATTGGAAGAAGGAATAGCAATGGTGATCCAAATTATGCAGAACAGCTATGTTCAACTCAATTAAATAGGCTGCTTTGAGGGCCTTGGCTGCTTTAATGTAACTGAACACAAGATCATGCTGTTAAGAGCAAAGGATGTGCGTCAAGCATATAGGCTGGAATGGGTTCTCACTAGGAAGGTGCTCTGAGGTGGTGTGCATGCAGCTTGCCCTGCAGGGTGTGGTGAAACAATTAAGCTGCTATGGGATTAAGGTAGTATTAAGTAGAACTGAGGAGATTTTAATACATTTGCTTTTAACTTTGGTGAAACATACAGCTGAATTTTGTATTCTGAATGATGGAATGTCTGAGAGAGTTTAGAAAATGGTCTGGATTTTGGAAAAACTGTCCCAAAATGAAAGACTGAAGGAGCTCACTCTTCAGAGTCTTACTGATAATCTAGGTAGAAATTATTTATTTACAGCTGGTGAGTATTGCCAATGGCTAGAAGGACTATGATGATGGTAAAATGCAAAAGATGAAGCTAGTTACAATGACAGTAAGAATAAATGCAAGGTTTTAACAATGAAAACAGTTCTTTAATAATTAACGTTTATTTCAAGGTGTAATGATTTGCAGAAAGATGTGCTCTAGCACAACCAGAAATTATGACCCTGAATCACAGCTATGAGCTGTGCTGAGACAGGTGATGATTTCTGTTTTTCAGAGCAATTGGTCTCTCTAAAAGAAAATTAATAAAGAAACCCAGTGTTATGTGTGCACTGACCAGGGTGCTGAACACGAGAGCCATTTTTGTCATGCACTAGGAAAATGCTCAAAAACTTAAAATGCAAAGTCAGTTTAACATAGGAGAAGTGCATATTGACAAAAAAGGAATAATTATATTTGTATCATCCTCCCATGGGTTAGGGTATTTGCTTCTGTGGATGTTTTGTTTGTTACGAGACACCTCCACTCTTCCTCACCCCCTTGCCTTCTCATTTTCCTCCATGGATTAGGATATTTGCTTCTGTGTAACCGTTCTGTTCATTGTCTATTCATTGCCCAAGCATGGAAAAATTCTTAAATTGTTCAAAAATATAATTTCAAAATGATAGCCTTATTTCTGTGCTAGAGTGAACAACTTCTCAAAGGCTGATTTTGATATATTAACTATGTCAGCTGTAAAGAAAGTTCTGTAGAGAAGAGATCATCCAATCTGTCACACCATATTAAAAATAGTTCTTCTTGTTATATGCACTAGTATTCTGGAGAGGTGGAGCTGAGACTATTCCACTCATTCTGTTCCTTTGCAGGTAAATTATAAACTGTTTTTCAGAAGTACTGCCTACCTCTGAAAAGATCCTTTTCAGACACTAATTTCTGCATGCAAATAGGGTTGCAGGATGAGCTCTGCAGAATGTTACAGAATACAGGTATTCCACAGTCCGGCAGCTAATTTACCTTGTCTTCTTGGCAAAGAAATAATTTTGTTCTCTTCAGAAAAATTTGTAAGAAAAAGCTTTTTGCTGAGCTGTGATCATACATCCAGCATATTCTGTACTGCTTATATTTACCTTTTAACTTTGCTATATTTCCTTGGCTTGGGAAGTCACAATATCTGAGAGCCCAGAGAAGGTCATGCTCTGTACATGTGTCAGGCTTGATTGTAATACCATGCTTTATTTTTGTCTTTTCTTTGCCCTGAGGACAGACAGGCAGAAAGATCATATTTAACATCACAATTAACTTTCCTGAAGCAATCATGCTGGAAGAAATATATAGAAAATTGGTGGCAGTGATATTGTAAAAATAAACTGCCTTATATTCTGAGAAAGTGTGTGTAGGGAACTGCAGGAATTGTTCAGGCCATCTTTTTGCATTCAAGTACATAATAATGCAATTTAGTTCAATCTTGTCAGCTTGAGGAGGTATTAAAAAAATAATGCACCTCCAGCTTGTGTGACAACCCAGTGACTGATAGAGTGACAATAGTTTTTTGCTCAATGCACACCAGGGAGAACATAGAAACTTTGTGAAAATAGACAGAAATGCAGTGGGTATCAAGTGTGTTGGGGAGCTGAAGGGACTGGTGGTGTCACTGGGACAAGTAGAATTAAGCTAGTGAAACAATGAAACCAAAAGTAATTAAAACAAAAAAATAACAGTGGTTCTTGGTTGCAGATGATTAGTAGCACGAGGACACGATGTAGTGGCCTAAGTCTGATCTAACTGGTTTTAACAGTGTAGCAGTAAAATAAATAAATAAAAAGATAGACTGACTTCATAGCTCCTGAGCTTATGAACTTACAGCTTAACGAACGTGTTTTCCTTATGTTACAGGTAAGGGGTGACAGCTTAAAGAAAGCAGACATTTTACCTGAAGAGAATATGGAACTAAATTTAAAAGTGATTGCTACAAATTGCAGTACTAGAATTCGGAGAGAATTATTTCGAGGGATTTTGTTGTTCAGGCTAATCATTTAGGGCAACGAGGTAGTTTAGGTCCAGAACTTTCCTGGTTTCACAATATTCGTTAAACTCAGCATGCAAAAATGCATAGAGTTCTATTACATTGATATGCAAATGTGACAGTTTGTGTCACCTCGGGTACGTAAGTGATGTTATTTTCCTTCTTCCTTGGATGGAAAAGGCCAAAGTTTAATCACATAGACCTAAATACATCCATCAAAATGGAAGAGTTTGGTGACCAGGCTTGATAAAGCATGAGGATAGCTTAGCTTTTCTAAAAATAAAACTTAGACTGGGTAGGAATACCTCACAGACCAAAAGCGATCTTATTCTTGTGGAATTTTCCAATGTATTTGAAATCTATGTGGCAAGGACTAGAGAGCTTTTATAGACATTTTGCAATACCTCTGATTAGGCAGCAAAAAACAGTTTTCCTTTCAGTTCATTCCTATCCATACCTCCATTCTGATGCATCTCAACATATTGTCATGGAGTCTGAAATTGAATAACTCCTATGATCTGGTTACAATCCTAACAAATCTCTGAAGTACATTAAAGAACATATTGCATTGCTCAGCGTTATGAGTGTATAATCACTCCCTAAAAATCTACAAAATCTGTGCAGTCTCTAAATGAAATGGATCCTCATTCTTTGCTGGAAATGATAGTTTATATGCACTGTGCAAAGTCTTTTTGTCATTACATTACCAATTAAACATATGAGGTCACTGAAGTGATTTGAGCTTTAGATTTGCTTATAGAACCATATTTAAACTCTTGTCCCTGAACTGCCTGAAGATGTTGTCATATAACATCTCAAATAAAGGTATAAATTCTAAGCTCTGTGCTGGTGGGTGTTCAGTAACGTTTAATTGATAGGCTTGAATGACAACTTACCAGTTCTTCAGATGGCCACCACTGGAACCATAACTCTATCTGATGTGTAATGATGTTCTTGGTAAGGTACAATGTTGGTAAAAAAAGGTCTGATGGTCTTGAAAAAGCTTGGCAAAAAGCAACTGCCTGAATAAAATGCAATAGTTTTAAGATGTAGCATCTGCCACAAGGAGGTGAAGAATTTTTCAGTATTTATAGTTGCTTCAGGTATACTTCACTTTCCTCAGACATTATTATAGGAATAAATGCCTGAACCCTTCTAGAGACAACTGATGAATGCTGAGTTGTTAATGCTAACTGAGCTTCATAAGGCTGGTTCTTTATCATCCAAGATGAACTTTGTCATTGTTATTTGTCAGTGGTGCCAGGGAGAGCTGTGTTATACAAAACACCCTGGGCTGGGCAGAGGTGGGGTCAAATGGCTCACGGGTCACTGAAATGTGCTTAGTGTGTCACTCCCCTCTACTGCTGTTATGGGGCTGACATTGAGCTGTTTTTTAGGATGACAAAGGGTGAAAGAGAAGACCAAAGGAGGGAGGGCAGGGGTTCTTGCCTCCAGGAGACGTAACGGGCAGGTGGGACGGAGGGTCCTGAGGCTGAGATCTTGCTTTGGAGTAATGAAGTGTTGGTGTGCAGTGGGAAGGGGTAAGGTGCAGTGGGTGAAGGGTGTGGTATGGGACTCTTGGGACAGGTTAGGGGGGTGCAGAGACGGTTAACTCTGTCAGATAAAATATTGGAACATCTTGAGGAGGTAGTGCCTTGGCTGTCCCTATATACACTTATGTGGTACTTGATCTTTTCTATTTTTCCTTTTCCTGTGCCTGGATAATATCACAAATAATTGTCCCTGATGGGATATTAATGTTAGCAGACTAGTTTAACAGATCTGCTATATGTACTTTGGTATTTCCGGGTCGTCAACTAGATTCACTCTCGCTGACAAATACTTACATAAATTCACCCATAAATCTACAACACACTTATTTTCTACCATCAGTTCAGTCAATGCACATTATTTACCTGAGAGTCAGCCTTTCTTTCCCCCAGTTAACCTTGTCCATCTTACTCAACTCTTTTCATATCAAGTATATTTGAAATCTGGTTTATTCTGTACTGGGTAGGGAGTACATGGACGCTCCAATTCTACGCATCATCCAGATTCTTTTTATTAAATCAGCCATGTACATACATAATCAAAAGAAAGACAATTTTCCAGTTCTGTGGGCTGCTCAATGGAGTCCTCCGGTATACAATCCAGTCTCCTTGTTCACTATCCCAGGTACCCATTGCCTTTGAAGCTAAGAGTCTTTTCCCAGTTTTGCATCTTTATCTAATATCAATCTTTCTACTTATCCACAGCTCTGTGTAAAATACAGAATACACTTTGCCCTTTAGAATGGACTTTGTTTATTTTGGCTCTTCAGGCACATATTCATATTTACCGTGAGTGATTAATATGACATCATCTTACACCCAGACATGCTGTATTTACCAGGTAAGACATTAACATACCAGTTTCCAAATATTGGACAGAAGATACTGTGAGTCATTCAGAAATAACAGATAAATAGCTATTGTATGGCTTTGCTGATTCAAGAATACCACCTTGCTTTCATTTTTCTGTTGAAGTCTGAAAATGATGTGATATCTCACTTCTTTATCTGCTTTAGATCAGATCTGTGCTACTGAATTTTTTTGCCATAATTTTTTTTTTTTTCACTGTAGCCTTACCAGATCAATTGCAAGCAACATAACCTATGTAGAAGCATCTTCCCCGTTTTTCTCCTTGCTCCCCAAACAAGCTCTCCTGTGACTGTCGGGTGGTGGTAAGGTGTTTGTATGGATGAGTTTGGCAACAAGGCTGTGATGCCAGCCAACAAAAGCTGTGACTGTGAACATTTCTAATGCATCCTTGTTTAGATGAGGACACTATGAAATCAAAGATTGGATCTTAACTCTGGCTTTGCCTTGCAACTCTTTTGCACAGAAAACGTGGCTAAAATTCTGTTTGTACTTGCCAGGGAAGATACATGTAAATCCACAATTATTCTGTTTCAACCTTGAAGAGCAAGTGAGCCAAAAATACATGTATATTCACGAAAAAATCTCAATGAAAGAACATCTGATGATAATTTCTTTTTCTTTTCCGAGACAGGGTCCTAATTCAGTTTTGATAGACAGCAGGTGAGTCAGCAGAAACCGTCTTCAGCTCTTCCTGGAATAGATGCTGCACCTTTGACAAAAGACCTTATTTTATTTAATCTTTCTGGAAAGTTCTCTTCTCAGGTTGCTTTTTGTACTCCAGGGCAAAAGGAGCTAGTTGTTTTTCTTTATCTAAGAACACTTCTGCTTATAATCCCACCAAAAAAATAAAATTACCTTTAATACTCAGCTATATTTCATAGCAGTGAATAGTGTGAAATGCTGATCGCAGGGAAAGTGTACAAAGAGTCATCATCTGGTTCAGAGCAATGCAGAAAATCTGAGTTCCATTCCCAACTTTTCCACTGGTCTTCTCTATGACCTTTAGGTAGGCAGTTAAATAAACGGGACACAAGTGCCTAACTGCCCTCCAGCTATTTTGAAAACCTTGCAGAGTGCCAGCCTGTATCTCTAGGTGTGAAATAAGGTAATGTTTCTGAAAGGGCTGGCCACCACCATGTGGCTGATTTCTCTTTGGGATTTCTGTCTTTTCCTGTCATGCATGTGCTAGCTACTAATAAGTGGAATGAAAAATGCCTCTGCTCTATTTTTTTTTCCTCTGTCTAATGATTTCTTTTTCTTGTCTGATAGCAGGCTGGAATGAAATGCTCTTGTGTGTGACAGTGGACTAGTTCATAATGAAGCAAGTTTTTCAAAATACCTTAGATTTTGACAATTTCTCCAGAGAGTGACATGTTAAAATGCTACTGGCTGGCTGAAAAGTCTAAGTACTGTATTTGTCAGAAATTTCTTCAGGAACTTGACAGAACAATGGTACAATATGTGACACAGTACAATTAGTAACATCAATAACTTTATATTAGCTGTAATACTAGTGTCTGGTTTAGAGCACCTATTACAAGAGTCAGTTGGCAAGGCAGCATCTGTTCAGTTTAGCGTTCGCCTTCATCCAGTCTTCTTGCTGGTAAAATTACCTCTTTTTTTTGGTTTTTCTTTTTTGTAAAGTACCGTTTCCTCCTCCCCATTCTTTTTGTGTGACACTTGTTAGTATAATCTGTACTTGTTTCAAAATTTACCCATGCATCAATTTTTGCTGGCCATAAAAGCAAATGTATTTGTTGCTACCTTTGCCTTTGTTTAGCACTCCTCTGTTCTTCACCATTACGAAAGCTCTAGGTGGAAGACAAAAAGGGGAGAAAGTGTTAAAACAAACAAGGGAAGCAAATAGATTAATTCTTTATGAAGGAAAGGCCATTAAGTAGTTAGTAGTTATACTTGAAGAACATCTGTTTTACATTTGTCAACTCTATCAGAAACTCTTAAAAAAAAAAAAAAAAGCTGTTAAAATGGCAGCTTTCCTTTGCTAACCTTCCCTCTCCTGCAGTGGTAACATAGTTCCTGTAAAACTCAGGTTTGTGGTTTATTTTTCCTCTTAGCTTCTCTTCCTCTGTGCATTTCTAAATATGCATCTTCGAAAGAAGCTGTAGAACAGGCTGGCAAAGATTTTTCTTTGCTTCCTCTTGGTAATAAAAACTGGAGCTCACAGATGAGGCTACGCTAAGTAACTGACCTGTACTCAGTATGACTAGTCAGACAGCAAGTGGGTTTAAGGAGTTAGAAGTGTCCCCTCCTGCTCTTTCTTCAGCTGGACTGAAGGTCTGCAGTGGTCAGTGCTCAAGGGAAGGGACCATGGGAACAGTCAAACCTCTCTATATAGTCTAAGAGAGAAAAATTACATGAGGAAGTACAAGAGAAAAGGAATTGTAGATCAGTAGGGCAGGTGAGTGCCTTTTCGTCCTGAGTGTGGAGATGGAAGCCAGTTATAAATGTCCTTTGACTTCAGTGGGGACAGAATTCCATCCTATTTTTGTTAGTCAAACACTGCTATTGATCCACCAGGATGTCACTTACACTTGAATCCTGGAAATTCCCTATGCGAATAGTGCCATTCCTTCATACATACACTTCAACTGAAATAAGTTGGCTTCCCTGAGGAAAGAAAAATAAAAGCAATATCCATCTGGAGTGGCAAACAGGATTGGGTCTATCTGTTTTTCCACTTCAACTTCCAATAAACCATGTTGCTGATATTAATCAGTCTTTTTAAATACAACATATATTTAAACATACTAGTGCAAGAACTGCTGCAGACAAATGTACAGCACAATCTGAATTTAAAGGTGTTGAAACCCTTTATAAACCACCTTCTTAACCACAAGTTGAAATATTGAGGGCTAGGGCTTTTATTTGAGATGATCAACGGAATTTGAAAGTTAAGACTACCAGTAGCGACCCTATTTTGTCTGTAAAGCAAAGCTGAATAGTTCATTGTAGCACTAGGAATTATGTACAGGTTCTGAAAGGAAAGTTCTTTCTTGACTTTAATACCTCAGCATAAAATAGGAGAAACAAATATAAAACAATGACAGCCTCCTCAACTAGTAATTCATAGCAGAGTATTATCTAGATCTTTGAGGAGTATATGAATTCTTCAAAGAGGATTTCTGCTCTTTCATGTTGTTTGTAATTAAATGTTGTCGGTTCGAGTTGGAGGGGACCTTTAAAGATCATATAGTCCAACCTGCTTGCCATGGACAGGGACATTCTTCACTAGACAAGATTGCTCAAAGCCCCGTACCACCTGGCCTTAAACACTTCCAGGGAAGAGGCATCCACAGCTTCTGTGGGCAACTTGGTCCAGAGCCTCACCACCCTTACCATAAAAAATATTCTTCGTAATGTCCTATCTAAGTCTAACCTCTTTCAGTTTAAAATTATTCCCACTTGTCTAGTCACTACAGGCCCTGGTAAAAAGTCCCTCTCCAACTTTCTTATAAGCCCCCTTGAAGTTTTGCAAGGCCACAATAAGATCTCTCGAGAACCTTCTCTTCTCCAGGCTGAACAACTCCAACTCTCTCAGCCTTTCCTCTTAGAAAAGGTGTTCTAGCCTTCTGATCATTTTTGTGGACC